>Ga0209427_10000264_pt1 | contig 53014 bp, 53 predicted proteins | sample DeeMarSWOR136_30_FD_187465 | JGI IMG/M metagenome (GOLD analysis project Ga0209427, IMG submission 187465) | Marine sediment microbial communities from White Oak River estuary, North Carolina - WOR-1-36_30 (SPAdes) (version 2) | ecosystem: Environmental > Aquatic > Marine > Intertidal zone >...
CTTCAACGCTAGGTTCGGCTCTTTGGGGTAATGATCATTCAAGAATTTTTTTCCGACCATTTACTTATTGTGAACGTACGATCTATATCGCCAATTCATAAGTCCTGGTATGTGCGCTGAGGACACTCAATCCCTCTTTTGCATCTACTTCACCATGAAGTAAAGTACTCTGTTACCTGTGTTATCCTCTCTTCTGATCGGTAGTCTTGCCCTTCTCTCGCGGTGACTGTGTCCCATTATCCTACTTGCCTTTCGGGGCTTCTTTCAATGGGTGTGGAAGGCCTCGCTCTTTAGGAGACATCGCTTTTTCAGGACTCGGCGCTCCTTTTCGACGAACTGTGTTGACGGCTTCACGCAGTTTTTATGTGTTCCTGTGGTGTTTCCTGAGTATCCTCTTTTTCTAAGTAGGACGTCTACTTCAATACGAAGTTATACGTCTTTCAACCCATGAGAGGCGTTGTCAGTCTCTTCTCTTTCCACGTCACGGTAATGCCTTTTCCGATGACTCAGAACGGGCGTTGGCGTCCAATCGATGTACGTATTTCGCTATTTCCCTGTTTGATAGCTGGGTTATCTTTCGTGTCGTCGTCGGAATCGTTGTAATCTTGATTTTCTCGGGTTCAAGCTTGCCTTCAACGGCGTTGGATAGGCATTCAACCGCTAGCAGAATGGCGTTTTCAAGGGTTAGATCGGGTCGGTATTTTTGTTCAAGAATGCCTCGAATGGCCTCGCTTCCAGCGCCCACAGAAACGGCCTTATACGCCCACACGGCTCCGCTGGGATCGGTTTGTATGACTTTGCAGCCCGTATCGTCGACTCCGCCAAAGATGATGGAGACGCCGAAGGGGCGGACGCCGCCATGCTGCGTGTATTGTTGTTCGACGTCGCCCACCCGGTTCGCTAGGACTTCAATATCGATTGGCTCATCGTACGTTAACTTGTTACTTTGAGCGTAAATCCTGGCTTGGTCGACTAATATTCGGGCGTCTGCGCTGAGCCCCGATATGGCCGCGCCCACGTGGTCGTCGATTTCAAAGATCTTCCACGAGAAGTTTGGGTCCTGTAGTCTTGAGGTCGTTCTCTCTTCAGCGGCCAAGACCACGCCTTCTGGACAGGTGATGCCTAGAACCGTTGATCCTCTCCGCACGGTTTCGAGGGCGTATTCGACTTGGAAGAGACGGCCATCGGGCGAAAAAACGGTGATCGCTCTATCGTAGGCGCCAGGGGTTGCAAACATTGCCATGCTTTACGTCATCTCTCACAGGCTTCGATTGTAATAATAAGAACATAAACACAGATCTTTGATATAGTTTTTTCTCTAATCGCCATCTGTTTTACTGCTTTTCTTGGGCGGGTTCAGAGGACCCCAAATCGCTAGGGTCTCCTTTTTCCACTGTTCTTCTGGAACGTGTGATCAATCGGTAAACAACTGCATTTATACTATACCCATAAGCCTTCGTCAATACCCTTACTTGAACGCTCACTCACAGCACGGGGCATTCATTGCACTGCACCGGGCTTCTATTTTGTGCTGGTTTGTGAAGCGCGTGGACATCGAATGACATATATATTACCGGCCGAGGGGGCACCATCATTTAGAGTCATACTAATCTCAGAGGGGGTCAGTGAACCTGGTGTCGAATTCGGACACAGAAGAGGATATGAGGAACGTCTACGCGCTTGGGGTTGTAAGCTTCTTCACAGACATCTCAACCGAGATGGTGTTCAGCCTCCTCCCCGTCTTTGTTCTCGGGCTTCCCGGATCTAGCAAGGCGTTGCTGGGCCTCATTGAGGGTGTTGCAGAGGCCTTGAGTTATGGGGTGCGAGCGGTATCTGGCGTCTTCTCTGACAAGTTTAGGAAGCGGAAGATCCTTGTCCTCGCTGGGTACACCCTCTCCACGGTGACGAAGCCCCTGTTCGCCGTCGCCCATACGGCGCTGGACGTCTTCATAATCCGGGTGTCAGATCGCGTAGGGAAAGGCGTCCGAACCGCTCCGCGTGACGTCCTAATCAGCGAATCGGTTTCAGGCTATCGACGGGGCGCTGCCTTCGGTCTCCACCGGACACTGGATCAGCTGGGTGCTATCGTGGGCCCCGTGATCGCCTCTGCGGTCATCGTAGGGTTGGGCTTTCCGGTGAGGGCTGTGTTCTGGCTCTCCTTCATCCCAGGCGCAATCGCGCTTCTCATTCTTCTCCTCTTCGTCCGAGAACGGGGGGGAGTACTGGAGGGCAAGGGGGGCCTCTTGACGGGTGTTGGAGACGTTTTAACGGGTCGATACGCGGTGCTGCTGCTCCTCGTTGCCATCTTCTCTCTGGGCGCCTTCAACTTTTCCTTCATCCTACTCAATGCCCAAGAACACGGGGCTGCCGCCTCCCTCATACCCCTCGTGTACGCGGTGGTAAACGGCGCTCACACCGCCATCGCGATTCCAGCGGGCGTCCTCTCCGATAAGATCGGGAAGGAAAAAGTGCTGGGTATAGGCTACGGCGTCTTTCTGGCCACAGTCCTCTTCATTCTCATCGCGCCCCCAGGCCTCGCCTTTGCCTTCCTCGTCGCCGCCATCTTCGGCATCTACATGGGCATCGTCGAAACGGTTCAGAGAGCCCTCGTCCCCAGTTACACAGCGCCCGGTCTACGGGGCACAGCGTATGGCCTGTACTACCTGACCGTTGGAGCCGCCGTCTTCGTCGCAAACACGGTCGTCGGAGCCCTCTGGGAGCACCTGGGAGCATCCGCAGTGATCTACTGTGTGGCGACCGCGTCGATTGCGATCATGGGGTTGCTTCTCTTCGTCAAACATCTGCAGAGGCCCGGCTCTTCCCCGCCTCCATCAGGATCGCTACCCGGGTAGCGACGCCCACAGGCACGCCGCGTCCAAGAAGACGTTAGCTTGAGACGCTTTTCTCCCTCTTCACGCACCCACGTTACGTGGCATCGCTTCGTACTTGTCGGTACTGGAGGGCCAACCGCCGTTCCACTGCGGTATACTCCTTGATCCTTGAGCCGTCCGCCTTCTTCATTCCCATCTGTCGCGCCATCTCGGCATAGCTTTCTGAAAGCCCGTACTCCGCCGTCATGGAAATCGCTGTCGGTAGGGAACCAGTGCCCGGCTGCTCAAGTCCGTGAGCGAGTCGACCGATCTGATCCTTGGGAACCGAGAAGATCAGCTCGTCGTCTTGGGTTCCTGCTCTCCCCCGATCACCTCGACAGGGCACGGAGACCCAGCACTGCTTCTTCTGGATGGGCGGCACCACCCCATAAACACACGCCGCATGGCCGCCGAGAACCACCGGAAGATCCCGTCCATCTTGGTAGGCAATGCCCAGCAGAAGCCTCAGCAATTGCGCCGAGTTACAGTAGAAGAGGGCCACATCGGGCTCGAACGCGGCGGTCCTTAACGGTGCCGAGAGGACGCCGACGTACTTTCCCACCTCAAACCGCGGGTAGTCCTTAGCCCAGTTAGACCCCGCCTCCAAGGAGGCGACGCCGTCCGGGTACCGATTATGTCCTTCGAGAAAGTACCGTGGGGGAGCAGCGAGCCCATATCCTATTACGGGCTCCGGACACCACATGTCCTCAAAGAGTTGGGCAACGGTCTCCCCATATTTTCTGGATAAGGCGAAGACCTGGCATGTGGCCAGGCAGGCGCCATAATCCTTCGTGGGCCGCTTGGCCTCCTGGGGGATCTCGTCCTCGCCCTTGAGCATCTTTATGGCAAGGGGGTGACTGCTCGGCATGATCTGCTTCTCAATACGTCTACAATACTCATTATACACGGTCACTATTACACACCGATACAACAGTGTTACCGGTAGGTATTTAAATTCACGCTTCCCTAGCTAGCTCTTAGTCAGCTAGAAGCGTTGTGACGATCTTCTCCTTGTTCAGGTATCTGGATGCGTAGGTTGTGAACGCTAATAGAAGAACGGCGGCAATCAGACAGCTTCCAACGTCCAGCCATGAAACCACGCTACCCATCTCTCCCCGAACGAGGCCGCCGAGGATCGAGGGATACATAAACGGAAGTAACAGCCCGACAATCAGAAACCCCATGATTTTGTTTTCACGCATCCCCAGCAAGAACTGACCGAGACCTATCGCACTAATCGTCGAGGCTATGAAGACGGGGACTACCCCGAAGACGTGGATGAGAACGGGAATAGATGGAAGCAACAGAGACGGCGTTATCCTGTTTGATACGAGTATTACGAGGGAAACGGATAGCAGGGAAAACAAATACGCGGGAACGGTGGCTCCCACCACTTTTCCCAGCCATATGGCTTTCAAGCTTAGGGGCGTGCAAAGGAGGGTTTCTATGACCTTCTCTCGCTTCTCTCGCAAGAAAACCTGCCCAGAAAACGAATACCCCACAAAAACCCCTACCAGCAGGGCGGTAGAGAAAACCGTGTTATTCATGGCTGATACGTGTCCGCTGAGGAGCACGTTCAACACGCCAAACAGGCCTCCAACATACAGGCCGGCAACGAGCAGTCCTTTATTTCGACGGATGTTCGTGATTTCCTTTCGTGCAATCACCCGCATCATGTGCATTGTGTTCATCTTCTTCCCTCCGCGTGCTTGATGACCTTCAGATAGGTGTCTTCCAGAGACGTGGTGACGCTTTTCACCTCAGTTATCTTCACCCCCTCTTTCGTCAATGCACTGAGAAGCGTTGCGATGTTCTCTTCTTCCATCATGGCGATGATCCTCACCCCCTCTCGTTCACACTGGGACACATACGCCAATGACTGCACGAGCGTCAACGCCTGATCAGCCTCGTTATCATCCGTCAGAACGATTTCAACAGCGGGTGTACGGACCTTCCGCCGCAGGTTTTCAACGGTATCATACGCTTTGATTTCGCCGTGTTGAAGTATCGCTACCTTTGAGCACACCCTCTGCACGTCATCTAGATTGTGAGAGTTCAGGAAGACCGTCCGCCCTTTCTCCCGTGCAAGACGCAGGATCAGCTCGCGGACCATCTTCTGCGCTTCTGGATCTAAGCCTGCCGACGGCTCATCGAAGAATAAAACGTCAGGGTCATGAATCATTGATCTCGCTAAGGCCAATCTCCGCTTCATCCCCTTCGAAAAGTTCCCCACTGGCTCATGCTGTCGATCCAGTAGCCCTACAAAGTCCAGAAGATTCCTGATTTTCTCGTCTCTGTCCGAAACCGCGTAAAGCTGTGCATAGTAGCCCAAGTTTTCATAAGCGGATAAGCGCTCATACAACCCATCGTTTGCTAAAAGCACGCCCACCCTTCGTCTCAGGTCCTCGTTGTCGCCTAGCGCTTTTCCAAACACTAACGCCTTCCCTGATGTTGGCTTTAAAAGTCCCAGAAGGATTCTCAGTGTTGTCGTCTTTCCCGCACCGTTCGGACCAAGATATCCAAAGATCTCCCCTTTCTCAACATCAAAAGTAACTCCGTTAAGCACCGGTCTTTCCTTCAGCATCTTGGTTAACTTATACACCTCAATCACCTTCATGTCTACCACCTACCGGTCGGGCGTGTTATCTTTGTAGAGGAAGACCTCTTCGATAGTAGTTTGGAAGTGTCTTGCGATCTTGAACGCCAGCTCCAAAGAAGGATTGTACTTCTCGTTCTCAATGGCGTGAATCGTCTGCCGGGTGACGCCCAGGCTCGAAGCCAGGTCCTGCTGGGTGATGTTCCGCATGGCCCTGAGGACTCTCAACTGGTTCTCCACTCAGTTATCCTCCCAGCTGTTTCTTGTAGTAGTAGCTGAGTAGAGCGTTAAGACCAAGGATGAGGTTGGCCTGATACGCGAGGAGATATCCTGCCTGTTCATAGTTCCCCATCCCGTGCCCGCTCACGAAGACGAGTGAGAGACCGATGATGGCCATCACCACCGTAATAATGGCGAGGGTTGCAGAGGCCGCTTTGCTCCGGATCAGGATCGTACGCTCATCATGGGCCACTTCAGTCAGACGCCTTCTTGTGACGTGAAGACCTATCATGCCCAGCGTTACTGCCATGACGGCTATTAAGACGCTGTTCTGGATCACGCCGTATGCTATACATACGCCTATGATGACGGCAATTACGGTTCTAATTCGTTTGTATTCTGTCAACCTCATCCTGCATCATGTAAAGAATACTGTACATAATGTAATATAAACTTTACTTTATGTACATAACGCTTTACTTTCCCGCGAGAGGTACTCCGCGTGGGCAAACGATGCTGGCCCTTCCATCACCTAGATTAGCAAGATTATACAGAGGGGATGCTGGATCGTAGAAGAGTAACTTATGTACGGCATCGGTCCTCTTTTATTCCGTATTCCCTTCCAGCCCTAAGAGTTCGTGACTTCGCAGCAGGGGGTAGGACGATCAGGACGTATCGTAGCGAGCTACCATAAGGCCTATCAAGGCGTGTCAGCAGATAGATCTCGCATCAAGCGACTGGAGTTGAACGAAATGATGCTAGAGATACGTCGCTACGAGTCAACCTATCAAACGGCTGTCATTGATTTGTGGACAAAGTGTAATTTGACCGTTCCTCAAAATGATCCCCGTGAAGACATCCAGAAAAAACTTGCTTTTCAACCAGACCTCTTCTTTATCGCTTTGTTAAAGCGTACCGTGATCGGTACGATTATGGCCGGTTATGACGGTCATCGAGGGTGGTTAAATTATTTAGCTGTTTTACCCGCGTATCAGAAGAGAGGATATGGGAGACAATTAGTCGAAAAAGCCGTCGACGAATTAAGGAAACTGGGTTGCTTAAAAGTCAATTTACAAGTAAGAAGAACCAACACGTCCGTGATTTCGTTCTATACACATCTTGGCTTTAAAGAGGAGGATCGGGTAAATTTAGGCATGCGGCTAACATAATGCGTCTACTGATATCGCATACTTTTCCTCTCACTCCAAGACGTTTGCTGAAACTTTCCCCTCTCCACTTTCTACCTTCTGCGAGGCGTGAGATGGTTCCACCGCCGACACATCCACGAAAAAAGGCCATCCCTGAGAGTTCCCGGCTTCACGAATACTCCTGCTTTTCAGTGAACGAGTACCCTACCTCTCGCCTTCCTTCCGCAAAGAGAATCCCCGGATTCGCCCTCTTCCTCCCTAGAATCATGAAAGCTCCGTACAAGTGAATCGAAAAACGATGGATCGTAAGAGGCTTCGCAGCGAGGCTAGGCAGGTGGCACAAGATATCAACAACTCCAGATCGGATCGTGTCGAAGAGAGATTCTATAGCCACTACACCAATGCTCAGGCTTGGAAAAGACGTACCCTCGGGAACGACGTGTTGCGAAAACCATGACCTCGCGCACGCGGGGATATTGATTTTGACGGGCACCTCCTTTTCCATCGAATCGGAACAAGCACTCTCCTGTAACTGTCGTGTGGACGGGCGTGGAGACTTCGTTGTAACGCTGTCCAAAAGTCGCTAGGGGTTGGGGCTTATTTGGACACCGTTCGCGAGGGCCCAACGAGAGATGAGTGCTTGATGGGTTTGATAGCGTTGGTCCATGAGGATGAAGTTACACCAGTCATCTCGATGCCGGATTCCCCGGCCCATGGCTTGGTTCGCGGCCTTGAACGCGTCCATGATATACCACTTCTCGCCCAACCCCCGTCTTTTTCGGTTATGGTATCTTATCTGCGCTTTAACCACCGGGTCGCTGTAGTCGGCGTAGGGAACGCCCACTAAGACGATGCCCCGTGCCTCCTCATAGGGGAAGTTGGAGCCCTCGGCGTTCCGCCCCCGAAAGACGCCACACAGCACCGCGCCGTTCTCGCTCTTCGCTGCCCTCTTGTACGCTTCCACGATTCTTCGGTTCTCCGCCGCTCGAGCGCCCTCAACAAAGACCCGTTTTCCCTCAAGCATCGGGCAATCCCTTCTTTCCTTTATCACGCCGATCCTTCTCCAATGGCTCAACGTCTCTACCATAAGTTTTCTCTGCGGGAAGAAGATCAGGACGCCATGGGGGATCTTGGCGACGAGGGGGGACAGCCGTTCGCCAATGCGTCGAGTCATCGCTTCACTCCTTTCGGTGAAGCGGGTTGTTACCTGAGGGTCGATGATGACACGCACGTTTTCTGGGTCAGCGATGGCGGAGTAGCCCCGGGTCTCCGCCTCGTCAAGTGCGAGGATCTCGGCGAAGAGTTCGATGGGGGAGAGGGTTCCTGACATAATAAGGGCGCCGTCGGCCTCCTCGACCACCGGCTTGATGGCGAGGCTGGGGTCCAAGCACCGATACTGGACGAGGTTGGAGGCGGGAAACCGTCTCCTGTAGACAGCGACGTAGCTGCTTCGAGGACTTGTCTCCACGAGGTTGAGGAAGGTGAGGACGCCGTTCAGAGAACACACAGGGGAGGCTCCGCGCTCCATTTTGTAGTGTCTGATCTCGTCCACCGCGTTTGCATACGTGGTGGCGAAGGACGCCAGGTTCTCTGCTTTGAGCGCGTCTTTCAGGTCTTCGTATAATTTCGAGCTGGACTCGAGCTCGACGTCTCCTGAGGTCTTTCTCTCCAGCAAGGCGGTCAGCTCATCTATGACCTCAGAGGACATGTTAATGGCTTCCAACTCCTTTCTGGCGCTGTTTAAGCCGCGCTCTGAGAGGGTGGCACTCAGCACGTCTTGACTGATTTGGTCCGCGTTGTGGGCCTCATCAAAGACCAAGATCTTGTTGGCGAGCTCCAGTTTGACGAGGGCTCTGATGTGTTCGTTGAAGACGTACTGATAGGGGGCTACGATCACTGTGCTGTCTTCCGCCACCCGCCTCGACAGAAAGTAGGGACACAGCTTACGTCGTTCCCCTTCTCTGCGGAGTTGGGCCGTAGACAGCACAGGAGGGAGCGGGGGAAGGGCCCCGATCTCCGTCTTGTAGGGGCATTCCTCAGCTTCCCTCAGCACACGGCAGGTCTCCCACGCCTCGATGGCACTCAGGTCTCGGCACTTGTCGTTTAAACAGAGGTGCTGTCTGCTGGCGAGGTTCACGGCCTTAACCTTAGATCGTGCGATCTGATTGATGCAGTTCACCTCGTGGAGGACTTGGCGGACCTGCTCATGGGTTCGGGTGGCGTAAACGATCCTCTTGCCCAGGGGGAGAATACTGGCGAGGGCGCACACGGTCTTCCCGAAGCCATTGCACGCCTCCGCCACCAAGACGCCCTGATGACTCATTACCTCCTTGATGTCCTTCATGAAGTCCAGCTGTGGGGGATAAGGCTCATAGGGGAAGAGCGGCCACTCCCGGTTCGTCGGACCCTTCCGTGCAGTGGAGTGCATCCTGTCGCGGTGGGATAGAAACTTCCCACAGTGTCGACAGAACCGGCTGTCGTGGAACTCCTCAAGGGTGTGGGGTCTCCCACAGCTGGGACAGACGACCAAGATATCCATGATCTTCACGGAGACAGAGATTGCTTCAGCCAGTTATTTGTAGGTAGTGGTCTTCCTTCGTCGTATGGCTTCCCGCGCACGCATCACGTTAAGAGACTACCCTGTCGTCAATAAAAGAAGTATGTCAGCAACCGGCTACGTGGGGGCATCGAGAGCGGTCATATCGTCGGCAGCGATTTTCCAGTCAAACAGGTCCATGTTTTCTTTCAAGCGGGCTTCCGAACTCGTCTTCGGAATCACGATGGTTCCCTTTTGTAAGCACCAACGTAGGCAGATTTGGGCGGCGGTTCGACGGTATTTGCTCGCCAGATCGCGTATGGTGGCGTTGTGAAGGATTCTCCCTCGCCCCAGAGGCGAATACGCCGTGACAACGATGTGTTGTCTCTGACAGAACTCCAATAGGTCTTGATCGTAATCGTAGGGATGAAATCGTACTTGGTTATTCGTTAACGGGTGATCTTCTGCCTGTAAGGCATCGTGTAGGTGGCGGATCGTGAAGTTGCTGACGCCGATGCTCCGAACTTTACCTGCATCCACCAGCTCGTTAAACGCTCGCAAGGTTTCTTGTATCGGAATGCGCTCGTTGGGCCAGTGGATCAGGTAGAGATCCAAATACTCTGTCCCAAGTTCCCGCAGACTTCGATTACAGTCCTGAATGACGTCCTGATACCGAAGGCGACGGGGCTGCACTTTAGACGTCAGGAATATGGTGGATCGGTCGAACCCCTTTAGGGCCTTCCCGACCGCCTCGTGGTTTCCATACATGTCAGCGGTATCGATGTGTTTGTATCCAAGTTCGATGGCGCGTTTCACGATGGTCGTGCATCGGGAGCCTCTCAGCGCCCAGGTACCTAACCCGAACGCGGGCATGGGGTGGCCATCGCGTAACTCATACTCCACTTGTACCATTGCACCTCACTAAGACTATCACGTTACTGACGTATATAGATACTATGCGGTTTCATGGATTGCTTCTGAGCGGACCGGTCGTTCCCTGAACGCGACCTCTTCTTATACACGACACGCAACGTAGTTAGCTTGAACCCGGGTGTCACGCGGGTCTGTTGAATGATCGCGCTGCGCGGGTCAGTAGGTTGCGTATGGGGAGTTGCTGCGGGCATTTGTCTTCGCACTCTCCACACTTGACGCATCGAGCCGCTTCGTGCTCGGGAGGGACGGTTTCCCCATATTTGGTTGTGATCTCCTGTTGGGCGTCGAGGTCTCCTCGTCTCGCGTAGTGCTGGTTGTATAGGGCGAGGATCTCCGGGATTGCGACGCCCTCGGGGCAGGGGACACAATATCGACAGCCTGTGCACCCGATAAAGCCGATTGCAAGGTATTGTTCTCGCACCCGAGACAGAATCGCCAACTCCTCCTCCGTTAGGGTAGCTGGGCCTGAACGGCTGGCGCTCTCTAGGTTTTCGATCACCTGATCCATCGTACTCATACCGCTCAAGACGACGGAGACCTCGGGATGGTTCCAGACCCATTGAAGGGCCCAGTCGGCTGGCGTCCTCTGAGTCTCTGCTTCGTCCCAGATGGCTTGAATTGCGTCGGGAGGTTTGACGGCGAGGTTCCCGCCTTGGATGGGCTCCATAACCACGACGGCTAAGCCCTTGGACGCTGCGTACGTGAGGCCTCGTGTCCCGGCCTGGTACTCGATATCCACGTAGTTGTACTGTATCTGGCAGAAGGTCCAGCCGTCATAGCCGTCCACTATCTCCCGGAACACCTCAATGTCATCGTGGAAGCTGAAGCCCAGATGCCCGATTTCGCCCGCATCTATCTTCTCCTCCGCCCACCCTAGGGCATCGACCTCCTTCATCTTCGCCCACCGCTCTCGGTTGAGGCCGTGGAAGAGGTAAAAGTCGATGTGGTCAGTCTGGAGCTTGGCGAGCTGCTCGCTGAAGAACCTGTCCAGATCGTTCCTCACGCTGACCATACGAATTGGCATCTTCGTCGCCAACCGCACCCGCTCACGGTACCCGTCCCTGAGTGCCTTTCCCACCACGATCTCGCTGTTTCCCTCATGATAAGGATAGGCGGAGTCAACGTAGTTGACGCCGTGATCGAAGGCATACCGTATCATCCGAATTGCTTCAGCTTCATCGATGTTACCTCGATCTGCTCCAATGATGGGAAGCCGCATCGCGCCGAACCCAAGGGCCGACACCTTCCAATCCAGTGTTCCAAAGCGCCTGTACTTCATGAGCTTCCCTCATACCTCATGGTTACTACAATATAAGAAGTATAAGATAACGGCGTCGTTTTTGAAGTCTTTGTTAAGGAACCTCTGATCATAAGTCTTCCTTCGCGGGTGTTTGAAAACAGGTTAGGTGTCTTCCTCGACCTCTAGTTGGAGTGAGGTGGCTGATGTTGTTGTAAAAAATGACTGTTAGAAAGATCTTTCTTCCGTCAATCCTATGGTAGAACAACTCGAACCACTTCTTATCAATTCATCTCTGTATACAAATACTATCTAGAAAAGAGGAGCCTCTTTAGGCGTAGTATTCCATGTGAAGAAGCATGCTACGACTTTATCATGGTGAGGATCATTTTGAATCGTTTGATGGCTTTGAGGGCATGGGGTTGATTGGCTGGCATTATGACCATTTCTCCAGCCTTTGGATAGACCGTTTTTCCTGAGACGACTATTTCTGCTTCCCCGTCGAGAATATGCGCCAAGGCGTCAAAGGGTACCGTATGTTCGCTTAATCCTTGGCCTGCGTCAAAGGCAAAAACGGTTACTGACCCCGTCTCCTTTTCCAGTACGGTTCTGCTAACAATAGCGTCTTCTTGATACTGCACCAAATCAGTGGCCCGTACCAGCTCCTCTTCCCGGATATGCTGTCCCATAGGCTTCCCCAACCAGACGTATCCCCTATGTCCAGTCTAACAGTCTTTTTTCTCCTTCAATCTCCTTGATGTCCGTGATGTCTTGCGTTACTTCTAAGGTTCCTCGATACACACCTTTTTTGTCCCTGACGGGGAAATACCTGATATATATTTGTCTGCCCTTTAGGGTAATCCAGAACTCAGCCACATCTCGTTCCCCCCGTTTGAAAGCGTCCAAGATCTGCGTGACTTTGTGGAGGCTTTTTTGAGGATGGCACTGCTGTACTTTCCGACCAAAGATGCTCCTGGGCCTGGGAAAGATTCGATCGCCATTCTTGTTGAAGTATCGTACTTCATCTCGATCATTAATGAACGAGATTTCAACGGGTAACGTATCCAGCAGCGTCTCAAGGACATCGGGTTCCAGATTTTCCAACATGCTGTTTCACCTTACAGTTTGTACGCTAGCTTTACATGCACATCAAGTGGAAATGCCTTTAAAAATATTTACTGCATATCGTTGAAGCCACTACAACAAAAAATAGCCAATAACGTGACGAACACTTACCTTGGACTGACAGAGAACTACCCGGAGAGCTGAATTAGCTAACTGAATGAAGCGGGTCGTTTGTGTGCCCGGCACGAGGCCTTCTCGCGTTCACCATTTTATCCTTGTTCCCTCCTTTTCATCTCGTCAGCTCTGCAAAGAATAACTTAAAATTCATCTTATCCCCATTCCATACGCCTAAAGGAGTTGTTTACGTGAACGAAGCCGTAAAAGAAAACGTTGGAAAAAGCCGGATGGGATTAATCGTCGTGGGCGTACTGGTTGTCGTCCTCGTCGTTTCAAACGTTTGGGTGTATATGACTCTGCAGTCTCAAGTCGACGGCCTTCAAGGCCAGTTATCCTCATTGAACGCCACACACCTGAACTACGTGGCGTCTCATAGTTATACTGACGCCGAATATGAGAGCCTGAACACGACCTACAATGACTACGTCAACATCCACAGTCACAGCGATGCCGAGTATGCGGCTCTAGAAGCCGAGCGAGATGCGTATAAAGCACCAAAACTCAACCTACTCAACCTCCAATCCTCTGATGAGTGGTCCCTTGAGACACCGTATCTCCACTATTATGGTGAAGTATGGAACGTGGGAAACGAAACAGCCTACGACTGTCGACTCCATGTCACCGCCTACCAAGGAACAGTAGAAGCAATTGACTCTTGGATCGGGTTGGGCACCATACTTGGCGAAAACAAGAAGAGCCTCGATGTGGCCCTCGACTATGAAGGGGCGCCGCTCACGACGTGGAACGTAACCGCGGCATGGGTGGATGAAAGCTTTCATTAATCGCCAAACTAGCTAGAAACCTATCCGACCGAGAAACGCGACCTGCTTGGATGTCCTAACCGTGGAACGTCGCTTTGATACGGGGGACTCTCCTCTAGGTAGATACATCGATACATGGAAAAGCAATGTGAACGCAGATTTTCATCTATTCTTTACATAAATATTCTTTGCTTATTCTCACGTACCTTTTTTTCAGAGAAAAACGTTGATTTCTGAGGCTAAGCCTACCTTCGAAGGACATTCCTTGTCAATCACCATGTAGACGCAGTGCATGAAGCAACCGGCTCATGCGTGGGTGACGTTATGAGCCCTAATCCTCGTCAATGACAGTGAAATGGAACACACAGCTTATGTCATACAGCTTTTATCATACTCTTTATCGGGATGTCTTGGATGGGGTGTGAGCACCAGACACGCTCATCTGGGACATGAGCTATGGACGTATCTACAAGATGGATAGATCTGACGGGTTTGTGAGCAACATTCGTTCCCAAGACTTTATGCAGGTATCTATTGATACGCTTAAAAAGCGAGACGCTGGGGGCACGTCTGTATCTCGAGTCTCTGAGACTAGCTACCTCTAGCCAAGCCCGTTATCCCTCAAGGTAGCTAGCTGTTCGGTTTCTCGAACGCCGTGTTCTAATCTATGGTATTATATTGTGCGGGCATATACGATATCGTGAGCATGGAGTGTGGAGTGGTGGACAAGACCACGACGAGGATTTTCAAGGTTGTTGGCTACTTCGTTCCCCTCGTTCAGTCCCTCCCGCCCTTGGGCCTCTGGACGGGGTTGATGACGATGCCCTTAGCCAGTTATTTGGTAATGATGTTTGCCAATCTTCCTGCTAGCCTTCCCCAAGCACTCTCGACCTTCTTTACTCCGTTCCACCTGCCAGAAAAAGCATTAATTGGTCTTGGTCTGCTGCTTCTTGTGTCCTCGGTGATATATCTAAGACTTAAGAAGGGAGAGGGGCTGGTAACGTCAGGGCCTTATCGGTTAGTGCGACACCCCCAATACGGGGGCATCATCCTCTTCACCATCGGGTTGACGAGCTGGAGTGTCTGGATTCTTAACAACACCTTTGGCATGGGCTTTCTCAGTTCCTCCCAAACACTGGTGGTGTGGTTCGTTGAACTACTTGCGTATGTTCTACTGGCCTCCATCGAAGAACGCTATTTATCCCGATTCTTTAGCGAGTTTGAGGCTTATAAGAGTAAAACGCCTCTTCTGATCCCCTTTCTGACGACCAATAGCTCGTACCTGGAGCTTCCTCTTTCCCTTGCGATTCCCGTCATTGTCCTCGCGGTACTCCTTCATCTTCCAGCGTAGTCACGCGAACGAGGCGCCATCAGGTCCTCAGCACAAAAACGTGGGGAGAGGCCTTCATTCAACTCGCTAGCTAACGTAAAGACCGAAAGCAACAACGCTCCCCTTACGAGGTGTTCAACGAGGCGTTTCACTTAAGACGCGCGGCTCAGCCAAGGCCTCGATGCCGAGAAGCCCTTAGTCGGTTTCAACCCATCTCTTTCGCTTGCTGCATCTCCTACAAACCGTTTCCACATCTCGTACATTGGAGCCGTTGAGGTAGGTAAATCGCTTCTTCCCCCAATCGTGAACTCCTATCCTACACAGCAGCCTCTTCCATTCAACCACTACGACGGCTCTCCTCTAATAATGCGTTGTATTCGACCGGCCTCTTAGGGTATTTAAGCATGGTGTTGACGCTAGTTAGCAGTATCGCAGCAATCCAAGCATCAGAATCTTTAAAAGCATTCGTGAGATTCTATATATCGCCCAGAGAACGTTAAGCATGTTTTAAGTACGATTTGCGAAGGCCTCGAATCTTTCATCGATTGGGTTTTACACGCAATTCGCGTTTGATTCGTGTTTCTTAAAGGTTGTACGACCCGTTTTCTAGGGTTAAAATGGGTTAAGTGAGGTGAAAGGACAGTGAAAGGCAAAATAGCCAGGTGGTTCGAGTACCGAGGATACGGCTTCATCGACGTGGACGGACAGCAAAACGACATCTTCGTCCACACCAGCGACATCAAAGGGCTTTCCAGCCCCACGGTTGGCGACGAGGTCGAGTTCGAGGTCAGAGACAGCTATAAGGGACCACGAGCGGTTAACGTGGAACTCGCGTAGACGTTCAAACCCGCATCTTCCCTGGGAACAGGTGCTGTACTTCCACCCCTTCTTTGGTTCTAGCCTAGCTAGAGGCTGGACGGAGCTTCCTCGCAGTTAGCGTATCATTTCTTGTATTTGTTGAGTGAATTTGGTATGTGTTATGGTTGCGCTGTGTAACCCGCTTCTCGTTTCGTTGCGTTTGATATAGATGGGTAAACCCTTGGTTTTCAGAACGGGTGGCAAGAGGCGTGTCAGCCATTTCCACGTATGGCATAGTCTGGTGCAGTGATCCGACTCGTTTTCGAGGAAGACGAGTAGAAGAAGGGTTGAACGTCCTCTTGCAACGCATAATCGATACAGCAGGTGAGGTGCCCAATGATGTGATTCGTTTTCCACCGTCTTTCCGCTTCAACAAAGGCGACCAGCTGTTGGTCCTTGAACCACATGGAGTCGATTTGAAAGATTTTTCCATGCGTTATATGCCGTTTCGCACTCTTCACGGTGAACCCTAAGGTTGTTCCCGCGTTATTGATCCACTTCACTAACTTATCATGCGTAAAAAAGGGCATTGGAGTTCACCCTCCTCCCTGCCCTACACTACTCCCGTCCTTCATTTATAAACCGTCGGCGAACACGCAGGACGCGCTCACGACTCTCGCCAGCAACCAAGAACACTTATTCCAAGGAAACGCGTTCAAAATGGCCTTCAGCGTAAGATGGCTCGAAGCAATAACACGTTTATGGGTCCCGCTCTAACGCCTTTAGGCAAGTCGCGTAAACTGGCCTTCTCCTTCTGAGGCTTCAACGGTTTTCAACGCCGTGTTGACGGCCTTTTCGAGCAGTTTCTCCGCTTCCTTATAGCTGTTGGCTGTTACTTCGATACGATACTTGGGCGCGCCAGTGACGTAAATCTTGACATTAGCGCTCGCAGATTTCCTCACGCTCTTCGCCTTTTTCAAGGCATTCCTCAACACGACGACACCGTTGGGCTTCTTACACGTCAATTCAAGGGTGCCTTTGATCTTCTTTTGGGAAATTTTTACCCTTGAGTCGGCGATCTCAGAAATAACCTTGATCCACTCAGACGGAACATCTGCTTCGACTAGCGGCGTTTCGCCCTTTATTGCCACGGCCTCAAAACTCGCGTACAGGCTTTCAAACCGGTCTTCGAGGACGCGTCCTACCTTTTCGTAGGCGTCGTCTCGCGTCACACCGAGCGTCTCAGCAGCCATGTCAAACAGCTTTCGTCCCCTTTGCTCACGTTTCCATTCAAGCAGTTTCTCCCGCCGCTCTCGATCGTTGACCCTGCGCAGAGATAAGTTAATGTGCTTTTTCGAAGGGTCCACCCGCAAGACTTTTAGCACCGTTTTCTGCCGTTCTTTGACGTGGTTTCGGATGTTTTTCACCCAGCGAGATGAGATTTCTGATATGTGGAGAAGGCCTTCAGCACCATCATATTCGTCTAAGGAGGCGTAGGCGCCATAGGACATTATCCGGACAATCGTGGCGATAACGAATTCTCCTTCCTCAGGAAGAAACCATTCCCGCGACTCTCTTTTTTCTGATGCCATACGATTCACTTCACTTCAAACGGGGGCTCTCTCTCCACGAGAATTGCAATCTATCGTTAGGTTTATTCATGGTATTATCAGTTCGCCCTTCTCCAATTGGTCGCGGAGCTTGTTGATGGATTCATAGACTTCTTCCTCCGTCTTCGCGCCTGTGCATACGATCTTTCCACTCGCGAAGACAAGAATGACGACGTGGGGCTCATCCATCCGGTAGATGAGGCCGGGGAACTGCTCGGGTTCATACATCGTTCTTCCAAGATAATACACCGCTTTCTCCAAATCTACCCGTAATCCAAAACTCGCGGAAGCAACGATGTTTTGAACCTGAATGGTTGGTCTTCGAAGGATGACGATGCCGTTGGCCTTTAGTTCTCGGACCACTTTTCTGACGGCCCGCTTGGCCTGTCGCTCCGACTTCGCACCCGTGCACACCATCTTCCCCGAACCAAAGATCAGCGTCGCCGTCTTCGGCTTCTTCAGCCGAAACACGAGGCCGGGAAACTGTTCTGGCCGGTACTCAACGCTTGCGAACGTTTTGACCACGGTGTTCAGGTCGATATGCTGCCTGAGGGTGGCTGACGCGACAACGTTTTCGATGTTGATTATCGATTTAACCCGTGGCATTCTTCTCAATACCTGTGAGCATCCTGTATGCTACCTAGAAACGAGCTGTTTCTTTGTTCGGGCTTCGAGGGTTTTCTTTTGATTCATGGTAATCTTTGGTGAGAATAGGAGGCTAAACTTTCCTTCATCATACAACGTATCCGCGCTTATCGTAGCCCTATCAAACACGAACTTGGGTTGAGGTATCGTAGACGGGCTATACCAAAAGTTGACTTCAACTCCCTGTTCTCGACATAACGCTTCCACTTCCGCCTCAAAATCCTCGTACAGCCGCATCAATTTGGCGCGGAACACCCACAGTCGCTCTTTATTCTTCACTCGCTTCGAAATTGAACGTATGACCATGTCCATCTCCTAGTCAGCTAACAAGCTTCTTGCTTGGGCACTCCACTCAGAGAGCATTTTTTCGGATATCTTCACTCGCTCTGCGGCGTCATGTGGATCTACGTTAGCTAAATCTGTAATCGAGTTCACGCCACCTGCCCGCAATCGTTCGGCTCTGTCCTCACCAATGCCCTTTATCGCAGTCAGGCTCATTGGGGCGGCGGATCCCGCTGCCTCTTTCTCATCCTCCTCCGCCGCCGTCTCCGGTTCTCCAGACCGTGATAAGATGATTTCAATACTTGATACGGCCCGTGTTCCTTCCAGTTCTCGGAGAGGCAGTTCCTCTGTTCCGATAGTGATCTGTTTCACATCCAATTCCTTCAAGAACCTTCGTCTTGTGATCTCTTCCACATCCACGGCCGTCGTTATGGCTCTGCCCCGCGCCTTTAATACAACCTCCTTGACATCGCTGGAAAGGGCGGTCATCACCGCTAACACGTAGTTCATCGGCGGTTTTCTCCCTACATATATCACGTTCGCCGCTTTAGACGGTGGGCGGTCCTCCTGTTCCATCACCCTGTCACCTCTCCATCGCCTTCGATGGTAGTCGTGATCCATGGCTGCTTAGAATTTGCAGCTGACAGAAGCTCTAAGATATCGTAGAGGTCGTTTTGAAGGAGCCTCGCCCAGCCGCGTTCGAAGTGGAAGTCCGCGTTATCGCTGATCAACCTGACTATGCACGAGTAATGGGTCTGTCTTAAACCGGTTCCGAAGCACACCGGACATCGACGACCCTGCTTTCTTCCGCTTCCATCACAGAAGGTGCATTGAACGGGGGTGTCGGAGTAGCCTTTACACTCCGCCTCGGATTGCGGGATATGTCCACACTGGATTTGACAGAGTTCGTCTGCACAATCGATCACCTTAGCGTATAATTCTTGGGTGTCAAGGGTCGACACGATTTTCAGCTTCGTAGAGAAGAATTCAATGTCTTCATCTCTCAGCTCTTTTTGTGCCGCGCTGGTGAATCGGTTGCCGAATACGATGACCTTGTCAAAGTCCTCTTCTTCTATGGATGTCTTCATTTGTCTGACGTGGTCAACGCCTATTGTGTTATTCGTTAAATTGGATTTTGGGATAATACGCATCAACACCGTTTCCTCCGAGTCAGGCTTCGACGCCGTGACATCGATTTTGGCTTGGCTCTTCTGCAACTTTTCAACGTTATAGTCGCGGAGCTCCATCAGGAGTTCTGCTTTCTTCATTAAGATAGTGGCTGTCTTCTCACTCATTTAATAATAACCTCTAGGCTCTCTACGAGGCCTCACCACTATATATTATTAGAAACATATATAAAACATATGTTACGCTTAGTGTAAACAGGAAACTGGATCGCTGGAAGAAAAAGGACATCGAAGAATAAGGTAGTGAAGAAGCCATCGCTTCTACTACCCGTATCCAAAAGTCGTCAACTACTGCGTCATTAAAACCATATGCCTTCCGTACGACAATAATACTATTTTATATACTAGAATCGAAGCGTTTTAAGATAATATCAAGAGGTGGCCCAAGATAGGAGGCAAATCCCTTGGTGAGATTTAACCTAAAGGTTCATCCCAAGCAGAGGACGATGTACATTCCAACGACTCTTCTGAACGTCATCGGCATGAACCCCATAGCCATCCCCAACTCCTCCATCACCGTTCTATATAATTCTGAGATTGACACCATAATGGTTGTGAAGGAACTCGAACACGTACTTCGGGGCTTAAGATTAGAACTGAAGGCAAAGACCGCACCCCGTTCGTCACCCACAATGGAAAAAAGCTGACCGCAATGTGACTCCCGAACGGTTTGAGGGCGCTATTGTCACTGATTCTTGGCTGAAGAATCCACTAGCAAGCTATTTAGTCAGGCGTGGTGGTTTGAAACCCGGGGGCGGTAAAGCTTTCCGAGGCACTGGTCTGAGGGATGAGACCCTTACCAAGAGACGGAAGGAATCGAAGCCAGGGCGCCGCTATTCGTGTCTCCGTTCGGGTCGCATTGAAACAGGAGCGTGGGGGCACGCTTCACTGCCTTAATCCAACGCTAATCATTTTGAGAAGGAAGTACCAACAACCTTCGCGCAGCATATCCCCCTTTTAGCCGGAAAGAAAAGTATTATTGAGACCAAGCGCGATTCCTCAGTAAAACGGTCCGCGATGCGGGGTTTGTTAAGTTAAACTTGATCGGTCCGTTTGAGATCGCAGCCCCACTTTTTCAAGCCCTGTACTGTGACTCGCGCCTGGCTCGTTAACGAGGCGGAGTAGTTGTTCACAAGAGTGCTCAAGCTAGAGCTTCGAGATGATGAGGGAAACAAGATCATGGTATCCTTTAAGGGGCGACTCACCCGACACAAGGCGCTTCGCCTCTTGGACGTCGTCGAACTCTTGGGCGGCGTGGCGTCTAACAGACCTGGTGACGGAGACGCCCCTTCCGATCTATCGAAGTTTAAGAAGCTGCAACTCGTCATCAAACGGCGGTTTCCGCTTGGCTGGTTCACCTCCCAAGAAGCCCTCATGGCGTACGAGGACATCTTGAACGAACCCATGGGCTTGAGCACGATCTCTACGTACTTGGCGCGATTGACGGATCAGGGCTTCTTGTCACGATCAGGCTCCCGTGTTAGACGCCGATACAAGATGAAGGAACGGCCCTCAATCCGGGAGAAGCAGAGAATCCCACCATGAACGGCAATTACCGATGACTTTTCATAAGTCCGACCTTGTATCCTATCCGAAAGACAGGTGAATAACTGCTTTTGGGACCATTAGTCCGTCGATACGTGACGCTTTCAGCTTCCCACAGCCGACGAGACTCGAAGAGAAGTCGACATCCTCAATAAAGTTTGATAACGTCACCTCAGCTTCCTCGACCGAAAGGTTATAAAAACGCCGCCTCCCATACAGGGAGGATCAAGTTGGCCGAGAGATGGATTAGCCAGAGCGAGAGCCTCCTGAAAGCGATAGAGAAACAATCCGCCAAAACGGAGAAGGACCGCCTAGAAGCAGTTCACTCCATGATTCTTGCCCTCAACGCCGTGGACCGGAGCCTCCACGGATGGCGGAGCTGGGTTGGAAGCCTCCGCCTCATGTCCCAGTTCACGGAGGACGAGCTCCGGGCGATGGAAGCGGGCCTCATTGAGCGGGTTCGCGCCTTCGTGAAATACGATATTGAGGTAACACAAAAATACAAGGACAAGATCCCTAGCATCTCCGTGGCTAGGAGAAAGAGACAAGAGCGGAGTGAAGCCAGCGGCGTGTACGTATAAACGGGTTTGGTAAAGCAGAACGCCAAAGAAACGATGGCGTCACAGGAAGGACGAAAGGCGGAAAAGGCCGAGGTTCTCCCGCTCAGTGCTGTGTGTGGTCAAGTTATCCCTTAGGATAAAGCAAAGAAACATAGGCCTTATAGCTTTCCATATGCGTTTGCCCCTCTTTTCCTTGCTTTCACGGCATCTGTTTCTGTGTTATTAACATGCTTCCTACGCTCGCTATCTTATCCAATGACTGTTTGACCTAGAGTTTTACAGTGATATCCACGCTATTCAGGATGTCTTTAGACCTATTCCTTATCGTCACTTCTGTTACACCGGCTTCTGCAGCAACTTCTCTCTGCGTCCTTCGGTCGCTTACGATGATCGACGCGATATACATCGCTGCCGCGGCTAAGCCCATCGGTGTCTTTCCACTAATCAAGTGCATTTTCTTGGCAGCACGAAGAATATGTTGCGCCATGATTTCAGCGTTCCCAGCTAATCCTAGGTGGTTCGAAAGGCGGCTGATATAGTGTGACGGAGGAGGTACGGGGATGAATTCTCGTAACTCCTTCACGATGAACCGGTAACATCGCCCCATCTTCTTTCTGTCCAAGCCTGCAGACTTCGCCACCTCACCAAGCGATCGCATAACGCCACATTTTCGACAAGCGAGATAGACTGAAGCCGCAGCGACACCTTCGACGGAGCGCCCCCGTATCAACTGCTTCTTTAACGCCTTTATGTAGATGATGCTAGCTGTTTCCAAGATGGGTTGTGGCACGCTTATATTGGCGCATAATTTGGACATGCTGGCGAGGGCCATGGATAGGTTGCGTTCCCTCGAGTTAGAGACACGAACGCGCCTCTGCCACTTCCTCATACGATAGACTTGAGCCCGCTGTTTTGGTGACAGCTTTCTCCCAGCGGCGTCTCGGTTCCTTACGTCGATCGTGGTGGAGAGGCCCTTATCATGGATGGTAAAGGTAGATGGCATTCCAACACGCCGCCGTTTCTCCCGTTGTTCCTTGTTGAAGGCCCGCCACTCCGGCTCTCTGGCTGCTATTTTCTCGGCCACGACGAAACCACAGTCCATGCACACTCTTTCCCCCGTTTCGTAGTCCGTTATGAGGCGTTCGCTCCCACACTCTGGACATGTTTTCGATTGCCTCAGTCTTAGAGAGGGTCTAGAGGTCTCACGCCTCATTTTTCGTTTCTCACCCGTACAGTAATTCCGTCTAGTAGCCACCTACGCAAACGTGCGACGGTCTTCCAAACAGGTAGCTTGGCACCACTCGCTTCCTCCACGACCTTCAAACGGGGTAAAGCTGCTGCTTAAGGCACCAGATCCTACACGGAGACCGTTGCCTTGGATCACGGGTTGCGTCTTAAAGCCCCTATGTCCTAGTATCTTCTCCGATAACTCCCTTAGTCACGATTATAGGTTGGACAGCGTCTTCGCTGCTCGTATCGTTTTGCGGATAAGTTCTTCTCCATGTTGACGTCTGTGATCGGTGCCCCTCTTCTAAGGTCTCCAACGTTCCCTATCTCCCAACGTTCAGATGCATATTCATCTGAAAAGTTTGACGTGGCCATTCTCGATTCGCAGCGCGGCTTCCTCGTTAATCTTGTCGATGTTGTCGTCCCATAGTGTCAGGTATATGGAGGCCGTTTCGTCGCCAACCAACGCGTCGAAGATCCTTTGGGGTAAGTAGTCTCTCCTCGGCCTCACTTCTCTCACAGGCGTAATCGACACGATTTGGACGCTTGCGTTTACTTCCCGTGACCTCGGAGTCAGGTTCTCTATCTTCCTGAGTTCACTACGCGAAGAATCTTCACGTATCATTTATTAACCGTTCTAGTGGACCAGGTACTCTCATGACCCCTTTTAAAGGTTCTCAGCCTCCATCGATTTACCTTTGGCGTACTCGACTTTTAGCTGAAAACGGGTAATTCAGCATCCTCCTAGTTTACTAAACCTTATTTGCTTGGGAAATGAGGCCTCTTTTTGGGCAGAAGCGGAGTCAGATGGTATACGCATTAAGCATCATCCTCAGCGTCAACTTTTTTCTTGAGGGATTTGAATAGGGCCTTTAGTTGGCGCTTCATGAGTCGGGGGTTGTGACTCAGGCTCAGATAGTCTAAGAAGTCCTCAGTGGTCCGTATTATCTTCGTCTTTCCCAGCTTCTCCGTTTCGATCAACCCCATTCTCTTTAATTCTCGAATGTGTTGGTATGCGTGGCTTCCCCTAACCTTGGCTACACGGGACTGCACGACAGGTTGGTGGTACGCTATGTATGACAGGGTCTTCAGCGGACCGATCGAGAGTTGTGGACGCAGCGAAAGCCGTCTTACGTGTTGGGTATACTGAGGTTTTAGCTGAAGAGCGAATCGGTCCCCTTCAAGTTCAATCAATTCTAAGGCACCGTTATACTTGATATATTCGCTTGAGAGGAATCTAGCCAATTCTCTGATCGTTCTCTTAGACCGGGTCCCAATAATGGAGCCCAAGGTCTTGGTATCTAACGGGGTTCCGGCCACGTAGAGCGCCGCCTCGATCATACTAAGATTCTGCTTCTCTGTGTTTTGAGAACACGTCTTCTCTTCACTCCTTTTGGAAGATCATATAGTTGGTTGCCTAGCGGCCCAACAACCCAACAGACCCCCATCTGTTATCTGCGTCTTCTTCGTCTTCTCCTGCTAAAGTTTTGCCTATTCGCAAGCATTCTCCGATATCTTTGGAGGTTACTTCTCCTAGGACCTAGGCTCTCTTTGCTCTTTTCTGCTTTTATTTGAGGCGTTTGATTTCTAACCTTTCCTGCCTTGGTCAAGGAACCATGTGTTGGCATGCTGTTTCACCTCCTCAGTCTTCGTCATCGCGCTTCTCAACACTGAACATTATCACTATAAAACAGATTATCGAAAAAAGGATGAAGAGTATGAAGTCTGTGCCAAGGTCAAACACGATTTTTTCACCGTTGATGATGGTCGCCAGGTACAGGGTTGTGGCTGTCATCAAGTCAGCCAGGGCTGCTAGCGAGTTGAAGGGGTATCTGTCCTTCTCCACCGTATCTCTCAAGAGTCTTCTCGTCTTCTGCTTCTCCCGACAATCTATTTACCTGTCCACATAAGTATATTCTATGTTTTATATATGTATCTCATAATATTTTTAAGTGGGCATCGGTACATACCCTAATACAGTTATCGAAAAATCGTGCACAGCGTCATCATCATGCACTAGTTGTCGGATACTCGAAGCTTCCTTCGGCACCATACACCGTAGACCACGCCTGCTGCGAATAGAATATTAGAGTTAGAGAGGTTGAAGAATGTTTACCCACCTTCGAATTCTTTTCCTAGAGCCTCAACCCTGCATAAGAGCCCTCAAGTATGCCTATGCCCTGAGATCTGCTTTAGGTAAGCGGCTCTCCCTCTGTCTAGGATATACAGGGTACTCACTGGATCAAATCTACGGATATGGTGACGAATGCTTTGACCAATTAGTCAAGCTGGATACCGACGCACTCGATCAAGGCATCCACAGCCTCACTAACGACTTTGAGCCCACGCTCATCCACAGCCATAATGCACCAAATACGTTGACGTTGTCAGCACTTAACGTAGCGGACGATGTCCCAATAATCCATGACGTCCATGAGGTTCTATCTGTTCACAATTCGGGGTTCGAAGCAGACGATGATGCCAAAGTCTTGTCAAAATATTGCGAGGAGGAGAGGCGAGCAAACGAAAAGAGCGATGGACGGATCTACCCCACCGACGGTATCAGGGCGTACATTCAGAACCATTACGACGTCGACGCGGAGAACGACTTGGTCTTTCCCAACTACGTTTCCGAATCGGTGATGCCTCGACACTTTCGAGAGAAGCGCTCAACGAGGGATGGGGACGTGCATATAGTGTACATCGGATGCATCACAAGCGTCGTCGAGGGAAGCCACTACGACCTCCGAAAAATCTTCCAAGCCATCGCCGCTCACGGAATGCACATCCACATCTATCCCACCAGCAACCTCATCACGATGAGCAACGACGCCTATAGGAGACTGGCCGCATCAAATCCATACATACACTTGCATAGCCATCTAGATCACCAAATGCTGCTCGAAGAGATTACCCAGTACGACTTCGGCTGGTCAGGCTTCAACGGTTCTGAGAACAAGACGCACTTAGATATTGCCCTCCCCAATAAGGTCATGGAATACGTGGCCAGTGGACTACCTGTTCTGGCCTTCCCCCACAAAACGATACAGCAATTCATAGAGACCCATGGCGTGGGCCTAGTCTTCAGCGACATCGACGAGCTCGAAGCAATTGTGAAGAACGAAGATCTATCCAAAATAAGGAAGAACGCCTTAACCTCGCGCCAGCAATTCGCCATCGAGAACCAGATCCCGCGAGTCGTCCGTTTCTACAAGAAACTCCTGGATACAAACTAAGGCGCGCAGCGATTCAACACGTTAGCTAGTTAAACAGGACAGAAAAGTAATCGCTTCGATGGGAGGTCTACTACCATGAATTCGATTAGAACGATACGTGTCGGTGTTATCGGAGCCGGTTTTTGGGGGCAGAATCACATCCGTGTCTTCTCCGAGCTTGGCAACATTGAACTGGTCGCCGTGTGCGACATCGATCCCCGTAGATCCAAGGCCATCGCCGAGAAGTACCGGGTCAAGCCATACACGAGCGTCGAAGACCTCCTAAAGAGGGAAGACATCGACGCTATCGATATCTGCACGCCCACCACCACCCACTACCCAATAGCTATCGCCGCCATTGAACACGGAAAACACGTTTTCGTGGAGAAACCCATGGTTAGTACCTCAGGGGAGGCGAAGGACCTTCTAGCGAAGGCTGAAGAGACGGGTTTGCACGTAATGGTCGGGTTCATCGAACGGTTTAATCCTGGAGTTCAGAGAGTTAAGCGTCTTATTAAAAGCGGTGCTCTAGGTGAGATTGTTCTGGCATTTGCCAAGCGGGTAGGGCGCTGGCCGGAGCGAATTGGCGACGTAGGGGTTGTAAAAGACACCGCGATCCACGACTTTGACATCATGCGCTTCATTTTTGACCACAAGCCGCGGAGCCTCTACGCGAGAATGGGGCGTTTAGGACACAAGTTTGAGGACTACGCTCACATCGTACTCGGCTTCAACGGGATTCAAACAGGCTTCGTTGAGGCTAATTGGCTGACGCCCCACAAGATAAGAACCCTGACCGTAACTGGCGAGGACGCCGTTGTGACCCTCGACTATTTGACGCAGGAGATCACCATAGAAGACTTTGAGAAGATGATGAAGCCGACCTACAAGTGGGAAGAGCCCTTGGTGTTGGAGTTGAAGGATTTCGCGGAGAGCATTCTAGAAGACCACGATCCTAAGGTCACGGCAAGGGATGGGTTGAGAGCTTTGGAGATCGCTGAGGCCGCCATTGAATCCGCTCGTATCAACCGAAACGTCGAGATGAAAACCTGATACATTTTAACTTGGTAAACAGTGTGGAAGGTCGATGTTTGATGTCTATGCTTGAGAAGTTCTTTACTTACGAAGTACTGTATTTAGTCATCTTCAGCCTCGCGATCGGAGTGGCTATCTTCATCGTTAGGAAACTCGTGAACAGAAGCCTCATCACGTTCTCCGAGAAGACTGGGCTGGAGAAGCACGTGCAAAACATATTACGCATGGTCTCAAACATCGCGATCTACGCCCTAGGCGTTACGGTTCTTCTTCAAATATGGGGGCTCCCAACGGAATGGTTCATCAGCGTTTCTGCCCTGACCGGGGCCGCCGTCGGCTTTGCATCGACACAGACCTTGGGCAACTTCTTAGCCGGCCTCTACATCATGATAACTAGGCCTTTCAAGGTAGATGACTACGTGAAGCTTGGTGCTGTTGAAGGCGAGGTCAAGGAGATCAGCCTGAACTACGTGAAGATATACACGCCGACATACACTTTAATGGAGATTCCCAACAGAACCGTACTCAATAGCTCTATAATCCGATGTATGAATGATGAAGGCATAGACTACTCCTTTCCCATGTCCTTTGCAAGCAAGGTGTATTCAACCAGTTGGGTACGCTTTTCCGACTTAAGTGACCACATCGTGAAACCCGCCATCGAGGCGTTCTGGATCAAGCATTGCACCGTGTTACCGAGGAAACCTGAGGCCGCAGTATCCCGTGTCGAATTCCTGAACAGAACCTTGATGATACGCATGTTCTTTCCCAAGGGCAAGGCAAGGCTTCTATACGATTTGCAGCCCGAGCTGCAGACAATGATTCTAGAAAGGTTGGACGACTATCGCGAAAAGGAAGGAGTGAAACCGTGATAACCCTAAACCACCGCAGTAAAAGGGCATAGGGCGCGGTCGCCAGTGAACGGGCTGGTTTCTAATACTGATTCCTGTCGGAAAGGAAGACGTCTACAGGATGAAGGTTACGAAACGACGAAAGATAAGTCCTAACTTGCTCGACCTCGGCCTTAAAGGCGAATTACTCGACGTTATTGGTAGAGCCTTGACGTATTACGGGGCCATGAAGTTGAAGAGAGACTTGAATAATGATAGAACAAAGAGGGAAGCAGAGGAAATAGTGTATTGAGTTGAGGAGGAGTGAGGGATACTATGAGCGTGTGTATGCGTCCTACGAAAAGCGTTGGTTACTGGGGTTCCGGTGTGAAGTACCTGAGGGAATAACGATGAACGTCTTGTTCCTGCGTCCTCAGCCTGCCATACGAAGTTTGAAGTTTGCTCTTGGCTTTCGAAGCATTGATGCGGACCTTCGTCTTTATCATGGCTACACGAGTAAGACCGTGACCGAGTTCTATGGATACGGCGACGAATACTTCGAGGGCTTCATCAAGCTGGACTTAAACAATCTTGAGGACGACATTCAAGAAGCCGTGTTTAGGAATCACATCGACGTCATACACAGTCAAAATGCTCCCGACTTTCTAACCGTTTCCGCGATAAAGGCTTTTGACGACGTGCCTGTCATACATGACAATCAAGACGCGATCTCCCTACGGAAAACTCCCTATTATCTAGGCGCGGATGTAGTGCAGCAGTTGGTGGACGAGAGAACTGCGAACACGGGGTGCGACGCTAGGATACACGTGACCGCTGAGATGAAGACATATATACGAGAGAAGTATGGGTCGAAGAAGGATGTGGTGTTCTGCAATTACGTATCTGAGTCAATGATGCCCCCCGTGTTCAAGGATAAACTGTCAGACAAGGATGGACAGGTACATATCGTCTATGAGGGAACCCTTGCAAGCCTCGCGGGCGACCATTATGACCTGAGAAAAATCTTCCAAGCCATAGCACGTTATGGCATACATGTCCACATCTACGACTCCCACTCAAACGAGGATTACCAAAAACTGGCTGAAGACAATAGCTTTCTTCACTATCACGGTCACCTAGACCCAAGAACCTTGTCCGAGGAGATGACCCAGTACGACTTCGGATGGTCAGGCTTCAACGTCACCAAGAACAAAGCACACATAAACGTTGCGTTACCGAACAAGACGTTTGAGTACCTCGCATGCGGCTTACCCGTACTCTCATACCCCCACGAAGCTCAGAAAAAATTCATACAGAAACATGGGGTCGGCTTGGTCTTCAACGACCTGCACGAAATGCAAGAAAAGCTGGCAAATACTAACCTAGTACAGAAGATACGTGAAACTGTTACTCGGAAGCGGTTCTGCTTTACCGTTGAGAGAAACATCCACAAGATTATGGATCTTTATCACTACGTGACAGCTCACTAAGACGACATAGTACATAGGCTTACAAAGTCATCCCGCGTCGTAGCCCTCGGCGTTAATGGATCTCTACTTCTGCGCCTACGACGTATCCCGGTAGACCCTTCTTGAACCGCGCTCTCACAACACCTCGCCTTCCGTGAACGCCGGTGATTTTCCCCCTGAGAACAGTACCCGTCGGGCTTCGCCAGAGTACGTTTCTGCCGATGTACTGTGCTGCCGTATCCCGTGTGTCAACGTGTTCGATAGTAAGAAGTATCTGTTTATTCCGCTGAGTATGTAATCCGCCCCTATATCCCATGAAAACCGCCTTTTCCACGCTAATTCACCGCCTTACACCCTTTCGTAACCCGAGACCCAGATGTTTGTTAAGGCCTTTATACCGGTTTCGGACAGTGACCTCCGTCACCCCCGCCACCCTCGCGAGCTTCCTCTGAGTGATTGCTTCGCCATTCATGAACGACGCGATGTAGAGCGCTGCCGCTGCTATGCCTACAGGGCCCTTTCCCACAATAACCTTCATTTCCTTCGCTTTCTGCAGAAGTTCTATGGCCAAGGTTCCTGTCTTCTGGCTAAGCCCCGCCTTCGACACGATCTTTGGAACGTATTTGGCTGGGTAGTCCACGGGCATCGTTAGGTTGAGTTCACGTCGAATCAGCCGATAATTTCTCGAAATCTCTTTTCGACTCCTCGTGCTTGCTCTCACCACGTCCTTGAGGGGCCGCGGCGTTCGGGTTATCCGGCAGGCTGCGTAGAGGGCGGCGGCGGCGATACTCTTAATGCTGCGGCCGCGAATCAACCCCTTATCCAAGGCTTTTCGATAGATGAGGGCGGCGTGCTCTGCAACACTTCGGGGGACATGTAACTTATCTGATAGTCGTGTGAGGACGTTCATGGCCTGGGAGAGGTTTCGCTGGACCGAGGAGTGCATTCTGCTTCGAAGGTTCCACCGACGTAGTCGTATCATTTTGAGCCGGTCTTTTAGGGGAAGTGCTCTGCCATACGCGTCTTTGTAGGGTTGGAAGGTCGTGGAAAGACCTTTATCGAATTGGTTCAGGGACGTGGGGGCACCGGTGCGGGCCTTCGAGCGTCGCTCTTCGAGCGTAAAAGCCCGCCACTCCGGCTTTTGGTCAAGAATTACATCGCTGATGACCAGTCCACAGGTCTTGCACACAACTTCGCCTGAGCCCTGATCAGTAATCCATTCAGTGCTTCCGCATTCAGGGCATTTTCGAAGCTGTAGTGCTCGCTGGCTTTTAGCTACCTCTACCGCATTAAGCATAGATCCACCTCGGGGCCTCGCCGATCATCTCACGTATCTTTTTTTGAATCGCCTCAGAAGGTCTGATGGGTCGGTCGTAGATTTTCACGTACCCCCTTGAGCTGGCCTGACTCACGACCGAACCCTCATTTTCCACTTGATTAGCAGGCACTGTCATAGTGCCTCTCATCCAGATAAGGCCAAGGAGTAGCTGGTAGATTCTCGTCAAGCGCGGGGGTATCTGAATTACAGCATACCATTTCTCTGCAAACTCGATGCCCATCAAAGTGATCACTACGTATCGTTTGCGCTCAACTCTACGCATCTTAGGCATGCGCACTCTGATTCGAATCATTCTTGTTACCCTGTAATTTGCGTGTTACAAAGTCTCTGCGTTGCTGATGCCCTGACCCGAGCTTGACTGGTTCGGCTATCTCAGGTGTTGCCTCACGGAAGGAATACCCCTGTTCTCTTCTCGCAGCCTCGTCATTAGGACATCTTGAGAGGTCCCCAATTTTACTCCTATGGGATCACGATCCTGCCTTTTTCCTTGAAGCGAGGATCGATATCCGGTATCCGCTCCTTTCCCCCTTTGGCTGAGCGCTGTGCGATGGCATGAAGATCTGTCTCGGACTTCTTATTGGTCAGCGACGAACTCTATCGAGAGGCCTGATAACGATACCGATATCCATGACTGGAATATCAGCTACGCGACATCGTGATTTGATTGCCTCGATTTTTTCAGTAGCTGTTGGGGCAAGCCATGTTCCACAAAGCTTCACGACGCCTCGTGCGCCTCGTCCTGTCTGCCATGGTCAGGGATAGTATCCGCGAGTGCGAAGATCCATCTTGACGGCCTCGAGGACGTAGTCGTTGCGCGATCGGAACCCCCACTGCCCGCTTTCTATGACCCTGTCAATTCTTTCAGCGATCTCCTTAGGAATCCCTACTGAGATCCAGACACCCCTTCCCCTCAGCTTCGGCGACGTCTTATATCACCCGTAACACGTTTATGATATATACATGCTTTACTGGTGCGATATACTTATAAGTGGTCCTGCATATAAATGTTTTGATTAGACAGAACGTGAGGTGACAAAACTGCCAAAATGGTTCGACATCGCTGAGCAACGCCTTGGGCCTGGTGACGAAGTGGAGCACAGTTGGCCTGGAACATATAATGAGCATAGCGGTTATGTCGTGTTCTCAAAGGAGAAACTGCTCTTCGTGGAAGAGGAGGGATTCGTGTTCAAGACGGGTACCCTGCTCTTAGAGACGACGTATGACAAAATCGGCAAGGTAACCGTTAGAAACGATAATCTTATGGTCCTTACTATGGATGATGGTGCAAAGCACCAAATTGCGACACCGTATCTCTCCGAAGCCAAAAAAGCCCTGCAAGACGCGATGGCTTAGCGACGAAACACACTCCGAGGTGACACGTTTTGGCGAGTCCCTCGTAGCGTTAAATACTCGCAATCGTCACATAACTGGAAAGCGTTGATACGGTTCGCTTCTCATTTTCTCATATACGCCTGTCCCGCGGGCATGCGGTATGGACAGGGAATCGACGAAGCGGATAAAGTATCTCTTTGGGCTGTTGATGGAACTATAATCCCGTAATAATCATCGCCCTCTCCTATATTCCAGCTGAAAATTCACCCCTTATTCACCGTATGTAGAAAAAATCCTTTTTCAGGATCGACGTAAAAAATGACTCGAAGCGAAGCTACGAAGAAGTATGGCAAGGGTAGCCGACCCTGCCGGCGGTGTGGCGCCTATGGCGCGATTATCCGGAGGTACGGCTTGAACCTGTGCCGTCAGTGCTTCAGGGAAGTAGCGGAGAAGCTTGGATTCAAAAAGTATTCTTAGACAATGAGGAGAGAGGGGGACGTTCCCTAGCTAGTACGTGGAGGCTTAGTATGGTCAAGCGGAAAAGAGACATCATAGTTACAAGCGGGAAGAGAAAGACTGCTATCGCTCGCGCCGTCCTCAAACCCGGTAAGGGCAGGATCAGGATCAACAAGGTTCCCCTTGAAATTCATACGCCCGAGGTAGCGAAGTACAAGATCATGGAGCCGTTGCTCTTGGCGGAGACGTCTTGGAGGAAGGTGGACATAGCTGTGAACGTCCGAGGCGGGGGCTTCATGGGCCAAGCTAGCGCCGCGAGGATGGCCATCGCTCGAGGGTTGGTGGAGTGGACCGGGAGCGCCGTCCTCAAGAAGCGGTACGTGGACTATGACCGGTCGATGCTTGTGGGTGATCCTCGAAGGAAGGAGGCCAAGAAGTTCGGCGGTTCAGGGGCGCGAAGTCGGAAGCAGAAGTCCTACCGATAACCCGGTTGACCTATGTGCCGCCTCGACGGGCTTCATGACTTCAGCGGTCTAGTATTTACGTAATTGAGGTGAAAAAAGAATGGGTAAAGGCTTGTTTGCAGCGCGAGGCCTCAAGAAGCAGCGGAAGCACTTCCGCTGGAAGGACTACTACTATCGGAGGCGAGCCCTCGGTCTGGACGTGAAGTCGGATCCCCTGGAAGGGTCGCCGATGGCCCGGGGCATTGTCTTGGAGAAGGTGGGCGTCGAGAGCAAGCAGCCCAACAGCGCTATACGGAAGTGTGTTCGCCTCCAGCTCATCAAGAATGGGCGTCAGGTGACGGCCTTCCTACCAGGGGATGGCGCCTTAAACTACGTCGATGAACACGACGAGGTCGTGATCGAGGGCATCGGCGGCTCTCGGGGCCGGTCGATGGGCGACATCCCGGGTATTCGATACAAGGCCTCAACCGTCAACGGGGTATCTCTCGATTCACTGATCCTCGGAAAGCGGGAGAAGCCCATGCGCTAAAGGAGTGATTATTCATGGGAAACAATCGGTGGCACATGTCCTATACGCGGAACGAGTACATTCATCGGATGCCTCACCCACGGATCAGTAGGTTCACCATCGGCGACCCCACCGACGACTACGCGTATTCCCTATCCCTAATCGCTTCCAACGATGTTGAGATCACGTCGAAGGCGTTGGAGGCCGCGCGGGTGACAACCAACCGAGCGTTAACACGGCGGCTGGGTGAACGATCCTTCCTCTTGAAGGTGGTTCCATACCCCCACGAGGTCGTGCGGGAACACAAGTTCATGAGCTTCGCCGGAGCGGATAGGCTGAGCCAAGGGATGAAACTTGCCTTCGGACGACCTACGGGACGCGCCGCCAGAGTGAAGGCTGGACAAGAAGTCATCACCATCTCTGTGGATGACGAAGACGTGCCCGCTGCCAAGCAGGCCTTAGCGCGGGCCGCGAAGAAGCTTCCCGTCAAGTACAATATTACCATCACACAATGTGAGGCCTCATCGAACGACCTTGACCGACGGGAGACCTACAGAGCCTAGTTGCGCAACACCCTTTGAGCCCCCTTCACAGACTAGCTTACCTCTCTTACCTTCGTCGCCGTCGTCTCCGACCTCTTCCATTATCGTATCGCGTATCTGCAAGCATTCGCATATAGTTACGATGGTTCCTTCTCCGTGGGCCCATACTTTTCCGAGTCTTATCGGACGCGATTTTAGGTGTTTGATTTCTGACCTTTCCTGCCTTTGTTAATGAACCGTGAGTTGGCATATTCAATCATCTCCTTTACAATCTCCGATCGTCAATGACGACCGCTACCCATAACATGTGCAACAAAAGCAAGACATGACGTGTTAGACCACGACCCTCTGAAAGAATCGAATATCTAACTATTCAAACTTCTAGCTGCATATATTACACGGTTTGACATGAACGATGCTCGTGAACCCTTTTAAAGTTTCTTGTCAGACCGATATGCGGGGATTTCAGAACTATTGGCAAAATAACATAGTAATATCCCTACACGCTCTTCGCAAAGAGAGCTAGCTTTTGTGGGAACCGAATGAGAGGCGCCGAGGGTCTAGCTAGCTTAATTGACTAACACAGTCCGCAGAGGATCGTTCTCACACCATTCACGTATTGAATAGTGTTGACAGCTTCTTCGTGAAGCGGACGAACGAGGTCTGCTGATACCGGAGACATCGTTGTGACGCGTGGGTGTCGTACCAGTCGAAGTAACCGTCATCGGGGAGGTAGTCCACCGCGCCGTCGACCCCGAAGGCCGCGAAGACGTCGCCGACGAAGTGTTCACCCGTCATCTGCCAACTCCGTCCGCCGGCGATGTTCAGGATCGTGTTTCCCTGGGACGTATCTTCCGCCGCCGCGACGAGGGCTGTGACCACGTCCTCACGGGCCACGAACTCCACTCGCTGCGCCGCCCTGAACTGGACGGGCGACGGGAACTCGAAGGGCACCGCCGCGTAGATGCCGGAGATGCGGAGAATCGTGTAGCGCAGGGAGCTGCCTTGCACGGCTTCTTCAGCGAGGATCTTGCTCTGGGCGTAGATGTCGGTGGCGGTCACTGGATGCTTCGTCGTGATGGGTGGGTCCTCATCTTGGGTGGAACCGTAGACTGACACGGAGGACGATAACACCAGCGGCGCCGCGGAGGTGTCCTCGAGGGCCTGCACAACGTTCCTCGTGCCCGTCACGTTGACCTGGAGGGTGGTCTCCGCGTCTCTCTCGCTGTAGGGCGGTAGAATCGCGGCCAGATGCACGGCCTCGTCGACGCCGTCGCACGCCGCTGTGACGTGGTCGCGGTCGACGATGGTGCCCTTGAAGACGTGGACGTGGGGCAGCGTGTTGACGGGGCTGAAGTCGACGTGGGGGAGGTCAAAGACGTGGACGTGGTGGCCGCGCTGCACGAGGGCCTCGACGACAAGGGCGCCCAGCTTGCCTGCGCCGCCCGTGACGAGAATCTTCACGGCCGTTCACCTCCTTCCCGCTGCGAAACGCACGGTCATGTTGTACACGGGCTACGTGGTGGCGTATTCGAAGCTCTTCCAGTAGATGATGAGGTTCTGCACGCTGTCTTCGACGGCCTTCAGTTGGGCGGCGACGGCGTCTCCCGCGGTGTCCTCTGGGCCGAGCTGACGGATGACGTCATATAGTTTAGCCGCGTGGTCTTCGATGGCTTTGGTGAGTTCTTGGCCGCGAGGCGAGCGGATCATGATCTTCTTCTTGGACTCGGCGAGGCGTGGTAGGAGGGCTTGTATCCGCTTCACGAGATCCGCTGGGAGCCCCGATGGTGTGTGGGGCCGGGTCTCCAGCGTGTGCATGGCTTGTTGACACAGCTGCTCCACGTCAGTGAGGGCTGCGGCCATGCTCATCCCTTCGTCTTCGTCTTGGGCCGGCCAGAGAGTTCTTCCACGGTCACCGTGACGTCTTCGACGTAGCAGTCCGGCTCAAACCGCGGCTTGTGGATGGCGAAAGGCTTGCGCGTGAAGTAGCTGGGGTGGTGGTCCCGGTACCGTGGTTGTACGTAGCGCTCCGGCGGCCCTGGCGTGGCTTCGATGAGTTCGTAGTCCGCGGACCCGAGGCCGAGTTTCACCGCGGCGTTCACGGTCATCCACTGGGAGAGGGGGGCGCCGTATCTAGTTAGCTTCATGATGTGGGTGAACTTCTCGTGGCCCACTCGCCAGGGTTCACCCTCGATTCCTTCATCGTAGGTTTTACTGCCGGGGATAGCCGGCGTCTTGATGGAGGCGTCGAGGCACGCCGTCTCGAGGGCGACGATGTCTTTGGACGCGAAGACGCCGAGGTTGGGAAGGATGGAGGCATCGCTAAAGGGGAGGCAGTCGCACCATGGGGAGATGTCGATGGCGTAGTTGATGAAGCCCACGTGGTCCCGGCCGACGTAGTCGATGTAGCCCTTCGCCGCGTCCGCGATCACGGCGGGGAAGAACGTTTTCAGCATAGAGGATTCGGGTTGGACGACGACGCCGCACGCAAACCGCAGCCCACACTCGTAGCAGCCGATGCACTTCTCGCGATCCCAGTGGGCGTAGGGCTGCTCGGGCGACACGGTGAAGGCGCCGGTGGGACAGTTCTCACTGCAGCGCTTGAAGACGGGGCACTCGGGGCCCTTACACTGGTCGGGGTAGAACTCGTAGGCGGGGAGCCCCCACTGCGGGTGCTGAAAGAGGTGGACGTTGCTCTTTCCCTGCTTCGAGGAGCAGCCGATGCCCACGTTCTTGAGGGCGCCGCCGTAGACGCCTTCCGGATGCCCCTTGAAGTGGGTGAGGACGATGAGGGCGTCGGCGTGGGCGAGGGCCTCCGCGATGTAGGCGTGCTTGAGGAAGTTCCCGTTCTTGACGGGCACCCGGACTTCGTTGAGGCCCAGCGCGCCGTCGGCCACCACGAAGGGGCACCCCAACGTCTGCGGGGTGAAGCCGTTGCGCGTCGCCGTCTTGATCAGGTCACGCCCCGTCCCGCGGGAGACGAGGTAGCAGGTGGTGGTCTCGCATACGAAGGGGTCGCCACCGTACTCCTTCACGGTCTCAACGATCCCGGCCACAATGCTGGGGCGGAGGTAACCCGTGTTATTCCACTCCCCGCAATGGATCTTGATGGCGACGGAGTCCCCTTCGCGGAAGCACTCATTGAGGCCTGCTAGCTCAAAGAGGCGTTGCCCCTTCGCGACGTCGCTGGGGGGGCACCGTGGACCAAACCAATATACTTTTGAACTCATCAATCTCGTTACCTTCTTTGCAATATCGTTTGTACTCAAATACATGACGCTCATAATAATGCTTTCGCTCTCAGGTCACCTAGGCGTCACGCAAACGACCCGCTTCCGGGATCAGCCAGATCCAATGCTTCACAAAGCAGATCGAAGGGCTCCTCCTCCATAATCATAAGCCCTCTGGCGCCCGTTCCTCTCTTTGACGCCGACGGCGTCAGACATGAGTCACGTAGCTCGCAGAATCCCTCTTGTAGGCTACTCCCAGCCCTCTAATACCCAGCCCCCGCCTCACCGTGAATGGGCCTGCATTTGTGCGACGGCCTTGACGGCCCACGCTGCATCCGTCAACAGGCTCCGCCCCACCGCCACCAAGTCCACGCGGCCGTCCCGAATCAACCGGTCAGCAAACGCCGCGTCCGTGATCCCGCCCACCCCGATGACCGGCACCTCCACTACCTCCTTGATCTGGCTTGCATACGGCACGAAGAAGCCAGGCACTCCTTGTAGGTGGGCGGGGCAGCTTCCACACAGCCCCCCGGAGACATCGATCACGTCCACCCCCACCGCCACCAACCGCGCTGCAAAGGCCTGGGACTCCTCCATCGAGGTTCCCGCGGGATCTAAATCGACGGCGCCTAGGCGATAGAGGAGTAGTCGCCCCCCCACCCGGGCCTTCACCGCCTTCACGACGGCTAACGGGAACCGGATGCGGTTCTCCCACGACCCACCATACGAGTCCCCACGCTGGTTGGCGAGGGGTGAGGTGAACTGGTTGAGGAGGAAGCCGTGGGCCCCATGTACTTCCACACCGTCAAACCCCGCCGCCATCGCCCGCTCCGCCGCCACCGCAAAGGCGTCCGCCACTGCCGCTAACTCCGTCTCCGCCAGCCCCCGTGCGGCGTCGGTGGGGGACGGCGCCACCGACTGAAGGCCCGTAACCGCGCTCCGCGCGACGCGCCCCGCGTGATTAATCTGGAGGACAATCGGTGTCCCCATCGCGTGAACACGCCCGGCGAGGCGTTCCAGGCCCTCCACCCGAGCATCATCGTCGACGCCAACCTGCCTGTCACTGAGTTTCCCGACCTGCGACACATAACTGTGTTCCACAATCAAGAGCCCAAGCGCCCGCGCCCGCGCCACGTAATGTGCAATAAGATCCGGGGTGACCGCCCCCGCCGCAGTGGCTAGCCCCGTCTGCATCGGCGGCATCACAATTCGATTCCGTAACGTTAACCCCTTCACGTCCAACGGATCTCCAAGACCAACCACACTTATCCCTCCCCATACTCTACCCACGGCCGTTCTAAAAGCCTTTACTTCGCCCGCCACACGGTCTCCCTAATCACCCCACCTTCCCCCCCACGCCCCTCCTTTCCCATCCACACCCCGTCATACCCATAAAATCCCTCAGGATACCCCGAAAAAATTCGCTATTCCGCTAAATCGCCTCAAATCCAGCCCCTCCATAACCTGAAACACAAACCATCAACGACACCAAAAACACCCGCTACTCCGCAACAACGATGAAACGCCAACTTCATCGAACCAGCTAATGTCCTTCTATTCCCGCCGCCGGCTCCACACAAATTCGGGATACTCCTTAAGCCGCTCCGCCATCGCCTTCAACCGCTTATCCACCTGATCATTGACACTTCCCTCCTCAAAGACGCCCTCCACCCGCCGCACTCCCACCGGTTCGCCTGTCAGCACCGCCATCCCTTCATCAATGGTCTTCACCGCGTAGATATGAAACTTCCCAGACCCCACTGCCTCCACCACCTCCTCCTTCAACATGAGGTTCTGCACATTACTCGCCGGAATCAACACCCCCTGCTCGCCACTGAGCCCCCGCGCCTTACAGACCTCAAAGAAGCCCTCCACCTTCTCATTCACCCCCCCAATGGCCTGCACCTCCCCCTTCTGATTCACCGACCCCGTCACCGCGATATTCTGCTTAATCGGGACGCCCGACAGGGCGGAGAGCAGCGCATACAACTCGGTGCTCGACGCACTATCCCCCTCCACCAACCCGTAGCTCTGCTCAAAGACAAGCCGCGCGGAAAGGCTCAGCGGCGCGTCCTGCGCATACTTCTCCGCCAGATACCCACTCAAGATCATCACCCCCTTGGTGTGAATGGGGCCGCCAAGCTGCGCCTCCCGCTGAATATCGATAATTCCCTCCCGCCCCAAGCCGATAGTGGCCGTCACACGGGAGGGCGCGCCGAAGGCGATGTCTCCCAGGCTCATGACGGAGAGGCCGTTCACCTGCCCCACGGCGTCCCCGTCGATGGCGATAAGGAGGACGCCACGCTGAATCAGCTCCTGCAGCTTCACTTGAACCAAGTTGGATCGATAGAACCGCGCCTCAACCGCCGTCTTCACGTGGCTGGACGTGATGTATGGGGCGTCATCTTGAGACGCATAGAAGTTGGCCTCCCGAATGATGTCCGCGACCTGCGCAAACCGCGTCGACAGCTTTTCTTGATCCGCCGCCAGCCGGGAGCCATACTCCAACACCTTCGCCACCCCCGACGCATCCAAGTGCTTCAACTTCTCCTTCCGACAAAACGTGCAGACGAAGGCCGCGTACTTCTGCACATTCTCCTCGCTGCGATCCATCGTCGTGTCAAAGTCGGCTTTGACCTTAAAGAGCTCCTTAAAGTCCATGTCAAGGGCATACAACTGTTGATAGAACAAGGGATGACCGATCAAGACCACTTTGATGTCCAAGGGAATCGGCGCCGGCCGCAACCCCTTCGTGGTGATGTACCCCAACCGCTCCCCCGCCTCCTCAATGCGAATACACCGGTCGATGAGCGCCCGCTTCAAGGAATCATACGAGAAGAGATTCCGTAGCAGGTCCTCCACGGGCAGCACCAAGTATCCCCCATTGGCGCGATGCAGCGATCCTGCCCGGATCATGGTAAAGTCCGTGGTCAAGACCCCGAACTGCGCCTCCTTCTCGATCCGCCCAAACAGGCTTTGATACGTGGGATTGAGTTCCATGACCACCGGCGCCCCCCCCAGAGCCACGTTATCAACCACCACATTCACCTCATACTTTCGGAACAGTGCCTCCCGCAACCACGGTGCCTGAAAGGGCATATTCGGCGGCGTCTCAGGTTCCTGGATAAACTGGGCTAGTTTCTCTAGAATATCATCCTGTACGTCGTCAACGTACGCTGTGACCTCTTCGAAGGCCTCGTATTTTTCCGTTAGGTCCGCGACTAAGTGACCAATGGTGTAGAGTGCGACTTCCTGGTTCAGCTTCTGCAACTCCTCATTGGCCTTTTTCTCTAACCCCCGCAGCTGCCGCATGGCATTCCGCAGCTCTTTCCGCAAGGTCTCCCGTCGCCTCTCAATCACCTCCCGACTCTGGGGAGTCAAGGCCATGATCTCCTCATTGGTCATCGGTCGCCCCTCCATCAAGGGAATAATGAGCAACCCCATGGCCGCGCTTTGAAGGAGGAACCCTTCCTCTTGAGCCCGTCGATTGAGTTGCGCAAACAGCACTCGCCGCTCCTCCTCGACGGCTCGCACGGTTTCTTCCCGCTTCGCCGCGTAATCCTCGCTCTCAAAGGCTTTAGGCAGCTCCCGCCGTACCTCGTCGATGAAGGCTTTTACGTCCTGTTGCAGATCGCGCCCTTTCCCCGCAGGCAGCTTGATCGCCTTCGGCTCATACGAATTCTGAAAATTGTTTACATAACACCAATCGGATGGCACGGGCTTCGTCTTCGCCAGCTCGCCCAAAAAATCCTTCACCGCAGTCGTCCGACCGGTCCCTGACACACCGCCACATATATGTTAAATCCCTGTTCCTTGATGTCCAAGCCAAACTTGAGGGCCTTCACCGCCCGCTCCTGACCAATAATCTCCTCGAGGGGCGTCAACATATCAGTGGTTTCACACTGCATCAAGGTCGGATCAAACACGCGCCGCAGCTGTTCAACACGTAACTCGTCTATCACCTTCCTTCTCCCCTGAAAAAGAGATAAACACCAAAATGAAACAAGTATATACGTCTAAAAATGGTCTTTTAAGCCTTTTCACGTCTATCCCACGGTGACGAGGCCTCTCCTTTCTGCGGTTTTCTTCAGACGTTGCTAGCATGTAAAAACTCTTTTAAGCGAGGGCATTCTGTTTTAGAAAGTCGATTGTGCACATGACGAAAACAGCTTTACAGGCCGTCCTTGTCGCAACATGCCTCTGCCTACTCCTGACCCTACTTCCTCCCACAATAGCCCAATCGTCCAGTGAACGAATCATTGCCGGTCAAGTCAAAGATAACGTAACAAACCACCCCATCGTAAATGCAACAATATCTGCTTGGAACACAGCTTTCGCGTCACCCATCCACTGGCGATTGGTAACAACAGTAAAGACGGATGCTGACGGCGCGTTCGTGTTACGGGTCCGTGATGACGCGTCCTATCGCATATACGTGTTTTACGATAACTCGATGTCACCCGGGTTTGACTACGCCCCCGTATTCCACGATCTTCCCCTCTCCAAGACAAACGTCTCCCTCTCCATCCGGCTCATCCCCGCAGCCTCCCTCCTCTTCGAGGGCAGCCTATGGTTCGTTGAGTCAACAAAACCGTCAGAAAGCTTTTCCTTCACCATAACCACGAAGACAGCAGCGTCATCGAGCGATTGTGACTGTGTTTGTTCCTATGGCAGCGTCCCCCCCAACCACAACTTCTTAAACACCTCAGTTACACACGTTATCCTCCCCCTCGAGACCAGCACCCAAATAGAAGTCAACGCCTCAATTTTGTCAGAAGAGAGAATGATTGAAAAATCCTTTATCGTCAGAGATCTTGAAGCCTTTAACCTGAGCCAGGGCGCGTTAACCCGAGTTAACATCGAACAATACACGTCCCTACTAAATTATGACGTAGTAGCAGACCAGGTCAACTCCACAACGCACGTTCTTCGCGAAATCGATGAAGAAGGCTTCTATCTCGTAGCTGAAAAAGAGGATTTGGCTTACACGACAAGCCTACTCGAACTCGCTCGAACAAAAATGGCCACCAACCAATACAGTAAAGCCTACACCGACCTGAGGGAATCCTATGTGACCAATAAGGTCCTCGCTCAGAGGCTTGAATCCCTGCAGGCAAACGCAGTTGGCTCCGTCTTTGGACTAACCTTTTTTCTGGCTATAACCGCGATCACCCTCTCGTTCCTCCTCTTTGAAAAGCCTTCAACGAAATTCACGACTTACCCCGTCTTTTTCTTTGGTCTCTTCTCCCTCCTCTACCTTGTTCACCCTGGATGCCGGTTAACCCCCCTTTACCTCCTCATAGAATACGTGGTTGTATCCTTAGGCGGCGTAGCCTTCTTAGTTCTCATTCTGCCCAAAATATTAAAGGAAAAAACCGCCTCTACTTTCTCCCTCTCAAAAAGGAATCTTCGCCGAAGAAGTAGACGCTTCACTCTCACCACAACGACAATAATTATCTTAGTAATGAGTTTTGTTTCGTTAACCTCCTTCTCGACAGGATACGGCTTTACCACCCGTAAGTACACGCGTTCCTCCCCTCCTCTTGGAGGCGGCCTTTTCCTCCAAGAACCGCAACCTCCTTCGTCACCCAATATGTACAATTATGTTCCCCTTAACCCCCTTTCAATCGAATTAATCACGGAAAAACCGGGAATACTCCACGTTGCAGCCAAGGCGGAGAATCAGCCCCGACTGAATCCTCTCGGATACCTCTACACTCCCTCAACCTCCCAACCTACGCCTTTTTCCGGCTTTATCGGAATTCAGCCAAAGGCGGAGGCCGAAATGACGGGACTTAACAGCTTGGTGGTTGAAGGACGCTATTTACGGGATGACGATGAAAACGCCATTCTCATCAGTAACGATTTAGCTGAGAACTTGGATCTCGAAGTCAACACCAAAGTGACTTTACGTTATGGGATGTCTGTAGAAGTCACTATCGTCGGGTTCTTTGACGCGGATCGCTTTCGTTTGACTGAGGATCTCGACGGAAAAGACTTCGCGCCGTCAAAATTAACGCTAATCGATCCAGAGTACCCGCCTATCAAAGAAACCTGTGAGCCCAACGACGTGATCATAGGAACATTACATGATGCCATCAACCAATTTTTTCTGCCTCTGTCACGGATCGACGTCTTGATTGAAGATCCTGGAGAAACGGCGTCCTTTGCAAAGGAGTTAGCCCTGGATCAGGGGCTCTCTGTGTGGTACACTGACGAAAATAGCTTGTATGAAGCAGTCGTTACCTCTTTCTTCGAAGAGAAGGGAGCGATCATTTTTATTCCTTGGATCATCGTCCTTCTAAACGTTTTGATGACCATGTTGAACAGTATCTTCGAATATCGCAAAGAGATCTCAACCCTCTCAGCCATCGGTCTCAATCCCTCCGACATCATGGGCTTATTCATCGCAGAGGCCGCGGTCATTGGAGTCTTGGGTGGAGGGGTAGGCTACATTCTTGGAATCAGTAGCTATAAAGTGATGTCGATCCTGTCCATAATCGTTGAAGTTCGACCAAAGGTTTCTGCGGTTTGGAGCTTTGCTTCCCTCTTCGTCTCCGTCTCCGCCGTCCTCGTCGGCGCATTAGTGGCTCTTAAGTCCTCAGTTGACATCACGCCCTCCACGCTTCGGAGATGGAGGCTGGGAAGCACGCCGCAAATGGGCGATCCCTGGGTTTTCGATGTGCCTTTCAGAGTTCGAGAGGAAGAATTATCCTCCCTGTTTGAGTATGTTGCCGCACGGTTTAGGCGGCATCTTGCCGTGAGGAGTATTGATGAAAAGAGTGGTAAAATCCAGTTTTTGGAAGAAGACCGTCCCGAGGGTTCCACAAGAGTCCTTGACTTTCATTATCTTCTTGGAAATAGGTGGAATGTAGGATCTCTTCCTTTCCGCCTTGTGGCAAAGAAGGGCGAGGCTGAGGACGCTTACTCCTTTGACGTCGTCTGTAAAGGGACCGAGGAAACGGTGAGAGAAACGGTTAGTTTTATCCGTATGTCCATAATCGAGTGGAGTTCCAATCAAGACCGAACTTAACTGGTGGAGTTCCTATCGGTCTTCTCGATTTTCCCATCTCGCACCCAAAAAATCGCGTCACTCACATCGATGATCTTCGCGTCGTGGGTAGCGGCTATCACGGTCACGGCCCTGTCCACGTTTAACCCTTTCAGAATCTCTATGATCTCCAATCCCGTATGTAGATCTAGATTCCCTGTTGGTTCATCAGCCAGAATAATATCTGGATTGTTAGCCAACGCCCGCGCAATGGCCACCCGTTGCTGCTGACCCGCTGAGAGCTCCATGGGCCTATGATGTAATCTTTCACTCAACCCGACCATCCCCAGCATTTCCACAGCCCTCTTCTTCCTCTCACCCAGGGGGACGCCGGCGAAAATCATGGGGAGAGAAACGTTTTCCAAGGCTGTCAGCACGGGGATTAGATTAAAGGTCTGAAAGATGTATCCCACTCGGTGGCAACGAAGCCACGCCAGTTCATAAGCATCCAGCTTGGCTATATCAATTTCGTCGATGAAAACGCCGCCGCTTGTGGGCTTATCAAGTCCCCCGATCATGTTGAAGAGGGTCGTTTTCCCCGAGCCAGAGGGGCCGATAATCGAATTGTATTCCCCGCGGACGATTTTGATGTTTACCTCGTCCAACGCCTTTATCGTGGTTCCACCGATTTCGTAGTGCTTCGAGAGGCTCTGCGTTTCAACAATATAGTCGACCATGGGTACTCCGACCTACACTTATGTTCTGCGTCTATTTAATAAGGATGCCTCCGTTCCCCTAGTTAAAGCCGGTATACCCTACCGTTTTTTAGGTTCCCTTAGGCAACCTCGTGTAGTATGCGGATGACACCGCGTATTCTTTTCTGGCGACCTGATTAAATATTATGTCGCAACGCTTCTACGGGGTTAAGTTTCGCTGCTCTCACGGCAGGATATACGGTGGATATGACGCTGAGGAGAGCTGAGAGCCCCGTTATTAAGGCCAAGTACTTCAGCGTGGTATTCACCGGGGTGATCCACAGGACATTGGTGCCTAGTTGGACGCTGCTTGAAGCGATTGCTGTGAGGGTTCCAATAGCGAACCCTAATACCCCTCCGACTAACCCGAAGATTAGCGATTCTATCAAAAACAGCTTCATCACATGTTGATCGAGCGCTCCCAGGCACTTCATTGTTCCGATTTCCCTGAAGCGTTCGTATACGGCAATTAAATTGGCGTTCACTAATCCTATCCCACAGACTAACAGGGAGACCACGATCAACCAGAATTGGTAGGCTTCAATCGCTATGTCCATGTTCTTCATGTACGCTGCTAAAATAACGTTCGTCATCTCAAGGTGTGTTAACAGCGATATTCCTAACGCAATGGATCCAACAACAACGAGGGATCGCTTCAGGCGTTTCCGAATCTGTTCTACACTGATCCAGAAGGCTTCGCTGAGGGGGAACTCGATTCGTTTCCCCATACCTCGTAAGCTTTTCCTCGTCATGTTCATTCCCGTTCCTGGGTTCCCTCTCGTGCGGAGACCTCGTGTAGTGTTGAGTACATGGGTCCTTTAGGTGTTAAGACGCTCTTCTTTAACTTTATTGCGTCCACTCCAAACCCGCCGAACTCCATTCCGCTCACGTTGGCAACGGTATTTGCGAGAACGTTTCTGTTTCTTCCAGACTTAACCCGTGCAACGGTGATGTGGGGAACAAATCCCCTCCTATCCGGCTTGAATCCAAGGCCTCTAAGCTTCGGTTCAAGCTGACTAGCAACATGTAACAGCTCGGCACTTCCCTGCTCAATGCCCACCCACACCACGTTCACCCGCCGCAGACTTGGGAAAGCGCCGACGCCCTTCAGTACAACCTCGAACGGTTGAAACGCAATCTTGTCCAAGACTCCGTTGACCTCATCGATAAGGTTGCGTGGCACGTTTCCTAAAAACCTGAGGGTAATATGTAAATTCTTTACTTCCACAAGTCGCAGGTTGGCGCCTGTATCCGTCAATGTTGTTCCTAGTCGGCGGAGGTTCTCCAGAACCTCTGGTGCATTTATCTCCACCGCGATGAAGCTACGGATTCCTTCGCCAGACAGTGCCCGATGTCCCAAGCCGCTTCCTCCTCGTTAATGGCAAATAGAGTCCTCTCGTTCTACTAAATCTTTTTCCCTCACTGCACCTCACGTAAAGACGTATACCTGTTAGAATAAGAAAATACGGTACTTTATGATGGCTCGCTCATGGGGTCTTTGCCTGCGGTTCCGCCTCGTGCTCTGCCGTGGGTTCTGAGGAAAAAATGTGTGGTGGGGATTCGGTTGGTTTCGGGGGTATTTTGCGGAAAGCGGGTGGTTCACGGCGTATTCGCCGGGTAAGGACGGGAGAGGATGGGAGAAACGGGGCGAACTGGGGAGGAATTGGGAGGGACTAGGGGCTTAGGATCGGCGTGGCGATCCTTGCTTGGCCGCAGGCACATCGGGCAGTGCGAGCTCGCATCTTGAATTGACGCTTTCTGGCCTTAGACTTTCCGCTTGGGGGATTATTCCTTATAGAAACCTGTAAGTTCTGTTCTTCTACCTAGAAGAGCGCTGTGTGACCTTATCGTGTTGTCAGGCGTAGCGAATCTAGAGAGAAGGGAAGAGCCGCCTTTCAGTCAAAGCCCAACCGACGATTCTTCTCCGACCGTATCGAACCCCCCGTTGATGCGGCAAATGCGGTAGGAAATAAGTTAGCTCGCAGACTTTAGAAGAGAGCTTACCGCAGAACCCACAGTTGGGCTTCTTTCTTCAAGCGCCTTGACCGCATCACACACATATATGGAAACCAAAAAATAATAAGTACCAACGGTCTTTAATCCCAGTCAAGTGGGCCGGTAGTTCAGTTGGCATGAATGCCTGCCTCACGCGCAGGAGGTCGTGGGATCAAGACCCATCCGGCCCACCATATTCTTGGCTTCAATAGCTAGTTCAGCTCCCCACTCAATGAGAATATCTCCATCACGATTGCTAAGACGCTGCCAGTTACACTATTTAAGTCAAAGCGGTCATTCGGGTTGCTGTCCTCTGCGGGGAGCGTCACCTCATATCGAGTTCTCTTTTGATATCTTCTATCCGACCCCGTGCGATGGCTGGAACAGGAGGAATGATGCCCGCATCCTCGAATTTTTTCTTTATCCGCTCTTTAATGTTAGATTGGACGATATACCACTCAGTTGAGGTTACTGTGACATACAATGTCAGGACGGTACTCCATTGCATAGGGTTTCGATCGACGAGGATGGTGGGTTGATGCGTTGAATCGCTTACTACGCCTTCGACGTCCTTCACAGCGTCGATCATCAGGGCCTTAGCCCGACTAGTGTCTGTATAGATGTCAATCGTCTCTTGGATGGTTAACAGAACCTCATTTTTTCCATTGGTGAGATTGATGATCTGGGTCGTCGCGAGAAGCGAATTTGGAAACGTGACGATGTTTCCGTCAATCGTTTCAAGCTGGGTCGTCCTGAAATTCATCTTCACGACTTTTCCAATGACCTCGCCTATTTGGACGTAGTCACCGAAGTTGATCACGCCTTCAAAAAAGAGGAAGAGGCCTGAGATTAAGTTGGAGATCAGTGCTTGTGCAGCGAAGCCGATGGCTAACGCGCCTATCCCTACGCCCGCGATCACGCCCGTGACGTCGATTTTGATTGCGCCCAAGATGGAAATAAACCCTAATCCGCCACATACAATTTTCACGATGTTGATGATGGCATTTACTTTATCTGGTTGAACTTTTACTCGTCGAGCCGTCGTGGAAATGAGTTTGGAGATGACATAATAGGCAACAAGGGTCACGATAATGATAAGGGCGACCGAAAAGATCATGGGTAAATCAATTTGAGACAAAAGATGTTCGTGGATCAACGGCTTCAGGGTCATCATCTTTTCCGCCTCAAGAAATAAAGGGAGGCTGGCTAATTTACCTTATGTCTTTATATACCTAACTGCACGCCTCAACTTCAGTCGCGTAACCGCGTCCGTAACATACTTGAGCCGCCTTCATTCGAGAGCTAATTCGTTTTCCAACCCGCCTTCGGGATACGGATAAACCAAGATCCTGTTCGGGGGAATGCATAGTGTTATATTGTCTCCAATACGACGGTTTGCATCTTTAACGCCAAGAATCCTTTTAGCGACCACGATGTCGCCGTTAACCAGTCTTACGCGTATGCGGCTCATGCTTCCTGAATAAGCTATGTTTACAATGGTTCCTCGTAATGGGTTACCCCGCTTTGTATCTAGTTCGACGAATTCTGGTCTGAAAGCCGAAACGACTCTTTTGCCTCTTCTTAACCCGTTGTTCTTAACTTGGATGCGTAAGCCGTCTTTAAGTTCAATGAGGGCGGTTTCATCCAACACTTCAGTAATTTCACCGCTAAGAAAGTTGGCTTCACCCACAAAGTTTGCGGTGAATAGGTTCTTTGGGCGGGTATAGAGGTCCATGGGGGCCCCTGCTTCTACAATTCTGCCCTTCTTCATGACGATAACGCGATCGGAGATGGACATCGCTTCTTCTTGGTCATGGGTGACATGAAACGCTGTTAACTTCAAGTCTTTCACCAGCTTCCTCAATTCATAACGAAGCTCTGCCCGAACCTTAACATCAAGGGCTCCCAAGGGCTCGTCTAGAAGTAAAAGCTCGGCTCTGGACGTTAACGCCCTCGCTACCGCGGTCTTCTGTTGGGTACCTCCACTCAGTTCCGCCGGGTACGCGTCTTGTCGTGCGCTCAGCTTTATCATCTCCAGCATCTCAAGGGCTAAGGGCCGGGTCTCTTCAGGCGAAAACCCCTTCACGCGGGGCCCATAGGTGATGTTGCCCCACACGTTCATGTGGGGGAATAAGGCTATGTTCTGGAAGACATACCCTATCCCGCGGTCCTCGATCGGCAGATCGTTCACGAGCTGTCCATCGATGTAGATCTCCCCTTCTTCCGGCCTGATGATGCCTGCGATGCTTTTTATGAGGGTTGTTTTTCCACAACCACTCGGGCCTATCACCGAGGCGTATTCGCCGTCCTTGATCGTGAGGTTGATGTGATCGTTTGCCACGATCTCGTTATAGCGTTTAGTGACGTTTACCAGTCTCACTTCGGGCAATTAAATCGCCTCAATTTCCTTGAGGAGCCCCATCGCTGGATAGGGGAAGACATAGCCTTTCTCAGGAGGGAAGGACGCTACGACCTGTTCGCCGGGTTTATACGCTTTAAACGCGTCTGAGATCAAGATCTTGGATGCTATTTGGGCGCCGTTTTCAAGCCGTATCTCATACTCCATCGACCCGCCGATGAAGGTTGCGGATTCGACCACGCCGGAAAGGTTGTTTACTCCCGCCACCTCCTCCTCTCCAACCGACGTGTCTTCCAGCCGAAACGCTAAAACCGCTTTTTCACCCGCCCCTACGCCTCTCTCCGCTACTTGGATCTGAAGGCCACCAAATACCTCGATTAACGAGCCGGCATCATCTGACTTGACTACGGTTCCTTCAATGAAGTTGGCGCCTCCGACAAAGCTTGCCACGAATATGGATTGTGGCCTTGAATAGACTTCGGGGGGCGTTCCTATCTGTTCTATGCTCCCGTTTCGCAGCACCACAATCCTATCGGCCATCATTAAGGCTTCTTCTTGATCGTGAGTGACATGTATGGCTGTGAGGCTTTGATCCTTCACCAGTTGCCTTAATTGGCTGCGTAGACCCACTCTCAGTCGGGCATCCAAGGCGCCCAGGGGCTCGTCGAGGAGGAGGATTCGTGCTCCTGACGCGATGCCTCTGCCGAGGGCGACTCGCTGCTGCATGCCGCCACTTAACTCCCTTGGATACGCGTCCGACCGCTCCGCCAGCCTAATCATCTCCAAGATCTCTTTGGTTAACGTCTCTACTTTGTCGTCAGTCCAGTCCTTAATGACGGGGCTGTAGGAGACGTTTTCCCAAACTGTCATGTGGGGGAAAAGCGCGTACTGCTGGAACATATAGACCGTATCGCGGTCTTCTGGAGGAAGGTGGTTGACGCATTTTCCCGCGATGTATATCTCGCCTTCATCTGCCTCCAGTAGACCGGCTATTATTCGGAGCAGCGTCGTCTTTCCCGCTCCCGTGGGTCCGAGGACGCACACGTATTCGCCGTCATCTATTGACACGTTTATCTCATCGAGGGCGGTGATCGTACCAAACGTCTTTGTGACGTTTACCAACTGGATCAGGGCCATCGTTCCATCATCTTCTAGTAGTGACTCTGATAATTGCGAGAAGAATCAGGGAGAGGGCTATCAGGTACGTTGAGGTGAAGAAGGCTGCTGGTATGGCTAATGCTTCAACCATGTTGACGACGAGGGCCGGAACCGTGATGTCCCGCCCCATCACGATGAAGGTCGCCCCCGTTTCCCCGAGGGAATGGGCAAAAGAGAGAATGAAGCCTGTGAGGATTCCGCCCTTAACCAAGGGGAGCGAGACGGTTTCAATAGCGTTGTAGGCGGTTGCTCCCAGCGTCCGCGCCGAGTCCTCGTACATCTGAACATCGGATCCCTCATAGGCGGCTAAGATGGATTCAACGACGACGGGCACAGAAAAAACGATGTGGGTGAGAATGGTCAGCCAGATCCCTGAACTGATGAGGTTAAAGCCGTTGGATCCCCAAAGGAGGAGAACGGACAAGCCCAGGGACGACGTGGGAATGATGAGGGGTATTTTAAGGACGGATCGAATGATGACGCCGTACCGCTTCCTCTCAATCAGGAAGGTCAACGGGATCGCTATACACATGGATATATAGGTTGAGACCAAGGCGACGATGATGGAGGTCAGGGTCGCCTTCGTTAGAAGGCTGAAGTAGTTGGAAGGACCAAAGAGCTGGTACAGCACTCCACCCTGAACCTTACCCGTGTATGGGTCAGCAGACCAGTAGAGGACCACGGAGTTAAAAACCACGAGTATGGGCACGATCACCGTTAACACTAGAACAACGATCGGAGTAAAATCTTTGACGCGGGTCAGCTTTCTAGAGGCGTATCGTTCAACCCGCATGACTCCTTTGAGTACTGATGGCGGAAGGTGAAAGGGGATCCGTAGCGCCTTTCCTCCTCTCCCCATATAGACCTCCACGGGAAGAATGATGACCCACGCAATTATCACGAGCAGGCTTCCCATAAAGGCGGCTGTAGCCAATTTAAACTCGGCAGTCCATCGAACGATGGCAATAGACGCCGTCGAACTCACACCTGCAACGATGAGCGTCGCCCCGGTCTCCCCTAGAGAGCGCGCGAAAGCGAGGACCGATCCTGAAAAGATTCCGGGAAGGGCTAAGGGCAGTAATACGTTCCTGAAGGTCGTTAGGGGGGTGGCTCCCAGGGTTCGCGACGCCATCTCAAACGTGGTATCTATCGACTGAATTTTTGTCTCCAGGGTTCGCACAATGTATGGAAACGTCAGTGCCACGTGGACGATGAAGACCATGAGGGGAACGTTTACGATAGGTATTACTGTGTCCAGTGGAACCAATCCGGAGCTGAGGCCGAGAAAGCCCCCAATTCCCGCCACAGTCGTCCACGTTATCAAGGTAGCGAAGCCAAATCCGGACGTAGGCATGACCAAGGGCAGGGTTACAATATCTTCTAGGAGATCTTTCCCTCGAAACCTTTTTCGGGCAAGGACGTAGGCAAGAGGGATCCCAAAGATGAGGTCGAAGGCCACCGCAGAGAGGGATAACCGAAAGGAGAAGAAGAGCACCTTCTGGATCTGTTTCCAATTTTCGTCTCCAATGATGGGGTTTTCAAACACCTCAACTCTCACATCGTTCCAACTGAGAAAAACGTATGAGATCAGGTAAAAGGTGGGCAGTAAGACAAATACAATGAACGCGATGAGGGTCGCCCAGGTCACGGGTCTGGATGGATTTACTGACCGTTTTAACCACAACACCGTTTAACCCCTTCTAAACCCCTGTGTTTCTCACAATGACCCACGCCGTGAAGATCGCGTCCATCACCTCCCCCTGTAAAGGCTTCAGGACGGGAACACGAATCTCGTATTGGACGCCGTTAGTTGGGTTAAAGAGGGTTTGATCCAGCGGCACACTGCTGCTTGCCGGCCTAAACCCATATTGTTGCGCGAGTTCTTGGTTATCTGGTTTAAGGAGGAAGAGGAGGTACTGACCCGCAGCAAACCGCTGCCACGAATCGACCCAGCTCCCATTCAGAAGTACGAAGGGGTGGTCAGCAAAGAGGGTTCCCCTTTCAGGATATATGGCCACGAGGGGATCGTCCCACTTTTTCAAGGCCTTCAAGGAATTATCGAGGACCACGTTTTCATAGATTCCAAAGAACTGTATCGCCGACGGCCCGTTCTCAGCAGCCCATGAGCCAAAGAAGCCCGTGCTCTTCCCATACGCCACGGCCTTGGCCTCAATGATTTTCACAATCTCAATAACGGTCGCATTCTTTAAGTCGTCAACCGTTAACTCTTCCGGCGTTTTGCCCGCTGCTTCAGCGAATTCTAAGACGACGGTCATCGTTCCACCATTACTTAAGAGGGGGTCTGGATGCCCGTACTTGAAGTCAACGCCGTCCTCCGCCAAGTGATAAAGATCCATGAAGCCCGTTACTTCATGCGTTTCCGTGAAGGATCCCCACCCCGCCAAGACGACGGGTGAGAGGACGAGGGGAGTCCAGTCCACCGCAATATCGTAGGCCGCACCCGTTATGTTCCGCCACTTCGTATTCATGTAGGGAATCCAGATGCTGGAAGCCGGGCTCCAAACCACGGGCCTCTCGCTTCCATCCAGTATCCGGTTCACCGTGTCATGGGTTCCCGTGGTAACGAGGTGAACCTGAACCGACATATTG
>Ga0209427_10000265_pt1 | contig 52917 bp, 57 predicted proteins | sample DeeMarSWOR136_30_FD_187465 | JGI IMG/M metagenome (GOLD analysis project Ga0209427, IMG submission 187465) | Marine sediment microbial communities from White Oak River estuary, North Carolina - WOR-1-36_30 (SPAdes) (version 2) | ecosystem: Environmental > Aquatic > Marine > Intertidal zone >...
ACATGACCAAGGAAAAGAGAATGACAACTGCAACTGGAATCCCTGTTGCAGACAATCAGAATACTCTTACCGCAGGAGAGAGAGGACCAGTTCTGCTACAAGACTTTCATCTTCTTGAGAAACTGGCCAACTTCAATCGAGAGCGAATACCAGAGAGAGTAGTACATGCTAAGGGTGCAGGTGCTTTTGGTACCTTGACGGTCACGCATGATATAACCAAGTACACCAAGGCAAAGATATTCTCAAAGATTGGCAAGAAGACTGACCTTCTCATCCGCTTTTCAACTGTCGCAGGAGAAAAAGGCTCAGCTGATACCGTACGTGATGTTCGGGGATTTGCAGTCAAGTTCTATACTGAAGAGGGCAACTGGGACCTTGTTGGGAATAATACTCCCGTTTTCTTCATCCGTGATCCCTTGAAATTCCCGGACTTCATTCACACACAAAAACGCGTCCCTCAGACAAATCTCAAGTCTGATGAGATGCAGTGGGATTTCTGGTCACTAGTACCGGAATCCTTGCATCAAGTGACGATCCTATTCTCAGATCGAGGAACACCAAAGGGATATGCTCACATCAACGGCTATGGAAGTCATACTTACAGTTTCATCAACGACGAGGATGAACGATTCTGGGTGAAGTTCCACTTCAAGACTGCTCAAGGCATAGAGAACTTCTCTGCAGAGGAAGCATCTAGGTTGACAGCTGAAGACTCTGACTGGGCTACACGAGACCTCTTTGAAAGAATCGAAAGAGGAGATTATCCCAAGTGGAACTTCAAAGTGCAGATTATGCCAGAAGAGGAAGCCGCCACCTACCGTTGGAATCCATTCGATCTCACAAAGGTATGGCCTCACAAAGACTATCCTCTAATTGATGTAGGAGTCGTTGAGCTCAACAGAAATCCAGCAAACTACTTCACAGATATTGAACAGGCTGCTTTTGCTCCTTCAAATATCGTGCCTGGAATCTCCTTTTCGCCAGATAAGATGCTTCAAGCTAGGATTTTCTCGTATGCTGATGCTCACAGATACAGACTTGGTGTCAATCACCACCAACTTCCTGTGAATCAGGCGAAGAATGCTGAGGTCGCCAACAATCAGCGGGATGGATATATGAGATACATAGACGGAGGTCCGGGTTACAACTACGAACCTGACAGCTTCGGAGGGCCAAAGGCTGACCCTGCCTATCGTGAGCCACCTCTGAAAATCTCTGGTGATGCTGATAGGTATGACCAGCCCAGAGGAGTCGATGATGACTACATACAGCCTGGGAATCTATTCCGTCTCATGACCCATGAAGAGCAGGAACGCTTGATGGACAACATCGCTGGACCACTAGGCACTGTTTCAAAGGAAATCCAGAAGCGAATGATTGAGCATTTCACGAAGGCTGATCCCAAATATGGAAAAGGCGTCAAAGAGAGAATAGGTGTCTGAAACGCAGAACCAACTAAGTGGCGGCCATAATGCCGCCACCTCTTCTTTTACAGTGTTTGAGCTGTCTTCATTCATGACCGGGATGACACTCATTGCATACTAGATGGTGTGGATAAGCGGCTTGGATGGATTAATCTTGAATTCTGCTCTCTCTAGGCCTCCTTCCTAGTGGCCTTAAGATAGACAAAACCCATCCCGGCAATGACAGCGGCGAGCAAATACAGAATGATTGGAATCCAGAGCATCTCAAGACGCAACAGATACGAGATGTCCCGTCCAAATCCAAGGGGTGCAGGGATGTAAATCCAAGCTAAAAATGCGAAATAGAGTATTGTGACTAGAACCTTCACTTCCTTTTTCACATTCAGAGCGTACATGTAGGTGAAGACCCACATGAATACAAAGCCAGAAAGGAACATTGCCCACATGTCAGTACTACCGTGGTCTAGTGTGTTGAATACGGCGACGACCAGTGCGTGCACACCTACAAACCCCTCGACAGTTATGACCCATCTCTTGTCGATATGCACTGACGTGTAGGCCACCATCATCTGCGTGAAAAGAAGGAACATGTAGAAGAATCCCGTGAGTAACTGTGGGTCATAGAACATTGGGTGGAACCAAAATGTATAGACAAGCGCCCACGAAATCGGGTACATGTGAATACGACGCACCAGTCCTGATACTCGTGCAGTGAACGGCTTTCCAGCCCTCTTCCCAAGAAAGAAGCCCCTTCTGGGATTCTCGATTACGAGTATGAGAACCAGCATTACTATGACTGAGCCCTGGCTGGTCCAAATCGGAACATCCTGTGCAAGACCGTCAAACCAGATTTGGGTCTGGATTAGATGCAACGAAACGAAGAATACGTTGATGACTACCATAGCCCAGTTGTACTTGGTCAATGATGTGGTTGGTTTTGTCTTCTGTGTTATCAGGTTCCTCTGAGCCCAATAGATCGTGAACCAAACTACAAACTGGTGGACAAGGTAGAAGGACCATACGATGAACTGAGCAACTGTGTCAGGGGTTGGGAGCTGCCAATAGTACCATGCAGGGCCTTGGTCTGGACCCAACACGAATCTGTCAAGCAGTGGGCCGAATATCCAGATCAGGAAGGTGAACACAAATGCGAATGCGATTCCTCCTAGCCAGAGAAAGTCGGCCGCTCTTGACTTCTCCGCTCTTGGTACTGGTTCAGCGTCTATGGACTGGTCATCAATAGTCATTCTTCCATCGCCTCTCGCTAGGCGATGGCATGAGGTTGTCATCTAGATAAAGCCTACTCTTTGTCAATGGACTCGAAAAAAATGCGGAAGAAGGGACAAAGTCCCTTCCGCTATTGAGGGACTATCTCGTACCGTATCGTCGAAAGAGAAGTACGCCAATCAGAAGGACTACGGCTCCGATGACTGATACGAGCGCTAAATCCATCCAAATCGAGAGAGTTGTCATTGGTGCGCCTCGCAAGAACAACGTCGTCAATGCTTCAGTGACGTAATTGCTTGGCATGATTCGTGCGATAGCTTCCGCCCCGCCGCCAAGAGGCATGAAGGTGCCAAGGAACATCTGTGGCATTATGAAGATGAATGACACACCAGTTGCTATTTCGGCCGACTTGGAAATAGTGGCCGCAATCAGACCAAAGCCTACGTTTACCAGAGAGAATGCCAACAGCATGCCGAATGCAAATGTCAAGCCAGACGCATCTGTTGCAGGTCGATATCCTATCACGAACGATGTGGCAAAAACCAGAAGCACCTGTATGACTGCGATGATCATGTACGAAACTACCTGACTCAGCATGAACTCGTGGGACTTCATTGGAGTCGTGCCCAGCCTTTTCAAGAGGCCGCCGTCTCGTTCCACAGTCAATGATTGTGCAACGATCATTATCATGAAGATGCTAGCGAATGCGAATATCCCTGGGGCCATGAAGTCCCATTGAGAAAGAGTGCTGGCTTCGACCAATGCAGGGCTTCCGATATCAACTGGCAAGTCAAGAGTGGCCGCCCCGGTTCCAAACATTGTAGTTAGCACGACCTGCTGTACCAGCGGTGGCAGTGCGCTGCTTGCAATCATTGACCCGCTGTCTACATAGAGCGCAACTGTTGTGTTGGTCCAGGAACTCGCATTTAATGGAGAGTTCCAATAGGAGGCGCAGCTATCACCAAATCCATCTGGAACCACGATGAATGCATCCAGATTCCCTTGGAGCAGCTCGGACTGACCTGATTCGTTGGAGTCAAAGTAAAGTACAGTTATCCCTTCCAGCTCAGTGAGGTTCCCGTCAAAGTTGTCGGCCCACTGAGAATCGGTCGAGGCTGTATCCAGATTCAGAAGACCTACGTCGAAATTGGTCACGCCTCCCTCACCCATACCTCCAAAGGCCAGACCAAAGGTCGCTGTGACGATTATCGGGAAAAGCAGGAGTAAGAAGACCACCGCAGGCTGTCTTGTGAACATCTTCACGTTCTTCTTCACAAGGCTTGTTGTACGCCGCACGCCCACCTAGACCGCCTCCCTTAGTTTCTTCCCAGTGAGTTTGATGAACACCTCTTCGAGGTCCTTAGCACCATGCTGTTCCATTAGCTCACTCGGACTGCCCAAAGCTATCAACTTGCCTTGGTCGATGATTCCAACCCTGTCGCAGAGTTCTTCGGCTTCTTCCATGTAGTGTGTCGTAAGGACTATGGCCATTCCGTTGTTCTTCAATTCACGAATGAAGTCCCAGACTGCACGCCTGGAAACAGGATCCATAGCGACCGTTGGCTCATCAAGCAGGGCGACTTTGGGATCACTAATGAGAGCCATCACCGTACTGACGCGGCGAATCATTCCACCGCTATATTGACCAGCTCGACGGTCGGCATCATCCTCCATCCCAATCTTCCTGAGCATGGTTTCGACTCGGTTTCTGAGCAAGTCTTTGGGAACTTCATGAAGGTCTCCAAAGAGTTCGATGTTCTCCCTCCCAGTGAGATGCTCATAGAATGCTGGTTCCTGAGGACAGACTCCGATGATTCTTCGCACCTCGTCAGCGCCAAAGATCACATCATTGTCTGCAACAGCTGCAACTCCATCAGTAGGCTCAAGTAGTGTGCTCAGAACATTGATCACCGTTGTCTTCCCTGCGCCGTTAGGGCCAAGAAGACCGAACAGCTCACCCCAACCAATCTCAAGGCTGAGGTCATCGACGGCCATGATGTCCCCGAATCTCTTGGTCAGGCTTTCTATCTTTATTGCGTGTTCAGACATTGTAGATGACATGTATAAACACAAGAGTAGAATGTATATAATACGTGGATTCTTTTTGTGGGTCAAACTGGTTTGCGCGGCAAACTCACATTCCCACAAGAAACAACCATATCGTGCAGAGAAGATTTATCGCATCCCACAATCCAGCTAGTGCAGGTGCTACCATGACAAATGACGAGATTATCGCTCAAATCCGTGAACTGGGCAAACGATTTGATGATCCGAAGATTCAACGCCGGTTCAAGGAATTCAACAAGACTCTGCAATTTGTGTTCCCCGATATCGACATGCAGATTTACATGCGAATTGGTGACGCCGAACTGCTAGAAGTGACAGAAGGAACTACGGATGCAGAGATGACCGTGACAATGGACTCAGCTGTCTTCTTCAGAATCATGGACAAGAGCGAGAGTCCAATGGCAGCTTATCAGGCCGGCAAGCTGAAAACGAAAGGTGAGGTGCCGGATTTGCTGAAGCTGCAGAAGTTGATGCTCTAGCTTTCATATGCGTAGACCGATTGGAACCAGGTGGACAGAACATGAAGGTCCTCATAACCGCACCCTTCTCCGAGTCAGGACTCACGATATTGAAGGAGGCGGGTCTTGAGGTCGATCATCGGAGCTGGCTGGAAACTGGCAAGCTCTACCTTGGTGGCAAGATTCTCAATGTCATCAACGAGGGAGGATATGACATCGTCGTCGTAGAGGGTGATGAGGTCAAAGAGGAAGTCATTGGGGGAACAAACCTCAAGGTCATTGCTTCGGTAAGGAATAGCCCTAACAACATCTCAGTTCCTGCGGCGACAGCAAAGGGAATTCCTGTTCTCGCCGCACCTGGAAGGAACACTATTGCAGTTGCCGAATTGACGATTGCACTGATTCTGAGTCAGGCCAGAAGAATCATCAGAGCAGAGAGGCTTCTCAAGAATGACTTCATGGTTGACGACTTCTCAGACTTTGGCAAGATGTACAAGATGACGACGGGCTTTGAGCTTCAAGGAAAGACTGTTGGAATCATTGGGCTCGGACAGATTGGAATTGAGGTAGCCAAGCGGTTGAATGCATTTGGAGTGAATCTTCTTGTCACAGATCCCTACGTGGCATCAGAGCGGCTAAAGGAGGTCGGGGCCAGAGCTGTTGAGCTCGAAGAACTACTGCGCGAGTCCGACATAGTGTCTATTCATTGTCCACAGACGGAAGAGACCATAGGAATGCTCGGGGCCGAACAGTTTGCCGTGATGAAGAAGACGGCCATCTTTATCAACACCGCACGCGCATCGATAACCGATGAAGCCGCCCTGAAGGTGGCTCTTGAAACAGGTGTTATTGCCGGTGCTGGCCTCGACGTGTTCTCAATGGAGCCTGTCGACTGTGACAACGAATTCTTGGAATTGGATAATGTCACAGTGACACCGCATATCGGTGGCAACACTATTGACACAGTTGAGAAACAGTCACTGATGATTGCAGAAGATATCAAGGCAATTCTCTCAGGCGGTAGGCCAAAGAACATACTCAACCCAGAGGTCCTGAACGGCGGAGGGAGCTGAATTGGCCGTTGCTTCTATTGATGCTGGTACTGGCGGTGTACGGTGCATGATAGTTGGAAAGAATGGAGAGGTCTTGGGTCTAAGCAGACGTTCTTGGAGCTACGAGACCCCTCTCTATCTCGAGATAGCAAAGGAGTTCCAACCATCTGAGTTCTGGGACTTGATATGCACAGTGACCAAAGAAGCCTTGAAGAAAGCGGGCATTCCTGCTTCGAAACTGGAGGCTGTTTCTACCACAAGTCAGCGCCATGGAATTGTGCTGCTTGACGCTGACGGAAAAGAGCTACACGGGGGGCCAAACAGTGACGCAAGGGGCGCAATGACACAATACATCATTGAGGAGGCTCTTGGTGAGAAGTTCTTGGAGATTACAGGCTGCTGGCCCCCAATGATGTTTGCAGCATCGAAACTTGCATGGTTTGAGGAAGAGGAGCCTGAAATTCGTGAAGCTGTGGCACATCTTCTGCCCATCAGTGACTGGATCACATACAGGCTGAGTGGAGAGTTCTCCACTGAGCCGTCTTCGGCAAGTGCTACTGGTCTTCTGAACATCAGAACTCGCAAGTGGAGTGATGAGATACTGTCTGTGGTCGGCATTGAGAGAAGCATCCTTCCCGAGATTCACTGTGCGGGTTATGTCGTAGCCGAGGTTTCATCAACAGCGTTCAAGGAATGCAAGCTGCCTGAAGGACTTCCTGTGGTTCAAGGGGGTGCTGACACTCACTGTGCATTGCTTACGTGTCAAGCGGAAGCCGGTGAGGTTGTTGTCGTTGCTGGCAGTACAACGCCTGTTATGATGGTTGTGCGAGAACCAGTCTGCTCAAGTGGACAGAAGATATGGTCGGCTCCTCATATGATTCCTGAACTGTGGACACTCGAAAGCAATGCGATGCTGACAGGAGCTTACATAGAATGGGTAATTGACTTTCTGTGTGACAGAGCAGAGAACCCGGAACGTTGCCGAGAGGAAACCTTCAGCAGTCTGCCTGAGATATTGAAGGAGATCCCCCCAGGTAGTCACGAAACCTATGCCGCGCTCGGGCCAAGGGTCATGGATACTCAGCGAATGACTGACATTCCCTTTGCTAGGGTGCATTTTCCACAACCTGCTCTGCCAGGGGTCATTCCTCTCAATTCGGCGAATCTGATTCATGCTGTACTGGAGAACATCGCATACTCTGTTAGAGGCAACTACGAGCAACTGAACAACTTCAGACAATCCACCTCTGTGAAGGCAGTCGGAGGGGTGACGAGGTCAAGCGTCTGGCTTCAGATCCTGGCGAATGTGCTAGGTCACCCAGTCAGAACCCCCCAGCAACCGGAAGGCAGTCTTCTTGGTGCTGCTATATGCGCAGCTGCTGGGATTGGCTTGTATTCGAGTATCGAAGAAACGGCCAAGAACATGGTGAGCTGGCAGCCTGACTTCGAACCAGATGAACGCCAACGTGAATACGAATCTTACTACACTCGCTGGAAGGAGATATGGTCATTGGGTGAGGACTAATGTACGACAAAGAGAAGAAGGAGCTACTTCAGATCTGCAAGGAGATGGTGGAAAACGACCTGGTTGTTGGCTCCTCTGGCAATGCCAGCCTAAGAGTTGGTGACCATGTGCTGATCACTCCAAGCTCTGTTCAGTATTCAACGATGACAGCGGAGAACATAATGGTTCTTGACTTGGAGGGTAACGTAGTCGAGGGAGAGCTGAATCCCAGTGTTGAGACCCCAACTCACCTTGAGATTTATCGACAGAGGGAAGATGTGGGAGCAGTCGTCCATTCTCACAGCATCTACACTACAGCTCTCGCTCTGCTTCATATGCCACTTCCACCAGTACTTGATGAGGTCGTTCCAAAACTTGGCGGCGAGATCAGAGTCACTTCCTATGCGATGCCTGGCACGAAGGAGCTGGCCAAGAATGTTGTTGAGGCAATGGATATGAGAAGCGCAGTCCTGATAGCAAATCATGGTGCCATCTGCTGCGCAAAGACGATTCGGAAGGCCATGGAGAAGGCCATTCTTCTTGAGAGGACCTGCAGAATCTATCTTCTGGCCAAGCAGATTGGTAATCCGATTAATCTGCCTGAGGATGTCGTTGAGGACGAGGCAGACCTCTGGGAGATCATGCGCGATTTCTAGAAGGTGAGCCATCTGAACGGGTACATGGGCAAGATTCTCGAAATAGACCTCACAGCACAGGCCACGTCCATCATACCACTCGACTCCAAGATCGCGAATCAGTTTGTCGGAGGTAGCGGCTACGCAAGCCGGCTACTATATGATCTCATGGATGCCCGAGTGGACCCACTAGGTCCCGACAATATGCTTCTCTATATGACAGGTCCCCTGACGGGCACTCTGGCTCCAAGCACCGGTCGTCTAGTGGTGTGTGGAAAGTCTCCTCTTACTGGTTTCTGGGGCGAGTCACATGTCGGAGGGCACTTTGGAGTAAAGTTGAAGTTCTCAGGTTTTGATGGCGTTCTAATCAGGGGCCAAGCGAAAGAGCCCGTCTATCTCCACATCAAGGACGCAGACACAGAGATACACTCCGCATCGGACATGTGGGGGATGAAGACCGATGAAACACAGGAGCGACTTCGTAAGAAACTCGGTCGGATTAGAACTGCATGTATTGGACCCGCCGGAGAGAAACTCGTCAGGTTTGCTGGCATAGTTACTGATGAGAGACTTGCTGCAAGGTGTGGTCTTGGTGCTGTAATGGGATCTAAGAATCTCAAGGCAATCGCAGTCGAGGGAAATCAAAGAGTAGAGTTGGCCGATAGAGAAGGTTTTGTAGCACTTGCACGAGAATCCTCCAAAGTTCTGGGGGACGCCATGCATCATCTTAGGGACATGGGCACCTCCCTATATGTAGACGTCGGGATCATGTTCAACGATATGCCAATCAAGTACTTTCAGGAAACCGAATTCGAGGCCGACGGGCTGACCGCCGCGACCATGAAGGAGTTCCTTACCGGTCGTACGGCATGCTATTCATGTCCCATTGGGTGTGGAAGGGTTGTCTCCCTTCCGGAGTTTGGAATGAGCAGAGTTGCAGGACCCGAGTTTCAGACGATTGCATCTTTTGGCACAGGACTACTGATTTCCGATTTGAGGAAAGTTTCACTGATGAACTATCTCTGTAACCAGCATGGCATGGATACAATCAGCTGTGGCAGTACTATATCATTCGCTACTTACCTGTGCGATTTGGGCAAGCTCGACTGGGGACTTGAATGGAATGACCCTGAGAGAGTGGTGAAGCTAATCCACGCAATTGCTAACCGAAGCGGAGTTGGCGCTGAGCTCGCCGAGGGCTCCATGAGCTTCGCACAGAAGCACAATGTTCCTGAACTGGCATTACAGGTGAAGGGTATGGAAATTCCTAACCACGATCCAAGAGCTTTCGCCGGAATGGCCACAGTCTACGCAGTTGCATCAAGAGGTGCAACCCATCTTGAAGGCGACATGTACTCCATTGACATGGGGGTTGACGTTCGAGAAGTTGGAATCTACTCTGGTGATAGACTTGAGAATGAAGGGAAGGGAGAAACGGCTGCAAGAGCCCAGGACTTCAGAGCGTTCTTCGACTCCTTAATAATGTGTCATTTCGCGATAGTATCTCCTCAGACCATGATTGAGCTTCTGAACAAGGCGACTGGGGGCTCCTACAGCATCGAAGATATCCTGAGAATCGGAGCCAGAGCAGTCACTTTGAAGCGCCTGTTTAACTTGAAATGTGGCCTCACTGGTGCTGACGACAATCTTCCCGAACCCCTCTTGCATCCTCTTCCTGATCATGCAACTGACGACTTCGCACCCGACATTGAATTGCAGCTGAACGATTACTATGACTACAGAGGTTGGAATCGGGTAACGGGAGTCCCGTCCGCAGAGGCCCTCAAAAAACTGGATCTGGAAGGCTTGAGCAGCCCCTAACCAGTTCGCATCGTGCACAATCCTACATCTCAATGCATATATCGAATCTACTCTCGATTTCATGTGGTGTCAGTCTTGGAGGAGAAAAAGGATCCCGCCAGCATCAAGGAATCATTGGACGATGTAGTTGAAAGGCTTGAACAAGACCAGAAGTCAGGGGAAAGCTGGGGCACATCGATCGCATCTAACCGCGAACGATGGGAAGAGCTGAAGAAGAAGATTAGAGTACGACAGTCTGAATTGAAGCGACTTGTTGTGGAGAAGAAGGCGGGGACAATCGGCATAAACGAGTTTGAGGAGAAATATCGCAGAATTCAGGATGAGTTGACTGAGTTGGAGTTCGAAGTCTACAATCTCAGGCTTGGAACCTCTGTGAAGATGTGAGATTCCATAGGTCTTGTCGTAGACATGACTGGAATAGCAGAACGCCATTGAAACCGTCGGTATCTTTAAGTGCGAGACGGAGGCTTCTCGGACTCCAAGGCCGGTGTGAGAAACCGTGAGTGATGAGATTCCTGAACGAAGGCAAATTGTACGCTCCACAGTACTGACTGGCTTCTTGACGGCAGCGCTAATGGTTCTTGGGTTGGCATTCTGGGTATGGTCTGCACCTGATGTTGTTGATGCCAGCCCAGTGGGCACATTGAATGCATTGAACCCATTTCTTGCACTCGTCCTAGAGATGCTGACTATGGCCGGTGTCTTCGTGTTTCTCACCGTGACAGTGGTCAATCTCAGGCTCTATATGACTCAGATTAGATCCGGCTGGACTGAGATCATTCTTCTACTGATTGCAGTCTTCATCATGACCTTCATGATGTTTGAATCAGGAGTCGCCTTTGTGACTCTTCTTCTGTCGCTGGCGTTCGTGGTCTACTTGTATCTTCTACAGGAATAGGCACTATCGAGAATGGACGTGTACCAGAAGCTTTATGAGCCTAGATTAAGGAAGACCGACCAAGCTCACTAGGCAGAACTGCCTAGATTGAGCGAGAACAAAGCAGTTTGACGGCAACTCACCGGAACTGCCAGGTGTTGCCCTTTGAGAGGCTCTGGCTTCCGGGAGGTTGTAGTTTTGACTACTTGGAGGAGTAAACGCATGTTTGCACTGTTCTGCTCCGCCAGCAGACATCTCTGGAGGTGTCCATAGTGTTTGGCATTCGCGGTGAAGGTTACGATACATCGACAAGCATCTTCAGTCCTGATGGACGCATATTCGCTGCTGAGTATGCCAAGAAGGCTGTCGAACAGGGAGCGACATCTATAGGAATACTTGTGAATGAAGGGGTCGTGCTCATGGCAGAAAAGAGGATTATGCCCCTTCAAGAGCCTGACTCCATCGAGAAGATATCCAAGGTTGAGGAGCATGTTGGAGTCGCAACCTCTGGCTTCATGGCTGATGCTCGAAGGCTGGTCCAGCAGGCGCGTCTGCAAGCGCAATCATATTGGCTGACCTATGAGGAGCCAGTCCCCGCTGAGGCCGTTGCTGAATACATCTGTGATTTGAAAGCAAGGTTCACTCAGGCGGCCAGAGGGAGGCCATACGGAGTTTCCATGATTATAGGGTCTGTAGACCATGACGGTGCTCCAAGACTCTTTGTAACGGATCCAGTCGGCACATATTGGGGATTCTTGGCGGCTGTGATAGGTCGTGGTAGCGCACGTGCCGGTGAATTCCTTGAAAGCAAGTATGACCAGACGCGAAAGCAATCACTCGACCAAGCAATCAAGCTTGCTCTTGATGCCCTTCGCGAGGCTACAGACTCCGATCTAACTCCAGAGAATGTCGAGATTGCCAAGATACCGACTAGCACACGCACATTCCAGAGACTCACTCCTGATGAAACGAAGGCTGTTCTGAAGCCACCTAGCGCTAAAGAGAAGGAATAGGAGATGACTGACACTTGATGGGTTCCGGAAGGAAGTCTGGGGAGAAATGGCTGGAACTAGATGCAGTTGTCATTGGGATGAAGAAGGGCCATCTGAGATTCGAGCTATTCGTTGATCCTGACCTTGCATTCGAATATAGACGTGGTGCTGAGATACCGATTGAGGATATTCTCAAGAGCTATGATTTGTACGAGGACGCAAGAAGGGGCGAGAAAGCCTCAGAAGACTTGGCCGCAGAGGAATTCGGAACGTCAGACATCTTCGAGATGGCCTCCGAGATAATCAAGAATGGCGAGTTTAGACTGACACACGAACAGCGGAATCAGCTCATACATGAGAAGACAGAGTCCATTATCGAGAACATTTCGAAGCGTGCGATGAACCCACAGACGGGCCACCCCCACCCACCAGACAGGATCAGGCAGGCCATGGAAGACGCCAAGGTCACCGTTGACCCGTTCATCAAGGTTGATGAGCAAATACCTGGGATAGTCAAATCACTCCTAGTGATTATCCCCATATCCTTTGAGAGCGTGAAGCTACAGGTCACGCTTCCTGCGGCCTACTCAGGAAAGGGCTACAATATGGTCGCAAACACTGGAGTCATCAAGTCCGAAACATGGGCGCAAGATGGGTCCTGGTCTGGATTGATCGAGATTCCCGCGTCAAAGAGGCAGGAGTTGTATGATGACCTGAACAAACTCTGCAAGGGGCAAGTGAAGATAGAAACCGTTCGATGACGGACATTTACATTAATCGATGATTTAAGAAAAACGACAGAAATGAGGGAAAACATTGGCAGTATACTTTCAAAAACGAGAAGTTGTGGTCCCAGGACAGTTGTTAGCTGAGGGCAGATATCGTCCCTCCTTTGGGACCTGGATGGATGAAGGAGGCAAGATCTACTCTACATTGGTTGGCCTTGCCGAGCTGCGTGGAAACACTGTGAAAGTGGTGGCACTCGAAGGAGTCTACATTCCTCGGGAGGGCGACCTCGTAATCGGTACCATCACAATAGTAGCGGGCAATAACTGGAAGGTGAATATTGGTTCTCCATACATTGCTTCACTCCACGCGAACAACGCACTCCGAAGACCATACGCTGACGACATATCTCAGTACATGGACATCGGTGATGTGATTGCAGCAGAGATTATCGCATATGACCGAGGAACGGGGCCATTCTTGGGCATGAAAGGACGCGGACTACGAAAGCTCACGGATGGGATGATACTCGAGATCAGTCCTGCCAAGATACCGCGTGTCATAGGCAGGAGAGGCTCCATGATCAACATGATCAAGGACCAGACTGGAATTCAAACAATGGTCGGCCAGAACGGTCGCATTTGGATACGTGCTCCCAACAATGAGATTTTGCGTCTAGCAATTAAGGCATTCAAGATGATAGAGGTGCAGGCTCACACATCAAAGCTCACAGATCGAGTGCGGCAGATGCTTGAAGAAGAAATGGCAGAGGTACGTGGCAAAGCACCTCCGTCTAAAGACGCCGTTGATGAAGAAGAGCCAAGCGACCCCGAAGCAGTTAAGGAATCAGCAGAAGCTGAATCATCTCCGGAGGCCGAAGAGCCTGCGAAAACCGAGGAATCAGAGGCGGAGGTTGAAGCGGCCGAAGAAGATGCCGAACCGGTTGCAGAGGAAAAAGCCGAAGAAGCGAATGAGACTGAAGAATCAGAAACGAAAGATGATGAGGAAGTGAAAGAAAAATGAGTCCAGAACAGAAACCTGACTCTCTTATGACCGCAGAGGGCCTTCGATTTGATGGCAGAAGGCCAGATGAGATGCGGCCAATACAGATGGAAGTTGGTGTGCTGAAGACAGCCGATGGATCTGCATCGATAAGGCAGGGCAAGACGTACATTCTTGCAGCCGTCCATGGCCCCCGTGAGCTGCACCCAAGGCATCTCACGCTCAATGACAGAGCCTACCTGCGCGTTGTCTATAGAATGGCCACGTTCTCTGTGCCTGATAGAAAGAGACCTGCTCCTTCACGAAGGGAAAGAGAAATCTCCATGGTGATTGCCAATGCGCTTGAGCCCGCCTTGTTCCTGGAGGAGTTCCCTAAGGCTGTTGTAGACGTCTTCATTCAAGTAATCCAAGCGGATGGAGGCACACGATGCGCTGCAATAAACGCGGCTTCGCTTGCATTGGCTGACGCCGGGATTCCGATGAAGTCTCTGGTACCCTCGGTAGCTGTGGGTAAGGCTGAAGGCACACTGATTGTCGACCTAGGTGATGAAGAAGATAAGTACGGTCAGGGTGACGTTCCCATGGCAATTCTGCCGAATACCAATGAACTGACCTTGCTCCAGCAAGATGGCTCGTTCACTCGTGAGGAGTTAATGGAGGCAATGGAGATGGGCATGAACGCTTGCAAGTACCTTCACGAGCTGCAGAAGGACGCTCTCAAGCGCGCCTATGCCAAGAGAGCAGCTGAAGAGGATGATGAGGACGAGGACGATGAATATGATGACGACCTCGAGGCCGACCTTGGAGAGGCCGACATAATGGAGGATGAGTAGAATGGGGGACTTTAGTGCGGAAGTCATTAGTCACATTGATAGAAACTACATCGCAGACCTTCTCGCCAAGGGCGAGCGTGTCGATGGTAGAGAATTCGGTGAGTACAGGCCAATTGAGATTGAGCCTAACCCGGTCGCGGCAAAGGCTGAAGGTTCTGCCATGGTACGCCTTGGAGGAACTAGTGTGGTAGCTGGTGTGAAGGTCCTCACTGGCGAGCCATATCCAGACACTCCAGACGAAGGAGTTGTGATGGTGACCGCAGAGTTGGCCCCTATTGCTTCGCCTCTGTTCGAGCTCGGACCTCCAAAGGAGGATGCAATCGAGCTTGCCCGAGTCGTGGACCGGGGTGTCAGAGAGTCGGAGTCTGTAGATGTACATAAGCTCTGTATTGAGCCCGGGAAGAAGGTCTACATGATCTTCTGCGACATCTACCCGTTGGAGTACGATGGAAACCTTATTGATGCATCATCGATTGCGGCGAACGCAGCATTGCTTGGCACAAGATATCCTGAACAGAAGCTAGAGAAAGACCAACTCGTAGAAACCGGTAAGATGTTGGAACTCCCTATGAAGAATATGGCCATAGAACACACCGTGTCCAAGATTGGAACTCACCTTGTCATCGACCCCCTCCTCAAGGAGGAGATGGTCCAAGACTGTCGACTGACCATGGCCATCGACCAGAACGACAATTTCACGGCAATGCAGAAGGGAGGCGGGAAAGGGCCGATGTCACTGGAGCTGATCAATAATGCCATGGGCATGGCACTCGACAGCACCAAGGTGATTCGTGACCTAATCCGGGAGAGCATGAAAGCCGCGAAGTGAAAGCCGAAGAAGCGTCTTGGCCCTATCCAAGGCGCAATTCTCACTTCACGGATAGATACTCTAATAAGCGAAATTCGGTGGCGAACTGTTGGACTCTGACCCCTAGAATCTAGGAGATCACAACTTTGGGAAGAAAGACCAAGAAGGTAGGCAGCACGGGCAGATTCGGCTCAAGATATGGGGCCAAATTGCGCCGTAGAGTGCTTGATATAGAGAGAAGACGTTCTGAGCCTCAACGCTGTCCTTCCTGTGCCACACGAGCGCTTACGAGAGAGGCAGTTGGTCTCTGGAAGTGCAAGAAATGTGGTCTGAGTTTTGCTGGTGGTGCATATGTTCCATTCACTGATGCAGGCAAGGCTGCGAGGAGGGCGATAGCACAGAGAATGTCAGGCGACTTTCTTGCTCTGAGAGATGACGACGAACTTGTAGAGCCTGATGAGTTCCTTCCCAATATTGAGGACGAGGAAGAGGCCGAGGTAATCTCAGTGTCCGTGGAGGCCGGTGAGAGCACGCCTTCTGAGGAGCCAGAAGCGACTGAGTAGAATCTGCTTGGGCAAGTGAAACTTATGCCTTTCGCAGTCCTTACTACTTCTAGAAAGACATCAAACCGCGTTCGTTCGTTTGTACGAGACCTTTGGAGCGTACTCCCTGACACAGAGCGATTCAATCGTGGTAATATGAATTCTGCTGAGCTAGTAGCCCGCATCCAACAGTCTGGTGCCAAGATGGCACTACTTGTGACTTTGTGGAAGGGCAATCCCGGAACCATCCAGTTCATCTCATCAACGGGTAGCGAGCTTCTGACTGTGAAGTTAGAGAGCGCCGCACTTCGTCGTGAGGTTTCATCACTCAAAGGCCTTCGAATCCATTCAGTCTATGCCGTGACCATTCCCAAGAAAATCTCCAAACAAGGACGGAATCTCGCAGGCTTCATAGCTGCTTTGTTCAATCTTGAAACCACTGAGTCAGATGCACCAGTCATGGCATCGTCTCAGGGCTCGAACAAGGTGGAGATCAGAATAGAAGATGTTGGCGGCGGAAAGATTCTTTGGACTCATCACCATGCGATCAATGGAGAGGAGATCGGCCCTAGAATCAGGGTCCTAGGACTCCGGAGGTAGACCTCGTGTGCGCGGATATTGCTCATGGCCATGCAGTGATTGAAATCCCGATGGAGTCGGCTCAAGTTGCTGAAACTGTTCGGTCAGCTCTCGAACCCGAAACCAACTCCGCACCATCTGACAGAGCCCGGGCGACGGTTTCGGTCCAGGGAGAAACACTTGTGATTGATATCACAGCAGAAGACATCACATCCCTCAGGGCCGCGATGAATTCGTACGTTGCTTGGGTGTCTGCTTGCATTGCATCCATCGACTCGGTGACAACCCAACTGACCGGTCTCTAGATGAGTGAAACTCAACTCTGAGAAACTCATGCGTTCCGCCTTTCCTCTGCCAGTGTCACCACTTCCCGAAGCCCCAAGGGGTTCAAGATTGGCAGAGGCCTTGTCTACCGTCATCGGGATTGCATCCCTCCTGTATTCCTAGCATTCCTCCTCTGACGGACTCTGGGCTGAGGAATAAAGAACAAGTGCAATGGCCAGAATCCATGGAAGATTCTGGCCCATCTTTCTTCTTACGAGTTCCGATTGGAGAAACGAAAGATAGGAAACTGTACGCAATTTCGAAGGCTATTTACGTCTACATTCTCCTTATGCTGATTGTCGATATACTCCCAAGTCTAACTTTCGGTAGGTCAGCGAATGAAAAAGTGGGTCATCATTACTCTTGGTATAATCATGGTGTCAAATCAAGTACCGATTGCCAGAGCGAACTCAGAGTTGACCATCCCACCTGGAGGCTACGAAACAATTACATGGACTGTCCGGACGCGCGGCCGGGGACTCTTCGGGCACTTCGAGGTCACTAACGGCTCAGATATCACATTCTTCATCTGCAACGAACCAGCTTTCAATGATTGGAGAGAAGGCCATGCCATTGAGGCCCACGCGGTCATGAAGGATGTTACCGTTGGAGACTATGAGTATCTGGCTACGCCCGGGCCGACATGGTATCTCGTCTTCGACAACACGGATGAGGCTTCCATAACGCAGACGGTCGTTGTGGACTTTCATATTGACCTGACAGCGCCAAGCATAGAGTGTAGTGTCAAGAATAATGATGTGCTCTCCGGGACGTGTGAGATCACAGTCACCGCAATCGATAGGTTCAAGATCTACTCAATTGAATACACGGTGGCCGCTTCTAGCTATCCCACTTCGTACAGTCCACTTAGAGGTTATGTACAAAACATGGAGGGCAACTCCATTTCGTTCAATCTCAACACAGAACAGATGGAGAATGGCAACTACTACATCTCTATTCTGGTTAACGACGTGTCCTATAACGAGCAACGAATGCTATTTGATTTCCAAGTGGAAAATGACCCCGTTCTCAGCATTGTGAGGCTGCTCACGAGTCCGCTCGTGGGAGCGTTTATTCTACTGGGAGTTGTGGGTATAGTAGTGGTTCAAAGGAGAAGACGACGAGTCATCAGAACCACTGATTCTAGACATGCCCCCCTAGTTGAGGCCCCTGATACGGCAGACACCACGTCTGCCAGAGAACCTGCTGACCAGATAGCTCGTCTTGAACAAGCACCCGTGGTTTCTGAGAGAGCTCGGCCACGAGAGATTGAAGTCGCAGTTGACCTCAGAGTGGTGGTGTTCATAATCGGTGCACTTGCTCTGTTCGCACCCTACATGCTAGTGTTACAGCTGGACCAGGGGACCGTCGTGATTGATGCCATGACGTGGAAGTTCACTCGCAGTGACTCGTACTGGTGGTTTGACTTCATGGTGGACTATCTGATGGTGGTGACATTCCCCTTCACAGTCTGGCGCCTTGCGCTTGTGTATCAGATGATTCGTTACTTTCGGGGGAGAAGCACACGCAGGACGACCTTCCTGCTGGCTGTCGTGGCCGAGATGGTGGAAGTGACAGTCGATCTTGTATATACCCATGTACTCTTCACGGGCTATTGGGGGCCTCTCTTGACCATTCCGACACCCCTGATGCTCGTGGGAGCGTCGGTCTTTCTGTGGTTGACTCCATATCCCGTACCGAAGACACCATTCGATGACCAGCCCGAACCAGACAAGTGGTGGGAAAAGAACACTCAGCAGGAGGTCGACACACAAAGCCGACCAGCAGGCGAATGAGAACAAGTAGAGAATCATAGGAAGAAACCACGCATCATCAGACTTGAGAACAGCCACGATGTTACATTTTCATATAGGCCAAAACCCTTAAGTCACAACCAAGAACGCGCAGCGGGAAACAACCATCAATGAATGAGGGAGTCGGAAGAATATGGCCCAGAGAATCCCCCCTGCACTTGAACAAGAACTTCAGAAGTTCGATTCAATGAGACGCAATCACGAAACTCTGCTAGCTATGTCTCAGACCATGCAGTCTGAGCTTGCAGAGGTCAAGGCTACGCTTGAGGAGCTCAGAAAACAGGCTGATGACGTGGTTACCTACAAGACCGTAGGGCAAGTCATGTTTCGAATGGACAAGACGAGACTAGTCGAGGAGCTTGATGACAAGGAGAAGACTCTAGAAATGCGACTAGCATCCACAAACAAGCAAGTGCAGAAGCTTGCTGAGCAATTGAAGGAATTGCAGTCAAAGATTGAAATCGAGCTTTCGAAACGTGACCTTAAGGTTCAGTGAGGGAGATGAGTCGCGAGCCTGTCGACATCGGCCTGCCTGATCTCAATGAAGAAGACATCGAGGGCCTTGCTGAAGAATGCGAGGCCGAGATATCGACGTATGTTCTCAGAGTGGTACCAAAGAAGAGCATTGAGGAGCTGTCCATAAACTGCACGATAGAGCTTGGGAATCAGCTCGAACTTGATGTGCAAATGGATTTGGTACAGGGCTATGACACAGGACTGAATCTCGACAAGCTGCTACAGGACGCCTCCGCTTACGCAGCAGAATGGCTTGAGAAGCGACTCAGGGAGTTGAAGACTGATTGAATCTCAAGAGAATTCTATCCAATTCATCGAACCTTCTAATAATCGGCCACCAGAATGCAGATCCTGATGCTGTGTGCTCTATGCTTGCACTAAGATCGCTATACTTGAAGATCAGACCGAATGGAGAACCTACTCTGGTCTGCGCCGATGTGAGCAGGTTATCCAACAAGGTTCTTTCCCTCCTTGAATCTCCAGTAGAGATTAGCGACTTCTCTGAGAAATCCCACGATCTGATAGTGCTTTTGGACACCAACAGTAAGTTGCAGCTTGGATCCCGAGTCAGCACACTCCTGAAAGAGCCAGCAAGAACACTCGTTATTGATCATCATGAGGAGAATCCCGATATTGGATCAATAGCTGAACACACCATAATCGATACTCAAGCTACGTCTACTTGTGAGATAGTCTTCGAACTCTTTCAGGACCTGAATCTGGAAATCGATGCCGCTACAGCCAACTTGCTGCTTATTGGCATGATTTTCGATACCAGACGCTTCTTCTACTCAAACAAGGACTCACTGGAAATCGCACTGAAACTGATTGCCGCGGGAGCAGACTATCAGGCGTGTGTGAACTCATTGATAATCAGACCAGATCGCTCAGAGAGGATTGCGAGACTCAAGGCGGCTGGGCGGCTCAATTTGCAGACAATCGGAGATTGGATTATTGTCACCACGAAGGTGAAGGCTTTTGAGGCCAGTGCTTGCAGAGGGCTACTTGACCTAGGCGCAGACGTAGCTATAGCCGGGGGAGTCACTGCGAACGATGAGGTGAGAATAAGCTCTAGGAGCACCCGCGACTTTTACACAAGGACCAATGTCAACCTCGGGACGGACGTCATGGAACCTCTGGGTGAGCTTATCGGAGGCGAGGGTGGTGGGCATGCAAATGCTGCAGGTGCAAACGGAACGAGAAACAGGGATGAGGCGCTTGAAAGGTCTGTAGAGCTGATTCGAGCCGCATTGGAGAAGAACCAGAAGCCAATAGAAGGTGACAGATAAGAGGTCGTGACCGTGGCATTGATTGAGTTCGCTGATTTCAGTTTCAAATACCTTGGAGCGGACTCGCTTGCTTTGAGAAGAATCACTACAACTGTTGGAGAGCGAGAATACGTGGTTGTCACTGGCCCATCAGGCTGTGGCAAGACTACGCTCTGTCGGACAATAAACGGTCTCGTTCCTCACTTTCATCGGGGATACATTGCAGGAAATGTGTATATTGACGGGGAGAACACAAGGGAGTCCACAGTGGCTGGTCTTGCATCGACCGTAGGTCTGGTGTTCCAAAATCCTGCCAATCAACTAGTGACACTCAACGTAGAAAAAGAGATTGCATTCGGGCCCGAGAACTTGGGAGTGGAGCCCTCCGAAGTCCGAAGACGAGTTGAAGAGATAATCGAACTTCTCAATCTGGACTACCTTCGCGATAAGCACCCCCACGAGATGAGTGGGGGTGAACAACAGAGAGTAGCCATGGGTGCAATCCTGGCTCTTAAACCGAAGATACTTGTAGCAGATGAACCGACGTCGAATCTTGACCCAAAGAGCGCAGAACTAATTCTGGATATCATCGCTCAACTGAACAAGAAGAGTGGAATGACAGTAGTACTTGTGGAACACCGGCTCGATCTAGTTTCCAAAGATGCATCTCGGATTATCCTGATGGACAAGGGAAGCATAGTTGCGGATGGTCCTCCCCGTGAGGTCTTGACAATGGACCTATGTGAAGAAATAGGTGTGGGAGTTCCAAAGGCGACTCAGATCTACAAGCGTCTGCTATCAAAAGGAATGCAGATGCGACAGGTACCACTGACAGGTGAAGAACTCGCAACAATGGTTCAGGAGGCGAGATCCCAGTGATTCTGGTCGAGGATGTCTACTTCTCCTATGAGGGCTTATACACAGCCCTTCGTGGAGTATCTCTGCAGATTGACCGTGGGGAGCGCGTGGCCATAATGGGTGCCAACGGAGCTGGCAAAACCACGCTGATAAAACACCTAAACGGTCTACTTCGACCACAAAGAGGTAGGGTGTTCATAGAGGGTAGAGATGCAACAGAGCAATCTGTCGCTGAATTGTCCAGAGTAGTTGGGCTCGTCTGGCAGAATCCAGATCATCAGCTGTTTCTAGAGAGCGTGAGAAAAGAGGTCATCTTTGGTCTCAAGAACCTTGGTTTCACCGATGCAGATGCTGACGAGCGTTGTGAAAGGACTCTAGGAAGCCTCGGTCTAGAGGGGTTTGCAGAGAGGTCTCCGTTTGCTCTCTCTGGAGGTGAAAGAAAGCGTGTTGCTCTCGCATCAGTCCTCGCTACCGAACCTCGGGTCCTAGCCCTTGATGAACCAACGATTGGCCAAGACGCGAAGCAGAAGGAAAATCTCGCTGAGATGCTTGCTGACATGAACAAGAGTGGACGCACCGTGATTGTGGTTACACATGACGTCGAGTTCGTTGTTGAACACTTCCCGCGTACAATAACCATGGCCAATGGACAGGTTGTATCCGACGGTCCGACAAGTTCAGTGCTCAGCAACGATCAGGTTCTCGATGAGTGTTCACTGACCCCCCCTCAACTAACACTAGCCGCCCGGGCACTGAACGAGAGATTTCCAGGCATATCTGGCCGGCTTTCTTTGCTTGAGGATGTGGAGAACGCGGTGGTTAAGTTGCTAGGAGGTGACTGAAACTGTCATTTCTTGAAGTGTTTCAATACACAAGCAAGTCGTCAATAGTCCATGATCTAGACCCACGGTCCAAGATGTTTCTCTCCATAGTCCTGGCCATCTTGTCCTTTCTCTTCCTTAATATCATCCCTTTGCTAATCCTTCTACTCTTTCTAATCCCTCTGATTGGAGCAGCAAAGTCGCTTCGAAGATGGGCGAGAAGCATGAAGGGGCTATCTTTCCTACTGGTCTTCATAATAATCTTCAACACGCTTCTGTCGACCGTGTCGAATCCGTTCTCCCACTCTATTTCGCTTACCATCCGGTTGGTGGCCTTGATGACGGCCTTCTCTGTGTTCTTTCTTACCGTACATCCAGACCAGCTTGCGCAGGCGTTAATTCAGATGCGCGTTCGATTTGAGTTCGCATTTGCGATGAGCATGGCTATGCGCTACGTTCCCACTCTTGGTCAGGAGGCCTATGCAATAATGGACGCTCAAAAGGCACGTGGTGTCGAGCTTGACAAGGGAAATATCCTGAGGCGTATTCGGAACATCGTGCCCATTATCGTTCCCCTAATCATTGTGTCGATCCGGAGGGCGCTGTCTGTTGCTGAGAGCATGGAGTCTCGAGGGTTTGGAGCATGTGAAGATAGGACCTATATGGAGAAGTTGAGATTCCGCAAGAGGGACTGGGGAGTGGTCTTAGTTTCTCTTTTTGGTCTAATACTGTTAGTCTACGTCAGGCTATACGTTCCTCTTCCAGATTGGATGCTCTGGCAACTTCCATTCTGATGTTCTCAGAGGGGTCTCTGTCGTATGTATGAATATGATTTATCAGACTCCGCATGCACATCCCACACTGTTTCGGTGGGCGAGGTCTATGTCCGGTAAGAAGTCTGTCAAACTCACTAAGAGAGATAGGTACACAGTGAAGGCTCTCGTCACCGATCTGAAGAAGATTGGCTGTACCCCTAGAGTTCTAGATACTGTGGGGCGAGAGGTTCTCTACTTTGAGTGGTCTCAGGCTCAAGAACTGTTGGGCGAGGATCACCCTGTGACAGCAAATCTTGAATCTCTACTAGAGTTCATGCGCGGAGGATGCGAGAAGGCGCTGATTGACGGAGAACTCTGGCGCGCGGCTGACACTTCCAGTTCTGCAATAAACCAAGCGATAAAAGGAGCCCCCAAGGAATTCCTCTCCTATCAGCTATTGCGTTCTGCAGATCACATTCGATTTGTTTTGGATTCCGTCATTCAAGAAAGGTCCCAAGAGATGAAGGAGTATAAGAGAATGGAGAAGGGCGTGCGCCAAGAGCTGAAGTCAGACCCGGATAATCCCGATTTGTGGAATAAGATGCGGCTTCTACTCTGGATCCTTGGACGCTACAAGGAATCGAGCGAGGCTTTCCAGAAAGCCAAGAAGCTTGGATGGGACAAGTCCACAAGCCATTTTGTCGCAATCTGACCGTAACTCAGATTGAGTCAATCTATCATTCTCTCGGTGAATCTCAACAGACTAATGCTTCTGCAGAAAGGGATCTATTCTAAGTGCCTGCAGTGGATGTAGAAAGGTCTGGAATTCCAGTGCTCTTCCTTCAGGATCGACCGCGAAGAACTGATAGATGCGATATTGTTTGTTCTCTCGTGTGCCTGATGTTGCTATGTCTTGCAGTTCTGCAAACATTCTGTCTACTTCTTGCTTTGAGGGGTAGAAGAGTGTGATCATACCCTCCGTTTCGCTTCTGTCCCGCTGGCAGAACCCTACTAGAAGGTTCCCATGGCTCAGAATCACGCAGTCTCTCTGTTGGAGCCAAACCTCCAAACCCAGTCTTTCCGAATAGAAACTGACAATCTCATCGAGCATTCTGGTTTTGAAGAAGAATAGTCCTGCCACTGTTGTTCACCTCATTCGCAATTCTACTTCGATTCAATCTATGTTCCCAATCCTGACACTCTTAGTTAATACGAACGATATAGTCTTTGGGGGGAGAATCACTAGCTCATATGAGGACAAGTTGATTCACGTGAAGCCTCTGATTCATCTTCTGCGACATGCAGAATCCAAATTGGATCCCAACGTACCAGCAGACAGATGGCACATTAGTGAAGAGGGGACGGAATCTGCCCGCGCCTTAGCATCAAGCGGTGTCTTCGACGATGTAGATCTAATCGTGACTTCTGCTGAGGACAAGGCGTTCGAGACTGCCGTGCCAATTGCTAGGAGGATAGATGCAGAGGTCATCAGAAACTCCAGTTTTAATGAGCTATACAGGGGTACGGGTCCGTTTACATCACGTGAGGAGTATCATGAACGAGTCCGCACTACTTTTAGTAATCCTAGTTCCAGTACCGGCGGGTGGGAAACTGCAGCCAGCGCGCTTCGACGTTTTGAGCAAGGCCTAAACAGAGTCGAGTCAGGAACCGGAGCACGCTCACTTCTTCTTGTTTCACATGGACTCGTGCTGTCACTCTATTTTGCTCGTCTCCTGAAGACAGAGGAAGTCTATGATAGATGGCGAAGACTGGAATTCTGCTCCTGGGGAACAGTGAGGAACAGAACGGTCCTTAAAGACATAGTGTGACTTTGAATCAATCTCCTGGTTCAGAAGCTCGTGTTACTCAAGTCCCCAGTATGCACATTTCCGAACCCCTGGCTTCGGAATTCTTCCATTTGAATGACTCCGAGCGCATAATCCTGAATCATCCGACTACCGAGAATAGATATCCATTCTAGATATGCTAGTACCTGTGAAAGAGATGACGGACATCCCAGAGATGGCCAAGAAATACGCGGAGCTCATGGAAGCCCCGGTTGACGAAGCAAGTGTCAACGAGAACGGAGAATCTCTCTCCACACTATGCCAATCCGAGTGGGTTCGCATTCTTGTGATTAGACGTCCAAGCACTCCAGATCTCGTCACAATTGAGGCAGAGATCTCTCTCCCATCACCTGTTGTTAAGGCAACCGATCCTGATGCGACTGATAGTGGCCCCGAGGACAATGGGAGTGACCTGCTTCAGCAAGCGATTGAACACCTACAATATCTCTCGCGACTTAGGGCCAAAGGATTCACTCTGGATGTCGTGGGTCAGGAGTGTCTCTGGACTGCCTTCAGGGACTTCACAGAGACTCCAGTTTCGGAAGTGTTCAATCTCCTGGAACCGCCGAGTGGTTGTGGTCAGAGCACAAAAGGGAACCCGTCTGTCATCCCTCCTTTCCGATACACGATTTAGACTAGAAGGTGGTAACGAATGTCTGCTGAACTACCGAGAAGCGCGCTCATAGTTCTCGATTTCCTTGCAACTAGAGGTCCGCATTCTCCCAAGAGTATTAGCACGAATGCCAAGCTCCCACTGAGAACAGTTTCTTTCGCCCTTAGGCAGTTGAGACGTCTTCATTTGTGTCGCCGGATACCCAACCTTCACGATATGAGGCAACCTCTCTATCTGGCCGACCCGGAGAAGGCTAAGATGCTCTTCAGAACCATCGGGGGAATACTGGCATAATACACACCTGTTGGATGTCCTAGATGCTAGCGAGGGAACCTAGTAGGTTCGAGACCGTTTGAGATATCCTGCCAAGTTCCGAGCCATCATCTTGAAAATCTGGAAGTTCCCTGCTTTGAGGTGTTTCCAAAGAAATCCTGCTCTTGTATAGAATCTAAGATAGGCTCTATGCAGGAGTCTCTTGATGTCACGTTTCCCAAGACCTGGGAAATGCATCACAGGGTCTAGGACGGAGTATCTTGACCATTCTCCAGAAACCAACCATCCGTTTCTTCTCGCTTCATCAAAGAGAGGAGTCCCCGGATAGGGCGTACACACAGTGAATTGAGCAAGGTCGGGATCAAGCCTACATGCCAAGTCGATGGTTTCATCAATCTCTTGTCTTGTTTCGCTTGGAGTCCCAATTACAAAGGAAAGAATCACGCCCAGACCCTCTTTCTTCAGAATCCCAACTGATTTCACAATATCATCGACTAGAATTCCCTTCTTCATTATGTTGAGAATCCGCTGACTGCCTGATTCTGCGCCGATGTATACTGTGTGACAGCCAGCAGCCCTGAGCCATCTTGCCATATCTGGATATCTTGACATTATGTCAGCTCGTGTTGAGCAAGTCCAACCGAAACGTGTGCCTTTGGCGTTTAATAGCTTACAGAATTCTCTCACTCTCTCTTTGTCAAATGTGAAGAGGTCGTCCAAGAACTCAATCTCTCTTACGCCATACTCATGTTCGAGCATCTCGATTTCTTCAACCACATTAGCAGGGCTTCTGCCGCGCCACCTCTTGCCGACAATGCGCGACGAAGAACAGAACACGCACTTGTAGGGACATCCTCTACTCGTGATCATTGTGGCCCAAGGAAAGCTGCCTGCGAAGTATTGCTTGAGGCCAAGGAGGTCATACGCCGGGAAGGGAAGACTGTCGAGGTCCTTAATATGTGGCATGTCAGGGTTTCTAACTATCTGTGAGTTTCTGCGATAGGTGATTCCCCTCACGTCAGAAAGACCTTGCTTTGTTTCGATTGCTCTGAGCAGCGCCTCCATGATGGTCTCTCCTTCCCCTCGAACAACGATGTCAATTTCTGGGCATTCGGCAAGAGCATTTGTGTCCTCGAAGGTTACATGGGCTCCCCCCACAACAACATATGTGCCGGAATCGAATCTTTTCATTAGACGAGCCGCATGATATGTATCATAGATTGACGGTGTGGCAGTGCCACTTATGCCAACCACGTTAGGAGAGAATGATTCAAGGACGCGGTAGAAATCCTCGTCAGTTGAACGTGCAAGTAGAGCGTCATATATCATCACTTCGTGATCGCCAAAAGTGCGGATGTAGCTGGCGATATATCCTAGTCCCAGTGGGGGTGGGTGGACGCCTAATGAGTCCTTTATGTCACACTTCGAGTGGGGAACTGTGAGAAGGACTCTCACATGATTCATCCCCCTTGTGATGCCTTGGGAGTCGCTTTCAGGATTGCCGTTCTGAATCTCTCCTGTACCTTCTCTTTTGCCTTGATGGCCTTCCAGAATGCCAAGTTCCTTATGCAACCAGGGTCGGGCGCATGATAATCATCGAAGTACTGTATTGCACGTGCTCGACACCCTCCACAGACATATCGGCTTTCGCATGTGCCGCAGGCGCCTTTCAGCAGGTCTTTGTTCCTAAGGTCATTCAGGACTCTGTTCTCAGTCCAGAGTTTCTCCAAGTCATCTCTGAGAATGTTGCCTACTCTGACCTTGGGGATGTGCGGAAAGAATACGCACGGATAGATGTCCCCGTTCGGTTCTACTGTCACGTAGAAACGGCCTGCACCACAACCTCCGATAAACGTGGATAGTTCACCCATCTGAGCAGGTAGCCGGACATTGAAGAAGTGAGTGGGATACAGCCCTTCCGAGGAGTGGCAGGAGGAAGCACACGTTTCTTCGGCAGCCATTCGTGCCACACGGCCCAACTGTGGGGCTGTTGTCAATACGTCCACGTCTTCTGAGCTGCTCTTCGAGAGAATCATGTCTAGGATGTCATGCAGCATCTTCTCTCTCTCGCTCGGTGTCAAATCTGACTCCAGGATCTCTGTCCCGCGTCCAACCGGCACAAAGTTGTAGACCATGAACCATCTGACTCCAAGACTCCTACAAAGCTGAACAGTGTCAAAGAGCTCTGCGAGATTGTGACGAGTAACAGTCATGGCCACTTCCACGAATAGACCTTCATCCACGCAGTTTCTGATTCCTTTGATAGTCTTCCTGAAGGCTCCGGGGACGCCTCTGAAACTATCATGTGTTGCTTCTGAGGCGCCGTCCAGGCTTATCTGGACAAACTTGAGGCCTGCCTCTTTGAACTCCCTGGCTCTTTCAACCTTTGAGAGAGTCGTGCCATTAGTTGCCATTGCGACGTAGATGTCGTTGTCCGTCGCGTGTCTTATCAGAGTACGAATATCGGGTCTGAGACTTGGTTCTCCTCCTGAGAAGGCCAAGAAAACAATACCAGTATCAGCCAGCGTGTTGATACAACGGAGCGCGTCATTTGTAGTCATCTCATCCGAGGCCCTTTCGCCTGCGATTTCATAGCAATGCCTACACCTCAGGTTGCACGCCTTTGTTACATTCCAAACGACTTGGAACGGTGCGCCTGGTACAAAAGGAGTTCTAGCTCCGAACCTAGCCAGCCCAGAAATGACGCTGGATAGTGACCTTCTGAATATCGAGTCGGAGAGACCCTTGACTACAAACTCAGAATCCGCTCCAAAGGCTGAGGAACCACTCGAGATGATTCGTCGGATAATTGAGGTGGCCAGCCTGCAAGACCGACATGCATGCTGCCTGATTCCAGCAATCAGCTCAAGAGCCACATTCAACCTTGTGTTTCCACATGATTGACATCTCTTAACAAAGCCTCTCAGGATGCTCCTTGAAATCCTGTTCTGAGTGAGTGCCTTCAGTAACTCAATCTTCGGGTCATGTGTTTCCTGACTTCTTATCAACGACACCTACTATCATTGCCTTCCGACTTTGGGGGCACTGCCTCGTTGTTTGGACTCCTCGGACTCAAGAATGCCCCCAGTGAAGACGTCAAGGAAATTCTCGAATGACTTCTCGTGGTCCTCAATGAATTCATCACCAAGAAGCAATCGCGCAACCTGACTGTACGAAACATAACTCATGAAAACCAGTGCCGCAATCTTTGGGTCTATCTTTCTTATACTTCCCCTCTCAATCTGCTCCTGAAAATACTCGGTCAGATGCGTCAGCACCTTTTGAGGGACTGAAGATAGAGCGTCTGCCACCGAGGGCATTCTTAGCCCCTCAGTGAACTGCAGAATCATGAGATCGCTCTCGTTTCTTGTGAACTGAATGAGGTTCTCGCCCAATGTTCGAATCGACGTCTTGACATAGGTGTCCTTGTCTTTGTCAAACACAGAATCGAATGACGCGTGTGCATTCACTTCCACTTCGGTTAACGCCGCCTCAATTAGCCTGGCTTTCGATTTGTATTTCCGGAACAGAGTCACCTCATTAACTCCAGCGTTCCTCGCAATTCTCCTTGTTGTTGTGGCTTTGTAGCCATGCTTTACAAGGAGGTTCTTGGCCGCCTCAAGGACTCTTTCCTCGACAGGTTTCATGCTATGCAAGTAAGTGCTTGCTTGCATAATAAGGATATCCCTTGACGCACACGACTCATTGTGTGCTCTCCCAGCTTTCCAATCTTTAAGTAGATAGAGTCCGACATAAGACAGTCGTTCAAAGCAAGCCACCTTTGCTGGCAATCAGAAAAGGATATAGTCTGTTCCTCCAGAACTCGTGCCACTTCGACTATAGTGTAATACATTGGGATGCTAGTTTCATCTCCGGGGTGCTATTCTTGGATTTGATAGACAAGGGAATCCTCTCTGATTTGACCAGGAACTGCAGAGCAACCTACCAAGAAATGGCTGGGAAGTACGGTATCTCTGCCAACGCCATAAGGAAACGGATCCAAAAGCTTGAGGATTCTGGTGTCATATGCGAGTACGGAATTGCACTATCTCCAGCCATGTTTGACGCTGACTATGCGTTTGGAGTTCTCTATACAGACGGTTCACACGATGAGCAGGAGTTTGTAGAACGGATTGGTCGGAACCGATTTGTCAGCGCTGCATCTTCGTACACGGGAGGCATCTATCTTCTCATCGCCGAGTTCAGAAGCATGGATGAACTACACCAAGTTTCAAGCTTCCTGAGGAGCCTTGAGGGCGTGGACCAAGTAGAATTACATACCCTTGTGATTGACAAAGGTAACCAAGTGAAGCTGGGTCAACTAGCGCTTCGTGTCCTGAACCAATTGAATTCTGACCCCAAGATGCCGATTGTGGAAGTCGCAGAGAAGACTGGCTTGACTGCCAGAAGGGTTCGCAGAATCATCAATGAGTTGATAGAAGGTAAAGGAGTCCGTTTGAGAGCACTGCTAGAGCTGGGTGTGGCAGACAGCATTCCCTTCATAGCACGGATTGTTTGGAATGAGTCCAAGACAACCCATGACGAGTTCCTGAGTTGGCTGAATCAGTCCTTTCAACTGCCGCTGTGGGAGGTGTTTATCTCTGCGTCTGAGTCCACGTTCTTTTGTCTCTTCACAGCTGGGAACCTCACAGAAACCGAAGATATCACAAGGAGTATTCGGAGCCATGAACACGTCAAGAGTATTAGGGTCTATGTCAGCATATACCACAAGCACTTCCCGGCTCTGGGACAATCCAGACTACTTGAGATGATAGGAAACGCACGTACCTACTAGAGAATCACGGGAATAGCAGCGGACGATATAGCGAAAAGGATTTACAATCACGTGTCGTCGTGGTACCACAGACAGCTCTTCTTTAGCTAGCTTCCCCGGTGGTCGCATTGGATTTCATCGACAAGGGTATTCTTCTTGACTTGGGCGACAACTGTAGAGTCCCTTTCGAAAGGCTAGCTCGCAAATATGGAGTGTCTGCAACTGCAATAAAGAAGAGGGTCGCCAATCTTATCGATGCAGGAGTGATTGAGGGGTTCTACATAGAACTCAAGCTTGCCATGATTGATGCAGATCTGATTCTAGCAATAGTCCAGACTGACGGTACCATAATGGATGAGAACTTCACACAATCCATTGCTGACATCCGGGATGTCTACGCCATACTTCCACTTGCCACTGGCGACTATGTTCTACTGGCCCAATCTGTGGGTCCAGAAGGACTGTCGGAGCTGGGATCTTCCATCCGAGTGATAGAGGGGGTACAGAATGTCGAGCTTCACCCTGTGCTAACCGCAAAGGGCAGAAAGATCGAACTCTCGAATCTCGATTTGCGGGTGCTGGCCTGCCTTGTAGAGGATGCCAAGATGTCCACTCCTAAGATTGCTTCGCGCACAGGATTGACCGCAAGGAGGGTTCGAAAGATACTCCAAGAACTTCAAGAAGGAGAGGCAATTGACTTCAAGATCATTCGGAACCTAAACGTAGGGGCAAACTTGGCTTTCCTTGCTAGAATAACGTGGAACCCAGTCGATACAGACAGAGAGGCACTTGATCTATTTCTGAAAGAGAGATACCAGTTCGAGTATTGGTTCTCTCTTCCTTCAGCGGTTTCTCCCCTAGCAATGAGTCTCTTTGTAGTTGAACACATAAGGGATGTAGAAAGAATCCTGCGAGAACTGAAGAAGGTTCCCGGCGTGAAGCAGGTGATGACCCACCTCTTCTTCCCAGGTAAGCTCTTCCCCGCACCCACGCGTAGGAGTCTGGAAGATTTGGTGGCCGGCTTTGAGCTTCAGCCCTAGTCAAATCGAATCCCCAAGTAGCGAGCCACTTCTAAACCCCAAGGTGCGTCTTCTGCACTTCTTCTGGCTACAGACGGTTTCCTTCAGTACCTCTAGGTTTCCGTGAATAGATAGGCCCAGAAAGACCAATCTCAAGTATGAACGCATTGACCGGATTGAACCTAGTAGAGAAGTACAACGAAATGTCTAGGAACGACTTGGTCTCATCAGTACTCAATCCGGAAGGAGAGCTGATTCTAACACTATGCAAGACAAGCTGGGTACGAGTTCTCGTCATCCGCAAGTCTTCTGCTCCCGACTCAATCGAGGTTGAGCTCTCTCTTCCTGACTGTGATGCATTCGGTATGAGGCCTTATCCTAGAGAATACGTGGACACGCTCCTGTGGGGTGTGAAGAAGCATCTGGATTATCTTGAGAGGCTTCTAAGTAAGGGATTCAGACTTGACCTAGTTGGGAATGACTGTCTTTGGACCGCATCTTACGAGTTAGATGAGAGTCCGAAGGTCGAGTTCTTCGAGCTTCTTGTTCCCCCCTCATGTTAGACGTCTTACCCCTCTTCAATGGCGACTTCTTTATGAAGGAAAGTCCCACTGAGAATCACGCCCAGTGGATGTGATTCCGTGAAATTGGACGTTACCAAGGCTATGACGATTAAGCTCCCGGCAGAGCTGCCACCTGAACCTTCTTTCGACCCCAAATACAGGAGAGCCCCCAGTAGAGGCTTCAATCTCTCCCATAGTGCTACGGTCACTTCTCTCAAAAATGCTCTACGATATATCCCTGAAGAGCTGCATGAAACCTTGGCACCCGAGTTCTTGGAGGAGCTGGTGACTCATGGTCGAATCTATGGATACAGGTATCGTCCCCCAGGCCCTATCAGAGCCAAGCCTGTGAACGAGTATAAGGGAATCTTGGAGGCTCGCGCGCTACAGCTCATGATTGACAATAACCTTGACTTTGATGTTGCCCTTTACCCGTATGAGTTGGTCACCTATGGGGAGAGCGGACAGGTCTGTCAAAACTGGATGCAGTATCAGCTAATAAAGAGATACCTGGAAGCGCTAACCGCGGAACAGACTCTGGTTGTGAGTTCCGGACATCCAGTCGGCATCTTCCCATCTAGCAGAAACGCCCCGCGGGTGATCTCTACCAACGGCCTGATGGTGGGAATGTTTGACACACCAGAGGGATTCCATCGAGCTGCTGCTATGGGTTCTACAAACTATGCGCAGATGACAGCCGGAGGATGGATGTATATTGGGCCACAGGGAATCGTCCATGGAACCTACATCACACTTCTGAACGCTGGCAGACTGTATCTTGGTACTCGTGAGGACGATGATCTAGGCGGCAAGGTGTTTCTCACATCGGGACTTGGTGGTATGAGCGGTGCGCAGGCCAAAGCAATCGAAATAGCGGGTGGAATCGGGATAATTGCTGAGGTTGACAAGAGCCGAATTGACACGCGCAGCAGTCAAGGATGGCTTAGCAAGCACTCAGATGATCTTGGACAGGTGTTTGAGTGGGTGGACGAGTACCGTGAGACCAGAGAGCCAATATCAATTGGCTACTATGGCAATGTCGTGGACCTTTGGCAGTACACCGTCGATCACAAAGTATCGGTGGAGCTTGCCTCAGACCAAACATCCTGTCACGATGTGTATGGCGGAGGATACACACCACAGGGGGTCACATTCGAGGAGGGTCGTGAACTCCTGAAGAACGACAGAGAGGAGTTACGCTCTCTAGTGGACAAATCACTCACAAGGCAGTTCAACCTCATCCGAACTATGACCAGCCGCGGCACCCACTTCTGGGACTACGGAAACAGCTTCATGAAAGCCGTTTTCGATGCTGGTGTGAAGGATATCGCCAGAAATGGAAGGAATACTGATGCGGGTTTCATATTCCCGTCATACGTGGAAGACATCATGGGCCCACTATGTTTCGATTACGGTTACGGGCCCTTCAGATGGGTGTGTCTGACGGGCAGGCACGAGGACCTTTCCAAGACAGATGGCATCGCATTGTCTTGTATTGATCCGAGCAGGAGGGGCCAAGATCGGGACAACTATGTCTGGATTAGGGACGCGGAGAAGAACGCGCTTGTTGTAGGTTCCCAGGCCAGGATTCTATACGCGGACGCCTCCGGGAGAGTCAAAATCGCATTGGAGTTCAACAAAGCTGTACGTGAGGGCATAATTGGACCCATAATGCTTGGTCGCGACCATCATGACACAGGTGGCACAGATTCGCCATTCAGGGAAACGGCGAATATTCGTGACGGCAGTAGCGTCACCAGTGATATGGCCCATCAATGCTGGGCCGGGAACTCAGCCAGAGGCATGACTCTCACAGTCCTCTCCAATGGTGGGGGGGTCGGCACTGGCAAGGCTATCAACGGAGGCTTCGGCCTTGTTCTTGACGGTAGCGAGAGAGTTGATGGCATAATCCGTTCTGCCCTGGATTGGGACGTAATGGGAGGCGTTGCCCGCAGAGCTTGGGCTAGAAATGAGAATGCAGTAGAAACTGCGATTCAATGGAACGAGACAATGGAGGGACGAGGTCATATCACGCTTCCCTACATCGCTAGTGACCACCTAGTGGAAGAACTGGTGAAGAAGAAACTGAAATAGCACCCACGTCCGGTAATTACTAAAGTGGGGTCTAGATGCTCTAGAATCGGACATGCAATCCTAATCGATAGAGCCCGTTCGATAGGGTTGACATGAATCTCCCTTCTCATGAATTGGATGAACGAGGGTGAATCAATGACTGTAGTTATTGATGGCGTCAGTCTAACCATTGATGACGTCATGCGTGTTTCAAGACATCGTGAACCTGCTGAGCTTGCAGAGTCTGCATTGGACGGAATACTGAGAAGCCGTGATGTCGTTGAGAAGGCACTCAAAGAGGGCCGCGTAATCTACGGTGTCAATACTGGTTTTGGGAACCTCGCTGAGGTGTCGATTGGCAGAAGGGATTTGGCGCAGCTTCAGGTCAACCTCATCCGTAGTCACTCCGCAGGAATCGGGCCTCCGTTCGATGAAGAGATTGTCAGGGGCATGATGCTTCTTAGAGCGAATGCTCTTGCAAAGGGGTTCTCTGGGGTTCGGTTGGATGTCATTGAGGTCCTCATTGACATGCTGAATGCAGGTGTCACACCAGTTGTTCCACAACAGGGATCGGTGGGCTCAAGTGGTGACCTTGCACCACTCGCTCACATGGCTCTTGTCCTCATTGGGGAGGGCGAAGCTTACTTTGAGGACGAGCGACTCGATGGAGCCGAGGCCATGCGCAGGGGCGGAGTGTCCCCGATCATTCTACAGGCCAAGGAGGGAGTTGCACTCATCAACGGCACCCAGCCAATGTGTGCCTTGGGATCAATCTGCGTCCATGATGCACTAGCCTTGATGAAGGATGCCTGCGTTGCTGCTGCGATGAGTCTGGAGGCTCTTCGTGGAACCCGCGCCGCAATGGACGAGAGAATCCACAGGGTACGTCGACATGAAGGACAGACCGACGTGGCATTGGCGATGATGGAGATTCTAAGGGACAGTGAGATCAACCAGTCTCATGCAGATTGTGGGAAGGTCCAAGACGCATATTCTCTGAGATGCATCCCTCAAGTTCTGGGGGCTTCCCTTGATGCGATTCGCTATGTACGCGCAGTCCTTGAAACAGAGATCAACTCAGCTACGGATAACCCTCTGGTGTTTCCCGAAGAAGAAGAAGTCATCTCAGGCGGCAACTTTCATGGACAACCTGTTGCCATTGCCATGGATTTCTTGGGGGTTGCCATCTCAGAGCTGGCTAATATCTCGGAGAGAAGAATCAACAGACTTGTCAACCCGAATCTGAGCGGTCTACCAGCCTTTCTCACAAGAGAAGGGGGAATCGAGTCCGGGTTGATGATTGCACAATACACTGCGGCAGCCCTGGTATCTGAGAACAAGGTCCTCTCCCATCCTGCGAGTGTCGACTCTATACCCACTAGTGCAGATCAGGAGGACCATGTAAGCATGGGGACAATTGCGGCACGGAAGTGTCTGGACATTCTGGAAAATACATGGAACGTGATTGCAATAGAGTACATGTGTGCTGCACAGGGTATTGATCTGTTGGCTCCATTCCAACCGTCTGACCCTCTGAATAATGCAGTAGCGGCAATCCGAGAAGTCGTTTCTACCCTTGATGACGATAGGCCCCTACATCCGGACATTGTCAAGATTCGTGAGATCATGGCTCTCCGTAAGATAACGTCCAGTGTGGAAGAAGTGACCGGGCCTCTGCTTGAAGGGTGATTAGAAACCCTGTTCGGCAAGGACTCGCAACGTTTTCTTGCGACTCGTCAAGGTTTATCTACGTTGCATTGTTCTTCAGCATATTCCCCTGGAAGTACATTCCTCGCACAGTCATGGAAGTGAAGTGCTTGAAGGGTTTCACCAAGGTAATGGAGCAATATCTGGAAACGATTTATGACTTGCAGCGCGAGAAAGGATCTGCCAGTGTGACTGACATCGCCGAAAAAAAGGGTGTCAAGGCACCAAGTGTCACCTATGTGCTCCGAAAGCTCAAGAAACTAGGTCTAGCGAACTACGAGAGATATCGTAGTGTAAGTCTGACCGCCAAGGGCGAGGAGATTGCGAAGGACCTTGAGAGAGCTCACAAGACAATCAAGTGGTTCTTTTGCATGATTGGAATTGATGAACAGATTGCTGATGAGGACGCATGTGAGTTTGAGCACATAGCAAATCCCGAAACAGTCGATAAGTTGACACAATTCGTAGAATGGGTAAAGACCGCACCCCGAAGTCCTAAGTGGCTTGAACACTTCAAGGAGTACCAGGAGTCAGGAGAACGCTCTGAAGAGTGCAAGCAATCTGACTAGTAGCACTTGCGCTCAAGGGCCCAGTCTAGAATGTACGACCTGTCCTCCCGCAATCACCGTATGTACGAGATTGACCCCGAATCTCCATGACAGATACTCTGGATTTGGACACTCAAGAACCAATATATCCGCTCTCTTTCCCTGTTCGATGCTTCCCACAACATCACCTCGACATAGTGCGTGTGCCGAGTTGATGGTAGCAGCCGAGATTGCCTCTCTAGGTTGTATCTTCATCTTGTAGCAGGCCAATGCAATGGTGAAGAACATCGACTCATTTGCGCAGTTCGGATTGAAGTCTGTTGCCAAGGCGACAGGCAATCCCATCTCAATCATCTTTCGTGCATCCGCGTAGTCACTGTCCAGACTGAATGCTGTGCCGGGAAGCAGAGTAGCGATGGTCCCTGCCTTCCGCATCGCCTCGAGATCATCATCAGATGCCATAAGGAGATGGTCTGCTGATGCCGCCCCAACCTCTGCAGCCAGTCCGGCGCCTCCAAGCTGGACAATCTCGTCGGCATGGACCTTCAGTCTTAATCCAGCATCCTTGGCAGCCAGTAGGATTCTCCTCGACTGTTCAATCTCAAATACACCTTTCTCACAGAAGACATCACAGAACTCTGCAAGCTCCTCTTCTACTACAGCCGGAATCATCTCATCGACAACAAGGTCGACATAACCCTCAGTGTTACCCTCGAATTCGGGGGGCACTGCGTGGGCCCCAATGAAGGTGGATACAAACGTTACAGGGAGCCTGTCTCTAAGAGTGTCAACGACTCTCAACATCTTCAATTCGTTCTCGACGTCTAGGCCGTATCCGCTCTTAGCTTCTATGGTGGTTGTGCCGTGGCTCAGCATGCTCTCAGCATATGAGAAGGCTTCGCTACTCAGTTCGGCCTGCGTAGCCTTTCGAGTCGCATCAAGTGTGTTTAGGATTCCTCCCCCCGCCTTCAGTATCTCAAGATATGTCCTGCCTGCAAGCTTCATGGCAAAGTCATTCTCACGGGACCCTCCAAAGACTAGGTGAGTATGACTATCAACGAAGCCTGGCATTCCTAACATGTTTGGAAATTCTAGAGGAGGCACGGCAGGCTCGCCATCAATCTCTGCCATGACCTCTTGGGTTGTACCGACCGCCACGATAAGACCATCTCTAATTGCCACGGCCCCATCTTCAATTATGGACAGATCCTGCATGCTTTCTCCGGTCTTCGGCGTCTGACTGTTCCCAGAAAGAGTTGCGAGCTGGCCAATGTGATTGAGAACGATGTCGACTTTCATCATCATTCAAGCTTTACGACAAGCTGTCCCACATTTAGGTTGCGCTGTATTGGCTCGGGCATACTGTTAATATGGATGGAGTACACTGACTCTCAAAGTTAGTGTGGGGTCACAGAGTAGGATGGATTATTTGATACTTACATGGGACGACGTCTATAATCTCACACTTCGTCTCTCCGAACAAATCGTCAAAAGTGGATTTAAGCCCGATGTGATTGTAGGCATCGCCCGGGGAGGCTGGATTCCTGCTAGGATTCTCTCTGATGTTCTATTTGCAGAAACGCTGCAGAACATCCGTATTGAGTACTATTCTGACGTTGGAAAGCGTGGCAGGGAACCTAAGATCACTCAGCCGATAACAGGGACGATGGAAGGCAAGAGCATTCTTCTCGTAGATGAAGTTGCTGACACTGGTGACAGTTTATTTCATGCTATTGAACATGTGAAGGCTCTTGGTGCCGGTCATGTGAAATCTGCAGTACTTCATTTCAAACCATGGTCAAGAGTTGCCCCGGACTACTACATGGTGAAGACGGAGAGTTGGACTGTATATCCGTGGGAGATGCGGGAGTCAATTATCGCGCTAGTCAAGGTCTTCAGAAATGAGAACCCCTCTCTCAACGTAAAGGAGATTCGCGACAAGTTAGTCTTTGAAGTTGGTTTCGAGCCGACCGTTGCTGACTACTTCATCAAGAGGCTATAATCAACATTAGGGTGAATCGATTGCTACTAGAACGCTTGGTCTATGGTGAAGAAACCTTCAAGGTTGTTATTGCCGAGCTCAAGAACAGCGACAGACTAAATCGTGCCACCCTGCTTAGAATGGCATTGGAATTCTCCAAGAACCTGTTGGCTTTCCAGTTTCTCAAACCCTCACTCATTGCTGGAATCGGTCATATTCTCTCAGCAGCCCAGAACGCTCTCAATGCTTGGAAGGGAGGATATGGCATCGCTCGAAGTCTAGACATCGAAGTGGCACTATATACCTCTGGTCAACATCAAATCGGCGTTGCACTTGAACACCATGGGGTGGAAGATGGACTTGATTCGGTCGCACTTGTTATGATTGACACTGATGAAACCAAGCTAGTAGAGCAGTTTGGACTTGCTGTTGAACAATTGGGAGATGAGGTTATCCCGCCGTTCGTACCGACAGAAGATCGACTTCGCGGCATAATGGTACACTACGGCATTAGCGAAAGTGAGATCTCTGCTGCATCATCCTCGGACTCGTTGGAATCGCGCTTCAAGGCGCTTGAGGGGTGTGTTGCAAGCAGAGTTTCCCTGGTATCACTAGAATCATAGAGTCCCATTTAGTATTCATCGTCACGCAATGACATGATAGAGAGAATATCCTTCTCAGGGTCAATCAGTGACATGCCCGTCCAATCTCCCACAACCTCAATCCACAGCGTACTGTCTGGATTGTCAAGATTCACCTTCCTGGATATGACCGCAGCCACGGCTGTGATAACTTCCATGGTCTCAAGCGTAGAGTGCCTTCTTCTGACGGTGACCCTGAATGACTCCTCTTCTTGAATCTTGGTCCCCAGCTCCTTGGCCACTCTGACCATTTCTTCCATGTCCGAATCAATGCAGAACTCTAGAGGCGTGAATCGCACAGCGAATCTGAACTGATATGGATTCTCAAGTGCAAACTCTCTCAGCTGATGAACCACCTTCACCGGATCCAATGTCGTATGGCATGCTAGGAGTCCCGAAACGTTTGTGCGAGTGATTTTCAGACCCGGGTCTCCCAAAAGGTCGCCAACGAAATACCTGACTTCTGAGCTGGCGGCGCGCTCTCTTTCTCTTGGACACCCAACTAGAAGATTGTAATTGGGCAGACTTTTTCACCTCAGATATCCGCATAGACAAAGTGGGTTGTCCATAGCCCCAGAGCATCTGGGTCGGCTCTTAGCATCTCGGCCAATCTGTCAACAGTGAGCTGTCCTTCTCTGTATATCTTGATATCATGAGGGCCCTTCTCACCCTTAGACCCCTCGACACCGACGATTGTAGAGTCCCGGTGTGTTCTCGAAGGCCCTCCATCAATGTAGAGGTCAACGTCATCGCGGAGTTGTTCAACTGCAACAGATACTTCGAATGGGCTTGGTCCTCCGCTTCGGTTGGCACTAGTGCCAACGATCGGTCCTTGAAGCTTCGCTGCAATGCCGCAAGGAATTGGATGGTCCGGTATTCTCACTGCCACTGACTCCCGTTTCCCGGTGATGTATCTGGGAATTCTCTGACCGGCTGCTACTAGAAGTGTCAATGCTCCTGGCCAGAAGATTCTAGCTATAGCTCTCTCGAGATGGCGAAACTCATGGTATTCCTCAAATTGAGCCAAGTCTGAGAACAGGAGAGGAACTCCCAGTTTCCGGCCCCTTCTTTTCACAGCCAGGAGGCGCTCGAACGAGCTACTCTGTTTGGGGTCACAGGCAAGCCCATAACTAGTGTCCGTGGGATATACGACTAGCCCTCCTTTCGAAATGACTTCAGTTGCCTCCTCTATTACCCCTGCGTTACCATTGGGGTCGAGCGCTTCGAGGACTCTTGGCTTCAAATTCGTACCCGTTTCTCCTTCCCGACAAACACTCATAAGAACCATGTCGTTTGTAGGAGTTCAAAAGGAGGAATTGGCATCCACGCTGTCATCCTTGCTGCTGGGCGGGGCTCAAGAATGAGTCCTCTCACTGACAGAATCCCCAAACCTCTCATTCCAGTTGCAGGTATGACTCTCATCGAACGTCTCATTGCTGAACTCAAGGCCGCGGGAGTGGAATCCTTCACCGTCGGCGTTGGTTGGAGGGGTGAACTCATTGAGAAGCATCTGCTTGGATTGCCTGATCATGACAAGATTAGAATTGTCACAGCACAGGAGTACGAGAGAGGTCCTCTGGCAACGCTCATCAATACACTGGATGATACTTCACCAGATCGATTTCTGGTATGTCCTGCCGATCTCGTTGTGAATTCGAGTATCGCATCTCAACTCATTTCGGCCCATGATGAGCGCAGAGAGAACCAGTTCATGTCCATTGGGGTGGATATGTCGGCACGACAAGGGACCTTGGTCCGCATTGACGAGAACGGTTCTGTGGTCAGCTTCGACCAAAGTGGACCATCCAATTATGAGACCGGCAGAAGTGTGATGATGTCCATCATAGAAAGGGTCCTGCTTGGGCGTTTGAGGGAAGCTCTGGAGGTCGGTCATGAAACAATGTCCTCCGCGGTGAATCAAATGATATCTGAGGGGTTTGAAGTGACCCCTGTAAAAGTGTCTGGCTACTGGTCTGACGTTGACAGCCTACTTGACGTACTGGAAACGAACCAGAGTCTTCTGCAGGATGTGGTAACATCTCCAGAGGACGGACTCTTCATCCGGCCGGGTCGTACATTCCATGCTGATGACCACAGGGGACCTGCTAGTCAGACATTGCTTGGACCAGGAACTCGCATAGTCGGTCCGGTGCTGATATCCCCCGATTCGAAAGTTGGGTCCCGTTGTCTTGTGGGCCCGAGCGTTAGTCTTAGTGAGCATACGGAAGTAGAGGACGACTGTCAAATAGAGAATGCGGTGTTGTTCGGTAGGGGTTCTGTACGAAAGAAATCCAGAATACAGGATGCCATTGTGTATAACCGATTACAGCTCTTAGGGTGAAGAAGAATGTCGCCAAGCAGGTACCGAGTTCGTAGTCTGTTCAGAGGTGCTGTCACTCATGTGGCAACTGCGTTACATAGGAGAGGGGTCAGGCCAAACACAATCACATACCTCACAGTCCTTTTGGCGATTGTCGCTATGCTAACACTGGTCTTGACGAACTCTGAGCCCCTATATGGACTGTTCGTGTTCCTGATGGGGTTCTTTGACGGAGTCGATGGGGCCATTGCAAGGAACGCTGGCATCGCGTCTAGAACTGGCGCTCTAACTGACTCGGTGTTAGACAAAGTCTCTGAGTCTATAGTGTTGGCTGCAATTGCCTTGGCACACCTAACCGATGTTGTCTTGGGTCTCTCAGTTTCAATCTGGGTTCTGGTGTGCCTTGCTAGCTGGCTTCTGACTAGCTACACTAGAGCACGAGCTGAGAGTCTCGATGTGACTGATCTCGATGTGGGAGTAGGTGCTAGGTCTGAACGACTTCTTACCCTTGTCGCCTTCTCACTTCTAACACTGCTATTGCTGGGCCTTGTTATTGTAACCCTCATGGGAATTCTCACTGCAGCGTATCGTTACCAGCACTACAAGGACCAGATTGATATAACGACCTAACCCAACAGACCATTATACTTAAGAGTGGACACATGTTGGCCCGCCGCGTCAATTGATGCAGGAGCCCATTTCAATGCCCAAATTCAGAGCTGATCACTATCTCGTTGCTGAGTTTGAAGAGATCACGGACTTCAAGACGACTGGTGAGTCTGTTCTGGCGGCCTTGAAAGAGGTCTCTGAGCTTAAGGATCTCGCGATGGTGTCAAAGCGACTCGAGGGCAAGTCTTGGTCTGAGATTCTTGGAAGAATCGACATTCCGGAAGGGTCCAAGGCCTTCTGGGCTATGATAAAGAAGGACCTGTCAGAGCGAGAACCCTACAATCTATTCATCAGATTCGACATGAATGCCGAAGCCGAGGATATTGAGAATGCGCGAGCCAAGGTCAAAGCTTGGCTAGATAGTGAAGTAGTCCCGAGAATCCAAGCGAGGACGCCGACCAAGACAATTAGAATCCTTCAGCCTGATGAGGTCTACATGCCCAAACTCGATTAGAGCCTATTCATTCTCCACTTCAATCACATAGAGATTATTGCCGACAGCTTGCACAATCTCCATGGAGGAGTCTCCATCAATATCCCCAAAGGCCACGAGAGATTCACCGGGTTTAGGAGCTGTCTTCAACGAAGCAATCTCCTTTAGTTCGAGGCCGGTGAAGCCAAGTAGGAGCACTGTTGAGTCACGCAGAGTGAGCAAGACTTGCCCACCGGCCTCGTCGTCGATTATCCTGCCCATTCTCACAGCGGTCGCTACGTCAGGTGTCTTTATCTTCAGTATGCTCTCCAGCGACTGTTGCTCCACTCCGAAGAGAGTGAGTGTTCTCCCATCAGAAACAGTGGCAATCTCGTCATATCTTCCTCCCGTGATTGAACCAGTAGCAACGAGCTGAACTTCGCCTCCAACCTTGACCCTATCTATCTCATGCAATCTGTCATCAGCATACTGATACACATAGAGATAGCCGGCTTCATCTCCAAAGACAAATCGGCTGTAGGGCATGCTTGCGATGGATAAGGGCCTCATTGAGAAGACCGGACTCTCCACAACTTTGTGCGCTAGTTTGTCCAAGACCACGTCAAACCATCCATAGCATCTTAGAGCATTGTCATTCGTGGCCACAATCACCTCGGCACTCGTATCATCCATGACATTTGTGACCACCAACGAAGTTGGCAACGTACCAATCGGGGTGGAGCACTTGACCTGAAGCTTGCCATCCATAAAGACCAAGAGGCGCAGTTGATTGTCGAGTCCTGCGACAATGAAGTCCGGTGATCCGTTGCCCAGTATGTCTCCGACATCAAGGACAGCCACAGGGGGCAGTCCACTCGTCCTGGCTATCTCCTTCAGTTTTGGTTTCTTTCCAGAAACAAAGTCGAATACTCTGAGGTCTCCATTCATAGTAGAGATCACGATGTTATCTTTCCCACTCTCAGACAGGTCGGCCAACTCAAGTGATGTGATGGCCTCTTTGAAGGAAACTTGTGTTACTAGACTAAGCTGGGTCATCAGAGAGTGACCTCGATTGTATGGGCGGTGGAGTGTCGAACTGTTGAACTTGGCTTGCACAATTTAAGAGTTCCTCGAACAACTATTGAATGTATGAAACCCTTGAGTTTCTCTGAGAGCTTGAAAGAAATGTGATGCGTTTAAGATGCACTTTGACTCATGAAAGTCTGGAATTGTGATGCGCGGAAACCAAAGACGATCCATCTTGAACGAGGAGAGCTGGATTGGCTCTGAAGAGGAGGTGATAGAGGAGCTTCAGTCTTTCGTTTCCGAATTCAGCTCCTTCACACCTGAATGGTTCACGGACATCAAGTTCCACGTTCTTCGCAAGACAGGACTTACCCTTGAGAGTCGTAATGAACTCTGCAGGCTCTCAATAAAGCATAGTTTCTGTCCTCGATGTGACTTTCTATACTCGGCCAAGAAGTGTCTTCTATGGGGTCGACTGTTTCGACTTATCAATCCAAAGCTGTTGCACCGAGCTCCACCCTGCATCAGAAACGCCTACGAGAAGAACAGCATCAAGATTGTTGCAGACTACTTGGTGACAGCCAACTTGATTGAGCCGCCATTCTACAAAGCACGACACGCTCCGTCCTGTGGAGCCCTGCGACGATGGGGATTTTGTACACCTGACGACTACTGTAGAGAAATGGAACGTGAGAACACATTCGCATACACTGCTGCTCGAGAGAGGATTCGGAGGTCAAGAGAACTCGGGTCCTAGTCCTCTACGCTTCTTTCTGATGTCATGGCTTAAATAACAGTGAGAACAGACATCGGCGCAGGTGACTTTCGATTCAACCAATTGACAACGGAGCCGATGACCTTGACAAGGAGGTAGTCCGACTAATCCGTCTAACTGGGGCTCGTGAGAGAGAAATCGCCTCTGCAAAGGCGAGGAAGGGAAAGGCCCTGAGGGAGATACAGGAGAAGATTGAGACTCATAACCGCCTGCTCTCTCTAGGAGAGAAGCATACTCGTCAGAAGGCGATTCAGGATCCTCTTTATGGAGCCATCCTACTTGAGCCACATGAGCTGGACATCATCTCCAGCTGGGAGATGTTAAGACTTCGATTCATCAAACAGCTTGGTCCTGCGCATCTCGTCTATCCGGGTGCGACGCATACGCGCTTCGAACACTGTATTGGAACCAACTTTCTGGCTCAGAAGTGCATTCGAGTGGTGAACTACTGCGAGGACTTGGATGACCCTTGTTTCATCCCTCTCTCAAATCTGCTTGATGACCATCAGCAGAAGCTGTTTAGGGCTACCGCCCTGTTGCATGACGTTGGCCATCCACCGACATCACATTCCATCGAGTATGCTCTCCGCAGTTGGGCTGGCATAGACCATCTGGGCCTCGGCACATTCCTGATAATGAACAGCAGTCTGTCGGACATTCTTTCTCAGAATGACATCGAGCCTAAGCTCATAGTGGAGGTGCTGCGCCGAAGGTCAAAAGATACTGTAATCCGTCTTCTTTCTGAGTTTGTAGATCATCCTTTGGATATCGACAAGACTGACTATCTCATCAGAGATGCCCACTTCAGTGGTGTTGAGCTCGGAATCTTTCCAGCAGAACGCGTCATGATGACCAACAGAGTTGTGCGCGATAGAAAGGGGAACTACATTCGTGCATTCATGCTCAAGGCCCTGCATTCATTGGAATCATTGATTCTGAGCCGGAACTGGATGTTTAGTGACCTCTACCTCCACCATGCGGTCAAGCTCGCTGAGGCGCTGATATCAAAAGCCACCTACTTCCGAATGCAAGAAGAGAAACTCTCAAGGAATGAGTGCTACGGATTCTTCACGAGAATGACAGACTCAGATCTTTACAGGTGGCTCAGCGAATCGGAGATAGACTTTGTGAAAGAGTATGTGGCCAGAATCCGCTATCGACGGCTATTCAAGGTTGTACTCTCTCGCTCTCTAGCTGTCTTTGAACCCGACTTGAGAAGTGAGCTGGTAGTGACTCTCAGCGACATTAGGAAGCTGGTCGAACTCGAAACTGAGGTCGCCGAGGATATAGGGAAGGTCATCATCGACGTAGTAGATCCGGAACTTGGTGAGAAAACCCTTGGAGCTATACCTCTATTGGTTGGGGGGGAGAACACTGGTCTTGGGATCGTTCCCTTGGAAAAAGTGAATGAAGGAAAGCCACTGATGAAAATCCTAAATCAACAGAAGATGACCCTGCCGTCCGTCAGAGTGTACTCTGATTCTGAGGACGCGAAGAGAATCCGGAAGAGGTTCAATCAGCTTTTCCCAATAGATGAAGCCGCTGATGTCTTTGTCGATGATTATGACATGACTGAAGCCTGATCGCTGATGAGTGCTAATGCATGAGTTTCGGAACGAGGTCCTTGACTTTCTGGAAGCCATGTTCAATGTACACGATTCCGTAGATGGCCTCAGTGAGTGTGCCCTTGTCATGGTCTATCTCAGACTTACTTGGTTTCACAGGGTCGAAGTGTATTCGGTATTCATACAACTCCCACTTGTCGCATACCTTGCCTAGATGTTCGTTGCTTACCAAGGCCGCGCGTCGTTGAGTTAGCGTTCCGACATCCGTGGCCTTTGGTTGCCATATGTGGTGCAACACCGCCATCGAAATGGCCGCGTCTCCGACGAGTGCCAATGCCTTCGCCATTTCGCCCAACGAAACTAGAACACGAAAGACCTCATCATCAAGAGGGCTCTGTTTGTCTGAAGCGTAATGAATCTCAATTTCACTGAACAGGTTCTTCGTACTTGGCTGAAACATTGCCACTTGGAGCAGCTCATTGGTCTTCAATGATATTTCAAGCTCGGCTTGAAGGCTGACAGAGAGCTCGTCCTGGATTCGATTGAGCGATAGATTGATCTCCTCAATCTGCTCACGCCAACGCTTCGTCTTCCGGAGGGTTCGTGTGTTCTCCTTGGGGGTCTCGGTTTCGGTCTTAGTCACGGCATCTAGGAGCACTTGCAGTTTCTCCTGCAACCCAATTGGCTCCCAAGAGAGGGCTTTGTCATTCTGAGTCATCTAGCCACTCACTCCCTTGGAAGAACACGGGTGAGGACAGTTTCTCCCTCTTTGTGTCGAACAAAGAAGGCCGTTATAGAGTAGTGCATCGCCAAGAGTGAAAGGGCCAGGACTATGAGTGGCGGCCCGGCGGAGAGATCAATAACGAGGTCGTTCTGAGTCAGGTTGTCAACTATTATCTTGTCTATCTCTCTCTGAGTTGCCATAAGGTCTCCAGGGATATTGGTGTCGAAGTTGCCAGCTGCATCAACAGGTAGGTCATTCCATTCTACCTCCCATTCAGCTTTGGTGCCATCAGGTAAGTATCGGTTGAGGTCTCGTGAGGACCCCCTAGTGAATGTCCTGTCTTCCACGACGACATGCACCCTCGTCACATCGAACTCCTTCTGGTCATTGAGCCAAGTGACAAAGGGTCGCTGGTCCTCAGGTCGTGACATTGATGTGAGCATAACAATTGGCCGAGAAACCCCTAACACTCTTCTTACTGAGTGCACAGCCCACGGGGTCAAGGCAAACTTCCGGAGTTGTGAGTCCTTCCTACTCGTGATGATTCCAAGCTCCTCGAGCCGCTTGGTGTTGAAGTATAGCTTTGGGTCTGTCACATTGAAGTCGGCCAGATTCACCTTCTCTGCTCCTGCCTCCAGAGCCTGTGCAGCCATATCCTTCCTGATGGCCTCTCTGAGTTCCTTGCCACTCTTGTGACCGCCTTCTAGCTGGTCCAGAATGACTCTACGGACTCGTACGCTTTCTGCCTCTCGCCTGATTACCTGGTCAGCGGTATCCCAAAACATGGGTAAACCCCAAGATACGCTTCTTTCTATAAGATATATATATACCGTGTATATGTGTCCTTTCCTTAAAGAAATATCGAAACGACCTATTATGGATTTGGCGCCGACATGCTGTCTAATGCTGGTCTACGAATGTAGTAAAATCGTAAGAAATACACGACCTATGTATATCTCGTATGAAGTGCCGAAAATCGAGACTTATCCGACGAAGTCTTAAATATGGTATATTCAGCACGTACATCAACGAAGAGTTCCAGAACTCCGAGTTGCGATTCTAGGTTCTGAGATCTGCTACGAAAACAAAAAGAGGACCGAAACAAAATGGCTGAAGACGAGTTCCTTGGCGCGAAGCCCATTGTCATAGACAACGGCACTGGACTGAGTAAAAATGGTTACGCCGGCGAAGATCAGCCACGAAGTGTTTGGCCTACACTGATTGGATATCCAAGATACGAGTCAATTATGACTGATGTTGACCACTATACACGAGACTACTACATCGGTGAAGAGGCCATCAACCTGCGTGGTGTTTTGCGATTGGTATACCCAATCACCCACGGCGTTATTGACGACTGGGACGCCATCGAGAAGATATGGAGTTACACTTTCTATAACGACTTGAAGGTTGACCCAAGTGAGAATCCCGTACTCCTCACAGAGGCCCCATTCAACCCTCGTGAGAACAGGGAGCGAATGGCGTCGGTAATGTTTGATAACTTCGGTGTTCCAGCAGTGTACGTTGCCACACAGGCAGTGCTGTCGCTATACGCGTCCGGAAGAACGACGGGGCTTGTTATTGACTCTGGTGACGGTGTGACACACATAGTCCCAATCTATGAGGGCTTTGCTATCACACACGCCATCAAGAGGATCGACCTTGCAGGTCGTGACATCACTGAGTACCTGCGTCGACTGCTCAGGCAAAGAGGCTACTCCTTTGTGAGCGGTGCAGAGAAAGAGATTGTCCGAGATGTCAAGGAGAAGCTCTGCTACGTCGCCCTTGATCCTGAGAGGGAGAGGACAGTAGCAGACAAGGCTGGTGTAGACAAGCCTTACATGTTGCCAGACGGCGAAGTAATCACCGTCGGTGCTGAGAGGTTCCAGGCTCCTGAGCTGTTCTTCAATCCGAGCGCAATCGGTCTTGACACCCAGCCACTAGACGACCACATCGTTGAGTCAATCAAGGCATGTGACGTCGACTTGCGACGTGACCTGTACGCCAACGTTGTGCTGTCAGGTGGTTCGACCATGTTCCCAGGACTGAAGGAGAGACTCCACAAGGAGATCACCGAGCTAGTCCCAGAGAACATCGAGGTCCGTATCATTGCTCCACCTGAGAGGCAGTACTCTGTCTGGATTGGTGGAAGCATCCTCGCCTCACTGAAGACCTTCCAGAAGATGTGGGTCAGCAGGAAAGAGTTTGAGGAAGCAGGACCCGAAGTCATACACAGGTGTATCTAGACCCCCAGTTTCCGAAGGTGGGCTGCAAAGCCCTCCTTCAAACTCTCTTTATTCAAATCTACAAAGCCGTCAGATTATTAGAATCGTCTTTGAACCCGATTCTTCCACAGAGTTCAAATCCATTCATGCTCACAATTGCCCGAGGAGATTTTGTTGGTGTCCCGGGAAATCAAGTTCTCAATTGGTGGCTTGCTAATCCTGATGGCTTTCTTGCCAATTGGGATTACGATACTAGGAAATGTTCCTGCACTTAATGTTGGGTTACTGATAAACTGGGGCGTACCAGGTCTATTGATTGGTTTCGCAGGATTCTATATGATTGCAGATGCGCTCTTTGGCAGCACCTAGTTTCAGAGGGCGAGCTGCAAAGTACCGTTTCAGACCTCTATCACTCTTCAGCATTGGCGGCCGAAGATTATGCTGGGAACTTGTGTATTCTGTCCTGGAATCCCATCGCAGGAAACGAGGTTACAACAAGGTCGCTGGGGTCATTCTTGACTACTTTCTACCTAGACTCCAACATATCCTCTAGATGTTCTTGTCAAGCCATTCGCCATCACAACGATTAGGAGGAAGAGCACAAAGGCTGAGAAATCGGCCGCCGAGAATAGAACGACCACCCCTGTCAAGGCGATGGTTATTAAGCCGACTGCAACCTGAAGGATTCGAGCCCAAAGTGAAACATCCCTCTCCATCACTCCAATCGAAACTCTCGCGAAACCCATTATCATCCAAGCCACCGCGAGCGAAATCAAGAGATGCTCCTCTGGAAGCTCTATGTTGAATATGAGTAATGATGCAGCCGCAATCCCAACGAATCCTGCAGCCAAGTTGACGACACGTCTTGCTGTGCCCTTTGCCTTTACAGCTGCCGCCCTTGCGAATCGAGCTAGTCCTACCATGAATAATGAAAGTGTGAAAAGAATAAGAATCGCAACATTGGATGGTACGAATCCAATGAGAACCAGCAAACACAACGCAATCGAAAGGGTACCCACAAGAATGTCAACCGCTCGAAGCCAGCCGGGTATGACAACCTGCTCCATAGTCGTTTCCTCCAGCGTTCACACTTGCTCACCGCAAGGTAGCAAGTGCTATTAAAGAGATAGCTCATAGAGATGAGATTTGGTTATCAAGGTTTGATGCAAGACCTCGCATTAGAACCTATGAGAGGTCTGAGATGGCCTGGACATGCTACTAGAAATCAAGGATTCAATATCCAAACTAACGGCTGGTGGTTCGGCTCGAGCCATTTGGAAGTGAGATGATTCAATGAAACGAGAAGTACTGGCACGTCATGCAATGCGCTTCATTGGCATCCTGATTTTCGTAGTATTGCTGTCCAACGTCGATCTCAGCCTAATTGTCGATCTGACCACGAGTCTTGATCTGTCTATTGCTCTCCTTGCAGTGCTGCTGGTAATACCAATAGTCTTACTGAAAGGTGCTCGCTGGTATGTACTTTCGAGAAGTCTCGGAATACGGCTCAAGATTTCGGAAGCTGTCGACGGATTGTGTATTGCTCAAATGACGAGCTTCACTCTACCCGGCGCCTTAGGCGACCTTGTCAGGGTTCCGTACCTCAAGTGCCGTGGTAACACAACGGATCGTTCCCTGATGAGCATCTTCTTGGACGCGGTTGCTGCCTCGGTTGTCCCATATACGATTACGGCTGTTGCTCTGATTCTATTACTGGATGTAGATTATCTTGTTGCATGGGCGGTGATTATCAGCGGTGCGGTTATGATTACGGCCTTCTATGCAACCTACAGGATGATCAAGCTAATCCTCTCACCTTGGCTGATGAAAGCAAGGATCAGGCGATTGAAGGGGAGAGGGATATCCGGGGGACTGAACGCCGGAATTGGGACTTCTATACATGCTACCGGTTGGAAATCAGTCGCAACGGCGATCCTGTTTGCTGGTGGTGCATGGCTTCTTTATACATTCCAAGGCTTTCTCCTCGCAGATGCACTGGGCATCCAGCTATCTTGGATATCGGTGGCCATGGCAGTTACAGTGGCAGCGATGTTGGCTTCCTTGCCGATATCTATTCAAGGCGTCGGAGTCAGAGAGGGCGCTCTTCTTCTCATTTTTGGAACGATGGGCATAGATACTGCAACAATCATCACGTTCTCTCTGATTCTAATGGCAGTCACACTGACACCTTCACTTTGGGGATTGGTAAGTTGGCTCAGGGACCCCTTTATACGTATCAACCCTGATTCCCTTGAGGAAGCTATTCTCGAGCCTTCTGCTATAGTGGAGTGAATTGCGTTACATCCTGCATGGTAACCACGGACAGCGAAATCTCCAGCCCTTTCCCGGACTCTCTATCCTAGAGATCAGTCAGTGACTTGGACTCGAGTCATGTCATACATTCGCGATAAGACCGAGATCTGTCCTATGTGCATCGCCTCATGCTCTATCAGATGAAACAGAATCCATTCTATGCTGACCTCGGCATGGCCCAGGTCTATGAGCCTGTCCAGTTCATCATCATCAATTCCCTTTATCCATTCATGGACTTCTTCACGCACCTCCGAGAGTCTATCGAGATAGAACTTCACTACCTGCCCCGTCAATTGGTCGATGCTCTCTCTTAGGGGGAATGCTTGACGCCACTTCTCATAGTCCATTTCCTTTCCGCCAATGTCCTCAAAGATCCATGACCATTCAACTGCCGCTATATGAAAGAGCAGCGTGCCGATCGTTTCAATACTCCTTCCGTGAGGACTATAATCAATGTCCACGTCTGAGAGGGACTCAATTCTGTTGAGCAAACGCCCTCGGACCTTCTCCATCATTGAGTATAGTAGTGCTACGCGAGGTGATAGCTCGTCTTCTCTTTCAAGCGTGATAACTCGCTTGGCTTCTTCGGACATACGTTCTGGCCTCAGGTGTGGTGTATCACGCGAGCTATTTGACGGTATGCTTCGCACAGGCAAACTCGAAGCTGTTTCGAACTTGACCAGGGTCTCCCAGATTGTAGCTCAGGGTGCTGCTGGCAGAACTAGAACGAAGCAAGCCCCTTGGCTATAGTCCCCAGAAATCCTGTCCTCAATCCAGATCTTCCCCCCGTAGCGGTCAACAATCTGTTTTACCAAGGTGAGTCCGAGACCCCATCCCCGCTTCACTTTCTCATCAAATCGAGAAAGGATTGCTTCCTTCATGCTGTCGCTAATCCCAGGTCCCCGATCCTCTATCTTCAACATCAGCATACCTCTCTCATCCGAGGGGTATTCCGAAACACCGATGACGACGGCTTCGCTTTGGTCCATTCTAGCAGCATTGTGTAAGAGGTTGTAGAAGAGGTCGATTAGGAACTCATCGGCCATGACATTCTGCTTGCCCTTGACAAGGTTTGTATTGACCTTTATCTCCTTGTCTGGATAGGAGTCGACAACTATCTCGATAGCATCCATCACGGTCTGGTACAAATCTGTCTTGATTAGCTCCTTCTCTCCATCAACGAGTCTTCCAAGTTTCTTGACGTTTCCAGTCAAGGTGACTCCGCGCTTGGTCTGTGCAAGAGCTCTATTGGCAAGCCCTCTAAGCTCTTTGGGTAGCTCAGAGTTCCTTAACATGAGTTCCAGACTGACAAGAACCCCCTGCTGCATGTTCGCCAAGTCGTGGGCCATCAGATCATTATAGAACTCAGCCTGTGCCTTGGCCCTTGCAAGCTCTTCCTCTGCAGTCTTTCTCCAGGTTATATCTCTCGCTACTCCAAGGATACCAATCGGTGTATCATCATCGTCACGTATGAATGTTCTAGAAATCTCAATCCAAAGGGTTGTTCCATTCTTGTGGAACATCTGAATCACTAGAGGCGGTGACTCGTATCCGTTTCTACCGACAGTTGCTTCTAGGCGTAGCGATTCAGTGAGGGTTTCTTCGACTAGCTTGAGCGATTCTGGTGTCATAATCCGATTTAGCGGCATGGACATGACTTCTTCTGATGTATATCCAAGAACCTCTTCAATTGAAGGACTAGCGTATGTGAATTCCAGGTTCATGTCGACAGTCCATATGATATCGACAACGCTCTCCGCCAAACGCCGATAACGTTCTTCACTCTCTCTCAGTGCCTCCATCGCTCTATGTCTCTCGATGACGGCTGCGAACATACCAGCAACTATCTGAAAGAAGTCCTTGTCCTCCTCCGACAGCTGCCTTACAGTGCGGTTGGCAACATTCATGACTCCGACTAGCTCGTCGTTTGCACCTACTATGGGCCA
>Ga0209427_10000266_pt1 | contig 52889 bp, 50 predicted proteins | sample DeeMarSWOR136_30_FD_187465 | JGI IMG/M metagenome (GOLD analysis project Ga0209427, IMG submission 187465) | Marine sediment microbial communities from White Oak River estuary, North Carolina - WOR-1-36_30 (SPAdes) (version 2) | ecosystem: Environmental > Aquatic > Marine > Intertidal zone >...
GTAATTATGAGATACTCCAAGCCAAGGAGGATGCACACATAACCAAGAGTGGGCTCTCGGGACAAGAGAAAGACACCCAACGGGACCCCGATGATCCCGCTAAGTAAAAAGAACATCTTCCTTTCTCTGTTAAAATATACAAGGACTATTCCGTAAAACGTCGCGAAGAATATCGGTAGGAGTTCAGACGTTTTTTCCCTCATCGGAGGTTCTTCCGGGATGAACTCAACATCCATTATTTCCTCCTGATAGGACTTTGAAATAGCGATGGTGCCCCTCCTCACGGCCGCGACGGCGTAGTTCAGGGCCTCTTCCGCGGGGACCCAGAGATCCGGGAAGAACCCTTTCTCCTCCCTGTACTCTAGGTCTACGAAGACGTTGAGGGATGTGGGTAGGCCGACGAGCAACTTCGAGTTGGGGAGCCTGTGGTGGCTCATCTGCCCGTACGTCAGGGCACCGCCGCTGTTTTCCCCCACGATGACGACGTTCTCCACCTGATGCAGGTAACTTATGAAGCCCTCACCTGCCGAGTAGACATTGGCGTCCATCAGCACTATCAGGGTGGTGTTGCTGGGGATCTTCTGGGTCCCTGGTACCTCGTAGGGCCACCAGTATGGTGTGATGTCCTTCTCCTCGATGGACTCGGCGTACCCCCTGAACTCCTCGACCTTCATCTGGTACCCCTGTTCGTCCAGCTCCGGGGCATTGTGCAGCGCTAGGGCGTAGGAGTTGGAGCGGCCGATCATCGTCGTCTCGCTTATGAGCTCCGTGAAGACCTGGACCCTGTCGGGTCGACGACCCGTGAATCTGATGATCCACTGCTTGGGCCACTCCTCGTTGCCTCCCCCGTTCCCGCGTATGTCGACTATTAGGCATGGCACCCCTTTGTATCGGCTGGCGCTGTCCAGGAACCTGTCTATGTACTCCCTAGGATGGTCGCCGAAGGAGCGGATGCGAACGACGGGGACTCCGCCGACCCTCTTCTCCTCGAATATTCCGGAGTATTGCGGCTGGGAGCGTGAGAGCGTGATCCTCCACTGGCGTACATCTTGGCCGCTCCGCGACCTCAGTTCAAGGGGCTGGGGTGAGGAATACGAGAGCACTCCCACCCTGAATACTGCGTCTCCATCGGCATTAAGGGAGGGAAACATGTAACCATCCGGGCTCTCTCCGTTGATGGAGACGACCGTGTACTCCTTGCCGTCCGATGTGAAGAGGTACTCTCCGCGGTCCTTCCTGAGCTCGAAGCCCGTATCATACCAGAAGTCCTCATGGCTCCCGTACTCTTGCCCGCCTATGTTCAGGTGGCGGTCGCGTAGAAAGCTTAGGTACTCGTGGATGAGGCTCGATAGCTCCTCGCCGTTCCAGATGGGCTGGCGTTTGAGCTCCCGGAGGATGCCGGCCTTGGCTTCATCGAAGCTTCCCACTTTGACGAAATATCCGTACCCGGAGTACCCGTTGTTGAACAGGTAGAACAGGCGCTCCACGTCTTCAGCGGCTTTCTCGGCGGAGATGAATGGGGGCTTCCTAGGGTCCGGCTCCATCTCCATCGCCTCATAGGGGAGCTTCTCATCATCGGGAACGTACTGCAACCAAGAGACGGTGTCCCTCACCTCTTCCGGAGGGACCCTGGAGAACGTCCGGTTCGCCCAACCTCCAGAGGTAACCTCGTTCACTAAAAGCGTCAACTCGATTAGCCCATCATTAGTCGTGAAAACACGCACGTGTGCTTGCATCACTGATGAAAGAAGCGTGAAAACTACCAAGGCCGTCAATCCCTTTACCTTTGTGAGTTTCGCTATTTTCACGCGCGCGCGAGCGATGACTAGCATGAACATACCTAAACTTTGAGTATTTTACACTCAACACATTAATACATTTAGTGAATTGTCATACATGTAAGTGCGCGCACATGGATGTTGCGCGCGCGCCGCAAGGGACGCGAACAGTGAAGACTGTCCGTGGATAATTGAGCCAAAATAGACCCTTGACTTACCGCTCACGTCTCACCACCTCTATCGATCACGCGCTTTCCCAACGACGCCTTGATAGAAAGCGGCGTTCTCCTTGATCATCTCCCGGATCGGGAGGCCGTAGGGGCACTTCGTTTCGCACTCGCCGCACTGGATGCATTTCTCGGCGGTCTCTGCGGCCTCGGCGAACCACCCTGTGACCACCCTCTCCCGGGGCCATAGCCTGAAAAGGTTCTTCATGTAGGTGAGGAGCCATATCTCCACCCCCTGAGGGCAGGGCATACAATACATGCACTGGCGGCAGAAGCGGTTGCCCAGCTCGTCCCGGATCGAGTCCATCCTGCTCCAGTCCTCCGCCGAGAGCTCCAGGGGATCCTCCAAGAGGCCCACGATCTCGTCGATTTCCTCTGACCTCTCGATCCCAGGATCCGGAACAACTTTATCGTGCTGGAGGACGTACCCGATAGCGAACCTCGCGTCCGTGATGTTCCCGCCTGCGAAGGGCTTCATCCCGATGAATCCCACATCGTACTTTCTGGCGAGGGGGATCAGTTCCTCGGCGGCCTCCCTGGCGATGAAGTTAAACGGGAACTGGACTGTCTCGAAGAGGCCCGACTCCACGCCTTTTAGGGCGACATCGAGGTTGTGGGTGGAGAACCCCAGGTGGAGTATCTTACCCTCGTTGAGGGCCTCCCGGGCCGCCTCTATGGAGCCCCCGGGAGAGATCGCCCTCCCGTAGGCCTCGGGGTCCCTGATGTTGTGGAACTGCCAGAGGTCGATGTGGTCGGTGTTCAGCCTCTTCAAGCTGGAATCTATGTGCCCCTCCGAGGTCGCCTTGTCCCGCCAGCTCCCCTTGGTGGCCAGGATCACATCGTCCCTTCGGCTGGCGATGGCCTCGCCTATGCGGATCTCACTGTCCCCGTACCCAATGCTAGTGTCGATGAAGTTGATCCCCCGGTCCAGGGCGTGGTTTATCACCCTGACCGCCTCCTCCAGAAGCGGGCGCTGGATCGGGATGCCCCCCATCCCCACCCTGGAGACCTCCAGGCCGCTCCTGCCAAGCCTCGTTTTCTTCATGGTTCCTCTCACGTTCACCTAAGCGATCAAATAACAATGGCCTCGCGACCTGCGTCGCGAGCCTTCTTCATAAGCTCGATATTACTCCTAACCGCCCCTTTACCGTGTGCCCCGGTTGCGAGGAGAACAGAGGACTGCACAGAGCCCAAGTAATCTAGGATGTCGGTAAGCATCCCGAGGGTATGGCGCGCGTAGCGGTTGGAGCCGCCTCCTAGGGGTATCGCCAGTATCACCAGACGGCCCCTGAAGACTCCACGTTCGACGCCGTACCACCTGTCTATGAAGGCCTTGAACTGGGCGGTCGGCCCCCACCAGTAGACAGGGGTCCCTAACACCCACACCTCGCTCTGCCGCATCTTTTCCAGCAGCGCCACCATGTCGTCCTCCTGCGCGCAGCGACCATCCCTCCTGCACTCGTTGCATGCCTTACATGGGGCGACATCCACCTCGCTGAGAACGACCTTCTCCATCATCGCGCCCGCCTCCTCAGCGCCTATCAGCACCTCGTCCACAAGGATCTCAGTGTTACCGCTTCGACGCGGGCTCCCGACTATTCCCAACACCCTCATCTAGTTTTTCACCCCTCAAAGCCGCATTCGATCATCGATCTTCAACCTAAGTCCCTTCGCATGGGTCCCAACGGGGACGAACCTCTCGTAGAGGCCAATCAGTCGATCCAGCACGTCGAACAGAGAGGGCTCACCACCCTCCATGACTGATATTGTCTCTTGGATCGCCATTAGTTTGTTCAGGCAATCCTCGAGGCGGCTTGTCGAACCTGCTCTGCAGGACTGCGACAAACAAAGGGAAAGCAAATCGTCTTGTATTACTACGCTTATTCACATTACCTCCTGATCAGGTATTTCTAAGAGTATTTCTAATGAGAAATCCTATAGTAATCCCTCTAGTATTTCTCTGAGTCTTTCAGAGAGGCAACTTATTTAAGTCTTTCTGTGGGAAATACTCTCAGGAAGATTGGCGATAGGCATGTTGGAAGGTAAGGGCAAGTACTGGAAAACCGACAACAAGCTATACATTTACGTCCCGGTCCAGGTGGCGACGGACTCGGCTTTCCCTTTCAAGGGAGAGTCCGGGTACCTGAGGATCCGTATCTGCGGGGACAAGCTGCTGGTGGAGTGCTACGATAAGGAGGAGCCTTGCTAGCTTAGAAGCAATGACTAATGGATTTACAAAGAAGTCGCATTCAATGGGATGTAAAAGTTGCTTTATTAGGGATATTTATCGTCGTTCTGATAGAGTTTTCAGCCGATCAGGTGCAGCCTGGTCTGACGCCCCGCCATGAAGTGGAGCTTCCCCCCCGTGAAGACGGCGTCTTGTTCGAGGGCCATGCGCACCTCTTGGCCACCCCACTCTGGGACCTCCCTCTTCGCGTTGAGCTCAATGGCGTAGCAAGTGTCCTCGAAAAGCTCGTAGTCGCCCCTGCCGGGGACCCCTTCCTGTCTGTCCCATAGGCCTATAGTCGGGCCCGCCGCGTGGCCGTGGTAGCCGAGGGGGTGGGTGTAGATGCTCGCGTTGATTCCCTCACCCTTGGCCCTGTCCAGCGCCGCCTTCAGGATCTGGTTGCCGGTTCTGCTGGCCACCATCTCCTCGGCATGGATCTCTTGCAACCTGTTGGCGTCCGACAGCGCCGCCTCCAAGCCTTCCGGGACTTCGCTCTCCCCTACCTTCAGCACGTACGCGTTCTGCTGGATGTCCGTCGCGAGCCCCAGGTAGTAGAAGCCGATGTCGCAGTGGAGCAGGTCCCCAGGCCAGATCAGCTTCCTCTTGTCCTCCGCGTCGTATTTCTGGCCTGGGGCCTGAATATCGACGCTAGGCTGGAACCACGCCTGGAGGCCCAGGTCGAACATCTTCTGCCTCATCCACCAGACGACGTCGTCAGTGGTAGTTATGCCGGAGTGGATGACCCTACTGGAGAAGGCCTCTGCGACGATGGCGTGGGTGATCTCGACAATGCCAGGGTATGCCTCCATCTCGGGCTTGATGCGCCGTTCCAGCCAGCCAACCGCTAGCATCTCCGCGTGCCTTGTTCGACCCATGTATTCTTCCCCGAGGGCGGCCGAAAGGAGCCCGTGCTCGCTGTGGGTCAGCCCGTCGCCGAAGGCGAAGGTCTCCGAGATGTTTATCCCGACGGCCTTCGGGTCCCGCTCCTTCACGACCCTGCCTAGGCAGTCGTACTGCTCCTCCTCGTCCGGGTCCCAGACTCCCTCGTAGAAGTCCTTGATGCCGTAGCGGGAGAGCACGAGCCTCTCAAGGGTACCGTCGTCCTTTAGGTGGAACACGAGGATGGTGCGGCGCCTCGCGTACATCATCGGCTCAGGCAGCAGCGTCATGATGACAGGGTCCTCGTTGTACTCCCTCGCGACCACTATCCACATGTCGAGACCCTCCCGCCTCATGATCTCGGGCAGGACGGTCTCCAGCCTCTGCTTCAGCCACCCGTTCCTGATCTCCGCCCTCAGCCTAAGAGGGAGGATCTTACCCCTGTAGGCATCCGCGTACCCCTCGCCAGAAGGCCTCAAAACGTCAGCCATTTCGGATCAACTCAACGGCTGGATATTCTTCAAGGATAACATAAGCCTTCGCCTGCAAACCCAGTCCTGAGCCCGATTTAACACCCTTGATGTCCATGCAGCCGCACTCGTCCAAGATGCAACGACTTATGAGCCCGGAGAAACAATCCTTCTTGGTCTATGCCGCCTTCGGACACGGGGCCCTTCGGCCACTTCCTGAACCCCTGGTACAGCAGCCTGGAGGACCCGCTCATGGCCCAGGAGCAGACCCTGAGGGTTCTCCTCGAGGGATACGCCAAGACAGATTACGGCATAGAACATCGAGCCGACGACATCGAAGACCTTGAAGAGTATCATGAGAACTTCCCCAAGCTCGACTATCGTGGGCTCGTGGGGCTCCTCGAACCTGTGAAGAGAGGGCTAACCGAGGCCTTCCTGCCGGAGCCGCCTGAGGCCTGGGTGATGACCCGGGGATCGACCGGGAGGTCCAAGATCCTGCCAGCAACGAGGACCCACCTCCAGCAGATCCTGAGCTGCGGCTCCCGGGCCTTCCTCAACCAACTTAAGAGGGACAGTGAGCTGATCTCGGGCAAGATGCTCAACCTGAGCCTCCCATCCCGGGTAGCGACCATCCAGGCCGATGGAGACGCCATCAGATACGGCTACAGCTCCGGGACCTACTCCCGCATCTTCCCCTCACTGGGCGACGCGATGCTCTTGCCCAGGCAGGATGAGCTCGACGGCGTTGGTCCAGGTCTGACCCGCTCTGACTGGGACAAGAGGTTCGACCTCGTCTACAGGAAGGCCGCCGAGGAAAAGATATCAGCTGCGATAGGCGTGGCGCCGGTCATCCTCAACTTCGCAAGATACCTGAAGAGGTCTTACGGGAGGAAACCGTCGGACCTATGGGACTTGAGGGCCATCATCTGCACCAGCGTGCGCAAGATCCAGGTCAGGTATGCATCCCTCTTCAGGAAGTACTTCGGCGACGTTTCTACGGTCGAGATATACAGCGCCACAGAGGGCGTCTTCGCCCAGCAGCTGGACGAACTTCCGTACGTCTCCCCAAACTACGACACCTACCTCTTCGAGGTGGAGACCGGCAGAGGCCCAAAGATGCTGCACGAGCTCGGGCGCGGCGAGTGGGGGAGGCTAATCGTCTCCACATGCATGTTCCCGAGGTACGACATTGGCGACATGATCGAGGCCATGGGGAAGAACTACTTCAGGGTGTTCGGGAGGGCCAATCTCGCTCACGTGATGGAGCACAGACTCCATAGGCTGCTTTTCGGTTGGTTCCTCTGAGGCCGGACTAGTTTGTAGTCTCCTGATACATACTTGGAGTAAAATAATCAACCGTACATCATGGAGTGCGGGGGCGGATCTTTGACGCGCAGGAGATCTAAGCTCGAGATATACGTGGAAGTATTGTCGATCATCAAGAGCGGCACCACGAAGCCCACCCGGATCATGTACGATGCGAACCTCTCGTGGGACCACCTCCACCGCGTCCTGACCCCGATGCTGTCCCAGGGGCTCATAGAGGAGATCGATACCACTGTGGAGAGGAGGCGTGACAAGAGGACCAACACCCGGTACGAGCTCACCCAGAAGGGGGAGAACGTCCTCCGCTACTTCAAGGACACCAAGGCCTTCGGCATAGAGGACATAAAGATAACCTGGTAGAGCCGTCGAGGCCACTTCATCGCCTGTCTAACAAAGTCAGTCGGGCGGATAGGGACTGAAGATCCTATGAAATCGAGATCTCACCTTCTTTGGTGGACCGGGCGGGATTTGAACCCGCGACCTCCGCGTTGCAAGCGCGGCGATCATACCCCTGATCTACCGGCCCCCAGGGAATCGGCCCCTGTATCCGAATCGGGGATGTTTCTTCCAACTATTCAGGAGGAACTCTGAATTTGAATCTATTGCTCGGACCAGCGAACATAAATCTAGCTCACTGGACAGTACAAGGATAACGATGGGTCCCATCAGTGCCGTGATCTTCGACCTCGACGGCACGCTGATAAGGTCTAGGCACGACTACCGGGAGATGGCCAGGAGGGCCGAGGCCATCCTCATGAACGAGGGCGTCCCAGAGGAGGAGCTGGACGAACCGAGGAAGGTCTGGCAGATCATAAGGGGAGGACTGGAAGCCCTTGGGTGTCTGGGGTTGCCGTCCGAGAGGGTCAAGCGGACGCTGCAGAGGATAAACGAGGCCCTGAACTCCGTTGAGCTTCTATCCCTGGACTCTGTGGAGCCGGTTCCAGGGGCCCAAGAGGCGTTGAACCTCATAAAAGTACGCGGAATAAGGATAGGGATAGCCACAAGGGCCGGTAGGCCGTACGCCGAGAGGAGCCTTGAAGCCGCAGGCCTCTCAGGGTACGTCGATGCGATTCTGGCGAGGGACGAGGTCGAGCACCCTAAGCCCGACCCCCGTCACCTCCTCCAGCTGGTCGGGTCCCTGGGCGCATCCAGTGAAAGGACCCTATATGTTGGGGACACGACGACTGACCTAACGACTGCGAGGGCAGCGGGAATAGAATTCGTCGCGTTCGCTGGTGACGGGGACTGGGTAGCGAGGCTGAGGGAGGCCGGGTGCGACTCCTTCATCTCGGACATCAGGGAGATAGTCGAGGTCATCGATGGAACCAAGCCCGCCTGAAAAATCCGAAAGGGCGAAACAAGTAGGATGTTTTGATGCCTGTTTAAAATCGATTTTCCAAATTGTCCAGTGTAGCTAAAGTTAAAAACGGATTCTGATAATAATCCAAGATTCGCTATCTGAGGTGTAAACTCATGTCAGATAAAGCTTGTGTGGCGGCGATTGAGTTCATCGAGCGGATCGCGCCGGACCTGATGGAGAAGGGGCGGATACCCGGCCTGAGCATAGCCGTGGTCAAAGACGGCAATGTAGTGTACGCCGGGGGCTTCGGGGCGAGAAACGTGGAGCAGAACCTCCCCGCGACCCCTGACACACTTTACGGCATAGGCTCGTGCACCAAGTCCTTCGTCGCCCTCGCTATCATGCAGCTCGCAAGGCAGGGGAAGATAAGCCTGGACGACCCAGCCACCAAATACGCTCCACTGAAGATCGGTAGGCCTGGCAAGCCCATCACCATAGGGCACCTGCTCTCTCACTCTTCGGGAATTCCATCCCTGGGGACTTCCACAATAGCCCTCCAGAGGGGGATCGGCGTCGACGTCTGGATCCCGTGGGGAGGGGTCGAGGACTTCTACAGGCACGTGAACGGCGCGGGGGACGAGATAGCGGCTGATCCGGGGGAGCGGTTCTTCTACCTGAACGCCGGCTACCGTATCCTAGGCCACATCATCCAGAAGGCGAGCGGGCTAAGGTTCGACGAGTACATTACGGAGAAGATTCTGAGGCCACTAAAGATGGGGCGGACGACCCTCTCCAGGGCGGAGTATATGAAGGACAAGGACCGGATGACCCCATACCGGAGAGACGAGAACGGCAAGCCGGTGCCCACCAAGTTCCCGTACCCGAACGTCGAGGACAACCCCGAGTTCGCCTTCATCGCAGCAGCCGGCGGCATAATCAGCTCGGTGGTGGACCTGACGAACTACCTCAAGATGAACATCGACATGGGCACGTTCGAGGGAGCCGAACTCATCGACGGGGATTCGCTGGAGGAGATGTGGACCCCCCACGCAGAGAGGTCCAGAAACCATTTCGGGAGCTACGGATACGGCTACGGCTGGGGCGTGACGGAGGACTTCCTCGGCTCCAAGATGGTCTCCCACGGGGGCTCGATACTCGTCTCCACGGCCCACCTCGTCCTCGTCCCCGAGCACAGGGCCGGGGTCGCCATGGCCTCCAACATAGCCGGCTTCCCGCACGCCCCCGTGGCGCAGGGCATCCTCGCGACCCTCATGGGCCACGACCCCACGAAGGCGATACCTACGCTGAGAATATGGGAGAGGATGAGGACCCTGACGGGATCGTACGAGACGTACAGGGGCCTGGCCAAGGCGGAGGTCGTGAGCAGGGGGGGCCTCCTGTACCTCGTGCAGAAGGGATTCGACACGGACGCAGCCACCCCCCTCATCCCCGAGGACGACAAGCTCGAGAGCAACAGGTTCTACATCTTGTCCGAGGGCGTGAGGCAGCCCGTCGAGTTCGTGATCGGCACCGAGAAGATCGATCTCTACGTTGAGAGGAACCGCTATCACAAGGTTACATCATAAGACCTCTCAAGAAAAAGGGGCGTCGGTAGACTTCAGAGCACCTTCAGGGCCTCGCCGACCTCGCCAACTCCCCTGACCACGAAGTCCGCCTCACGATGGTTCTCCCTCTGGTTGCCGTCCGCATCGATCAGGATCGCCCACATCCCCAGGTTTTTTGGGCCGACTAAGTCCGCGAGGAAAGTGTCGCCGACCATCACGGCCGATTCGGGGGGCACACCCAGCTCTGACAGGGCCCTCCTGAAAAGCAAGGGGTTGGGCTTCCTGAAACCGAGCTCCCCCGATACGACTATCGAGTCGAACACCTCATCGAACCCGAACATCTGGAAGACCTCTCTAGCTATCGTACCGTCCCAGAAGTTCGTGATCAAGCCGAGCTTATACCTACCCCTCAGCGAGGCCAAGAGGCCTTTAGTCTTCGTCGTAAGGGGTGCTCTGCCTCGGCCACTCTGCGAGGTAGTCCTCCCATGCCTTCTGAACCATCTGCCTCCGCCAGGGGTGCTGGAAACCAATTTCCTGAAGAGCGGAATCTATCCTCTGGGCGTATTCTAGTTCATGATAATCCAACTCGGCCGCTTGATATTGCCTGCTGGCCTCCTCGTCGTACGCCTCACTGAAGGCCTCGAAGTCGATTTCGACGAAGTCTCGGGAGAGAGATCTGTGGAAGATCTCCACGGAGGCGCCCCTCCTCATCAGGCTCGGCGCCTGGAGGAGGGTCCCCCAGCAGTCGAACAGCACGGCCTCTATCATTTCGGTGTTTCTCGTCTTCCCGGTGACTACCTTGCTCTGCTCTGAACCCTGGGCTGTATCAGTGTCCATAGCCAGTCGACGAACTCCCTGAGGTTCTTCGTCTGGATGTAGACCTCGCCTGGGCCCCTTATTCGGGTGACGAAGCCCTCCCCACTGAGGATTGTCTCCTTCCAGCCGCCGAACCTGGTCACCTTGTAGTCGCAGCTGTCGGAGAAGGCGACGAGGTGGAAGTTGTCGACGACCATCTCCTCACCGGGCCCCAGCTCGTGCCTGTCGATGGCGCCGAAGGTGTTGACGAAAAGGTCGCCTCGGCCGTACACCTTTATCATGAACAGGCCCTGCCCGAAGACCCCCTTGGTGAATCCCTCCCATTTTACGTCGAGCTCGACGTCGTCAGTCGATGCTAGGTAGGCGGCCTTCTGGACGATGAAGCCGCGGCCCGGCTCGACCCGGAGCACCTGTATGTCCCCCACGGGGGCCGCAGCTAGTCCGACCTGGCCGGAGCCTCCCTTCGCGACGTAATCGTTGACGAAGAGGGACTGACCACCTAGGATCGAGACGCCGATCGTGCCGAGGATGCTCCTCTCCCTCCGGTGGGTCACGACATCGATGCTGGGCGTCATGTAGGTCATCGCCCCGGCCTCACCGGTAATCTTCTCGCCGGCCTCAAGATCGACCACTAGCATGGCGTACGAAGGCTCGTACTTGATTTCGTATTTCATACCTAATGATCTTTGGGAAGCGTTTATTATGTCTTTTTCCTATGCTTTACAACCTTAATTCCAGAAGCCTACCCGTGACTTCGTCATTCGGAACTTTAAAGCCGGGGCTTTGATCAGAGAGAAGTCGAGAATGTACTCAATTACGTTATGGAAGGTACGCAGGGCTATTTCAGTTTCTTTATGACGAACTTCACCATGTCGTCGTCCGACTCGAAGCCGACGATCTCGTGGCCCAAGCGCCTGACCAGCCTCTTTATGTCCTCCTCGGCGGCGGGGTCGTCGGCCGTGACCTCCAGCAACTGCCCCACCTCCATCTCGTCCAGCGCCAGGCGAGTCCTGAAGACGGGCTCCGGGCAGTACAGCCCGATGCAGTCGAGTACCTTGTCAGGCTTTTCGGACGTGTGTCGTGTCCCCCTCAGGTCTCCGGAATGGATGAATATATTTCCTTCCAAATACTGATCCAGCGCTGAGGGCTCTTTCAGACGGTCCTCACTCTGGGAGGCTGCGTCATCGGTATGATCTCCTCCTTGATGTACTGGAGGTACTGGCCCTGGTCCACGCTGTTGAACAGGGTGACCGAGCCATCCCTGACGACGCCGACCGTGTGGCCGTACTTCTTCGATCTGGTGAGGATGTACCAAGGGTCGCCCCTGGCGCCGTACTCCTCGAAGAGGCTGGTTCCCACTATGTCCGGGCCGTAGAGGCTGAGCTTGTTGATGTTGGGTATGTCCATGTTCTCGAAGAAGATGACTTTGGTGCTCTCCGGGTTCTCGAGGTGGAACTCCTTCAGTGTCTCCGGCAGTATCCTGGCCTCCACGATGACCCCCATCTCCCCGAAGGCTATCTCGCTGAGCCTGTTAGCGAGCCTGTTGGCGATGGCCTTCTTGTCGACGACCGTCAGGTACGTCCGCCCTTCATGTTCCGTGAAGGCGAAGAGGACCTCCTTGGTCGCGGGAGAGGGCAATATCTTCCCCCGATGATAGTTGTGCACGACGTAGTCGTAGGAGTAAAGGCCCGTCAGAATGTCCTCGGTCACTGAAACGTTGACGACCTCCGTGACGAGCTCCAGCTCGACCTCCCCTTCTGTGTACTGCTCCTCCTCCCTGAAGCCCTCGAGCCCCGCGGATATCTCCGCCAAGGGCAGGTATTGGGTGGAGACGAATACCTTTCCAGCCGTAGGCATATTTGAATACCCGGCTATTAGAAAAACGGGGCACCAATTTAAGGGTATGTAAAGCGCCCGCTGGCTTTCCTAACCCTTCAGTTGCCCTCAGAATAATTTTTTTATCTGATGTAGAAGTCTACTTCGGGCTCGAGGGTCGGGTCGTTCATCTGCGCCAGGGTTCTTATGTCCTCCAGAAGCTTGGGGTGGATGCGGGCGATGTCGGTGAGGGAAAGGATGCCGACGAGCCTCAGATTTTCTTCTACCTTGGTGACCACGGGGAGTTTCTTGATCTTCTCTTGGAACATGATCCCGACGGCCTTGTCGAGGGGCATCATAGGGTTCACCACGATTATCGGCTCGGTCATGATCTCCTTTACGGGGATATTCTCCGGATTTTGCCCGCTCGCCACGACCCTCGTCAGGATGTCCCTCTCGGTCAATATCCCGACGAGCTCCTCTTCTCTGAGGACGACAAGACCGCTTATGCCGAATTTCGCCATCAACCTTGCCGCGTTCTTGGCCGACTGCTCCGAGTCTATAGTAATTACTTCTCTGACCATAACATCCTTAACGCAAAGGGACATTAGAGTCTCACCTCTGTTATGAGAATTAAAATCTTTAAAGTAATTATGGATGTAAATAACTGATAACAGGTAGAGATAAAAAACCGTAATTTTTATTGGATAGAGTCATGTGTCATGTGCTCCGAAAAAAGGAATAGGTTTTGGTAAAGGCCTAGCGTAGAACTTCTTTGAAGACCCTGAGGTGGTTGCCCCCGAGTATCTTCAGTATGTCCTCGTCCGAGTACTCTCTCTTGACCAGAACCCTGGTTATGTTCGGCATCTTCGACACGTCCTCTAGCCCCGCGGGGGGCTGGCCGATGCCGTCGAAGTCGGAGCCGAGGCCAACGTGATCAGGGCCGACGAGGTCAACGATGTGGTCTATGTGGTCGACGACGTTCTCGACGGTTGGGTTCTCCTTCGCCACAAACCCGGGGGCGAAGTTCATCCCCATGACGCCGCCGTGGTCGGCCAACGAGCGGATCATGTCGTCCGTCAGGTTCCTCTGGTGATCGCAGACGGCCCTGCTGTTCGAGTGGGAGGCTATGAACGGACCCTTCATCACATCAGCGACGTCCCAGAAGTTGCTGTCGCAGAGATGTGAGACGTCGAAAACCACGCCCAGCCTGCCCATCTCCTCAAGAGCCTGGACGCCCAGGTCCGGGAGCTTGCTCTCGGCCCTCTTTGCTCCCAGCCCGTCTGCGAAGGGCGTCCTGTAGTTCCAGGCGAAGCTCAGCATCCTGACGCCGAGCCTGTAGAAGACCCTCAGGAGGTCGATGTCGCCCATAAGGGGCTCCGCCCCCTCCATCGAGAGGAGACCAGCGGCCTTCCCGGCCTTTTTAGCGGCAAGGATCTCATCTGGTTTCGTGACGGCCACTATCCCGTCGTTGGCCTCCACCTCCCTGTAGAAGACGTCGACCATCTGGAGTGCCCTCAGTGTAGCGTCGGGGACGACCGCCCTGTTACCGGTGTACATCGCAAACGTCTGGCAGGTGACGCCGCCCTCCACCATCCTTGGCAGGTCCAGGTGGCCCTGGTCAGAGCGCTCCCCTAGGCTCCTTGGGGGCCGCCTGGGCCATGGTTGTGGGAGAAAATGACCCAGGGTGTCGCAGTGGGTGTCGATCACGACGGCCTCACCGTGGAGCCTATCGGTCCTTTCTTCTTGGCTTTTCGTGAGATCGATCATATCCAGTCCTCAGATATCCCTGTTCGAAGATGTGAAAAAGGTTTCGAGTACCTAATATCCACCGTTAACCCTATTAACGAAATTTCTGTTCTTGTGTTGTCAGGACCTCGTCCGTGAGCGGGACAGGTTTAAAAATGAGTCTTAAATAAGTGTTAGGAGTTCGAGGAAGCCCGATGCTGATCCGCGAGGTCATCATGGAGAACTTCATGTCCTACGAGTACGCCCGGGTCTCCCTCAAGCAGGGCGTCAACGTCGTCGTTGGGCCTAACGGCTCGGGTAAGTCGAGCTTCCTCGTCGGCATCTGCGTCGCCCTCGGGGACACCTACACGGAACGTTCGAAGAAGCTGAGCGACCTGATAAGGTGGGGGCAGGAACAGGCAAGGGTGAGCCTGCTCCTCGACAACTCAGTGCGCGAGGGTGGGAGGAGGCCCATCCCCCGATTCGACAGCGACATCATAACCCTGACCCGCAACCTTAGACGGGACGGCAAGTACTGGTTCGAGATAAATCAGAGGGGCGTCCAGAAGTACGAGGTCGTGGACATCCTCAGGGGCCTCGGCTTCGACCCCAGCAACATGCTAATCGTAATGCACCAGGACATGGCGAGCCGGTTCGCCGCCCTCTCGCACCAGGAGAAACTGAGGAGCCTCGAGGCCTCAGTGGGCTTCGAATCTTACAGGACGGATGTCGTGGAGGCGAAGAGGAAGCTCAGCGGCATCCTCAGCGAGGAGCAGAGCCTGAACGAGCTCCTGGACAGGGCGAGGGAGACCCTGGGATACTGGAGGGAGCAGAACGAGCGCCTCCAGGAGAAGAGGCAGTACCAGACCCGTATCGTTTTCCTGCAACGGGAGATGGCGTGGAGCCGGGTGGCTGCGCTTGAGAACACACTCATCAAGCTCGAGCAGGAACTCGACAGGGAGGACGCCGCTCTCTACGAAGCGGAGGCAGAGATGGAGCAGAACGCGAAGCTCGTGCTAGACACCCAGGACGAACTAAGGAAGCATCAGAACGAGTACTTGAACCTCGTCGAGAAGCGCATCGAGCTGGAGAGGACCATCGGGATATGCGAGTACACGATCGGGGACGCCAAGGAGAGGATGGTCCGGATCGATGAAATGCTCAAGGCATCGAGGGAGAACCGCCGGAGGTTCGAGGTGAGCGCAGGGGCCCTTAGGGACAGGCTCAAGTCGGGGCCGACGACCCTAGACGATTACTTCAACCTCCTCAGCGAGATCGAGGAGACCCAAGTCGAGGCCTACGACTCGTGGTCCACCGAGCTTGCGGATCAGAAGGCAGCCATCAGCTCATCCTTCGACACCCTGACCAAGCAGCTGAGCGACGCCGATGCCAAGGTGAAGGATGTCGTTGAGGACATGGAGCTGACGAGCGCCCGCATCGACGACACCAACGACAAGTACATAGAGGGGCGCATACAGATGGCCCTCTTGAAGGACCGGAGGGGCAGGCTCAAGCGGCGGATAGAGGAGCTGAAGGGCGAGATAGACCGCATAAGGCGAGACCTCCAAGACGCAGAGGCCGAGGCCCTCATAAGGGGCTCCCGCGTCGACACGGGCAGGAAGTCTGACGACATCCTCGCTGACATCAGGAAGATCAGCGGGATACTACTGGGGCTGGCCGACGTCTCGGAGGACGCCGAGGCCATGTACGAGTCCTACTCCAGGACCTACAATGAGCTGCAGGGGAGGGTCAAGCAGGTCAGGGAGAGCAGGCGGAAGGTCATGGAGGAGATAGAGGAAAGGACGAAGAAGTGGCGCGATGTGATGAGGGGCCTCCTCGAGGAGGTGAACAGCCGCTACCAGAGCCTGCTCTCCATGCTCCAGGCCACCGGCGAGGTGAGGCTCACGGAGACGAGCGACATAGAGGAGGCCGGCCTCGAGATCCGGGTCGGCTTCAGGGGCGCCGAGCCGAGCACACTGGATCCCTACGCCCACAGCGGCGGCGAGCGGAGCACGTCGATCATGGCCTTCCTACTCTCTCTCCAGCAGAACATCCTCTCGCCCTTCAGGGCGGTCGACGAGTTCGACCTCCACATGGACCCGAAGAACAAGGAGGTGGTCTCCGAGTTCATCGTCAAGACCATGGAGGGCTCGGAGGACCAGTACATGGCGATCACCCCGACGCAGATGACACTGAGGGGCGAGGACATCCACATCCTAATGGTCCACAAGACGAACGGTGTCTCAGCGATCAGGACGGTGGAGTGAGCCCATGCCCAAGGAGACCCGCTCGCAGCTGGAGGGCGTCATCAGACTCTGCAGGGCCGTCTCCGAGGGCTCCCTGGACCCCTTCTCGGTAGACACCGACTATGTCCTCGGCGTGATCCGGCGGTTCTACCCAGAGGTCGAGTCCATGGAGGAGTTCTGCCTCGACGCCTCCGCCATCCTGGAGCTATCGTCGGTGCTGCAGAAACAGAACGAGTGGATCCAGCACCAGTCCACGACCCTGTATAAGGACCCCTTCATGCTCGGCCAGCAGCTCATGATGATGGACGTCGGTGCCGTCGCAGACGCCCTCCTGAAATCCTGGCACCCCATAGTCGAGTTAGAGCAGGTGTCAGCCAAGACTCTCGCAAACTCCTTGGGCTACTGGAGCGATCTGCTCCCGATCGACGAGAGATGGGCGGAGGCCCTGGTGACCCCCGTCGATGCCGGGACCGCCACCTGGAGAGAAGCCAGGGAGCTTGGGTTGATCCCCGAAGAGGGCTTCACAGAGCTCCTGGAGGAGTTCTGGCGGGAGATGAAGGGGAAGGCGGGTGTTGGTAGCCGCATTTCCTATTGGGATTGGGTGGGAGCGGAGACCTACGGCGAGACCTTGAAGCGGACCTACCTCACTTGCTACCTAGTAGGCTATGGCTATGCAGCTATTGAGATGGACCGTTTCGGGGAGAACGTGAACCTCATACCTCTGGAGGAGCCGAGCCACGAGGTGGAGAGGTTCTCGCTTCCTGTATTGGTCGACTATGAGGAGTGGATGAGATGGCGAGAAAGAGGGTAAGAAGGGCAGAGAGGGCGTACTCGAGGAAGGTGAAGGACGCCGTCCACCTCCTCTTCTTCAGGCACCATAGGCTCCCGGGCGTCAGGGGATGGGAGTTGAAGCAGGAGCTCGGTCCGGAGTGGCTCGAGGTCGTAGACGTACTCGACGGCCAGCTCAAGAACCTCGACCTCAGGGTGACCAGGGTCCTGGACGACCCGGACCTGCTTGAGGAGCCCACGAGGTCCCAGCTCCTCGACGCAAGGTTCTACGTCACGATGGCGGGGACTGTCGACCAGAAGACCGCCAAGACGATAGGTTGGAGGATAGACGACATTGCCGGGCTCGCTGTGACCGTCGCCTTCCTGATATCCAAGCAGGGGAAGTCCCCCAGGATCGACGTGGAGAAGGCTCTTGGGGAGAAGCTGCCCGGCTGGCGTGCGAAGATGAACGTAGACAGGTACATCGAGCAGGGGTACCTCGGCGAGGACGACCGGGGGAACCTCTACTTAGACTGGCGCACCAGGGCCGAGATCGACCAGAAGCAGCTCGTCGACCTCATCCTCAGCTTCGGCAGAAGCACGGTCTAGGCCCTGTCCATAAGTTCTACCAAAATCGCATCCAATCGGTAGTTCCTAACACTGGGTTTAATAGAGATCGCACCGAGATCACCAAATATTACGGTCTTCATTGCGCTCGGATGGAACACGAAGCCGCCAATAACCAACCTTTCGCGTCTATCAGTCCTCAAGTCTACGATGGAGTCGTGTAACACGTGGAGCGTGTCGAGATCCTCGACCCTGAATTTGTCCTCAGTGTATTCCGGATCATACCTCGGCTCGAAGACAATCACAGATGGAACGGCATCTCCCTTGAAGACTTCTAGGGCAATCTTGGCTTTCTTCGGTGTGGAGTATGAGCCGTATGGCCGCTCATTATCGTAAAGTCTTTCAAAGGTAATCCTAATACGGGTGCCTTCACGGGATAATTCGAACTGTCGGATTTCGTTGACCCTGACCTCATCGCCCTCAAGCCACACCAAACCCTCGCTTTCAATCTTATAACCCATCTTCTTCAAAGTCTCTGAAACCTTGACTACGCACCATCTTGCGTAAAGGTCGCTCACCCCCAAGTCTTGAAGAGCAATCAGCCCCAAGCGAATGAGCGGAGGAGGTGCATTCTCTTCGTAAGATTTCAAGTGAGAGTATAAACGGCCATAGTGGGTGTGAGATTCGAGGGTTTCAGTGATGGGAAAGGGCCCTTCATTCTCAGACACTTCTTTAAGGAACGCCATTGGCGGTTCCTTTTGGAGACCTTCCATCTTCTCTTTGAGCTTCTCAATATCGAGGATCATCTCGTGGTTAATCAGGAACTCCCTAGCCGTTTCTATCGTTTCTTCGGCTTCGGATTTCTTTAGACATCTCCTAAGGAATTCGTCCATCTCCAGCGCGGCCACGGATAGATCTCCCAATCTGGAGTATAGGGCTTTGAGGTGGAACTTCACAATCCTATTCTCGACGGTGTCGTAGTCTGGATGCTCCTCTTCGACGGTCACTCTGAGAGGCAAGCTGCTGAACAATGAATCCTGTGGGGCACCTTTCTCACCCTTCAACTTTCTGATGCTCCTAAACTCGCTGGCGATCGATTCCAAGAGCGCAGGGTCAATGGACTCTACCGAATCGATCGGTTTCATTACCCTTCGCTTCGACATGGAGTGGTGGGGAGACTGGGCTATCACCCTCAGGGTGGGCTCGATCTCTCTCCAATGGGCGTCGATGTGTTTGAAACAGTTTTCAAGCCTCAAGGAGATCTCGGGATAGAACCTAGAGTACGCAAGATCTGAGTAGAAGCCCTTGACGTCGTCGATCAACATGACACGTTCAATCGGCCCTTCTTCTCTCTCTGGCCTGGGTCTCTCAGCAACCTCTCTCTCTGATACGGGTATGTACTGCTCTTGTTTATCAGTGTACGGTGCAATTTTAGGTGTGATAGGGGGTCCTATATAGCTCGTGCTCGGCGGTGTGATTACCTCATCTTGTGCTGTCTCTACTTTTTCGGTCTGGGAGACCATTGGAGTGCTCATGGCCTCGGGGATGATTACCTCCATCTCAGGGGGTTCTTCCTCCGCTAACTCTACGGCAACTTCCTGGATCTCGAGGGGCATAAAGCCGAGGACAGACTCGTCACCTAGCGCGAAATACCTCTCAAGCGCTTCCTCGGCGTGATCCCACCGCTTGAAGGAGTTCAGGCTGAGTATGATCTCCGCCTTGTCGATGTCCGACTCGTCGGCGTCGTTGACTATCGCCATATTGTTCTTGATCCGCCAAGCCGCTTCAGAATCGAATAGGTTTAACTCGTCAGGGAAGATATCTAGATCCACGACGCTATCGTCCTGTACGAGGTAAATGTACAGGTTTCTGCCATGCCTTGAGTAGAACTTACCCATCTACGTTCTTCCCTTATTCATATTGTGATCGATTTTGCCACTATACTTCGAATGGTCATTTGTTGGAACTGGCTTGTTCTCCGACTCTAATTCTCCTTTGGTCACGAGGATATTTTCAAACGTATAGCTCCAGAAAAAGCTCATCCAGAGTAGGGTCAGCAAAGTTCCCATGTAATCGTGGAATACGATGGCTGGTGTGTACCCTGCGAAGCATGCGAGGAGGGTAGGCATGAGGATACGGACAATGTTGACTAGAAAGGTGCCCTCGAGCCCGACTAGGACCGCGAGCAGCTTGCTCCGCCTCGTATAAGGTCCCTGGAGCCCCGTCACAAGGGTGAACGTGAGCAACACGAAGCTCTGCCACCCTATGCAGTTCCAGTTGATGTATATCCTGATCGGTATCCACCCACCAGTGAGGTACAGGTATGAGCTATTGATTGATGTTGGTATCCCGAGTGCCTGTAGGATTACGGCCACTACCCTGACGATGTAAGGGGCAATAAAGTCCTGTATTACTGCTACAAAATGGAGGCTCTCAACGATCTTTGTGAAGAACTCGTTGAAAGTTGTCACGAAAGGGAGGGCTATAAAGGAGATAGCCGCGACCAGTATTATCCTCTGGTAAACCCTACCCTCAAAAAGCTCGGTGCTCGCGCGCGTATAGCCTAACCTGAAGAGTGACTCCCTAATCTTGCGTGCCATCTCTCTTTAACCCTCTTTTAGTCTTATGGATGATAATCGTTATGATCGGAGCGATTGCTATGAGGGGCGTGAGATTCTCGGGCATCACCATGCCAGGGAACTCTATCCTCGAATGTTTATTCGAAGAGTCGTAATCAAGATAGTATGCTGTTGCATCGCGATCACAGTCGTCGTTTTTCAACCAAATTTCAATCAAGATGCTGTGACCAGCCTCGAATTTTTTTACTTTGCTATTCTTCATTTTCAATAGGATCGGTTGGGTCGGCGACTCATTACCAAGTTCAACCTCGAAAGTCTCGGTGATTCTCGTTTTCAGGCATCCATTCTCGTCTACATCGATTATTCTTATCCTTATCTTTGCATCACAATCGGTGTCCGCGTAAAGATGAAGGTTGACATCTATTCTTCCCTTCATGTCGTAATCTGAATCTAGTGGACCATAGAGGTAGAAATCCCAGGCCTTATGCCAGCCGGAATTTTTTATCTCGATGTTGTCCGTGTACAGAGGCCCTAGGCTCGTGTAATCATGATGTGTCAGTATCATGTTCGTTTCGATACCATTTACTAATGCTGCTTGGTCGATAAACTCAAGACTGAGGGCCGTGCTAATTGCGCCAACATCGGATTTTGACATGGCGGCTGCAGTTACCCATACGATTAGAGAGGTCATGAGGATCAGGAGGATGAGAGCCATAGCTGGTGATCTGTTACTCCTTCGATCCTCCTCGTTCCTCTGGATCCTTGGAGGTGCTTCCCTTTTTGGTAGTATCCAGTCGAACAGCCTCCTTAACCTCACCTGGAGGATCCTGTTCGTGATATGCCCTGTCTTGAGCGTCCTCACCCAACCGCCTTCATCTCTCTCGAAGAGACCCTTTATGGCAGCATAGGCCTGGAAAGGTGTCAGTAAGTAGCTCAAGACAATGAAGGAAAATATGCCTGTGTAGTCCTCCCTGGCTGTCTGTTCGAGATAGAGACCGGACAGGCCCATAAGGGGTAGTGAGAAGAGGTTGCTCAGAATCAAGCACCATCCAAATGTTCCTGTCCAAAAGTAGGGATGCTGGCCGAGGAACTCTGCTGCAAACCAAAAGAGGGTCCCAATGATGAAGAAGAATGACTGGAGGTAGTAAGGTGAGAAGTAGAGGAACTCGAGCTTCTCTCGGACTGAGATGTTCGGGGATCTTAGGACGCCCCAGAAATATTTCTTCACAGCGAAAGTGTGACCCTCGGCCCATCGCATCCTCTGCCGGGCCAGGGCTCGGATAGTTGTGGGTATCTCGGCGGGGGCTTGGATGAGAGGAGTATATAGGACTTTGTATCCTTCCAGGTACATTCGGAGAGTCAGATCCCAGTCCTCGGTGATACTGTGGGTCCAACCCAGCCTCCTCAGGATGTCCGCCCTTATCATGAACACGCTGCCGGTGATCATCTTCATAGAACCGAAGAACTCCTCAGCGACCCTCTCGATCATGTACCCGCCGCTGTACTCCGCCCGCACGCCCTTAGTTATCCAGTTCTCGTTCTTGTTCAAGTAGTGGAGCTGGTAACCCTGGACGACACCGATCCTGCGGCGCTCGAACCACTCGTCGACCTTCTCAAGCATGTCGTCGCTGTTCGTCTTGTGCCCGTTCTCATGGTCGTCGTTTCCGTTCTGGCCCTCGAAGTACACGAGGAACCTCTCGATGATGTCGGAGGGAGGCATGAAGTCGGCATCGAAGACAACGACGTACTTCGTCCTCGGGTCCATGAACTCCACGGCTTTCTGGAGGGCGCCCCCCTTGAAGCCCGCCCTGTTCTTTCTGTGAACGAATTTTATCGTCGGGCCCTTTCTCCTCTTGTTAAGCTCCTTGAGTATCTCTACTGTCTCGTCTCGCGAGTCGTCCGCTACGATTACCTCATAATTGGGGTAGTCTATGTCGACGCAGGCCTGGATGATCCGCTTTGCTACGTTTTTCTCGTTGTAGAAGGGTAACTGTATGGATACGAAGGGCTCCTCTTGCCCCACGTCTCTCTTGTAGTTTGCGTTTAACAGGTTGTCGGTGCCGTTCCCGTTCTTATGTCGTCTAAACAATCCCAGTAAGCCGTTATTCAGATTGGTAGTTCCGCCACCATTCACACCACTGCAATTGCTATCTATTCTCCCATTAATCCTCCCGCTGAACAGGGCTATGAGAATAGCTAAGTAGTATTTGACTGCGAAAAGGAAGAAGAAGATGCCGAAGGTCAGCGCTATGTAGGAGCACGTTTGGCCAACTATCATAGCCATCGACACCCTTTTACACCTCTGAATGATGTGTATTCGTGTTGCACGCCACTACATTATATCGATTTTCCGATATATTCGCCCCTAAACCCAGAAACTAGTTTATAAATCTTTATCCCAAAAACGGATTTTCCATAAATAAGTTTCTGAGGGTGTTTATGAATGGATGAATCAGAACGGCACAATAAATATATCAATATGAAAATACATCAGAAATTTGAACTATGGTATCGGCTGAAGATTCCTGTCAAGATCTCCGCAGGAGGTTCGTCAGGAGCTTCCTCGACATCACGATTCTGAACATGTTGTCGGGTGAGTCCCTTTGGGGATATAAGATGATGGCCGTTTTGAAAGAGAAATACGGGGTAAAAGTGGGCCCACCAGTCATCTACCCCCTACTCGATTCGATGGAGACCGAGGGGCTCGTGGATTCTAGAGAGATCTACGAGGGGAAACGGAGGCGGAAGGTGTACAGTAGCACCAAGAAGGGGATCGAACACTTGAGATGCGTTCAAAACATTCTGCGCGAGATGGAGACATAATCTATAAGGTCAGTGTCTCCAGCCGTTTTGCGACCTCTCTGAGCGCCCATGTGAAGGGGTGGTCGGAGTGATCGAGGGCGAACAGGGAGATCCTCTCGGCCAGGAGGAGATCGCAGTAACAGGGTATTATGGCGATCAGGGGCTGGGAGAATTTGCTGCTAATGTCCTTAACGAGAGTCGTCCTGCCTTTGTCGGAGACGAACATGTGAGGCCTCGCCTTGTTAACTAATATGTATGCCTTCTTCTCGAAGGGCACATAAAGGTCCTCAATCATCCTCTGGACGCCCTCGAGGTCCAGGGTATCGAGAGTCGACACGATGATCGAGACATCCGAGCTGACAATGACGTTTACCGAGGAGTACTGGACGCCGGGGCTGGTGTCCGCAATCACCATATCGACGCCGAGCCTGTCCGCGAGTTCCTCCTTCATGGACATCACCTTCCTGAGGGCCTTCATCTGCCACTTCCTATCCTTCCTAGCGACCTCCCTCATCGCCTCCATAGCGGGGTTGGCGAATCCCACGAATAGTTTACCCTTCGTCCCGTACCTATCGGTCAGATCAACCATAACCTCTTCGAGACGGGCCTTGCCGTCGAGGTAGTTGTTGATCCAGTTCTTGGCGTTTTTCTTGGCCTGGAATATGGTGAGCAGGCTGGGGGCTCTGAAGTCGAAGTCGAGCAGCGCAACGTTCCTCCCATTCGAGGCTAAAATTGCGGTTATGTTGCTCGAGATCAAGCTCTTGCCAGTGCCGCCGCGACTCGAGTGGATAGATATCATCTTTACCATGACTTTCACCTACGATGTCACCGAGAAGAGTACCTTCCTGCCGCTCCTCTCCTTCTTGAGGTAGCCCATCCTGACGAGCTGGTTTAGGTATCCGCTCTCCACGGCCCTCGCCCTCTTGGTCGCATTCGCGATCTCGTCTGCTGTCACCTTCCCCAGCTTGTTGGCGATGGTCGCGGTCTTCCTGAGGTGATCCGGGAGGGAGAGGAGGGTCATGACGTCCAGGGACTCGAATCCGAAATCGTCTACGGGCGGGATGACCTTCCTCAGCTCCTTCCACATGGAGTCCAGATCGCGGGTCTCCACGAGCCCTATCCCGTACTGATTCGCCAGTTTCTTCGCGTCCTTTTTTAGACCGGGGAAAGCTACGAGGACGGATTTCAGGGGTGAAGTATCGTAGACCTTGGCGAACATCGACACGACCTTCGCCTCATCCACTGGTTCCTGTGAGACGACGAAGTCGACCACGAGGACGCCCTCCTCGGGTCCTTTGTCGTAGGCAACTATGTCGAATCTGTGTTCCACCTCCGACTCGCCCAGGAGGGTACCGGGGCTCTCGGTCCTGTACCCCCGCTCGCTGAGGAACTCAATGAGAGGTCTGACGACCAGCTTATCGGAGATTTGCGCTATGCCTTCCTCGCTGAAGCGGTAGCCACAAACGGGTCGAAAGGCGACCTCATTGCCATTGATCGAGGCGCCACAGTTTCGGCATCGCCATGCGCCGCCTTCGACTGAGGAAGGCTTGCCAATTCTGCACGAGCCGCATTTAGTGCAGCACACGAGTACTCCATGGACCTCTGAGGTCATCAGCCCTAGCTCCTCCATAGAACGGAGGAAGGCTTCGGCTTCATCTGGTCCGTCGACGAATGCCTCAACACCCGGGAAGCGGTATCCCAGAACGGGATCGAGGACCGGGGAGATGTATCTTAGCTCTCCACTGAGGAACTTGCCTAGGAAGAGTTGGATCCGGGTGTCGGCGTACAGATCATTGAGTTTCCCCGGCTTTTTCCTCAATGGGTGGCGCCCCTACCGGTTAGGATGGATCATCATTCTTTTACCCTATTTTTTATATCTATCCCTCTCAGAAGGATGCTCAGCTCAAAGGGATCTGAAAGAGGATAAAGTCGATGGATTTTTCTACAGTCAGAGTGCAGGAGGGAGCCGCGTCCATCCTGGTCCCTAAACTCGCTGATTCCAGAGAAGTGCACATCGATCACGCTAGGTCCGTTGCCCCGGTGTTCTACAACCCCGTCATGAAGCTGAACAGGGACTCCGCGGTGCTCGTCCTTGAGACCTATCGAAAGAATTTATCCAGAGCCATCACGGTCTGCGAGCCCATGTGCGGCACTGGGGTGAGGGGGATAAGGATCGCCCTGGAGGTCGAGGGGGTCGAGAGGGCCGTCCTCGGCGACCTCAACCCGCGCGCAGTCGAGCTCGCGGGCGAGAACATTGCCCTGAATTGCGTCTCCGACAGGATCCATATCAGGCAATTCGAGGCAAACCTGCTTCTCTCCCTGTACGCAAGCCCCTTCCGCAGGTTCGACTACATAGACATCGACCCATACGGTTCTCCATCGCCGTTCCTCGACGCGGCACTGAGGGCCTGCAGAAGGGACGGGCTGATCGCCCTGACGGCGACCGACATGGCTCCCCTGTGCGGGGTCAATCCCAAGGCGTGTCTCCGGAAGTACGGTGGGCGCCCCATCAGGACCAGCTACTGTCGAGAGCAGGCGCTGAGGCTCGTCATCGGGGCCCTGACAACGGCCGCAGCAAGGCACGATGAAGCACCCATACCCATCTTCAGCTACGCGGCTGATCACTATGTGCGAACATACGCTAAAATGAGGAGAGGTGCGAAGGAGTCAGATCGGAGCCTCTCAGACATGGGTTACGTCCTCCATTGTTTCGAGTGTTCGAATCGGAGGGTGGTGTCGAGCTTCGTTCACGGATCCCTCAAGTGCGATGTGTGCGGCGCGGAGATGGAGGCCGCGGGCCCTCTCTGGATTGGAGAGCTGGCCGATGGTTCCTTCTGCTATGACATGCTAGAGGCCTCCGAGAGGTCCTCTCTCAGCAGCAACAGGGAGCTCATGAGCATCGTGAGACTCGTGAAGGGCGAGATAGGCTTCCCGCCGGGCTTCTACGACATCGACGAAATCTGCTCAAGGCTCGGGATCTCGTCTGTTGCCACGGGCCGAGTCTTTATGGCCCTGCGGGAGGCGGGTTTAAGGGTCGCGAGGACCCACATGGACAGAAGGGGATTTAAGACGGACGCTTCGACAACAGACTTGGAGCGTGTTCTGAGGGAGGCGTTCAAATCAGGAGGGGGTCAGGGGTCTGTCCCGTAGGTGGATCGATGAGAGGAGAAGGGACCCGTACCACAGGATGGCCAAGGAGCAGGGCTACCGATCCAGGGCCGCCTTCAAGTTGAAGCAGCTCGACAGGAGGTTCGGGTTCCTAGATGACGCAAAATATGTTCTCGACATAGGTGCGGCGCCGGGCGGCTGGCTCCAGGTGGTGTTGGAGGCCGTGGGTGATGATGGTCTCGTCGTCGGCATCGACCTAGAGAGGATAGCAAATCTTGGCCTCGACAACGTGAAGACGATTGTCTGCGACGTTTTAGAGGAAGGTATGGTGGAGAGGGTGAGGGGGCTGTTCCCCGGAATGGTGGACGTGGTCCTCTCCGACCTGTCCCCCATCGTCTCCGGCGCGTGGGAACTTGACCATTTCCGTCAGATCGAGCTGGCCAGGAGGGCGATGGGCATCTCAGAGAGGGTCCTCAGGCCTGAGGGCTGGTTTGTTGTCAAGGTCTTCCAGGGCTCCGAGTTCGAGGCCTTCCTGCGAGACGCAAGGAGAGCATTCGACTCAGTGAAGGTCGTCAAGCCCAGGGCGTCCAGGAAGGGGAGCGCAGAGATTTATCTTGTGGCGAGGGGGCTCAGGGAGCCAAGGAAGCCGGGTGAGTGACCGACTCATCCGGCTAGGATGCCAGCTCCTTCAACGCCCTGGCTATCAGCGCGTTCGACTGGATCACCGGCCTGCCTGTCTTCTCCGCCAAGGCCTCCTTGATATTCGAGGTGAAGCCGAAGCAGTTGAGGAAGATGAGATCGAGATCCTGTTCCGCCAGTCTGTTGGCCAAATTTCCGAGCTCCGACTCTCCGCCGTAGGGCGAAAGATGGTCCGCGTAGACCTCAACGTCCTCCCTCCCGAACTCTGATGCCGCCCCTTTGGTCTGTTCTCTGGCCGGGTATACGACTCCGAGCCTTCCTTTCTTCAGGGTGCCGTTGAGCACGCCCTTTAGGATCTCCTGGGGTGTGACGACGAGCCCCCTGGACTCGAACTGGGGGAACTTGCCAGTGCACATTATGACTGTGAGCCCCACTCCCTTCGCTTCAAGCTCGTGTATCTTCTCCTGGAGCAGGGGCAGGACGAATCTCTTCGTGATCCTAATCTCCGTGCCGTCCCTCATCCTGGAGACGAGGAGGTAGTCGTCGGCTCCGAACTCTATGCTTTTGATGTCCTCAATGGTGAGTCCGTCGAGGGCCCCGGCCTCCACGATCTCGTATCCTTCCCCCAAGATCTCCTTCAGCGTGGGTATTATGTCCTTTCTGGGCGACTGCCCTATGGTGAGCATCCCTATCTTCTTCATGTCCTCGTTCAGTAATTGTCGGCGAAAGGCTAATAGGGTTGCTGTTCAGGGCGTTAGAGGAAGCGCTTCTTCAACGCGTTCCTCTCGGCCTCGACGATCCTCTCGAAGAACTCGTCGGATTCGCCCTGGGTCTCGGCTAGGAGGTCCCATGCCTCGGTGAAGTCCACCCGCTTGGCTGCTGAGACTATGGCGCCCCTCCTCCCGTATATGGAAACGAGCTTTGCGGACGCCTTCCCCCGCTCCCACCACCTGGGCCCCTCCCTCTTGGATCCCGGCCTCTCCATCGATAGCTCCCGCGACACGTCCCCGACGTCCCTTTCGAACACGCCGATCTCTGTGGAGCCGCACCTCGGGCAGACGATCTCATCGGGCAGCTCCTTGATGCGGTAGGTCTCGACGTGGTCCCTTCGCTTGAGGCATGCTAGGACCCGGCTCTCGTTGAGGAGGCGGGCCTTCGCGGACTCCAGGATGATCCGTGTGAGCTTCTCCGGCGGAACTATGTCGGCCCTCATAGATATGCCCTCGATGACGACCTTCGCCAGGGGGCTGGCCTCCCCTTGCGTCTCTAGCCTCACGACCTCGATCTCCCCCTCCTTCATCTTCCTCAGGAGGCCTATTGTGGCCTCGACGTCGAGGTCGCTCCTAAGCGTGTCCTTCATCGCCTCCTCGAAGATGCAGGTCCCCTCGAAACTCTTCATCAGCCTCCCGAGGGTGATGTTGCTGAAGTTTGCGTACTTGCTCAGGGCGCCCGACTTCCTGGCCACGTTGATGAGGCGCCTCTTGAAGAGCCCGGTCTTCGTGACCGCATCCCTCATGATCCCCTCCAGGTCCTCGCCCCCGAGCCTCTTCAGTAGCGCGGCGACGTATCGGGAGTCCACCTCCCCGACGGTCTGGGTCACGACCGTGTAGGTCTCCTGCTGGACCCCGACTGGGTAGCCGGTCTCCTCGGATATGATGTGGCCGACGAGTCTCGCGAGGGTCCGGTTGACGAGGGTGCCGAAGCTTGCGTGGATGATGACGTTCTCATCCCAGTCCTCGACCACGACGCGGCGGTCCGTCGGAACGGGGAAGTCCTGCTCGACGTGCTCCACGACCTCTGAGATGGCCCGTCTAATCGTCTCGGCCCTGGTCGGGTAAGCCTCCTCAAGCCGGTCGACGATCTCTGCCTGGGTCAACCCGCTTTGAAGACCCTCCTCCACCTGGGCCTTGATCCTCCCGACCTCTAGGGCCACGTCCAAGGGCACGGGTATCTCCTCGCCCACCCAGCTCGGTATCGAGCCAGTAGGGTCGTCTTCCGCTCTCACGTAGATCTTGTCGTTGTGGATGTTCAGTATCTTCCAGGGGCTCCCCCTGAGGGTGAACTTCACCCCCGGCTTCGCGTACTCCGCCACGAAGGCCTCCTGGAGGATCCCGACGGGCGCTTCCTCCGAAACGTCGATGACGAGGTAGGTCTTCTCGTCGGGGATCATAGAGAGGTTATCGAAGAAGTAGCGGTAGATGGTCTTCCTGTTCCCTCTCGGCCTGATGATGACCTCGTCCTCCTCGGAGACCCAGGCGAGGCGGGGGAACCTGTTGTGCATGTACCTCGCCACGAACCTGACGTCCTTGTCGTCGAGGCCCTCGTAGGGGTAGGCCCGGCCGAAGAGATTCCTAGCCTGGAGGAAGTAGATGCGCCTGTTGGACATCATCTCCGCGACGATCTGGTTGACGAGGACGTCGTACGGCTTCTCGGGGACCAGGATCGGCTCCATTATCTCCTTGAGTGCCCGGCGGCAGATGACCATCGACTCCAGGGCGTCGTCGCTGTTCAGGGCTACTATGATCCCCTTAGCAGTTTCCCCCACGCTGTGGCCACTCCTCCCAACCCTCTGGAGGAGCCTTGTCACCTGCCTCGGGGAGTTGTACTGGACGACGAGGTCGATGCTCCCGATGTCGATACCGAGCTCGAGGGAGGAGGTGCAAACTATTGTCCTCAGGTCGCCTGACTTCAGGCCCTTCTCGGCCGCGATTCGGCTCGCCTTGGCGAGGGAGCCGTGGTGGATGCTGAGGGGGAAGTCGAGGTCCCAGACCTTGAATCGGCTCGCCAGCATCTCCGAGGTCGAGCGGGTGTTCGTGAATATCAGCGTGGTCTCGTGGTCCTCGACGAGGTCCTTCATCACGTTCAGGCGGGCGGCGACCTCCGGATGCGTGAAGAGCTTGGATGCGAGCTCATAGTCGTCGGGGCCGGGCTCCGGGTATATGATGTCGAACGTGGTGTCCCTGGAAGCCGAGGCCTGGATGACCTCCACCTCCCGCCCGTTCCCAACCAAGAACTGCCCGACCTTCTCGGGGCTCCCGATCGTGGCACTGAGGCCGATGAGCTGGAACTCCTGGTCCGCTAGCTCCCTGACCCTCTCCAGCGCAATGCTGAGCTGACTCCCCCTCTTGTTGTCGGCGAGCTCGTGGATCTCGTCGATTATCACCCACCTGACGGCCTTCAGATATCGCCTAAGGACCCTCCCGCTAAGTATCGCTTGAAGAGTCTCCGGGGTCGTAATGAGCATGTCCGGGGGCCTCTGGCGCTGCCGGTTCCGCTCCCTCGTCGACGTGTCCCCGTGGCGGACCGCGAGCCTGATGTCGAGGCTCGAGCACCAGTAGGTCATCCTGTCTAGGATGTCCCGGTTCAGGGCCCTCAAGGGCGTTATGTATATGATGCTTATCCCAGGGAGGCGGCCCTGGTTCAGCAACTGGTGGAAGACCGGGAGCATCGCGGCCTCGGTCTTCCCGGTCGCCGTCGGTGAGATGAGGAGGACGTTCTTCCCTTCTAGGATCCTCGGTATCAGGTGCTTCTGGGGTTCGGTGGGATCCACGAACTCCCTCTCCTCCAGGAGCCTGCGGACCGGACGACACAGAAGGGAGAAGACGTTCTCCTCGGTCAACTCAACCAAGGTTGAACATACTCTAGGCCATCAATAAAAAGGATATCAAATGGAGGTGATTTTTGGTCCCGCCCCCCGGAGTTGAACCGGGAACCCTCCGGTGTCTGCTCATGGCCTGATTGCCATCGCCCCTCGGGGCGGTGACTACAGCCGGATGCTCTGCCATTGAGCTAGGGCGGGTTCTTACATCGAGTCTCAGAATCTTTCCGGGACCATGAATGGATCTATCGACGAGGATTTAAATTTACTCATCTACGCCGGACCGGTCTTAGGTTCCTCGAGTAGCTCGGGAAATACTCCTTTGCTCCGGGTATGTATAGGGCCCTCGAGTACTCGTCTATGAATTCGACATCCACGAGAAGGTCGATGTAGACCGTCTTCTCTGCTATCTCCCTCGCCTCCCTCCGCTTCTCCATGGACAATAGGGTCGCGTAGGCCCCTGAGAGGGAGCCGTTGCCGATCGGGCGGACCTGACAATTGGGGAACTCCGGGAAGATGCCGAGCCTTGTAGCGTTGTCCAGGTCGGTGTAGTTTCCGAAGGCTCCGGCCACGTAGAGGTGCCTCACGTCCTCTATCCCGATCTTCAGCTTCTTCATGAGGACCGTTATGGCCCCGCAGGCTGCCGCCTTGGAGTCTATTACGTAGTCGAGGTCGGCCTGGGTGATGACGATGTCCTGGCCTATTTCGTTCTCCGAGGCGGGGACGACGACATACTCCAGCCCCCACTTCCCCTCGCGAACGAGTGGGGTTACCCTGGGCACCATCTTCCCGACGAAATCGAGGACACCGACCCTGAACATCTCGGCGACTAGGTCTATGAGGCCGGAGCCGCAGATGCCCTTGGGCTTCGTGTCGCCGATGACAGAGTACTTCGCTCTGAAGGTCTCGGGGTCGATCTTCACGTGGTCGATCCCTCCCCGGGCGCCCCTCATCCCGTGCCGGACCCCCTCGCCCTCAAAGGCCGGCCCCGAGGCGCATGAGCTCGAGAAGAGCCAGCTCCTGTTCCCGAAGATGATCTCGCCGTTGGTCCCCAGGTCGACCATTAGGCTGATCTCGTCGGACCTGTGCATGTTAGAGGCGAGGACGTCGCCGATGGCGTCCCCGCCGAGGAATCGGCTGACGTTGGAGACGCAGTAGACGTACGCCTCGGGGTTCGTCTGGAGCCCCAGTTTCTTCGCCTTCCTGATTATGGGGTCCCTGGAGACCTCCACGTTGGCTATCTCAAGATACGACGGGTCTATCCCGGCGAAGAGGTGGTTCATCACCGTGTTCCCGCCGGCGCAGACATCGGTGATGTCCTCAGGGTCTACGCCAGCCTCCTCTGAGACCTTGGAGATCACGTAGTTTATGCTGCTGACGACTATCTTCTGGAGCTTCGCCAGCCCCTCGGGGTCCCTTGCGAAGGCTATCCGGGTCACAAGCTCCTCGCCGTAGGTGATCTGTCGGTTCATCTCCGAAGACTGGCCGAGGATGTCCCCTGTGTTGAGATCCACAAGCAGGCCGACTATCGTTGTGGTGCCGATGTCTAGGGCGAGGCCGTAGTTGGTGCCGGTCCTGTCCCCGGGCTCGACATCTATGATCTCGGGGAGCCTGCTCGTCTGCGACACTGTAGCCGTCAAGGGCTCCTCCCCCAGCAGCTGAGCCTTGGTGTAGACATCGTCGTCAACCCTGGGCTGGAGCCCCGTGTAGTTCTTGAGCCTTATCCTCCTCCGGGGTATGAGAAGGAGGGTGTCAGCGGGCGGAGCAGACTCAAGCAGGTACTTGCTGGTGCTCGGTTCGGGTTTGTCGATCGCGAGCTCGGCGCTAAGAAGTATCTTGGGGTTGTCGATCCTGCTCTCGGTCGGTATGGTGAAGACGCAGTCGCCGAGGAGGCGGACCATGCAGGCGAGGTAGTAGCCGCCGGCGAGCTCATCGTGGGAGAGAAACTTGTCCGGGGTCCTCGAAATCTTCTTGATATCCCCGCTCTCGTGGACGACCTTGCACTTGCCGCAGAGGCCCTTCCCCCCGCAGAGGCTCTCGATCCGGATCCCTGCCTCTCTCATGACGTCGAGAAGCACGTCGCCCTTTCGGGCCTCCATAACCCTGTTGATGGGGTTGAACAGCACCTTGATGGCCAAACCCGGATCAATACCAGAACGCCTGAAGTATTAAAAATACTTCGAGTTGAAAGTTCCGCCCCGACTCATCCGAAGGACTTACGGATGTTCTCGGAGTAAGGGGATCCCAGGATCCCGGCCTCAGTGATGAAACCGGTCACGTACCTGGACGGGGTCACGTCGAAGGCAGGGTTCCTGACCGTTGCCTCCTCCTCTGAAATCAGGATCCGGACCGGGTTTCCCTGCTCGTCCACGCCCCACATCCAGCGCACCTCGTCCGGGTCCCTTTCCTCGATCTCTATCTCGTCGCCATTCTCGCATTTCAGGTCGAAGGTCATCTTCGGTGCCGCCACATAGAAGGGGATGCCGTTCTCCTTTGCGACGACCGCCTTCTCGTAGGTGCCTATCTTGTTCGCCACGTCCCCGTTGGCCGCGACCCTGTCGGCGCCGACGATCACCATGTCCACCTCCCCACGCCTCATGAAGTATCCGGCCGCGTTGTCCACTATCAGGGCGTAGGGGATGTCCTCCTGCTCCAGCTCCCAAGCGGTGAGCCTCGCCCCCTGGCAGCGGGGGCGGGTCTCGTCGACGAAGACAAAGACTTCTTTCCCCTGCCCGTGGGCGAACCTTATCGGGCTGAGGGCCGTCCCGTAGTCTATGAAGGCTAGGGCCCCCGCGTTGCAGTGGGTCAAGATCCTGCACCCGTCCTCGATGAGCGCGCTCCCGTGCTCGCCTATCAGCCTCGACGCCGTGATGTCGTCCTCTGCGATGGTGTCGGCCTCTGAGATGATCACCCTGACTCGATCCTGGACAGAGCCCTTGACCGCCGCCTTCAGGCACCTGTCGATGGCGTGGAACAGATTTGCTGCGGTGGGCCGGGTCTTTTTCAGCCTCTCCGCGGCCTCGCGGAGGTACGCCTCGAACTCCGGGAGGGACAGGCGCTCCGCCTCGAGGGCCGCCTGGGCCACGCCGTAGCCCCCGGCGACGCCTATTGCGCCCGCCCCCCTGAGCATCATGTCCTTTATGGCATCAGCGGTCTCCCTGTGGTTCTCCAGGCTTGCGATGACGAACTTGTGGGGGAGCATCCTCTGGTCGATGAGCCTGATCGTACTCCCTTCCCTCCAAAGTGTCCTTACCTCAAAAGCCTCGCCGCCCACCCTGACCTTCATTCCGCGCCCTCCGGATTACATGTTCTAACCGGTTTTCGACATGTAAAAAATTTCCTAGGTCCCGTCTTTCCTGGGCCCTATTTGAGAACCTTACCCGTCTTCCTGTACCACAGGTATAGGTCCATCTCGCCGGGGCTAATCCCCACCCTTCTGGCGACCTCCTCGAGCAGCCGCTCGTATTCGAGGTACCGCCTTCTCGTCAGCCCCTTCACGCCTTCATTCGGGATCAGGCCGTACTCCCTCATGTTTGACATGATGTGTCTGTCGAGGATCGCGATGTCGAGGTAGCCGACGTTCCTGAGGAAGTGGCTCGCCTCCTTCCAGCCCAGGCCCTTCACGTTCTTCACCAGCCACTCCCTGGCTGACTTGGTCGTCCTGAAGCCCTGGACTATCTCCTTCAAGTCCTGGGCGAGCCTCCTGGCCTCGACGATGTACTCTGCCCTCCTATCGGCGAACCTGTGCCCCTGGCATCGCAGGGTCTCCGAGACCTCTCCGAGTGACCCGTTTATGAGGGCGCCGCAGTCGCAGAGCGCGTCGACACAGAGCTGGCCTCTCTCAGCGTTCGAGTATGCGGTGAGGAGGCAGTAGACCAGCTCCGCGAACCAGGTGTAGGAATCCCGCTCCTTCACCTCAAGGAACTCGGCTACGCGGTTTTCCACCATCGCCCTTATACTGAGATCGTTTCGAAGCCTGATTACTTCGGCGGCTAGAGGCTCGACGCCTTCCAAGGGGCTTAACATAAATTGGATATTGTTGAGGATGGCTGGATAAAAATCCTAGCGTGGTCCAGACTATATAATCTTTCCAAGGGGGCCGTATTAATTCGGTTTGAGCTAAGTTGCCTCTCATCATACATGTTGACTGAAAATACTGGAAAGGTTTGATTGTTCCTCAACCGGTGGGAGTAACCCACGTATAATAAAAACGAAATTAAGACAGACACATCGGTGCCTTAATTCCATCCAAGTATAAACATGGGGCTTTGCCCTGAAAACCCTTTAAGAATCGACCCTTGGATAATGATAAAACAACTGTAGTCTTTTTTAAAGACGAAGCCGCTTGTTGACCCAGCTAATGGAGGCAATTTACTTCGAGTTCGAGAACACTCCTGTCAGGCTTGTTACCACGCGAAAAATTCCCAAAATAGAGACGGCGGGTCTCATCATTGAAGAAACAGAGGCTGGAAGGGAGCTGATCGTCAACCTCTGGATCGCCTGGGAGCTCCTTGAGGCCGGCCTGGCTCGCTTCGCTGACGAGGGCGTCAGCGGCGAGGAGTGGACCCAGATCCACTACAGGGAGAGGTTCCAACCCATGAGCCAGCCCTCCCCCCTGCCGGATAGGTTCTACAATAAGGCATATCTCACGTTCAAGAGGGATGCGAAAGCCGCCTCCGGCGACCCATCCCGCATCGAAAACTTGGACAGAATGAGGGGAAGGTTCAGGGACATTCTGGAGAGCAGGATAGGCAAGATAATAAGGCTCGCGTCGGCTGAGGCGAGCTCCCAGGCCAGGGCCCTCCAGATGGAGGAGGCCGCCCTGTACCGGGACCTCCATGACATCATCTCATCATGGAGGAAGGAGATTCGAAGGCTGGGGGAGGGCTAGATGGCGAGCCTGATCCAGTCGGAGGAGGCCTTCACTAGGTTCATCGAGGGCTTCAGGGACGAGCGGGACGCGGTCAAGTACGAGCAGTCCCTGTCCGAGATGGTGGTGAAGGGGCAGAAGTCCCTGATCGTAGATTTCAAGGACCTCTATGCCTTCGACACCGAGCTGGCAAGGGAGCTGCTCTCGGACCCAGAGGACCACCTTCCCCAGTTCGACATCGCTGTCTTCTCCAAGCTCCGGATGAGGGACCCCGAGTACGCCGACCAGATCAAACGCGTGCACGTCCGCTTCAGGGGCCTGCCGGGCGAGACGCCCCTCAGGAGGATAGGGGCCGAGCACATCGGCAGGCTCGTCTTGGTGAACGGCATCATCGTCAGGGCGACCGCCGTCCTCCCCCTGCTCATAAGATCCGCCTATCGGTGCGTGTCCTGCGGAGAGATGATACTCCTCGAGCAGACTGACCAGTTCCTGAGGACGCCATCGGAGTGCCCCTCCTGCAACAGGCGGAGGGGCTTCGAGCTGGTCCCGAAGGAGTCCGTCTTCATAGACTCCCAGAGGCTCACCATCCAAGAGAGGCCCGAGGAGCTCCCCCCGGGCCAGCTGCCCCGCCAGATAAATGTGGAGCTCCGGGACGACATCGTCGACACGGCCAGGCCGGGGGACAGGGCGAGTCTTACGGGTTTCCTGGGCCTCCTGAGAAGGCAGGGGAGGGGCGGAATCCTCAGGGTCTTCGACTTCGTCCTCGAGGCGAACAACATCGACGTGAGCGGCCGGGAGATGGAGCTCCTGGAGATAACCCCGGAGGACGAGGAGGAGATAAGGGAGCTCGCCTCCGACCCCTGGGTCCACCGAAGGATACTGCAGTCCATCGCCCCGTCCATCTACGGCCTCGACCACATCAAGGAGGCGATAATGTACCTCATCTTCGCTGGGGTCACGAAGGAGCTTCCTGACGTCAGGATAAGGGGGGACATCAACATCCTCCTCGTCGGCGATCCCGGAACCGGGAAGAGCCAACTACTCCAGTATGCGGCCAGGATCGCCCCCAGGGGCCTATACACGGCCGGGAGGGGCTCCACGGCTGCGGGGCTGACGGCCGCAGTCGTGAAGGAGGGGGGCACCGGGAACTTCATCTTGGAGGCCGGGGCCCTCGTTCTGGGGGACAAGGGGATCTGCTGCATCGACGAGATGGACAAGATGAGGGACGAGGACAGGGTTGCGATCCACCCCGCCATGGAGCAGCAGATCGTCTCCATCGCTAAGGGGGGCATAGTCGCGACCCTAAACGCCAGGACGAGCATCCTGGCGGCGGCGAACCCAACCCTCGGCAGGTACAATCCCTACCAGACCATCGCCCAGAACATAAGCCTCCCCGTGACCATCCTCAGCAGGTTCGACCTCATCTTCGTTCTCAGGGATCTGCCGGAGACTGAGAAGGACGTGAGAATGGCGGAGCACATCCTCAGCCTCCACAAGGCGGCGGGCACACCGATGACGACGCCTATTACTATCGACCTGCTCAGGAAGTACATCAGCTACTCGAAGCGGATCAGCCCCGTGATAACCGAGGAGGTAGTTAGTAGCTTCAAGGACTTCTACGTCAAAATGAGGACAGCTTCTCTGGAGGGTGGGGAGGCGTCGGCCATCAGCATCACCGCCCGACAGCTAGAGTCGCTGGTCCGGCTCGCAGAGGCCAGAGCGAAGGCCCACCTCAGGGAGGAGGTGACCGTAGAGGACGCCGAGGCCGTCATCGCACTGATGCAGAGGAGCTTGGAGCAGGTGGGTATCGACGTGACCACCGGCGAGATAGACATCGACATACTGTACACGGGGAAGCCTAGGAGTCTTCAGATGCAGCTCCAGAAGGTGCTTGGAGTCGTCTCAGATATGGAGCGGATCACCGGCGTCGTGAAGGACGAGGACCTGTTCAACACCCTCATGGAGGACCATGGTATCGGCAGGGCGGAGGCGGCGAGGCTCATCGGCGTCCTGATGAGGGACGGCACGATATACTCGCCGAGGCCAGGCTACTACAAGAGGACGTCATAGTTCTTCCCTTTTTTCACGGGCTCCATTCTTCAAAGATGTCTTACCTTTCACTGTGGTTAACGTTTTTAAAACCCGGTATCCCTCCCAGTACAGGAGTAATCGCCCCTTGAACGTGTACATGGATCACGGCGCCGCCTGCCCGGTCGACCCTCGCGTCCTGAAAGTCATGACGCCCTACTTCTCTGAATCCTTCGGCAATCCCTCCTCCTTCCACACACTTGGGTTCGACGCCCAGAGAGTGGTAGGCAGAGCGCGGGAGCAAGTCGCCACCCTAATTGGGGCCCAATCATCCGAGATCGTTTTCACCTCCTGCGCCACGGAGTCCAATAACCTCGGGATCACCGGAGCCGTGCTGAGGTATAGGAAAAAGGGGAGCAGGGTAGTTGTCTCCGAGATAGAGCACATCTCCATCCTTAACATCTGCAAAGAGCTCTCGAGGCAGGGCTTCGAGATCCAGTACGCTCCAGTGAATCAAGATGGTATCTTGGATGTAGAGCGGCTGAAGGAGCTCGTCAACGGCGAAACGGTCCTCGTATCCGTTATGGCGGCGAACGGAGAGATCGGCACCATCCAGCCGATAAAGGAGGCGGCGGAGATGGCTCACGACCACGACGCCCTCTTCCACACAGACGCCACGGTAGCGGCGGCGCAGATACCGCTGGAAACATCCTCCATGAAATTTGACCTGATGACTCTGTCCTCCAACGACCTGTACGGCCCCAAGGGGGTGGGCGCCCTCTACGTAAGGAAGGGGCTGAGGCTAAAGCCCCACATGGTAGGAGGGGGCCAGGAGGACGGCCTCAGGTCGGGATCGGAGAACGTCCCAGGCATTGTAGGAATGGGGGAGGCTGCCGAGATCATCCGAGAGGAAATGGCAAGTGAATCTGAACGCCTCTTGGGGCTCAGGGACAAGCTCATAGGCGGCATAACCGATGCGGTCCCAGAGTCTTACCTCAACGGTCATCCTACCAAGAGGCTCCCGAACAACGCTAACATAAGGTTCAGTTACATCGAAGGGGAGTCCTTGATACTGAGCCTGGACCAGCTCGGAATACGCGTTTCGTCCGGCTCGGCTTGCGTCGCCAAGACCCTGGAGCCCTCCCATGTTCTCAGAGCGCTCGGGCTGAAGCACGAGGAGGCCCACGGCTCCCTGGTGTTCACCTTGGGAAAGAGTAATAGGGGGGAAGACGTGGAATACGTGATCCAGAAGATGCCGGACGTGGTGAGGAGGCTCAGGGCGATGTCCCCCCTCACCCCGAAGGAGATGGTGTGATGTACTCCGAGAAGGTGCTCGACCACTTCAGGAACCCGCGGAACGTCGGGGAGATCGAGGATGCAGATGGTGTCGGGACGGTTGGTAATCCGGTCTGCGGGGATATGATGTCCGTATACATCAAGGTGAAGGACGACAGGATCGAGGACATTAAGTTCAAGACCTTTGGCTGCGGCGCGGCGATAGCTACCACTAGCATGACGACCGAGCTCGCGAAGGGAAAGACCCTGGACGAGGCGATGGAGATCACGAGGCAGGACGTCGCCGACGAACTAGGAGGCCTCCCCCCGATAAAGATGCACTGCTCGAACTTGGCGGCAGACGCCCTCCACGAGGCGATAAAGGACTATAGGAGGAAGAAGGGGGAGTAACATTGTCAAGGGAATTCATGCAGTGTCCGATCTGCAAAGAGAAGCAGGAAAAAGACGAATGCACATTAGCGACGGTCGAAAAAGTGGTTGGAGACACAACTTACATCTGCTGCTGCGAGACTCTAGTGAAAAAGGTTAAAAAAGAGTAACGCAGAATTAGAATAGTATTTACAGAGGTCCGACTTTGGACAAGAGGAGGCTGGCGAGTTTCATCTCGGCGGCTCTGAACGCCCCGCTGATCGCATTGCTGTCGTTCATCCCCCTAATCATATCTCAGAGGGCCCCGAATCCTCTACAGCTCATCGTGATAACCACCTTCTTCGGCTCGGTTCTTCCCCTCTCCTCCACGTACTATCTCGTCTGGAAGGGGATCATACCCGACATATATGCGTCGGACAGGGCGACCCGAACGGAGCCCTTCCTGTGGGCGATGGCTTCCTACCTTATGGGCGTGACCGCCCTGATGTACTTCAACGCGCCCTTTGTGATCACGGCGCTGATGGCATGTTACTTCGTGAACACGATAGTGATGCTCGTAATAACCATGTATTGGAAGATTAGCATCCACGCCGTTGGAGTGACAGGCCCTGTCACTGCCCTCGTTTTCCAGCTGGGCGCGCGGATGCTCCCTTTCTTCCTCCTCATGTTGCCCGTCGCGTGGGCGAGGATCGAGCTCAAGGCCCACAACAGGTTGCAGGTTGCCGCTGGGGCGATCCTGAGCACCTTCCTGACCTGGATGCAGATGGTTTTCTACGTCGACTTCCTATTCCCGTTGATATAGCCGATCAAAAAAATAGGGTATCAGGACTTCACTTTCTTGGCGATCTCCCTGCCGAAGGTGACGGATCTCTGTAGCTCCTCCTCGGTCGGCCTGTACTGGAAGTCGAGGTCGCTCTCGACGAGCTCGACGCCGGACGCCTTGAGCTCGGCTTCAGCGGCCCTCTTCGCTCCGCCGCCCCAACCGTAGGAGCCGAAGGCTGCGCCGATCTTTTGCTTAGGTTTTAGGCCCTTCATGTAGGCGAGGAAGGAGGCGACCGTTGGAAAGAGGCCGTTGTTCAGAGTTGGCGAGCCCACGAGAACCGCCCTCGCCTCGAGCAGATCGGTTATCACGTCGCTGTTGTGGGTCTCGCTGAGCCTGTGGAGCTGGACCTCCACGCCCTCCAACGTTAAACCCTCTGTTAGGGCCTTCGCCACCCTTTCGGTGCTCCCCCACATGGTGTCGTAGACCACTACCGCCTTCGACTTCGATATGCCTTCGACCCATCTCTGATAGGCCTCGAGGATCATCCCGGGATTGCTCCTCCAGATCACCCCGTGGCTCGGCGCGATCATGTCTATTTCAACTCCCTTCAGGGCCTTGAAAGCCCTGTTGACGCTCATCCACAGAGGCATCACGATGTTGGCGTAATACGCGGTGGCTTCCTGCATGAGGACTGCCTGGTCCACCTCGTCGTCGAACCTCTTGGAGGCGGCGAGGTGCTGGCCGAAGGCGTCATTGGAGAGGAGGGTCTTCTCCTCGGGGACGTAGGTAACCATCGAGTCCGGCCAGTGGACCATTGGGACCGGGATGAACTGAAGGGTCTTCTTTCCCAGATTGATCGTCGGCTTCTCCCTGATCGACGTGCATTTCAGGTCCTCCCCGTAGTATCTCCTGAGTCCCTTTACACCCATATCCGAGGCTATGAGCTCGGCACCCTCCATCTCCCCTAGGGCCTTGATTATGGCCCCTGAGTGGTCAGGCTCGGTATGATTCGAGACGAGGTAGTCTATCTTCCTCGGGTCGACGACCTCCCGGATACGCCTTATCATTTCTGGGAAGAAGGGCTCCTTCACGGTATCCACTAGGGCGACCTTCTCGTCAACAATCAGGTACGCGTTGTATGTCGTCCCCCTATGGGTGATGTACCCATGGAAGTTACGAATGTTCCAGTCGACGGCCCCGACCCAATAGATCCCCTGCTTCAGCGTGATCATAACGTACACCAACTAAGAGCGATTTCGGAAGGATCGAATAAAAGGGTTTAGAGAAGGGAAAAGGCCCTCATCCATTCCTAAAGTATTTAGCATTGCGATCGGGAACCTTCGTGTGGTGCTCAATGGAGCTCGCAGTGTCGACCCTATTCTGCCTCCACAGACCCCTAGAGGAGGCCCTGCCCGAGATCATTCAATCGAGGACCAGATGCATCGAGCTGGTGGACGCAGGGCCCCACACACTCACCCAGACCCGCGTGGAGAGGCTGCTTGAGGCCAAGTCATCCTACGACCTAAGCTATGCACTGCACGCGCCCTTCGCAGACATCAACATAGCTGCCGACGACCCCTTCATCAGGGAGGCCCTGCTCAGGCGCCTTGAGACCTCGATAAGGTGGGCCTCGGCGCTCGAGGCCAGAACACTTGTCTTCCACCCGGGTAACTCGACTGCGGTAGAGAGGTTCTCCTCAGGGTCGGCCTGGAGGCACAACTTAGAGTCCATACGCAGGCTCGTGAGATACGCAAATAATTACGGTGTGGAGATCATGGTCGAGAATGTGCCGGAGCCCTTCCCCTACGTCTTGAAGTCGGTGAGCGACTTCGAGCGTTTCTTCGACGAGGTGGACGATGAGATCAGGATGGTGCTCGATGTGGCCCACGCCTACATAAGGGGCGAGACCGAGGGGTTCGTCAAGAATTTCGGCGACAGGATAGGACATGTCCACGTGAGCGACAACGACGGGGAGTCCGACGTTCACCTCCAGATCGGCGATGGAGACATCGATTGGGAGGAGACCATGGACATGCTGAAGGAATCGAAGTTCGATGGCTGGGTAACAGTGGAATCGTACAGTGGCGTCGAAGAAAGCCTGGCTTTCCTGGAAAGGTTGATGTGAGTTACGTTAGCTAGCCGAGCATTCTGCATCATGTCAGGATGATGACGCTTCGATCTCCATGAGGTCCTCGGCGACCCTCGTGTTGGGGAATATCTTCCTTGCCTGCTCCAGAAGGACGCCTTCATCCGGATAGCGGGAGCTTATGTGGGTCAAGATCAGCATCCCGGCACCTGCGGCCCTGGCGACCTCGGCCGCCTGGGCGGCGGTGGAGTGCCCGTTCTCGGCTGCCTTATCCTCCAGGGAATCGTCGAAGGTCGCCTCGTGGATCAGGACATCCGCTCCAACGGCCGCCTCGACGAGGTTCTTAGTGGGCCTAGTGTCGCCGCTGTAGGCGATCTTCAGCCCCTCCTTTGGGGGTTCAACCACGTCTTCAGACCTCACCAGTTTTCCGTCTCCCATCACCACGTCCTCCCCCTGCTGAAGCCTCTTCCATAGGGGCCCCTCCGGAACGCCCAGTTCCACCGCCCTCTCGGGGTGGAACCTTCCCGGCCGGGGTCGTTCATCCAGCACATAGGACCACGATGGGCCGTCGTGGTCTGCCTCCACGGCTATCACGTTGTATTCCGGACCATCGAAGACCACGCCCCCTCCAAGTATCTCGTAAATCTTGATGGTGAAGCCAGGGTCGCCCAGCACCGAGCTGAAGGCCTCGATGAACCCCGCGAGTCCTCCAGGGCCGTAGATGTGGAGGGGTCGCTCCCTCTGGAGGAGGGTCATCGTCTGTATGAGGCCGGGGAGGCCCAGAACGTGGTCGCCGTGGAGGTGGCTGATGAAGACCCTCGTTGGACGCCTGAAGCCGATGCGTGCGGCCACCATCTGGCGCTGGGCCCCCTCTCCGCAGTCGAAGAGGACGATCTCGCCCTTCCTCCTCACGGCCACGGACGATGAGCTCCTGCCTTGAGTGGGCATGCTACCGCTCGTGCCGAGGAAGACGATCTTCAGTTTAAAGTCCCCTCCAATTCTTGAACCTATGTCTCACCTCAAATATGAATCGGATGGGTTATTTTGTCCTAAAAATATGTGACAAAGCCTGGGATGACCCAGTTCACGCCGGTTCAGCTGCCGGATTTCCGGTTTTTTTCGAGCCCATCGATGTACCGCTCGGCCTCGAGAGCGGCCATGCACCCGCTCCCACAAGCCGTGACGACCTGCCTGTACCTCAGGTCGTTCAGGTCACCGCATACGTACACTCCCTCGACGCTCGTCCCGACGCCGCCGTCGGTGACAACGTAACCCCTCTCATCGAGCTCCACCTCCCCCCTGAAGAGGAACGTGTTCGGATCCCAGCCGATCGCAATGAGGACGCCGTCGCACTCCATGGTCCACTCCTGGTCGGTCGCCGCGTTCCTCAGCCTGACCCCTTCGACCCTCTCCTCCCCCAGGATATCCAGCACGGCTGTGTTCCATATGAACCGTATCTTTTCGTTCTGGTCGGCGCGCCTCTTCAGACACATGCAGGCGGAGAGGTTGTCCCGCCTGTGCACTATGAAGACTTCCCTCGCGAACTTGGCGAGGTCGAGGGCCTCCTGGACCGCCGAGTCCCCTCCGCCCACAACCACGACCCTCTTACCCTCGTAGAGTACAGCATCGCAAGTAGCGCAGACGAAGACTCCATGCCCCATGAGTCTCTCCTCGGATTCGAGACCGAGCTTCCGGTTCATCGAGCCCGTCGCTATTATGACCGAATGGCTCTCGTACTTGGTACCACCGATGGAGACCTTCAGAGGCTTCTCGGTAAAATCAACGGCGGTCGCTGCGCCCTCGAGTAACTTCGCCCCGAACCCCTCCGCCTGTTCTCTCATGAGGTTGACAAGCTGAGGACCCGTGATGCCATTCGGGAAGCCGGGGTAGTTGTCGACCTGGTACGTGAGGGCTATTTGGCCGCCGACCATTGGTCCTGTGACAACGAGGGTCTTCAGCCTCGCCCTGGCGGCGTAGATGGCGGCCGTCATGCCCGCGGGCCCCGCGCCAAGGACGATTACGTCGTACAGGGTCGATCCCGTCGATCCCTGAGCCTCACTCAAGGGGAGTGCTCTGGCCCAGGCATTCGTCCCTCCGGGAGAAGATCCCATTGAGGTCTTTCACGAGGCCGTCCAGGGATCTGAAGCCAATGATCTCGCCGATGGGTCTGCCCTCGCAGAAGACCTTGATCGTGGGCGTCCCCATGACGCCGAGGTCCATGGCGATCCGGCGGTTATCCGTGCTCTCTAGGACGTTGACCTTGACGAACTTCGCCCTGTCAAAGCGACCCGGGAGCTGCGCGAACACCGGGTTCAACTTCAGACACCAGCCGCACATGTTGTGCCAGAAGTCAACGACCACCGGCCCCTCCGCGTTCAGGACCTCTGATTCCCAGTCTTCCGCCTGGAGATCCTTAACCTTCGACATGCGAAAACCACACCAATCTGAGTTTGAGGAACGGGTTATTATAACCCTTTCCGCGGCTAGAATTCGCTGAAGTTCAGCATTCCGTCCGAGATTGTGAGCTCGTAGAGCTGGTTTGGGTAGGGCTTGAGCCTGAAGGCCTCAAGCTCCTCGGCAGTCAGGATGAGGGTCAGTTTCCTCAGCTCGTACTCTTTGGCGTCGCCTCCCGGCAGGACCTTCTGGACGCCCTTCGTGATCTGGACGACCATCTGGCTGATCTCCTCGGGGATCTCCGTTGGGGTCATCGTCACCATCGGGGGGCGCTGCCTTATCTCGACGAAGTCTATCTGGAACCCCTCCCTGCCCTCCACGTCCTTAACGGACTTCACGGACTGGACTTTCAGCCTTATCTGAGTGCTGATCATGGAACACACCACTGATCATGGAATTGATGTATGTGAAATAGGTTGCGATGAACCTCGGTTAGTTAAACAAGTCTCCTCAAGGCAGCCGCGACCAGGGGCGCTACTGAGACCGTGAGCACATCCTCATCGTTCCGAACCGTGTCCGAGACAATGATGAGATCGGCCCCGGCCTTCTGGATCCTCTCCCTTGCGCCCTCCATGAACAGAGCATGAGTGCAAGCGGCCGCGACGACCTCGGCCCCCTGACCCTTCAGGCCCTCGACGGCTCTCGCCATCGTGCCCCCGCTGCTGATTATGTCGTCGAAGACCACCGCCTTCTCGCCCGCTATGTCCAGGTCCTTGACCTTCATCTCGATCTCGCCGGTCCTCCTGTCCCTGGACTTCTCGAAGAACCCGTATCCTCCGCCGATGACGGCGGCGGCCGCCTTCGCCAGGTGAATCGCGCCCTTGTCCGGGGACAGACTATACGCCCCCTCGAAGCCCTCTCCCTTGAGCTTCTCGGCCAGCACCGGGATCGCCGAGAGGTTGTGAACTCCGAGCGAGTGCCTCGCCTCGATCATTCTCAGGGACTCTTCGCTGTGGGCGTCCACGACGACGAGCTCGTCCACCCCCACGGACTCGAGGAGCCCAACGACCGTGTCGAGGCTCAGCGCCTCTCCCTCGAGGAACCTCTTGTCCTGGCGGGAGTAAGCTAGGTAGGGCACAACGAACACCAGCCTCATAGCCCCGAGCTCCTTCGCCGTACCGGCCATCATGAAGAGCTGCATCAGCTTCTGGTCCTGCGAAGGGGCCGTGGTCTGGACCATGACAACGGTCTCTTCTTGGACGGGGCATGTGAGCCTTATGTAGCTCTCGCCGTCGGGGAAAACCCTGTGTTCGATGGGATGGGGCTCCACGCCCAGCTCCTGCGCTATATGAGTGCCAAGGTCTATTGAGGCTGGGCCTGGGATTACTATCATGTCCGTTCAGTTAGGATCTATCGAACCCTTAGATAAGCGTGCGCGCGCACAGGAATAGTATTCCTGCGACAGTGATAGTGGCGAGCCATATCCTCCAGTCCCATCTGAGGACCTTGACGCCGTCGAACAGGCCGAAAGGCAGCAGGTTGAAGAGGGCCAGGCTGGAGTTGATGGTGACCCCCAGATACATGAGAAAACTCATATAGTTGTGGGAAAGGAGCCCAACGACGAAGAAACCCGCTGCCTGAGCGATGTTTGTCAGGGGGCCAGCAAGGGAGATCTTCCCGTAGTCATCGCCGTACATGAGCCCCGCTATGAGGACGGCCCCCGGGGCGACCAGCTTCAACGGGGAGAAGAACGACATGACTGTTATCATGACCCCGAAAGTGTTGAGCCTGAACTCGGCCCAGTAGCCGAATCTCTGGGCCGCGAATTTGTGAGCGAGCTCGTGGAGCAGGAATGCAGCTGCGAAGATCCCCACCGCCCCCGCTATGATTGAGGGGGGAAGGGACATGAAACCCCCCACCGAGAACGGAAGCGCGACGATGAGGAGGAGACCTATGCCCAGGTCCCTGAGCTCCCGCTCGCTGAACCTGAAAAGGTTGCTGAACGCGTACACCCTCCGAGTGGGACGATAATATGCGTCGTACGAACGGTCGGTTGTAGTCCTACCCGTGCTGTATGTGCCCCTTCCCCTGTAGAGCCCCGTGCAGTCATGGAACTCGGGGAGCCTGTGCTTGGAGCAGTAATAGCCCCCGCAGTAGCTGCACCTGAAAGGCAGGTAGACCTCCTCGCCGCAAAGATCGCATTTGACCATTGGTAGCCGGGCTTCCAGTCCGGGGAATAGAAGAGGCAACGCCTATTTGAGCTTTCACCCGCCTCCTTCGAGGGGTTCCTTCCTCATCCCGAACGACAGAGGGATGATCGTCAGCGACAAGATCGACAGGATGACGTACAGGGTAGCTGGCTGGAACGCCTCGGCAATGGCCCCGCCGGCTATTGGGCCGATACTCATCCCAATCCCGTAGACTCCCTCGTGGACGCCCATCGCGGTGCCCAAGGCCTCGCGGGGCGCCCTGTGCGCGATGTAGTCGAGGATGACGGGCGTCGTTATTCCGGCGGCGAGGCCGTAAATTGCCAGCGGCGCAACGAAATCAATCGCCGTCTTCGAAGACGCCACGATGTAGAATGCCCCGCATAGGAGGCATGCCGCAAGCCCAAGGGACCTCCTGGTCCCCCACTTCACGAACCTCTCGGCATTTAAGAAGCCGAGGCCCCTGACTCCGTTGGTCATTGTGAGGAGCAGCCCGATGGATGAGCTCAAGATCCCCAGCCCCCTCATGTGGCCGGGGAGGATGGCCATGTATATGCCGAGGACAACTGTGAAGGGGAAGAGTGTGAGGTACGCCGTGGCGAGGCCCCTCATCGCCTTGAAATCGATGCCCTGCCTCTGGGTCTGGTTCTGAAGCCTTAACTTTGACATCCTCATCAGGATTATGGCAACACTCACGATGACCAGCACGGAGAGCATCGCAAAGAGTGATGGAAACCCGTATGCGTCGGAGATAAACCCGCCCAGGAAGGGGCCAACGAAGAACCCCGCGATCCAGGAAAGGTTGTAGCGCCCGACTGATTGGGTCAGGCTTTCAGGGGGCGAGAAGTCGGCTGTTAGGGTGCTGGCCGTGACCCAGAACGAGGCGGCGACCACTCCGAGTAATCCCCTGAACAGGATGATCTGGGACACGCTCGTCGCCAGGCAGAAGAGGAAGACGACGACCACTCCGAGGGCGGTGAACATCATGTAGAAACGGACCCTCTCGAACCTGTCGAGGAGGAAACCCGAGACAAGGGTCATAATCGTGTAGACCGTGGAGCCGACGGCACCTATGACGCCGAAGGCGAAGTACGAGGCCCCGAGTTCCTCGGCGTAAACGGGGATCATGAAGGTCACGGTGCCGTAGGCTGTGGAGGTGAGGAATATCGTCGCATATAGATGGGACAATAAACCCCTTCTGTCCTCGACCAAACGAGATTCCACCATAGACGTACGCAGACGGCCTCTAAGTTATCCGTGAAAATTTTAAATCGTCGCGATTCCTTCGAATCTAAAGCAACGGCTTAGCTAGGATCTCGTGGAACTTCATGTCCCTGATGCGGTTCGAGGTGGAGGAAGTTATGACCATAGCCGTGTCGGCACCGGCGTGACTGCCAGCCACCGATATGACCGGCTTATCAACGGTGACGAGCCCCGCGTCAGCTGCCATCATTGCTATCTCTGCGCAGACCTTCACCCCTTGGCTGAACATCCTCAGTGTGTTCGCAACGATCGTGGAGACGGGTGGGACGATGTATGGGAGTCTCGTCTCCAGGGGATCGGTTTTCTCTGGCCTCTGCCTTGAGACCCCGACGTCGACGCTACCCGTCATGACATCGGTCCCCGTATGGACGATGACCCCCGCCTCCTTGAGCTTCCCTCTGGTCTCCACCGGCATCAATTGCACGCCGGGTCCCCGGTATCCTGTCTGGTGGGTCACGACGACGAGCTTGAGGCCGCTCCCATCGAAGACCCTGAGGGCCTCCAACGCCGTCCAGCCCGTTGTGGACGAGACAAGGACCGTGTCGATGCCCCTCTCCTTGGCGGCCTCGAGGGCGATCTTGAGGGTCTCCTCGGTGTTCTCCTTCCCCGGCTTCTCGAAGTAGACCGTGGTCCTCTTCACACTCACACAAATTCCTCCATAATGTTACGCTGATGGAATTGGGGATCCGGGAGAAAAATATTCCGCTAGTCCCAGAGGAAGGGGCTCCTGTGGACCTCTCGCTTGCCTACTATTGGGATGTGCTCGCCACAGTGCTCGCAGTTGTTGTCCTCGTTCAGGTGCCACCCAGCGATGGTGTACCCCTGCCGCTCTATGACCGTTTTCCCGCATACGTGGCAAAGGGTGTCCTCGTACTCCGTTAGGGGGACATTGCCAACGAAGACATATCTGACGCCCTCCTCCATGGCTATGCGCCGGGCCTTGACTAGGGTCTCGACGGGGGTCGGGGGGACGTGGTTGAACTTGTAGTGGGGGAAAAACCTGCTCAGGTGGAGGGGCGCGTCGGGCCCCAGGTTGTCGACCATGTACCTGGCCATCCCCCGGATCTGTTCCTCGTCGTCGTTCGTCTCGGGGATCACTAGGAAGGTGACCTCGACGTGGACGCCGTTCCTCTTCATCATGACGGTAGCGTCCAGGACGCTCTTGAGATCAGCGCTGCAGTACTTCCTGTAGAAGGGCTCGTTGAAAGCCTTCCAGTCGACGTTGGCCGCGTCGATGACGTCCAAAACCTTCTCCAGGGCCGGGATCGAGATGTACCCGTTCGTGACCAGGACGTTCTTGATATCCTTTTTATGGGCGAGGCGTGCGACGTCCTCGACGTAGTTGAGGTTTATCAGGGGCTCGTTGTAGGTGTAGGAGATGCTCGTGCACTCCTGCCTCCGGGCCATGGCGACGACCTCCTTTGGCGAGACGTACTTCGTGTTGATGTCCCCGGGTTTAGCCATGGACAGGTGCCAGTTCTGGCACCAGGGGCACGTGAAGCTGCAGCCTACACTGCTCACAGAGAAGGAGAGGCTGCCCGGGTAGAAGTGGGCGAGGGGCTTCTTCTCTATGGGGTCCACGGCGAGGGCTGAGAGCTGCCCGTAGGTGAGGCTGATTATCTTCCCGTCCTTGTTCTCCTTTGTGCCGCAGAACCCCCGCTGGCCGGGCTTGATGACGCACATCCTGGGACAGATGGTGCATCTCAGGGCGTCGTCCGCGAAGGGCTCGGAGAACCTAGACTCCACTCCCAAGTGCCGTACCCAAGAGGGTGAGGAGGCGCCGGCTCTATAAACGGTTTCCCTGCGCAACCCTTGTATTCGCATGAATCATTAAATAACCGACCCGCATGTGGAGGTTCACGCGACCTGATGCCGCCGTGATTCTAGACGACCCGAGGGTCATCAAGAGCATGCCCAGGTACGTCGACGTCGTCAGGAACAGGCGGACAGCTAAATTCTTAATCGCACGGGCTTTCACTGCCAATTTTTCCTCGGGGGACGCCAGCGAAGAACTCTGGAAAAAACACGGTCATCACTTGGAGAGATACCATGAAATCGAGAGACGGTTGGATGAGGGAGTCTCAACCCTTGAAGACCTGGGAGATGGGCCCTCCCTTCTCGACCTCAAGATCGAGCTCGGAAGAAGGGTAATGACCAGTTGCCGCTTCTGCGTCCGTGGTTGCGGCGTGGACCGCCTCTCGGGCGAGAGGGGGTACTGCCGCTGCGGCGTCGAGTTCGCCCTCTCGAGCTGCTTCCCCCATCTTGGGGAAGAGCCAGAACTCGTTCCGTCCGGGACGATTTTCACGTGCGGCTGCTCCGTCAGGTGCATCCACTGCCAGAACTGGAGCATAAGCCAGTGGGGCGAGTCGGGGACGCCCGCTGGGCCCAGCCGGGTCGCCGCTGTGGTTGAGTCTCTGAGGCGGCAGGGGTGCAAGAACGTAAACATGGTGGGCGGGGACCCGACGCCGAACTGCTGGCTATGGCTCAGGACGATGCGTGAGGTCGACGCGAACATCGCCACCGTATGGAACAGCAACAGCTACTACAGCCAGGAGACCGCGGAGCTCCTCGCCGGGTTCATCGACCTCTACTTGCTGGACTTCAAGTACGGTAACAACGAGTGCGCATCAGCCATATCGGATGCCCCCGGCTACTGGGAGGCGTGCACAAGGAACCACCTGATGGCCATGAAATACGGTGAGCTCATCATCAGGGTTCTTGTCCTGCCGGGGCACAACGAGTGCTGCACGAGGCCAATCCTGAAGTGGATCGCAGAGAACCTGGGGCCTTGGACTCGGGTCAACCTCATGTTCCAGTACCACCCGGAATGGAGGGCCCGGGAGAGGCCCGAACTGAGCCGCAGGCTATCGAGGGACGAGATAAACGAGGCGATCAGAATAGCGGAAGAGGTCGGACTTAGGAACCTCGTCCATTAGCTTGAGAATAAGTCGTTCAGATGGTCCTTTGGGCCGCATTTCTAGCTCGTAGGGAAGGGAGAGGTTATACGATCCGACGACATGGTAGGTTGATTCGAATTGTCAAGCCCAACAGACTTCGGCGTTTTCATACCGCCAGAGCGCCCCAGCTTCGAGGACATACTCTCGGACGTCGTGCTGTCCGAGAGATTGGGTTATCACTCGATTTGGACGAGCGACCACGTAATCGGCACCTACGCCGATCCGGGGAACAACCGCTTCGAATGCTGGACAACCCTGTCGGCCCTTGCCGGTGCGACCAAGCGCATAAGGTTAGGGCAGCTGGTGCTGTGCAACCCCTTCAGACACCCGCCCCTCTTAGCCAAGGAGTCCGCCACCCTTGACTCGATAAGCGGCGGCCGCCTGGAGCTAGGATTGGGGGCCGGGTGGCACGAGCCTGAGTTCAGGGCCTACGGATACCCCTTCGAGAAGCCCTTAACGCGGGTCCGAAGGCTGGACGAGGCCACCCAGATAATAAAGAATATTTGCGCGTGAGCATGAACATCGGTGAGGTGATGAACCTCTGCCTGACCAAACCATTGCGCATTAAAAGAGCGCGTATTTTATTCATTTATACCGTATCTTTCCAAAGCCGACCAATATTCGTATGAAGGTATTCTTACACTCCATGTTCGACGACTGTAACTATGTCTTTACTGCGCGTGCGACCAGAATCAACGGAGGGCTATATCACAGTTTGGGAAGCTGCGAAAAATATTAGGTTAAGCGTAAATAGCTTGCAACAGATGGGCTCTCGTGGAGTGATTCCGACCACAAAAATAGGAAATAGGCTATATATACTCGAAGAGTTCCTGTCCGAATTAAAAGCAGAATATCCAAAAGATGATTATTAATGATTACATAAGCGACGAATTACTCTTTAAGTTCGTTTCCATCTCCATATACATATACCAACGGTGGCCCATCTGGCCATGTTATCTCCACAGTAGTAGGAGAAGCCGCCAGTTCTTTGAATTCTCCTGAATATTTTTTCTTCATTATCACGTGATAAATCCCTGATTCTTCTACCTCAAAACTCTGGATAACATCGTCATGTACAATTCCACCAGATTCCCAGTATCCAACTTGGTGTTGTGTCTCATTTTTCACCCATATCTTATACTGTCCCTGTTCATTAAGAATGAATACGCTAATTGATAGTGCTGGTGTATACCAGGTGCCATCTGAATAATAGACGCTGCCAGTTATGGAATGGAAAGTGTTCCCCCGCTCCGTTGTTACAAAGATATTATAATATGTACCATTCTGTGGCGAAATAGGGAATGGTCCTGTATTTTTATTTTCCATCGCTTTTATAAACGTATTATCAGTTTGGTAGTCATCGTTAAACCACACTCTCACTATTGTAACAGGCACTTCTCCTCTGTTTTCTATGTGTATATACAGTTCACTTGAATTTAACGAGTTGGGATATATAGTTACACGTAGATCTTCTTTAGCACGTTCTTCATCTGCGCTCTCAACTTCTTTTATCTTGCGTACATATAAGCTGTCTGCCTGTTTCATTACTAACTGCATAGGTATTACTGCTGTGAGCAATATTCCAATGAAGATTAAGGTGCCAAGAACAGTAGACACTCCCTTTTTTTCACATATCATTTTGAATCCCTGACTAACGACCTATAGCAATATCTTTTTTACGCTCATATTCTTATAAAAACAGAAATAAATTAATTATGAATTATAGAAATATATTGTATATATACGCCCATATTTTTTACTTTATAAAACAAACCTAAAATCGAAAAAACACACATAATTTGCCTAACAATCACCTTCTAAATGGTTCATTATAATCTATTACTTAGCAGTTAAACCATAGCTAATAAGGAAGATGTGGACCGAGGAGAGCCCCAGCTTCGAGGGGAGGCATTATCGGATCGAGGATGCCTACTGCGCACCGAAGCCTGTGCAGAAGCCCCATCCTCCGCTCATGATCGGCGGAGGCGGGGAGCAGATCCTGCTGAGAACAGTGGCGCGCCACGCCGATGTCTGCAACTTCGCCGCATGGCGCGGGACCCCTGAGGATTACCGCAGGAAGCTGAAGGTGCTCGAGAGGCACTGCAAGAAGGTCGGACGGGACCCGGCGGAGATCAGGGGTTCCTGGGCGGCGTACGTATTTCTCAAAAAGTGCAGAAGGGAGGCCGATGACGCTCTGGGGAAGTACATCGAGAGGATG
>Ga0209427_10000268_pt1 | contig 52831 bp, 38 predicted proteins | sample DeeMarSWOR136_30_FD_187465 | JGI IMG/M metagenome (GOLD analysis project Ga0209427, IMG submission 187465) | Marine sediment microbial communities from White Oak River estuary, North Carolina - WOR-1-36_30 (SPAdes) (version 2) | ecosystem: Environmental > Aquatic > Marine > Intertidal zone >...
CAAAGTCTATAGTGACTGGTGTTTTGACCGAAAACTGTCTCTGGGAAAAGGGCTGAATGCCTTCTTTGCCGGACCTTCGGGTACGGGAAAGACTATGGCCGCGGATATTATTGCTAATGAATTGGGTCTTGAACTCTATAAGATAGACCTATCGGCTATTGTCAGCAAGTATATTGGCGAGACGGAAAAAAATCTCGACCTTATTTTCCGTGAGGGACGGATGTCAAATGCAATCCTTTTCTTTGATGAGGCTGATGCCCTTTTCGGGAAGCGCTCTGAGGTCCGGGATTCACATGACCGATATGCCAATATTGAAATAGCTTATCTCCTTCAGAAAATGGACGAATATGATGGAGTGGTGATACTGGCAACTAATCTAAGAAAGAATATTGATGATGCTTTTGCCCGTCGTATGCATTTCTCCCTGGAATTCCCTATTCCAGAAGCTCCTGACCGCTATCGAATCTGGAAGAGCATATTCCCGCCGGAGGCACCACTGACCAAGGACATCGACCTTCACTTCATGGCCAATCAGTTCAAGATAACCGGTGGCAACATCAAGAACATCGCCCTTGGTGCCGCTTTCCTGGCAGCGGAAGACGGCGGTTGCATCAATATCGAGAACTTAATCCGAGCTACCAAGCGTGAGTACCAAAAAATGGGCAAATTATGCACCGAGGGTGAATTTGCTCAGTACTTCGAGCTGGTGAAGGGTTAAATACTGGGTGGGATAAAAATGGTACATAGTGAAAGAGCCGTCAGGGACAAGCAGGAAGAACTGGCCGAGGAAGGACATCGCCAGAAGAAAGCTCATTGGCCGCTTTACGAAAAGTTCAAAGCGCCTGATGAGGGTATAGTCGACTTTCAATTTGAGCCATCATTTGATAGGCATGCCGCCCTGCTGGTCAATGCCAGGACCGATGTGCAACGGGCCAACCTGGCAATACGTCTACAGCAGACCTATGGAAACCAGTACGTGCAGCGTCTCGTAGAGTCGCTTAATGTCCAGGCGAAACTCACTGTCAGTTCACCGGATGACGAATATGAGAGGGAAGCTGACCAAGTAGCTTATGCTGTTACCAGAGCTTCAGCCCCCAGTGTCCAGCGTCAGGCCGAAGAACCAGAAGAAGAAGAACCGGAGGAAGAAGAGGAAGAGGAGGAAGAGGGTGAGGAGCGAGTTCAAGCAAAATTGTCTGAGGGTCAGCCAAATATGGTCTCTGAAGACTTGGAAGCGAATATAAACGCCGCCCGCGGCACCGGTCAGCCACTTCCCGATTCAATACGTACCTCTCTTGAGCCTCAACTCGGGCACGATTTCAGTCAGGTGCACATACATACTGATGCCAAGGCTGATACACTCTCCCGGCAATTAAGTGCCGAAGCCTTCACCACCGGAAACGACGTTTTTTTTAGAGATGGTGCCTACCAGCCCAGCTCCGATAGCGGTAAGAAACTGATAGCCCACGAGCTTACCCACGTGGTGCAGCAGTCGGCTGTGCCGGTTCTTCAAAGGCAGGCGGTCGAAGCTCCAGCGACTGAAGAAAAAGGAAAAGGAGAAAAAGAAGGTGAGTTAACCCAAAACGTCTACAGGTTTGGGGTGGCTTTTGTAGACGATGGCAGCCGTGCCAAGCTCCAGGTAGGAGTGGAAGAAGAGGTATCAGCGGTTGGTGAGAAAAAAGCAGAGCCGCAGGGAGCGGGCCCTAATGTTCAGAGTTACGGTTACTCTTATCGCTCTCGCTGGGCTTGGGAAGCGAGCACCGAGTGGGAGAATGGCAAACCGGTTTCAGTTGAGGAAGCTCAGGAACATGCCCTTGCAGCAGTCGATTCGGCAAAGACAGCGATAGATAAAAGTGAACTAGACGAGGAGCAGAAGAAAGCTGCCAAGAACAAATTGGCTGAAATACGTGCACAAATAAAGGGATGTTTTACCGGACGCGCTATAAAGCCTTTTGTGCCCGCAACAGAAGAAATGGTAAAGAAATATTACGAGCAAGAGATGAACAAGGGAGAATATGCGGGCATTGAATACATGAATGACAAGGTTGAATACAAAAAAATAGCAGGTGGCCCAGCTAAAGCACCCAAAGCGCCTGAAATTGATGTAAAAAATCCTATCGTAATCGATGGATATAAATCCAATTATTACGATTTGCCCAAGGTGGGGGAGGGGAGAACGCAATTGGAGCGTTTGTGCAATTTAGACCCTGATAAGAAAAAAGGAATCATAATTGGTCATATCACGGGGCATACCGATATAGTGCCCGTAACCAAACCTGGACCCAGGTTTAAATCCCTGGAAGAGCTGTCCCAGCTCAGAGTCAAATCCGTTGTGGATAGACTTACACAGGCTAAATTAGGGCCTCCAGAGATAATCGAAGGGTTAGGTGACAGCGAGGCAGAGGTGAAAGACCCAACCGCTACAGAAGAAGAAAGGGCAAAAGACAGGAAAGTCGTTGTTTACTGGTATTGGCAGCAGCCTAAAACACCATGATTGTGACCAATGATAAATAAGCCTAGTGAAACCATTAGACAACTGCTGACAAAGAGCGTACTGATGAAGGATTAAACACTCCTGACGGAGGTAAAAAATGAATCAGCGTGAAAGAGCCAGACGATATAAGCGAGAAGAACCCCTGGAGGAAGGTCATCACAGAAAAAAGGTGCCTGAATCCTCGCACGACCGGTTTAAGGCTACGGATGATGGTGTGACCGACTTTCAGGTTGGGTCATCATTTGACACCCATGCTGCCCTGCTGGCTGGTGCCAGTACAGATGCCCAACGGTCTGACCTGGCAATGCATCTGCAGAAGACCTATGGAAACCGTTACGTACAGCGCCTGGTGGAATCGACGAAGGTCCAGGCCAAACTCACCGTAAGCTCGCCCGATGATGTCTACGAGAAAGAAGCTAACCAGGTTGCCGATGTCGTCACCAGGGCTTCAACATCTGATATCCAGCGGCAGTTGGACGAGGAGGAACTAGTTGCCACAAAACAAGCCTCTGGCATCCAGCGCCAGGTGGATGAGGAGGAACTGGTTGCCACAAAACGAGCCTCTGATATCCAGCGCCAGGAGGAAGAAGAAATGGGAGAAGAAGAGGAGGAGGTAGTTTCGGCAAAACGAACCTCTAAAATGCAGCAAGAACCTTTCACTGTCTCCGAAGACATAGAAGCAGATATAAACGCTGCCCGCGGCAGCGGTCAGCCACTACCCGATTCTTTACGCGAGTCTCTGGAGCCTCAACTCGGGCATGACTTCGGTCAGGTTCACATACATACTGATGCTCAGGCTAATAGACTGTCCCAGCAATTAGGTGCTGAAGCCTTCACCACCGGGAGTGACGTCTTTTTCAGGGAGGGCACTTATCAGCCTGGTTCTGACAGCGGCAAGGGGCTCATTGCCCATGAGCTTACCCATGTCGTACAGCAATCGGCTGCGCCGGCACTCCAGAGGCAGGCAGCGACGGAAACGCAGACTGAAGCCGCGGCACCGGCTGAAGCTACCGCTGACGTCGAAGAAAAGGCGGTATCAGAGGTAAACGAGTTTGCCGATAAGTTGGTGACCGAGCTGGATATTGCCATAATAAAGGGATTATTACACGGCGCCGCATTGTGTTACAAACTCGGTATGGAGTCAGTAGCCGAAGAGGCACTCAGGAAAGCTGCCGAGAAGGCTTCGCAAATGCTGGAAAGGAAAATCATTGCCTTCAATCCGAAGTCGGCAACCGAAGATATGGCGAAGGATTTACTGGATGCAGCCGCCAAGGCAATGGCACTGGGCGGTGATGAAAAGGCTATAGAAACAGCGCTTGAAGAAGTTCGGAAGCAGGCAGAGACACAACTGGCTTCTTTGGTCACTGAGCTGAAAGAAACACAATCGCCTGAAGTTGCCATAAAGGTGGCCAATAAAGCCGCCGACGTTATGATGCTTGGTGGTGAAGCCACGGATGCTGTGAATGCATTGAACGCATGGCAACAAAAATCACCAGTGGTTGAATAATTAATTCAAGATGAACAGGAGACCGTGAAGATGGTAGAGCATGAAAATAAGTCCTCTGGCGGAGTAAAAGACGCGGAGAAGACGCCGCGAAAACAGAAAGTCAAGGAGCCGGTAGTAGAGAAGTTAAAAGCGTTTGGTGAGGTTGAGCCTTATTCGGCCAGTCTGGGAAATTCTATGGGTGAGTCCTCTCAAGAGAGGCATGCTGCCCTGCTGGCCAATGCTAAAACTGAAGTGCAGCGGGCTAATCTGGCAATACATCTGCAGCAGACCTACGGAAACCGGTACATGCAGCGCCTGGTAGAATCGCTTAATATCCAGGCGAAACTTACCGTCAGTCAACCGGATGACGAATATGAGAAAGAAGCTGACAGGGTAGCTGATGCCGTCACCAGTGCTTCAACATCTGACATCCAGCGCCAGGTGGAAGAGGAAAAAGAAGAGGAGGAGGTTGCAGCGAAGCCAGCTTCTGACATCCAGCGCCAGGTGGAAGAACCGGAAGAAGAAGGGGAGGAGGAGGTTGCGGCAAAACCTGCTTCTGAAATACAGTATCAGCCTTTCACCGTCTCCGAAGACCTGGAATCGCGGATTAATACGGCCCGTAGCCATGGTCATCCCCTGTCTGATTCGACACGTGCTTCCCTTGAACCTCAATTCAACCGCGATTTCAGTGAGATAAAGGTACACACCGATGCCGAGGCTGATAATCTCTCCCGTCAATTAAACGCCAGGGCTTTCACCAGCGGAAACGATATCTTCTTCAGGAGCGGCGAGTACTACCCAGATAGTTCCGAAGGGCGGCAATTACTTGCCCATGAGCTGACCCACACCATACAACAGGGGACATCAACACGTATAGCCAGATGGGGCGGCGATGTTCACGAGACACTAACAATGAGCGCAGCCTATGACATTATACGTGACAAGCAGTGGAACTGGGTAATTCCTATGATTAAAAAGACATGTAATACGATGGATTGGCGTTTAAGACGTATCGCATCGGCTGCGGGGCCATATCTGAAACATCTTATCGGCCTGGGGCCTATAGCGGGAGAAGGCCCGGAACACGGAGAGGATGGCAACTATACTAAACCTGAAGCTACCAAACCTGAAGATGCCAAGAAGTACACCGATGAGCAGAAAGAAAATATCTGCGCTCCGGAGAATATAGGTCTACAGGATGAGCGTCTTGCTGAGGCTATAGCAGGCAAGGGACGGTTGGCCCAAATGGAAAAAACTAAACCAAAAACCATCTTTGGGAGAATTGGAATGTGGTGGGAAAAGCGGTCAACAAGAAAGGAAATCGCTGAGAAACTTGGTGATGCCCTGCATATAGCTCAGGATAGAGGGTCCCATCGTGAGGGCGCGAGAGGTCTGGGACACTCTAATCCCCAGGAAATAAAAAGCAAAGGCGCGTGGAGTACTGATAATCCAAGTGATAACACAATCGGATACGACAAAGCAAAAAAGAATACGCGTGAAGTGTTAGAGAAATTCAATAGCGGATGATAACCGGTTTTTTATATGACCATTAAACAAATGCTGACAGACAAAGGAGTATTTGACCCGGCGGAGGTTTGACGCCGTGAAGCCTTAAGAAGGAGGCGATTGTGGTAATGACGAATAATGGACACCATCTGGCGACAGAGGAAATACTGGAAGGTTTCCTTTATTCCTATCGCCAGCTCGATACGAACGCTTTGAAGGTCTATGAGGCATCGTCCGACCTCTATTCACTAATCAAGCTGCTGGTAGCAAAAGGAATCATTCAGGTTGATGAGCTGAACCAGTACAAGGAGGAGGTGGAAAAGAGGCTGAATGATAGCTTCAAGGATTCGGGTATTGGCGTAAGAGTGCGGCGCACTGATAATGAAACAGATAGCACGGCGCAAGAGGACAGGGTAGACTGTGAGGACAGGTTACATATATGTAAGGCTGCCTGCTGCGCACTGGCATATCCGCTCTCTGTGAGTGATATCAATAATGGAATGCGCTGGTGCCTGGCTAGGCCATTCATGAACGCCAGAGAGGCGGACGGCTACTGTATACACCTGGACCGGGATACGTTCAGGTGCACCATTTATGACCAGCGACCCCTTGTCTGCCGTAAGTATAACTGCCGCGACGACCGTCGCATATGGCTTGATTTCGATAATATGATTATCAACCCCGACCCATTCGATGAAGAGGACTCTTCTCATCATACCGAAGAGGCTTCAGATGAAGGGCACCCTTGGCGATGACCCGACTATAGCAGGAGGATAAACTGGTTAGATGATAAGTGATCTGGATGAGACCATAAAACAAATTCTGACAAAGAAAGGAGCTCTTAAACCGGCGGAAGTAGATATTCACTTTGAAACGCCGGACCAGGAGTGGTCGGCGTCCATCTCCAAGCCGACGGTCAATGTTTATCTATACGATATTCGGGAGAACCACAGGCTACGAGCCACGGAATGGGAAATCACCAAGGACAAGAATGGCAATTCTACCAGAAAAAAGACACCAAGCAGAATAGACTTCTCTTACCTGGTAACGGTCTGGACAAATGATATCCTGGACGAGCATCGTCTGCTGTGGCACGTACTTCAGACTCTGTTCCGCTATCCGGAACTGCCGGAAGATGTGCTATACGGTCAGCTTCAAGGACAGAAATATCCCATTAAGGCGATAGCCGCCCAGCCCGATGGCCTCTTTAATAATCCGGCTGATTTCTGGTCAGCCCTGAACAACGAGATTAAACCAGCCATCAACTACGTAGTTACTTTACCTCTTGATACAGATATAGCCTTCACAGCACCGATGGTCAAGACAAAGGTGCTCCAGGTCAAACCGCCGGATACAGATGTCGAACGCCTGGTACAGATAACCGGGATGGTATATGAAGCGGGAAAACCGGATAACGGTATCCCTGAAGCCAAGGTGGTTGCCAAGGAAGCCGGAATGACCGCTATGACGGATGATAAGGGAGAATATTCCTTCCCCAAACTCAGTATGGGGGAGCATACCTTCCAGGTGCTGGTCGCGGGTAAAAAGGTTCAGGAGAAATCGGTCACCATACCCAGTACCAGCTATGATCTGGAGGTGTGATACAGTCGCCATATTGGCGTAAAGGAGGTGCCAAATGTGATAGTCAGGGGAACAAACGGGTGATATTGTCCCCGGAGTGCCGGCAGGGGACAATCTAAAACCAGGTGCGGCATGAGTATCTATAGAAAGGAGACAATACTATGTCACCAGAATATCTTTCACCGGGTGTGTATGTCGAAGAGGTAGACCGGGGTACCAAGCCCATTGAGGGTGTCGGTACGGCATGTGCTGCCTTTGTCGGCTTTGCTGAGCAGGGACCAGTCGGACAGCCGACTTTCATTCCCAACTTTACAGAGTTCGTCAGCACCTTCGGTGGTTTCATCAAGGGGGGCTATCTGGCTCCGGCCGTCTACGGCTACTTTCAGAACGGAGGCGGGCGCTGCTATGTTACCCGACTTCCGGGAGGCGAGGAAGAAGCGCCCGAGCCGAAGGCGGTAGCTGCCCTGCCCAGCCAGGCAGAGTCATCAATTGCGAGCCTGACCATTACAGCTCTGGAAGCCGGCCCGGCAGGTGCCGAAATTTCCGTTGAGGTTACTAAGCCCAGCGGCGAGGGTGCTCCCGAGGACCAGTTCAACCTCACCGTGCGCCGTGGCGGTACCGAAGAGGTATTTGAGAACCTTAGCTTCAGCAAGGCAAAGGCAGCGCGCAATGTGGTAGAAATCGTGAATAAGGAGTCCAAGCTGATCCGGGTAGCCGTCAAGGAAACGGGTCAAAGCATGACGGAGCGTCTGCCAAGCCCCGGCAAGTATTCGCTTGCGGTAGCCGAAGCTGTAACCACCGCTCTGGCACCGGTCTCCAGTGACGTCATCGTTGGTGATGCCGCCGAACGCACCGGAGTCTCGGGCTTTGAGGTGGCTGAAGACGTTACCATGGTCTGTGTTCCCGACCTCATGGCATTGTATAAGGCAGGTGCTCTATCCATGGAGGGAGTAAAGGCAGTCCAGCTCGCCATGATTGCCCACTGCGAGCAGATGAAGGACCGCTTTGCCATTCTGGATTGCCCTCCGGGGCTCAACCCTCAGCAGATGAAAGAATGGCGCATGGATGAAGCTGGCTATGACACCAAGTATGGTGCCCTCTATTATCCCTGGCTCAGGATTGCCAACCCTATGGGCAATGGCGCGAGCATCCTGGTACCGCCCAGTGGACACATGGCTGGCATCTATGCCCGCAGTGACACTGAGCGCGGTGTTCACAAGGCACCGGCTAATGAGGTGGTGAGGGGTGCCATGGGTCTGGAGATGCAGATTACCAAGAGTGAACAGGATATCCTCAACCCAATCGGTGTCAATTGCATCCGGGCCTTCCCTGGTCGTGGCATTCGCGTATGGGGTGCCAGAACCCTCTCCAGCGATGCATCATGGCGTTATATCAATGTAAGGCGCCTGTTCAACTTCGTTGAGAAGTCCATCGAGCGGGGCACCCAGTGGATAGTCTTTGAGCCCAACGATCCGGACCTGTGGGCACGCATCAGGCGGGATATTACCGCTTTCCTGACTAATGTGTGGCGCACCGGTGCATTATTCGGGGCTACACCATCGCAGGCATTCTACGTCAAGTGCGATGAAGAGACCAATCCACCCGATGTGCGTGACCTGGGACAGGTAATCATCGAGATAGGCTTGGCGCCTGTGAAGCCGGCCGAGTTTGTTATCTTCCGTATAAGCCAGTGGGCTGCCGGCTCAGAAACATCTGAATAACAAGAAACTCAAAAAAGACAGGGAGGTAAATGACAATGGCTATTGCTAATGAAGAGGCTGGCAGAGAAGATCCATTAGTAAGTTTTCACTTTATGATTGACGTTCAGGGGGAAATCACAGGTTACTTTACCGAGGTCAGCGGCCTGGGCTCGGAGAGTGAGATTATCGAGCAGAAGGTAGTGAACGAGAAGGGTATAGAGATAGTCAAGAAGATTCCCGGTCGGTTGAAGTGGGGCGATATTACCCTGAAGCGTGGCATCACCTCGAGCCTGGATATGTGGAACTGGCGTAAAAAGGTTGAAGAGGGCAAAGTAAGTGAGGCACGCAAGAACGGGTCTATCGTCATGTTTGACCAGGAACTCCAGGAGAAGGCCCGCTGGAACTTCGTCAACGGTTGGCCTACCAAGATAACCGGACCCGCCCCCAAGACTGACAGCAATGAACTGGGTATTGAGGAGCTGACGATTGCACATGAGCTAATCACGCGTGTAACATAGGAGGTTTGAGAAATGACTCTGCAAACGGAATTCGCATTTACCCTGCCCCGTGGTTATGTTGACGGTGAGGGTAACCTCCACAAGCAGGGCACGATGCGTCTGGCAACAGCGATGGATGAGATTGGACCTCTCCGTGACCTTCGTGTGAAGTCCAACCAGGCGTACCTGGCAGTCATGCTACTGGCCCGGGTTATAAACAGGCTGGGTAGCCTGTCTGAAGTTAATACGGGTATCATTGAGAACCTGTTCTCGGCGGACTTTGCCTATCTTCAGGACTTTTATCGTCGTATTAATGAGAACGGAACGGCCAATATCTCAGCCACATGTCCTGAGTGCAATCATGAGTTCGAGGTAGACCTTGGCTACCCGGGGGGATCGTAAGCTACCCCCTCGAGCAATTGCACGAGGAGGTAGCTTACATCGCCTACTATTTCCACTGGCCGCTCAAGGACATCCTCGAGATGGAGCACCAGGATCGCCGCCAATGGGCGCAAAAAATAGCCGAGATTAACCGGAAAATGACGGAGGTTGGCTAAGGTAGGAGCTGGTTAGTATAACTTCTTAATAAGGAGGGAATGTGCCAGAGCATATAGGTAATGCAGGCAATACAGCTATGGCTTTGGTAGAACGTATCATGCGTTCTCTCACTAATCGGAATAAGCCGGATATTGAGCCGGAGGGATATGACGAGGGGCTGGAGTTACAGCACCACAAGTTAACTCATGGCTTGAAACGAACCCAGCCCCGAAGACTTGTTCAGCGCCGGTATGCAGACCGGTACTCTAAATCGGTACCGGTAGCAGTAACGAGGACTCATTCCGATACGAGTATTGTACTGCCGGCTCCTGCCGTTAGCATGCCTCTAACCACCAGACCACGGAAGGGTAAAAGCGAGGCCAGGGGAAGCGAACCGCTATCAGCGGCAGGTTTGGCTGAAAAGAGCCCTGAATCAGTTCCTCAAATAAACACACAGGAGATTGCGGACAGGGTTTACTGCCTGATGCGACATGACCTCATTTTAGGAAAAGAAATACCAGATTGGGGGGATAAGCTATGGTGATGTCAGTAATTGAAAGCCTGTTTACAAAGACAGGGAAACGGATTGACCCCTTTCCCACCTTCAAGTTCCATGTTGAGGTTGGGGATATTACGGAGGGTGCTTTCAGCGATTGCAGTGGTCTGGAAATTTCTACGGAAGTCCATGAATATAAAGAGGGCGGACTGAATGATTATGTTCATAAGATACCCGGCAGGACCAAATACTCCAATATCACATTGAAACGGGGCTTCGCTACTTCCAACGAGCTTTTCAATTGGTATAAAACGATGGAAACTCAGATAAATACGGGTACAGCTTTTGACTTCCGGGAGGTTACAATAAAGCTTTATAGCAGTGTAATACAGGGAAAAGTGATGCGCTGGACGTTGCATAAAGCCTTCCCGGTTAAATGGGTAGGTCCGACCTTTAATTCCGCTGAAGCAGCCATTGCCGTAGAGAGCCTGGAGTTTGCTCACCATGGCATAGAAGTAGACTTATCGGGATTGAAAGATGAGCCCGGACTTCTTACCCAGATTATCGAGGCCATAATGCCAACATAGACCTGGAGAGATAGTGTAATGCCGAGAGACGAAGGCAACTCGAACAGTCAACAGAATAAGACATTGGAGAACAAAAAGCTGAATGACGGGCTACTTAAACACCGGCCTGACCCTGTGTTATTACTGACGGCTCGCACGCCAATCCAGGCAGGTAGGCCGAGTTTAATATCATATATTCAGCAGAAGAGCCGTCAGGTCGGCGAAATCGGCGGTCATCTGGCGAGGTATGTGGCCGGTCGTGATTATCTGGCTTCGACAGTATTACGGGCTACTCGCCTGCCCTTGTTATCGAGAGCCTTCGATTATATTTCGAGGAAAACCACTTTTATCACACCTATGCTGCAACGAATGCTCGATTTACCATGGTTTCGTCGAAAACAGAAGCCGGGACATAGCATTAAGCATGCAGCCGGTGCCACCATCAATACAGCCGACGTAGCAACAGGTGATGCGATAAGTCTGCGGTCAGCGGAACCTCATCCCGATACGCTCCTCAGGAATTTAATTGAGACTGAAGGGCAGCTGGGTGATGAGGCGGATGAAATCTATCCGCCGGTTATCGATGAAACATATCCCATGATTATCAGTGACCGGACGTTACCGCCTGCGACCAGCATGAAAACACTTGATACTACCTCAAAATTGCCCCGTTATCCGCTGGTTACTTCCAGGTGTTTTGATATAAAGCAGGGAACTAACAGGATGACGAATGAGAGCAGCCGCAATTTTACAGTCTCTCGTGTTGAGCCGCCCCGGCTACCGCCAGACACTACTTCTAAGTTGCCCCGGCATACCCCGGTTATCTCCATGCCTTCAGATGCGACGCAGATAATTAACAGAATGAAGACTGAAAGTGACCGTGGATTTATCGGTTCCCGTGTTGAGACGCCTTTGATACCGCTTTCGGGTACGTACCGGTCCCGTGAAATCGAAGAAACTGACCGGAAGCAGTTCGAAGGTACTCCGGAAAACCTGACTGAAGTTGACCGGCAACCCCAGAGTACTCAGCAACCACGAAAGTGGTCACAGGTCTTAATGACTTTAGCTCGTCGAGTATTTCGGCGGCATAAGCCCACGACTGTACGTCAAGATATAGCTGCTGAGGATATCAGCGAGGTTAGCGACGTTGCAATACGGCGTCCCGACTATGCCAGGGCCGTTGAGCCAGAAGTTGAGGGCGGCGTTGTTCTAGCGGAACAGCCCATCCTTCCTTTCCCAGCTGATACACCCATAACTGGGGAATCGCACGAGGCTGCCGTACAAGATGTCCGGGTTCAGCGTAAACCGACCAGTTCGAAGCAGCCTTTTATATTTAGGAGTAAAAGTCCATCTACCAAGCCGCCGGCTCGAAGTGGACAGTCCATCTTCAGGAGTATACTGGATTTACCCGTAAGTATTCCAGGTCCGCCAATAATGCGTAAAGCAGCAAAGTATATTAGTCAGTTGGTATCAAAGCAGCCATCCTCCATGACATCAACCGCCGATGATGGTTCCAAAGTGGCTCCCGTGAAGATTGCTCCTGAAAGGGTGCCACAGGCAGGCCAGCCCCGGCATGAACCGGTAGTCAGTCCATCTTTAGAGCCGGCAACACCGAAAGACAGTATTGTATACCGAAGTGAAGATATAAGCGATGTGAGGCGAGATTCGGATACGCTTGATCCACTTGCCCTGGAATATGGCGGAATCGAACAAGGCTATATACCAAGACGTATGAAAAAGCCCTGGCTCCGCAGAGAGTCTCAATTCATAAATATCCCGCCTGTTCAACCATTATCTGTTCCCGGCATCCACCGTACAATATCATCACCTTATCAGCGCTTGTTCAAATCGAGGGCTCGTACGCCCATATCTGCAGGGATTGAAGACTATGGATTCCAGCGGGACCAGGAGTATATGCCCTCAGCTTCGGGCTACGAGTATGGCCTTGAACCGGCGATGGAGATGCCGGTACCTTCTATAATACAACCGAAAGCAGAATTCGATGCTGCTTACAGCCAGGAGTTACTAACAGCCAGACGTAGTATTCTGCCTGAGCTGACTTATACCAGGAGTCAAAATCTGCCTGAGCCGGAGCCAACTCAGGTCAGCCGGGCACTCGAGGAGCCATCCCGGTCTATGGCTATAGAACCGGAGGAGGGTGCCGGCGAAGCGGCGGCACCGGACATTAATGTTATCGCCCGTGATGTTTATCGTCTATTAAGACGAAGGCTCATCAATGAGAGGGAACGTGCCCTTGGGGTAGTTTAGGAGAAGAAAATGGCAGATCTAAACGCGATGCTTAACCTAAGTAGCAGCACCAAGCCGGCGAAGGCCTGTATAAAGGCTGAGGATGGTGATGATACGAATCCAATCTACTGTCTCTTCAATCCTAACGAGTATACCTTCACCAAACATAATGACTGGAGACAAGTAGCATCCTTGGGTAAAAATTTATCCGTGCTGAAATTCGCCGGTGGTAAATCTCAGACGCTGAAGATGAAGCTTTTCTTTGATACATATGCCATCGGTGAGGATGTGCGCGATACTACCAAGCGAATCTGGAAACTGATGGAAATCAATCCGAAATTAATCGACCCTAAAACTGACAAGGGCCGTCCCCCCATAGTCATGTTCCACTGGGGCACCACATGGTCATTCAAAGCCGTCATCACAGATATCAGCCAGACATACACCATGTTTCGCTATGACGGAGTTCCGGTAAGGGCGACGCTGGACGTTACCTTCCTTCAGGCAGAGGATGCCGCCATCTATGAGCCACAAAACCCGACCACCAGGGGACAGGCCGGCTACAAGCAGCGGGTGGTAAATGAGGGGGATACCATCGACTGGATTGCTCACGAGGAATATGGTGACAGCACCCAGTGGCGTTTCATTGCCGATACGAACAACCTTGATGACCCTTTGAGACTGAAGCCGGGACAGGTGCTGGCTATTCCACCGAAACCATAAAGGAGAGAGGTTTATGCCAAAGTTAGTATCATCGGTACATCTTAAAATCGACAATCAGATGGCCGAAAAGAGCGTAATGGACGATATCAGCAGTATTGAGGTCGACCAGAGCCTGCTTCTTCCCGATATATTCTCAATACGCCTCAACGATACGTTTGACGGCTCTCAATTCGATTATGTTGATGGCTCCACCTTCGCTATCGGCAAGGCAGTGGAAATCTCGGCATGCACCGAAGGACAGGAGGAAGAGGGTGATTTAATCAAGGGAGAAATTACCGCTATTGAAGTAGAGTACCCCCCCGATGGCGGCACTATTATTGTAGTCAGGGGCTACAACAAGGCACACCGCCTGCACCGGGGCAAGAAAAACGATACCTTCCTGCAACAGACCGACAGTGATATCGTGAAGAAGATAGCCACACAGTGCGGACTTCAGGTGGATGTGGACGCCACCACGCACAAACATGAGCACGTTATCCAGCACAACCAGACTGACATGGAATTTCTTCAGGATAGGGCCCGACGTAACGGCTATTTTATGTATGTAAAAGACGATAAACTCTACTTCAAGAAGCCGGATGGAGTGGGTAATACCCAGAATCAGCCAGTCCTCATGCGGAGTGATAACCTGTTGGAATTTCAGATCCGTGTGACGACTGCCGAGCAGGTGAATAAAGGCGTGGTTCATGCCTGGGATGAGAACACTAAAAAGGCTATACAGGAGGTGGTAACGTCTCCGTCTTCCAGGCTTAAAGCGGATATCGGAATTGATAAATGGGGCGGAGACGCTGCTAAAGCCGCCTTTAACAAGGAAGCGTCGGAGGTAGTGAATAATCGTCCCGTGAATACTCCGAATGAAGCTAAAGCCATTGCTCAATCCGTCATTGATGAAAAATTCAGTGCCTTTTTACAGGCTGAAGGCACCTGCGATGGAAATCCAGCTGTAAGCCCGGGCACGAAGGTCAAGATTGAGAACGTCGGCACCAGGTTCTCTGGATCCTACCTGATTACTCGTGCCGTTCACCATTATGACCAGGAAAAAGGCTACATCACATGGTTTGAAAGCAATGGTCACCGCGCCAATACTCTGGGACAGTTGCTGGCCGGTAACAATCATAATGGCAGCAGTCACGGCGTGGTCATAGGCAAGGTAACCAATCTCAATGATCCCGACAAACTGGGGCGAATAAAGGTTCAGTACCCTTCAATATTCGCCAAGACAGGAAGTGACGGTGTCGAGAGCGGTTGGGCAAGGCTGGTTACCCCGATGGCGGGCCCGGAGAGAGGCATTGAATTTATTCCTGAAATCAACGACGAGGTGCTGGTTGCCTTCGAGCATGGTGATATCAATTACCCCTATATCCTGGGATCATTATGGAACAAAGTGGACAAACCGCCTCTTATTTCCGAGACGGTAGGAGATAAGAAAGTCAATAAAAGAGTTATTAAGTCCCGCTCCGGACATACGATTATCCTTGACGATACCGATAACGAGGAAAAAATATCTATAGTCGACAAGACGGGGAAAAATTCAGTTGAAATCGACTCGAAGAATAAAGCTATAACCATAAATTCTGAGGCTGATATTACTATAGAGGGGAAAGCAAATCTCACGCTAAAGGGTAAAACTATAGTAATTGAGGCCATTCAGGGCGGGAATATAGATGTAAAGGGCAACAACGTCACCATGGAGGCCCAGGCCAAGGCTACTTTAAAGGGCACCAGCGGAGCCGATATTGAGGGCACTCAGGTAAATGTCAAGGGAAGCGCGAAAACGAGTATTGAAGGTGCGGCGGTGTCCGTAAATGGAAGCGGTATGACAGAAATCAAGGGCGGCTTAGTGAAAATAAATTAAGACAGTATTTTATCGTTTGGAGGTTATATGCCACCAGCAGCAAGAGTAGGAGATATGACGGCTCACGGGGGCGTCATTGCCGGGCCAGGGTGCCCTACCGTCCTGATTGGCAATATGCCGGCGGCCAGGGTGGGAGATATGCATACCTGCCCGTTGGTAACAGGAGTGGTACCACATGTGGGAGGCCCGATTCTTCCGCCAGGCAGCCCTACGGTACTGATCGGCAATATGCCGGCGGCCAGGGTAGGGGACATGGCTACATGTACCGGTCCCCCTGATACTATTATTCCGCCGGGATGCCCCACGGTAATGATTGGCCCATGACAAGGAGGTGAATGGCTATGGTAACAGATGGAATCAAAGATGCATTAGGTATGGGTTGGTCTTTTCCCCTCCGTATAGACGGTCGGGGAGGAATCTCCATATCGCAGCATGAAGCCGATATCCAGGACTCGATACGCATTATCCTAGGCACAGCTAAGGGAGAGAGACGGATGCGTCCCAATTTTGGCTGTGATATCCATCTTCTCATGTTTGCGCCTAATAATGCCACTACATGGGGACTGGCTACTCATTATGTCGAAGAAGCCCTTGGCTGGTGGGAACCGCGCATTGACGTAACCGAGGTTAACCCGCAGCCTGACCCTGAGGATAACAGCCGGCTTCTCATTAATATAAGGTACCGGATTAAGGTCACTAACGACGCAAGAAATCTGGTTTACCCATTTTATTTATTATCGGGGAGGGAATGATGGCACTGCAAACACCAAATCTGGACGACCGTAAATTCCAGGACATTGTCAGTGAGGCTAGAAGTAAGATTCCGCTCTACTGTCCCAAGTGGACGGACTATAATCTGAGTGATCCGGGTATCACTCTGATTGAACTCTTTGCGTGGATGGTGGATGTGCTGCTTTACCGGTTGAACCGCGTCCCGGAGAAAAACTATATCAAGTTTATGGACCTAATTGGCATTAAACTTGAACCTCCGAAACCAGCTACCGCAAACCTGACATTCCGTCTCTCAGCAGCTCAATCGGAAACATTTACTATACCCCGCGGTACTGAGGTTTCTACGGTGCCTACAGAGACCCAGGATGCGATTACGTTTACCACTAACCATGATTTTTCCATACTCGTACCTGACCTAGCACATGCACTGACCACACCCAACGATACTACATATGATGACATAATGCCCGCACTAAGAGATGTTGACATTCAGACACCCATCTTCCAGGAGGTACCGGAGGAAAATAATGCGCTCTATCTGGGCTACAGTAATGACCTGAAAGGGCACGTTCTGGCACTGACTGTACAGTGCAATATTGAGGGTATTGGTGTTGACCCGCACAACCCACCCTGGGCCTGGGAATTCTGGGATGGCGGGCGCGAGCGATGGTCACCTCTAACACTGGAATCTGACACAACCGGTGGGTTCAACACCAATGGCCAGGTTATTCTCCGGGTGCCACTTACTAGCACTACGAGAGAGGTAAACAAGCAACGTGCTTTCTGGATACGATGTCGGGCGACCAAGGCAGAGGCCAAGCAAAGCGCCTATACCAGTTCACCAAAGGTCAGGAGTATTGTTACAGAGAGTATTGGCGGTACTGTGCCGGCCAGCCACTCCCTGCGGGTGGATACTGAACCGCTGGGATGGAGTGACGGTACTCCCGGACAGAAATTCAATCTACAGAATGTTCCTGTCCTGGCGCGGGAGCAGGGTGAAACCCTGGAAGTGGAGACGGAAAACGAGGGGGAATTTGAGCCGTGGCTGGAAGTCAGCGATCTGGCTAATTCCGGTCCCGATGACTCCCACTTCACCTGCGATAGCGTATCCGGAGAGATTCAGTTAGGGCCTTCTATCAGAAATCCTTTGGGTGGGGAGCATCAGTACGGTCGTATGCCGCCTGAGGGACGTCGACTTCGTTTCACTTCCTACCGATATGGTGGTGGCGTTATTGGGAACGTCGGTGAAGGAACGATTACAGTATTAAGGTCTGCCATCGCCTATGTAGATTCGGTGGTCAATTACGAGGCGGCCCAGGGTGGCAGTGATGCCGAAACCTTGGAAAGCGCCCAGTTGCGAGTACCTCATATTTTGAGGGCAAACACCAGGGCAGTTACAGCTGAAGATTTCGAGGCTCTAGCTTTAGAGGCGTCACCCGAGGTCGCCCGTGCCAAATGTATTACCCCAGGTGATGGCGCTGACGAAGATAGGCCGCCAGCGGGAGTAGTCCGGTTGCTTCTTGTCCCATCAGTATCGGACGGTGACGGCTACATAGCTGTCGAGGAGCTGGAGCTACCCAGACAGGTACGGGAAAAAGTAAACTCTTTTCTTGATGACCGCCGTTTACTGGCCACGCGCCTTGAGATTGCTTCCCCGGAATACATACCGGTATCCGTGGCGGTTCAGATCAGGGTAAAGAAGCGCAGCGTTCATGAACAGGTGGTGGCTGACGTCGAAAGGAGATTATGCCAATATATCAATCCGCTATGCGGTGGCGCCGATGGAGATGGCTGGCCTTTCGGACGCAGTCTTTCTCCTCCTGAAATCTATGCAGCTCTCCAGGGTATCCCCAGAGTGGACTACGTCGAAGACGTAAAAATTATACCTGTTGACCCTGCTACCGGTGAGGGCCAAGAGGCCACTACCAAGCTGGCTATTTCGCCTTACAGTCTAATCTATTCGTACAAACATGAAGTAACGGTGGTGGAATAGGGATTTGTTAAGAAAATGTTGACATTATGGAAATTACGGTGATATACTTACTAACTAACTGGCAAGAGGAGCTAAGGTGGCAGCACAAAATGTTAATAATGGCGCACTGCTGAAGAGCAGATATATCCAGTATTTGCCAGCTTTGTATCGGGACGACGAGTTCATGACGCAATTCCTTCTCATTTTTGAAAGCGTGATGAGACCCCTTGAGAATAGCGTAAATAACCTGGAGCTATACCTTGACCCTAAAATGACGCCTGAGCCCGTGCTTACATGGTTGGGCTCGTGGTTAGGTCTGGCTCTCGACCCAACTCTACCTTTAGAGAGGCGTCGTGAACTGGTAAAAAGGAGTGCTGAATTATATCGATGGCGAGGAACCAAGCGCGGCTTGTCTGAGTACCTGAGGATTTATACCGGCACTGTGCCCGAAATATCCGAATATATTCCGGGAATGCGCCTTGAACCTGGAACACAGCTGGGCATTGAGACCAAACTCGGTAGTTCGGGCAAAGGACACCACTTCACGGTAACTCTGTATCTTGATGAAAATCATGCTGTCAGTACCGATGCAGTAAAGGCGATTGTTGACTCTCAAAAACCAGCCCAGACCATCTATACGCTGGATATAAGACGGAACGGGAGAAAAGTGGAGAAGAAAAGGTGAGTTTTGACGAGATAATACGGTTTCAGTTAAAAAGAGTGAACCCTTTTCAGGGTCTGGTGATAGACGCCGAGGCCTGGCAGGACGCTCATGACTACCATCGCAACCAGCAGAGGCTCCATTTATTGGCCTTCCATAAAACGGGGATAGTCGCCGGTCTCGAGGTTGTGAGCCATGACCCGCCTGATTTATCCGTTGTTATTCAGCCGGGATTGGCTGTTGACCCTGAGGGCAATATAATCATTGTATCTCAAGCACAGGATTACCAGATCCAAACACGCCAGAAGGGAACGGTCTATCTCATAATTCAGTTCCGCGAAATACCCGCGGAACCGTACCAGCCTCCGGAGGGCGGTCAGGCAACGCGTATCCTGGAGGCCTACCGGATAGAACAGAGGGACAAACTGCCAGATGAACCATATCTGGAACTGGCTCGCATTGATTTTGACCCGGCTAAAAAAGCGATAGCAAATGCCAAGAACCCGTCCAAGTCGGCAATTAACGAGATTAACCTAGCATTCCGTCAGGAAGCCAAAGAAGCGGCACCAGCCGCACCGGTAGCTCCAGAGAAAGCCGCCCCGGCCGCTCCAGAAAAGGCTGCCCCTGCCGTTGCCAAAAGCCCGGAGATTAAGCGGGAGACAATCATCATAGGTCATACAATACTCGCCAGCACTGATAAAAAATTGCACATTAATGGTTTGCAAAACCTTGCCAGAGAAGCAAGCCGGGGTAATAACTTTACTGTCGACATCTCGGAAAACATATCGTTGGATAAGGATATCAATCAGTACGCAATGATATATCTGACAGGAAACGGTAGCTTTGAGCTAAGCCCGGAGCAACAGGAAGCTTTAAAAGGATTTCTACAATCGAACGGGATAATTTTTGGTGAAGGTTGTTCCGTAGGACAGGAAGAGGAAAAATCAAAAGGGGCAAAGGAATTCGGATTAGCCTTCAATCAGCTCGCCAGCCAACTTGGTTGTAAGCTTGAGACTGTTCAACATGGTCATCTTCTGTTATCGGCAGTACATGTCTTCTCGGCAGTACCACCAGGAGCCGAGCCGAAGGGCCTCATTCTGGAAGGCGGGCATATGATATACAGCGGATGTGATTATGGTTGTGCCTGGCAGGGAGGACATCCGGATGCCCTCCTGTCCCGGGATATTATCCGATCCACTTTTGAAATGGGAGCCAATATTGTCACTTACGCTTATTTGACGAAGACAGCCGGACACTAACCAGGAACCGGCGTTTATTAACCACCGTATTTAAGAGGGCTAAGACATGTCAGATAGAATCGAAGTGTCAATAAATGCCACCACTTTTACACTTAATGCTGGGGAGACTGCCGAAGCTATAGTAACCCTGCGTAACCTGGGACAGAGTGTGGATCAGTTTACTCTCAGCATCGAAAAACTTGATTCTGAATGGTACACTCTTCCGGCTTCCAGTGTGGCTCTATTTCCTAATGACCAGGATAACCTGAAGATTGTCCTGCACCCGCCAAAGACAGCTGACGCCGAGGCTGGTTCTCACCCTTTCCGCGTAAAGGTTACTTCTCAGGAGAATCGGGAAGAAGAAACCGCCGTAGATTTGACTATTGAAATTCAGGCGCTTCCCTCTCTTGAGTTAGCCATCTCTCCACCAAGTATTACCGGAAGGAAGGGGACCTACGATATCGAGGCCAGTAACCCGGACGATACCAAGGCGGTACTACGACTTTCAGCCAGCGATGCCGAAAACAAGCTGCGGTATCGTTTTCAGCCTGATACTCTTGTCGTGCCTGGCAAAGGTCAGGCGAAGGCCACGCTACAGGTAAGTCTGGAATGGCTGTCACTTCTAGGTATAGAAAAGGCATTTGATTTTCAGGTACGGGCAGTTCCTATAGTAGCTGAGCAAGGCATAACCATTAATGGTCAGTTGGTTCGTCCATCATTCAACTGGTACTTAACAAAAGTAAGAACTAGTAAGTACGTGACCAGAGTAAAGTCTTATAGGAGATTTCCTGGGATAAAGGTGCCCTGGCTGAGGCGACAACCGACAATTCGTGTCTTTGAAGCGACCACCACGGATAGACGAGAGTTCAAAGTCATATGGTCGGTAGGGCGAGCAAAGAAAGTCTTACTGGCGGACGAGGAGGTTGAATCTAAAGGGGAGAGAATAGTCAGCCCGAGCGAGGAAATAAAATATATTCTTACGGCTGATAATAAATACGGAGTTTCAAGCAGAGTCCTGGATATTCGACCATTACCAATGCCGGAGGCCAAGGTCTCCACGCGGATAAAGGCAAATCTATCTCCCACCACATTTGAGGTCGCGGCCGGTGGTACGCCGGTCCAGGCTACAATGGAATTGCAGAATCTCGGTGATATTGTTGACAAATTTATAGTAGGCATAGACGGTATTGATGCGTCATGGTATAGCTGCTCAGCCTCAAGTATTGCCCTGATGCCCCAAGCCTCCGGCCAGGTAATTATTTCTTTAAATCCACCCAAGAAGAAGGGAATAAAGACCAGAGTATACCCATTCGCGGTTACTATCAGCTCCGAGAGTAACCCAGGAGAGGTGGCCAGTGTTCTAGGCCAACTGGAGGTACTGCCGTCGGTAGAATATAAGCTCGCGATTCGTCCGTATCGTATCACTGCCCGTAGAAAAGGCACCTACCGGGTTGTTCTGACCAATACCAGTGTGAGCAATGCTGATGTCCTTCTGGAAGCCACCGACCTTGATGAGGGTTTGAAATTCCGCTTTAAAACTGAGAACCCCATCGTACCTGCTTGGCAGACATTTGAAATACCGATGGTGGCCAGACCCAAAAAAGGTTCAACGGTCGGTGAAAAGAAACGATATGACATTACGGTAACATCCACCGATAATACTTCAGGCAATTCTCAAACTGTAAACTGTGAACTGAATCACGCCCCAATTATAACCTCCTGGCGGAGTATCTTCCGTGCCGTCAGAATTATCCTCTTTCTTGGCATTATCGGAGCACTTATTGGTTTCGTAATACACTGGGGAGGCGGATTCAGTATGCTCAGGAGCAATCCACAGATGTGGTGGGACACCCTGGTTCATCAGGCAACAAGCACTTTTGGAAGCTGGTGGGGCAAATAGACTTTATATACAGGTGTGTTCCAGATATAGGCCTCATATTTTACCAAACCGTAATGCCCAATAGTATGCCGTTACAACCGCTCATCTTGTGATATATTCCTGCAAAGGCAGCGATGGCAAGTTTCAACGATTTTATTTATCTCCGGCCGGTAATCCGGCAAGGTTTCTCGTGCAGTCTCGGCTGCGGGACAAGGCCTCAAATCGGTTTTAATAGAAACTTGATCAGCTCAACCGGAACTCTTTAATATCTGGTTTTTCTTCTGCTCATATTCTTCGTCGGTCAGTATACCCTCATTTTTCAGTTCATCCAGCTTCTGAATCTTCTCGGCAATAATGGCATCTCGTTCAATCTGGCTTTTATTCCGCTCGTACTCCTCATCGGTCAGTATACCCTCATTCTTGAGTTCAGTCAGCTGCTTGATTTTTTCGTCAGGTTTGGTATCCGATTCGGCAGAGGAGATTTCCTCTAAAACCTGGTTTTTCTTCCGCTCGTATTCCTCATCGGTCAGAACACCTTCGTTCTTGAGTTCGTTCAGGCTCCTCAGAGCTTGAGCAGAGTCAGTACCACCGGCAGTATCAGTGCCGACCTGTTTCTCAACATAGTCACCCACCCACACTACCTTATACCTTTCTCCTTGGTAAGCCTTGTACATTAAAAATATCCATAACAATATTGTTAATATCCATATAATAAGACCTAATACCCAGAATATGAGATTAAACAGGATAAGGAGTACTGTAATTATGCCGAAGACAATACATGATTGAATGGCATGGAAGCGAACGAACTTATTGTCCTTCTCAAGCAGCAGAAACACAAAGCCACTTATCCACCCCAGAACATAACACAGTAGTCCGGCAACATTTTCATCGAGTCCCATAGAAGTCTTTTTCATATCATTTATTCCTTTTCAACTAGATTTTATATTCAGGATATTCGTTTACGCGGAGTCCTGTAGAATCTGGGCCTTTTTCTGCTCATATTCCTCATCGGTCAGGATACCCTGGTCCCTCAGCTCAGCCAGTTTCTTAATTTTTTCAGCAGAAGCGGCATCCGGTTCAATCTTCTCGGTGGGAGTGGTTTCCGGTGCGGTCTCTGTAGCAGAAGCAGTTTCCTGTAGAATCTGGCTTTTCTTCTGCTCATATTCCTCATCAGTCAGGATACCCTGGTCTCTAAGGTCAGCCAGTTTCTTAATCTTTTCTTCAGAAGCGGTATCTGGAACAGGTTTTTCGGCAGGAGCGGTTTCCGGTATGGACTCTTCGGCAGGAGCGGTTTCCGGCACGGGCTCTTCGGCGGGAGTGGTTTCCGCTATGGGCTCTTTGGCAGGAGTAGTTTCTCGTTCTATCTGGCTTTTCTTCTGCTCATATTCCTCATCAGTCAGGATACCCTCGTCCCTCAGTTTAGTCAGCTTCTTAATCTTTTCTTCAGAAGCGGTATCTGGAACAGGCTTTTCGGCAGGAGCAGTTTCTCGTTCTATCTGGTTTTTCTTCCGCTCGTATTCCTCATCGGTCAGAATGCCTGCTTTCCTCAGTTCAGCAAGTCTGTTTAATTTTTGAGTGGAACCGGTATCTATTGTAGTCTGTCTACTTAAATTGACTGTCGACTCTATTCTTATTTCATCACCCGTTTCCAAAGAGGCAAGTCGTCTGCGTTTTAATTTCCTGTATAGGGTAACAACGCCAATGATAAGGAGAATGGCTCCCAGTAAAATTACTATCCAATGAGTGAAGAAGCCAATAATCAATAAAACTAGGCCAATTATGGCCAATATCACGCGTACCATTTACCCACCTCCACGATTTTTTTCACTTAGTATAAAAATACATCTGACTTCGATCAATGTCAATATTTAGTTAGCCGAATCCCCAATTTTTCATCTTATTAAAGAGTAAAACTCCCACAGATATCAATGACAGAATTATAGCCATTATGCTCAGTTGATTACTTACCCCCGGATCACCTGGAGGCCCCGGCGGTCCTTCTGACCCGGCCGGTCCGGCTGGCCCTGCTGGTGTCCTTCTGACCCGCTAAGTCCTGTCGGACCTGGTGGTCCCGGTGGCTGGTATATATCAGGTCAGCGAAACTCATTTTGTAACGATTGAAAATGGTAGTTAAAAAGACACTTTCCGAGCTCTTAATATGCTGTTCAGTGCAATGAGTGGATTATATGTGCTTTCAGCTTGGTTGTCAATATATCAGTAATAGTAGTTACAGACTACAGAATACTATTGTTCTGAATAGTTTATCAATACTATAAATGACCGGCCTTTACTAATGGAGATAAATTTGTTATATTATGGGAATCTTCTATGTTATTGTCATAATATTAACCTGATGGGAGGGGATGAAACGGCAACCGCACTTGAGTTAATAAGAGAAAACAAGACCGAGGAACTGTGGCAAAAGTGCTGTGGTTTCATAGACCTGAATATAGAACAATTTATGAGCATACAGTATCAGTTATTGCTCGAGCAGATTGAGCTGCTCAATAAGTGCGAACTGGGTGAGCGGGTAATGCGGGGTGCAAGGCCGCACAGCGTGGAGGAATTCCGCCGACAGGTACCATTAACTACTTATTCAGATTATGCCCCTTTTCTTCCGGAACGAATGGAGGAGGCGTTACCTGAAAAGCCTATGTTATGGCAGCGCACTTCGGGCCGGTCAGGTGCCGGTGAGTTTTCCTGTAAGTGGGTTCCGATTACAGCGAGGACATATCGAGAGCTGGGTGATGCTTTTATGGCACTATTGCTCTTTGCGTCAGGTAAAGGAAAGGGCGATGTTGCTTACGATGAACATGACAAGTTCCTATATGCTTTAGCACCGCCTCCATATGCCAGCGGTTGTTGGGCACACCGTCTTGATGAAGAGGGAGTTTTTGACTTTCTCCCTCCCGTACTGGAAGCCGAGAGTATGGATTTCCAGAAAAGGATAGAAGAAGGCTTCAGGATGGCTCTATCTGAAGGGATAGATATGATGGCGGCCATAGCCAGTGTCCTCGTAGCGGTAGGAGAGCGATTTGGTCAGGGTGGCAGTATGAGCAGGATTATTTCGATGCTGAATAAACCGGGGCTGCTCCTTCGCCTGTTAAAGGCCGTGCTGAAAAGCAAACTTGCCCAGCGCTCCCTGTTACCGAGAGATGTATGGTCGCTCAAAGGACTGGTTTCAAGCGGGACAGATTCTAACATATATCGGGAGAAGATTAAAGAAATGTGGGGCAGGTATCCACTGGATATTTACGGTGCGACGGAGAGCGTCATAATTTCGATGCAGACCTGGGACTATGCAGACATGACATTTGTCCCTAACCTTAATTTCCTGGAATTTATCCCGGAGGCAGACTATTCAAAATGGTATCAGGATCGTAATTACAGACCACTTATCTTAATGTTGGATGAGGTAATGCCGGGAAACAGGTATGTGGTCATCATCACCAGTTTTCTGGGGGGTGCCTTCGTCAGGTATGTACTTGACGATATAATCACCATAACCTCGTTGCGTAATGAGAAACTTAACATAAATATTCCACAGATGTCTTTTTACGGCAGGGCGAGTGATATTATTGACTTTGCGGCTTTTACCCATGCCTTTTTAACGGAGAAAATGGTCTGGCAGGCAGTAGCGAACTCAGGATGCGATTACGTGGATTGGGTGGCACGCAAGGAAGCTCAAAAAGATACTCCTGTGTTATGCGTGTATATCGAGCTAAAGGCAGACGATTCTCACAAGGAAGAGGAGCTTACTACCTTAATACACGAGCAACTGAAACTATTAAATCAGGATTATAGAGAACTGGAAGACTTTTTTGGCTTTAAACCGCTTAAGGTAATATTATTACACGAGGGTGCATTTACGAATTACAGGACTGTAATGCAGGCCAGCGGCGCTGACCTAGCCCATCTCAAACCGCCGCACATGAACCCACCGGATAAGGTTGTTGAGATTCTTACAGGGGAGAAGGTGCCGTCAGTTCCGACTCCCTCGGATGGCGCAGTTATCGAAACACCTGCCAGACCGGATTCATCTCCACCGGACTAAACAGCTTTTTACTTTGTACACGTCGGCAATTCATGGCCGTATACCCAGTGAGCTTTCAAATCATACTCGCTAGAGTATATAGTTCTTATTATAACTTTTCGGTCGTTTAGAACACCCTGTCTGTTTCCGGGCGTTCCCGCGTGTAGATAACGTTTACCCATTTCATACATGTCAGACCAGATAATCAACCGCAGTTTTACTAGATATTTATTTAGCCACTACTGATGTTTATCATTTGTTTATGTCATAAGTACTAATCTATTTGTACTAAGCTAAATAAGCTTAGAGCGGAAATTGTAGATTTTGATGAAGAGACACCCTGAATGAGTAGTTATTCCATTGTTCAACTATTATCCCTTATCGTTTATACAATTCTGATTACGGGTGTGCTGTTTTACGCACGCACGAGACTGAAAAAGCTCTTTTTAGTCTTTCTGATGGCTTCAGCATCATGGAGCCTCGTCAGCTACTTCGCTAATATCAGTGCGGTTAAAGAAGAAGTTGTAGTCTTCGGTAAATTGGTACCACTCTTCGCATCATGGGCCGTGGTCGCTTATGCGCATTTTATAGCTGCGTTTACCCGTGCTAGAGCCGGAATTGTAATGACGGCGGGATATTCGTATTTAGTCGTCGTTGCTTTATTGATTGTGCTGGGTTATCTCCCACAGCAATTTGTTGCGCTTGATGGAGGACCTGTACACAAGGACTACGGTCACTGGCTGTATGTATTAACGGCCGGCGGCGCTGTCTTCACAGGAACGGCAGTATTCCTGCTTATTAAAAGCTATAAGTCTGCCAGGGATCCGGACCAGAGAAACAGGATTGCCTATCTGCTGGCAGGAATCAGTCTCCTGATAATCTTCGGTATTATCTTCGAAGTCATGCCGACTCAGAAGTATGCCGTCGACCATATCGGTCATCTTGGTAATTCGCTGTTAATTTCCTACGCAATCCTCAGGTATCGCCTGCTTGATGTGAAGCTGGTTTTCAGAAAAGGTCTAGTATACGCTGGTATCACTGCTTTTATTACTGCCTCATTTGTCATCATACTCTATGCGTTAAATCATTTGCTTCAGACTAAATGGACTTCAACCATAAATCTGGTCATACCTGTCGGTATGATAATCCTGATGGCCGTATTGTTTAATCCTTTAAGGATAAGCTTTGAAAAAATTGCCGACAGGCTGTTTTACGGAAGCAGGTATGACTATCGTAAGATGGTACTCAGTTTTGCCAGCAGAATGAGCAATATTCTGGACCTGGATGAACTGGCTGAGTCCATGTTACGACCGATAGTGAATGCCGTAAGCACCAGTCAGGCAAGCCTCCTGTTCGCCAACAACGGCCACTTCAGTACTCAGTTTGCCGAGCGCCTGCAAAATGGTGACCCGATTATCCCCATCAGATTGCGTAATAACGGCGCCATCATATCCTGGTTTGAAAAAGAGGATAGGCCGCTTTTTAAGGAGACTATAAATACGGCTCCCGAGTTCATGGGACTCTGGCAAGAAGAGAAGAACGCCCTTGAAGCCGCGCAGGTGGAGTTGTTATGCCCGATAAAAAGCAAACACAAGCTTATAGCCATTCTGGCGCTCAGTAAGAAACAGCCTCGCGGCTATTATTCTCGCGATGATACGGACATGCTGATGACAATGGCTCATGAAACGGCCATAGTCATAGAGAATGCTCAATTGTATGCCAGAGCCAAGCAAAGGGCTAACACCGATGAGCTTACGGGACTGTTTAATCACCGGTTCTTCCACGAGCGTCTGGATGAAGAAATAGCCAGATGCTCACGCTTCGGAAAGATATTTTCGCTGGTTTTCCTGGACATGGACATGTTCAAGAATTATAACGATGCCTATGGTCACCTGGCGGGTGATAAAGTTGTGGAACAAATCGGGACTCTCATAAGCCAGTCGGTCAGGAATATAGATATAAGTTGCCGTTATGGAGGCGACGAATTTGCTATTCTTTTACCCGAGACACCGCTTGAAAATGCCGCTAAGGTTGCCGAAAGGATACATAAACTGATAGAAAGTCAGACCGATTTAAAGGGTATTCCGCTGACCTGTAGTATTGGTATAGCCTCCTGGCCAACCGACGGGATTATGAGGGAGGAAATTATACGGTCGGCGGATGCAGCCCTGTATTATGCCAAACAAACGGGAGGAAACCGGGTATGCTGGGCTTGTGAAGTAGCGCTATCAGATGTTTTGAGGATGGAGACAACGCATAAGTCAGATAATAAGACAGCCATTCTTAACACCATTTACGCCCTGGCAGCTACCGTTGATGCTAAAGACCACCACACCTACGGCCATTCTAAAAAGGTAAGCAAATACGCAGTGGACATTGCTGAGGCCCTCGGCTACTCTCAGGAGGGGATTGAGTCAATCCGCATCGCTGCATTACTGCATGATATTGGCAAGATAGGAATCCCCGATCAGTTACTCGCAAAGCGAGAACCTTTGAGCTCTGAGGACTGGGAGCATATTCGAGCTCACCCGAGTCTGGGCGTGTCAATAATCAAGCACGTTGACAGTTTACATAGTTGTCTGGCTGCTATTCAATATCATCACGAGAGATATGACGGTGCTGGCTATCCATCCGGTCTTAAAGGTAATAATATCCCGCTGGACGCACGTATACTGGGAGTAGCTGATGCGTATGACGCTATGACGTCGCAGCGCCCGTATCGGCGCATTCAATTGACGCATGAGCAGGCTGTAGAAGAACTAATCCGTAATTCCGGCGCACAATTCGATCCTGTAATTGTTGACGTTTTTATAAATATAGATAACAGGGTCTTAATAGAAGCCACAAGAGACAATAGCCAGGCCTAGCGTAAAGCCAGAAAGAGCAACAACTGTACACAGGGTATCACTGGTCTAACGTAGGAACCAGTACAACTACCGGGAGCATGTCACAGAAAGATTCTTAGTCCGGATTAGTCCAGCCTAAGAATTATCCTGGCTATCTTGGTCATATCAAAGATGTTGATAACGCCATCTCCGTTGGAGTCGGCTCCAGGAGTAGGGTCATCCAGTTCGAGGATTATCCTGGCTACCTTGGTCATGTCGAAGATATTAATGACGCTATCGCCATTGGCATCTCCGGGCAATAAGGGTGGGCGGTAGGCTATAACAAAGGGAGGATCAAGCACACCATCATCGATATCCAGTTCCACATCAATGGTGTAGTCATCAATCCGGGTGTAGAGCACTTCGACCCATTCGGGCAGCTTATACAGGGTAAAATCGTTACCTATAGGAGCTGAGAATGTTATCCGGAAGTGGTAGCTGCCATTGGGCCCTGAAGCTGATAGGCAGAAGCCCCGGGCATCATCTAAATTAACGTCCGGGGGAATTTCCGACGGGTCATAGGTTTCGGGATCGCTTGCCGGGTCATCGGTAATTTCCCAATCGTCAACGGTGACATCGGATGTAACAGCAGATACGCCATAGACAATGATATAGTCCTCTTTGATTCTGGAGACAACATGCCCGTCGGCGTCTTCCACGTCAAGCCTGACGGTATAGCTTCCGTGGTCTGTATAATACCAGTCCGGATGCTGGGTTGTTGAGTCGATGCTGCCGTTATTATCCATGTCCCAGGCATATGAGTAAGGTGTCTCGCCCCCTGAAGTCAGGTCGGTGAAGTGTACCAGGATAGGGAACTCTCCAGAAAGAGGTGAGGCTTCAAAGTCCGGGGTGACGCCAGCGATAACAGCGAGCGGTCTACTTACGGTGTGCTCACCGCCTTTATTATCCTTAGCTGTAAGGCTGACGTTGAAGTTCCCTGCTAAGGGAAAGGCATAGTCAACGATTGTCCCGTTGACGGAGTCTCCGTTGCCAAAGTCCCACTCATAGGAAACAATGGTACCATCTGGATCATCGGAAGCTGAGGCGTCAAAGATAATTATCTCGCCTACTACCGGACTCGATGGAGAGTATGTGAAGTCAGCCACCGGCGTATGATTGGCACCCAGTTTTATCAACCAGATATCTCCGCCGCTTTCTTGGGTCCAGCCCAAGATGATATAGCTGCCGTCAGCCAGTGGAAGCACGCCATGGCCTTCCTCATAGAGCATATCTGTACCAAAGGACATATCCCATTCTATTTTTCCCTGGGAATCTGCCTTTACCACGTAGATGTTATCCTTAATAGGTTGGGTCGGCTTGGTTATGCCGGTGACAATATAGCCACCGTCCGGAGTCTGTGCTGCCGCGAAGCCGTTCTCCCAATATCCGGTGCCGAGCGTTCGGCTCCATACTTCATCGCCATCAAAGTCGGTCTTCATTAGACCGACGTGTCCGTCATAGCCTCCGGCGACAACGTATCCTCCATCAAGAGCTTCGCCAACCCAGGCTCCCCAGGCATAGGCCATTGAGCCGGTCCACTCGGCTCTCCAATCTTCGATGCCCACGTTATCTGTATATATCAGCGGGACCGTCCTACTTGCGCTGGCATACCTGCCGGTGGTGATATAACCACCATCTCTGGTGGGACTCACCCAGTGCCCCTGGAAGTATGGATAGTCAGGATGCTCAATGTATTCATCCCATTCTACAATACCATTGCTGGCGGTCTTAACGAGCCAGAGAACCCCCCGGCCTTCCTCCGATGCAGTTTGTCCCACAATAATGTAGCCACCGTCTGAGGTAGGGGCGACGCAGTTACCTACCTGACTGGCATCGCCTCCAAGATTCTTGTACCAGGCTGGGTTACCGTCTTTATCTGTCTTTATGAGCCAGAGGTCGGTGCGGTCTGTCGAGCCGCTGTTAACATCATTGATCTCTGTCTTGCCTGTGATGATGTACCCATCATCCCGGGTGCGGGCTACACAGTCCGCCGACTGAGTCAGCTCGGGACGGTTATCCCAGTCTGTTAATACCGTCTCCCAGACTATATCGCCATGCTCGTCTATCTTTAACAACCAGGCGTCGGTGGCAGGGCCAACATGAGCATAACTGTTCGTATACCCGGCAATGATATAACCGCCGTCCACGGCCTCGATAATGGAAAAACCGGCATCACCCTTGTCCCCACCGAGCCTTTTCTCCCATTGTACGGCCATGTTCGTAACCATAACCGATTGGCTGGTGCACCTGACTACGCCGTCGTTGTCGGTGACGTAGAGTGTAACCGTGTAATCACCTGGAGCACTGTAGTCATGCTGTGTTTGTATCCCTCCGGAAGTAATTCCGTCACCGAAGTCCCATTCATAGCCTATGATGGTACCATCGGGATCAGCCGACATTGAAGCATCGAAATCGACCGTCTCGCTCAAGAATACCGGTCTTTGTGGGGAGTAGGTAAACGAAGGAACCGGCGGCTGGAAACCACCCGTCACCTTGAATATCCACATCCGTGTGCTGTCTTCGAAGGAAGCACTGCCGGCGACGACGTATCCACCATCCGGCGCTTCCACCACGCTGTAGCCAATCTCATTCCCGCCACCGCCCAGGGCCATGTCCCACTCTATCTCTCCTGAAGAGTCGGTCTTTATCACCCAGACGTCCTTGCCGCCGTACCAGCCGTAGGACTCGGTATAGCCGACCACAATGTAACCACCGTCGAAAGTCTGGGCGACATCACGTCCCGCGTCACCATAGCCAGTAGCTCCGAGGACAGGCTCCATCCTGCCGAAGGTCTTGGTCCAGCTTATGTTTCCTGATGAATTCAGTTTCGTCAGGATAACATCCGGGGCATCGGATGGACCCGGCGTTTCGCCCACGCCGACATAACCGCCGTCGGCAGTCTGTTTCACCGAATAGTGGCAGTCGTCACCGGTTGTCCATACGTGGCTTGGGGGGCTACCGGAATCCACTTTGACTATTCCGCTGTCAGTACCCAGGATATAACCGCTGTCCTGAGCGTTTTCTACGGAATGAATTTCATTTAACGCATACATGACTTCCCAGTCAAGGTCGCCGTTTTCATGAGTACGTACCAGATAGCCGTTACCCGACCCGCACAGGTCTCTCCAGCCCCCGATAACGTAGCCGCTACCGTCCCGGACTATTGAGTTCCCACGGTCCGTGCATGGCTGACCATAACGCTCATCCCATTGCTTATCCAGGCTCGTGTTAGTTGTCATCAGCCATACGTCGGGCTGGTCATATTCATGACTGTTCTCCGTGTAGTGTTTGTATTTAAATCCGGTGACAGCATAGCCATCCAGTTCGTCCTCGGTGTATCTGGGAATCACCGAGTAGGCAGCATTGTGCTTGGACTCCGTTTCAAATGTAGCCCAATCGACAATATTTCCGAACAAGTCTAGCTCTGCCATCGCTGCCCATATGTCCAGGCCAGGCCCCGCTTCCGATGGCCACTGACTGCCGGCGACCACATAGCCGCCATCGGTCGCCGCTATTGAGTAAGCGGCAGAGTTATCCAGAAATATCTGCGACCACTCGCAGCCAAGGGGCTGCAGGAGCAGGCTGATACCGCCAACACGCAGTGAAGGGTCGCCAAGGAGTAAAAACCTTGAAGGAGTATGCATTTTGCACACCGGTACCCATGTCCCGTCTGGCGTGAGGTTTCTTAAATTGTAGACCGACGCAAATTCCTCCATGGCGTATTTCCACATGTCACCCAGGATGTTGTGCCCGAGGCTGTAGGCTTCAAAGAAAGACTCATCCAGAATTTTGTGCATACCGACCTCTCCCGTTTCCAGACATCCGTAATAGGCAATCGCCCCATCATCAGTAGCAACCAGAAACGCCTCACCAATTGCCAGTACGTTGTCATACGGCTGGATGGGATCCGGTGCGGGATAGACCGTATCGCCTACCGAACCAATGGGTACAGGTCCATATTGAAAGCCATCCTCAGCGAGATATCTACGATACGGTATGGCTTTACCGTAAAACTTGGCCGTCTCACAGGCACCGCTGTATATTACCGGGTACCTGGGACAGTTATATAAATCGTTTGCTATATCATCCGTATTGTAGAGATAGTCCCAGCTCTGGGGGTAACCATGGTAGAGTTCCGATACAAAACCAACCCCTCGGTTTAGCTCTCGGCTGATGCAATATGAGTTTGGAAGTCCGTCTATCGGGCCTGAATAATCTGCGGGGTCGATGTCTTCGTAGAGCCTAGTCGTCTCAAAACCAAGGGGGAAAAGATGTCCCGCGATGGCCTCCTTGGCATGTACATCCTCGGTCCATTCTTTTTGAATTAGCAGAAGCCTTTTAAACCAGTCGGTATCAAAAGCGGTCAGTTCATAAGTAATGACTTTATCTACATAGGTTTCTACCTGGGTAACATTTGCTGAGGGGACTCTGGCTACGGCCACGTCGGGAATAGGGTCTATGTTATCAGCGGTAATATCATCCCTGTATAACTCACCATAGAGTCCATTGACATTATAATCCCAAGTTTTGAAAGTTCCGTATTCATCGTAGATGTCGGCGTAATAGAAATCAGCTGCGCAGTATAGCTTATCATCGTTGGCAGGGTCATCATCGCTAATAAGGTGATCATTAAAATGCCCAAGTTGCCACCTTATCGGAAACTTGTTGCAGTCCCCCACTAACATCACATAACTGATGTTTTCCGTATCATAATAGTGCCTGATTGCATACTTAATCTTCTCTGGTTCGTCATCACCAACAAAGGTAGCGTAGATGTCCTCCAGAGTAATCATTCTGGTTGGCATTCCGGTAGTATTCTTGTGTTCGACCAGTGGCGTAAGAGCCGCGCTGAACTCTAGAGGAGTGATAATCAACAGGTCGGCGTCGCCTGCCGCATACGCTATTGGAGTTAATGCTCCCGTGGTTTCCTGTGCCCTGACCTCGCCACCAACCAGTACCATGGTTGAAAGAAGCAGTACTACCACAACTACCAGACGAATCATAATTTCAACGAACTTCTTGCTCTTCATAGCCTCTTTACAGCACTGATGGTGTTTCTTGGCTGGTTAGTGGTTAATGACCAGTATCGATAATGTGAACCCGATAGATAAAATATATTATATTGATCTTTAAATCAACATTATATCAATGTAATAAAGGTTAGAATTTGCGATAGTATTCTCAATAATGAATTAACAATGCTAGTTTAAGAATCCTTTTTAAGGGTTGACATACCACGGTGTTTTACAGTACGGGGTACATGCAGCAAAGTGAGCAAATGTGACTTTGATCATACAAAATGGATATTTGTTCACTGAACAACAGGCAGTTGCCTCATCTACATGTACATCAGCTACTTGTCCTATCTCAGTTTCGTCTCGGTATATTTATATTATCTGGTTGGTGGGAAAAACCGTGTTCTCCCATGCTCGAAGTCTAGCATCCACAGGTTGCCGGGATTGCCAAGGCCATTATTTGTGCTGGGCCGCTTCCCTTCAAGCTGTTGCCTGACCGATTCGCTCCGCTCCAGGACAAAAGGCTTCAGGCCGATGGGAGCATATATTATTTCGGGCACCGGTCTACGCCCGGGTTTTTTAGGGGGTATTATATCCTGGACAAGACCACGCTCGAAATCAGCGGTGGAATAAAACTTCAGTGTGTCAGCCTCCACGAAGGGACGTATCAAATCAGCGAGCTCATCAATGCGGGATAACATCCTGTTAGTCTCAAAGGGCCCTGCCAGAAGCTCTTCCAGATATCCGTGGTAGGTATCCAGATAAAGCGGATAAGAAAGCAAACGCTTGACCAGCGGGCGCTCCACTATCGGACAGCCAGTGGGTTCGTCTATATAATAGTTGATAAGACCTTCACGGTCTATACCCATGCAATGATAAGTACCGAAGGCCATATTCAGGTCCCATGGTATTATGGTGAATTTGCCATCAATTTCATAAAGATAGTAATTATGCCCCAGCCCGATATAGTTGTCTAGATGCACAATGAGTGTTGACACGGCCAGGAAACGCAGTGCCTCGTCAACATCCAGCACTTTTTCAATTTCCTCAGGGAAAGTTTTATCAGGTTCATTGTTGAGAATATCAAGAAAGTGCAATAGCGCCGAATGGTCAGGATCGTTTTCATTAGTTCTCAGTTGCATCAGCCCAAGATAATCTAGAGGCAAAGGTGGAAATAAATCCGGAGGCGGCACGAATGGAGGTGGTCGCTGTCCCGGAAGCAGCCCTCCCGGCCCCGGAACAGGGGCTTTGTCTGGATCCTTCGGCTCGAGAGCTTGCATGATTTCACCCAGATTACCACCGCCCAAATTTACATTCAGGCTTACTTCGGTATCAATCTTTCTAATAGTTTCCTTTATGGCCTTCGTCTCCTTAAGGTCATCTTCTGTCCAGTTTAAGAAAGCCGCCGGTATCCTCGGTTTGTAGAGGTTACCATCGGCCCGGGGGAAGTGCCGGGCGAGGAAATTCAGGTCAATTTGCTCGACCATTGTGTATACCCCCAGGTGGATGTCGTTTAGCCACAGGTCCACAAAAGAAGCACGCGGTGTGGGAATCTCCATTTGCTTAAATATCTCATAGGCAAGGCACTCCCGGATAAGAGTCGGGTCAACCCAGCCGTTATTGAGATTGATCTTTTTTACACCGTGGAAACTGCGGGCCCTGTTGAAGAGATTAAAATCAATCTTTAAGCCGAACCTTTGGCTGCCCATTTTCAAAGTCTCCCAGAGTGAGGCATTTCCTTTTGACCTGACGGCAACATCAGGCACGAGTTCATTATCGAACCAGAAGTCAGCTTTTACATAGTTCTCCGCCACAGCATTTTGCAGGCATTCTGTCTGATTTTCCTCACTCATGACCAAACGTACCGTAGCGACATGATCGATAGTAAATGAGTCAATGCTCTGGTCAGATGTTTTCCGTGATAAACCACCACTACATGCCGTCATACCTGTGGCCAGGATAATGACGGCCAGCAGTATCGCCAAGATTGCCTTGCTATTTCTCCACATTGCTCAATTCCACCAATATCTTGTTGGAAATAATTAGCGAATAGCTAAGAAAATCCACAAAACCAAGTATAGCTTTATTATAGGACAAAGATACGTATTTAACTAAATCTAGTCCTTTGGAGTGTTTGTTGAACCGATGAAAGTATAGTTTCTTGGATTACTTCAGACTCTGAAGCAGGCTACCTCATGTCCGCTACCAACATCACGCAATAAGGGTCTTTCTTTGCGGCAATCCTGTGTAGCTATCTCGCAGCGCGGATGGAAGTGGCAGCCTTCCGGGGGGTGGGCTGGACTGGGGACTTCTCCCTTCAGGACTACCCGCACGCGGGTCCTTTCAATTACAGGATTGGGTATCGGTACGGCTGACAGCAGCGCCTTGGTATATGGATGCATTGGGTTCTGATATAGTTCTTTTGATTTAGATATTTCTACAATACGGCCCAGATACATTACCGCCACCCGGTCACTGATATGCTGTACCACGGAAAGGTCATGGGCGATGAAGAGGTAAGTGAGTCCCAGATTCTTCTGAAGTTCCTCAAGCAGGTTAATTATCTGTGCCTGAATAGAGACATCAAGGGCTGAAATCGGTTCGTCACACACCAATAGAGAAGGCCGACAGGCCAGAGCACGTGCTATACCGAGACGTTGCCGCTGACCACCGCTAAACTCATGAGGAACGCGGTCCATCATACTTGAATCCAACCCCACAAGATTAAGGAGTTCGGTTACTTTATCATCTAATTCCCTTTTATTTAACATATGATGAACTATCAACGGCATTCCGGCAATAGTACGTGCAGTTTGACGCGGATTAAGAGACCCGAAAGGGTCCTGGAAAATGGCACCCATATGGCTTCGGAGAGGTCTCACCTGTTTCTCAGGGATAGAGGAAATATCCATTCCATTGAATATTATATTACCTGATGTCGGTTGATATAGACGTAAGATACACCTACCGGTGGTGGTCTTACCGCATCCACTTTCTCCTACCAGGCCGAGCGTCTCATTTTCCCTGATATCAAAACTGATGTCATCTATAGCCTTAATGTCACCGACCTTGCGGCGTAACAATCCTTTATTGATAGGAAAGTACATCTTTAAATTCTTTATTTCCAGCAGATTGTGATCCTGTTTAACGTTCATGTTATCTCCCGGGTATCGACATAACATGATACATAATGCTGTTCGCCAGCAGAACGAAGCTCAGGCCAGGGTTCCAGTCGGCATTTCTCGGTAACAAAAGAGCATCTTGGTAAGAATGCACATGTTTGAGGCATCTTAATCAGATTTGGCGGCAAACCAGAGATAGGGACCAGTTCCCTGTCACTTTTGGTTTCCCCTAACTGTGGAACACATTTCAGGAGTCCGATGGTATAGGGATGGAGTGGTCTTAAGAATATATCTTCCGAAAGGCCTGATTCTACAATACGACCGGCATACATTACGTAAATTCTCTGGGCGTAACGCGCCACGACACCGAGATTATGCGTTACGATGACCAGCGATGTATTGAATCGGTTTACCATTTCCTGCATAAGCTCAAGTAGCTGGGCTTGGGTGGTTACATCCACCGCTGTGGTCGGCTCATCGGCGATGAGTATTTTGGGATTGCATGAGAGCGCAATGGCGATCATCACTCTCTGTCTCATGCCGCCGCTGAACTGGTGCGGATAGGAATCAAGACGGCCTTCAGCCTCAGGGATACCGACCAGCTTGAGTAGCTCAACTGCTCTTTTTCTGGCAGTCTGAGTGTCCATTTTAAGGTGCAGTTCCAGCGTTTCGGTAACCTGACGGGCAATAGTTAATACCGGATTAAGCGACGTCATCGGTTCCTGAAATATCATGGCTATCTTGGAGCCACGTATCGCCCTCATTTCGTCACCTTTGGGTTTATATTTTAATAAATCATGGCCATCGAACATAGCGCTACCGCTTACTATCTGCCCCGGTGGAATCGCTATCAATTGCATCACGGAAAGCATACTTACCGATTTCCCGCACCCGCTTTCTCCAACCAGTCCGACTATCTCTTTCTCACTAATATGGAAAGAGACCCCATCCACAGCCTTGACCAGCCCACGGTGCGTATGGAAATAGGTTCTTAGGTTCTTAACATCTAAAAGTACAGGCATATCTACTTCTCGCTATTCTTATGGTCCTATAGTTTATATAACTCCTCTTAACCTGGGGTCAAGAGCATCGCGGAGCCCGTCTCCCATCATATTGAAGCCAAAGACAACCAGCATTATAGCTACGCCGGGAGAAAGCGCCAATGCAGGATTGGAGAGTATATATTTGTAACCGTCGCTGATCATTTTACCCCAGGCCGGATAAGGAGGCATTACACCCACACCCAGAAAGCTCAGGCCAGCTTCTGCCAGAATAACCGCCCCCAGACCTACAGTCGCGACGACCACCAGAGCCGGGAAAGCATTGGGCACAATTTCCTGAATCATCATGCGCAGATCGCCCATGCCCATCGCCCTGGCGGCCAGAATATAATCATTCTGCTTAACGCTGAGCGCCTGACCGCACATCATTCGGGCGTGGACGGATAGCATGCCGACACCTAGAGCCAAGATTACGTTTCTCACCCCGCCACCCAGCAAGGAAGCCATAATCAGAGCAACCAAAAGCATTGGAATTGCCATTAATGCATCGATAAAGCGCATTATAATCTGAAAAACGATTCCGCCAAAATAAGCGGCAATTAGACCTAAAATCTCGCCCAGTATGACGGACATCGCAGTGGCGCCAACAGCGATTATTATAGAAGTACGGGCTCCATAAATAATGCGGCTCAGAACGTCTCTTCCCAGATTATCAGTACCCAGCCAGTGTTCCGCGCTGGGTTTGGCCAGAGTTTGAGCCATGTTGATGTCATTAGGAGGATAGGGTGCCAGCCATGGAGCAAATATGGCCGTTATAATCAAAAAGACAATCAGTACCAAACCGACAACCGCAATCTTGCGGCCAAAAAATACCCTTATCACCCGGCGGAACTCGCTCTGAGCCGGTGCGATTTCAGACCATGCCGTTGGTTCAACTGTATTGGCTACATTATTCTGCATGTCCGCACTCCTTAACCGTACCTTATGCGCGGGTCAAACCAGCCGTAGGAAATATCGACTGCCAGGTTGGAAAGCACCACTACCACAGCGATGACCAGTGTCCCGGCCTGGACTATCTGATAATCATGAGAAAATAAAGAATCGGCCAACAGCCGTCCCATTCCCGGAATATTGAAGACGGTTTCTATCAGGACCGATCCCCCGAAGACCAGACCGACCTGTAAGCCCAGGATGGTAATAACAGGTATCATGGCGTTCTTTATGGTATGCCGGAGAACTATTACCCGCTCACGCAAACCCTTAGACCAGGCGGTCCGGATATAATCCTGGCTGATAACCTCAAGCATGGCAGAGCGGGTCTGGCGGGTTAGTGCAGCCACCGAGAATAGAGAAAGGCAGATAACAGGCATGATTGCCGCACGCAGACTTTGTCCCAGACTTTCTGTGGGAGCTACGTAACCGCTGGTAGGCAACCAGTGTAACATCAGCGAGAAGAGATACATCAGTAATATTCCCACCCAGAAAGCAGGCACCGTAATGCCGATATTGGCCAAAACAGTAACTACCGAATCAATCCATTTACCCCTTCTTAGAGCACAGATTACGCCGAAAATGATGCCGAAAAATGCGCTCACGATAAAAGACATGACACCGAAATAAATGGTTATCGGTAGACTGGTGGATATCAAATACCCCACATCATGACCCAGCATAATGGATTTGCCCATATCTCCCCGCAGTATATTACCTATCCAGCTGATATACTGCACGGGAAGTGATTTGTCCAGGCCATATTCAGCACGCAGCTCTTCCAGTTGCTCGGGGGTGTACATTTGGACCTGGCTCTGAGATATATAAATGACCAGCGGGTCACCCGGTAACAGCCGCATCGCCAGAAAGACCAGCATGGTAACCAGCAAGAGGATAATCACTCCTAACAATAAACGGCGTATGATATACGCTGTCATTCCATATCCTCCCCGGAGGGATACTTAACTACTGAGAAAGCTCTCCGTTTCGACAACTAATTCTAATTAGCGTTCAGGATAGCATTGCCCAGTTCCAATTTGTTAATCTTTTCAGTGTTTCTTTGTTTGTTTGCATTACAGCCAGGCCATTTTCAGCCTGAAGAGTTGCCACGTTTAACGAATTGAAAACCTGGTTGGTAAAATAGTCTCCAAGTAATTTGTTCTATATTTATCCTGCCGGATCTAGTTTCGGTGAATATGGCAGTTTTTAAACTCTGCCTGACTTGCCGGATCGTTCTCAGGATGTTTTATATTCAGTTACACCTTTCACTATCCATGGCAGACCGGTAAACATTAAGTCATGGATGCGGCCACTTTCCACCCCAGCTTTTCTGCCGGTGCGGCATGTACTGGAGGAACTGAAAGGACTCCGCCCCCGGTTGCTTTGTCTCCCCGGGGACGGAGACACTACCTTTCATCAAGAAATTACTTTAACAGCCTATTTACTATTTATTTCTCTTTCCACATGTTGACCGGGTCGAAATAGCCATTGATGTCCATTTCATCCCACATCATATCGTGAACTTTGGAGTTGATGACGTAGCGTGGGGCATCCCACATCCAGGGAATTACCAGAGATTCATCATAGATTACTTTATAGAGGGCCTTCATTTTAGCCATCCGTTTATCGTAATCTGGATCAGACTTGACATCAACCCAGGATTCTGTCCAGTTATCCGGGAACTTCATGGTGGGCCAGGTCGCTACAGGGCTAAGCCAGACATTCATCCAACTAGAGAAGGAAGACCAGTTGGGGAAACCGCTCTGGAGGATGCCATCGAAACCTTCGGTGCCGAAGGTACTCGATCGAGCAACGTCGGCCACATCCAGCTCACACTCTATGCCAATGTCACCGAAGTAAGTCTGGAGGGCGACCAGGTCATCCTGGCGTCCGCGGACATCACCGTGTAAAACAGTCTTAAAACCACCTGAAAAGCCAGCCTGAGCCAGCAGCTCCTTGGCCTTATCCGGGTCATATGGTCGGGCGGGATAATCGTCAATATACCACCCCTGATACGGCGCGGCTAATTGATTGGCTACATTATAGGTGCCTTTACCCAGACCATAGACCAGGCCTTCCCTGTCAACGGAATACCACAAGGCTTCCCGTACTTCTTTCTGAGAGAAAGGCGAGTTGGGGTCGGCATTGGCAGTCCGAAAGCTAAAGACAAAGGCCAGGCCTCGAGGAATATCGACGGTATAACCCTCCTCTTTCAACTGGAGATATTGAGCGGGGTCAATACTTTCGACCATGTCCACCTCTCCGGCCTTGAAAGCCATGACTGAAGTGGTGTAGTCCGGCATGTTGCGGATTTCAATCTCATCGAGGTAGGGTCTACCTTCCTGCCAGTAGTTGGGATTCCTTTTCATACGGATGTACTGGTTGAGGGCCCAGCTGTCAAACAGGAAAGGCCCGGTGCCCACCAGATGGTCTTTACCGGCATCTTCCGGCGTTGTCGGTTTGGCCAGGGCAGCGGGCGATATCATGACAGCGACACCCGATTGAGCCAGGCTCATCAAAAAGGAGGCGTCAAATTCTTTGAGGTTAACTTTAAGGGTGTGGTCATCAATGATATCGTAAGATTCAATGCTCTGCAGGGGGGTAGAACCGGGAACCTCAGCGGCAACTGTAGTTTCCAGGTTAATTTTCACGGCTTCGGCATTGAAGTCCGTACCATCGTGGAACTTAACTCCCTTTCTCAGCTTGAAGGTGACGGACAGGCCGTCCGGTGCCACATCCACGGACTCGGCCAGTACGGGGACGATCTTGTCTGCGGCATCCACAATGAATAAAGTCTCGGTGACAGCGCACCAGAGGGGATAAGTCACACCGCCATAGCCACCCTGCAAGTCCATGGGAGCACCAATCTCGGTTATGCCGGTATTACGCACCATGGTAAATTTACCGCCGTACTGCGGCCCACCAGGTGCCGGTGCTGGTTTAGGGGTAGGTTCCGGTGCTGGTTTAGGAGCAGGTTCCGGTGCTGGTTTGGGAGCAGGTTCCGGTGCTGGTTTGGGAGTAGGTGCGGGTGTCGGAACCGGCTCTGGTTCTGGCTCAGCACAGCTGCCAAACAACAGACCGACAACCACAATTATTGCTAGCGGGACTAAATATAATTTCTTCATAATCCGTTTCCTCCTTATCAAGTACAAGGATAATTAATAAAGAAACCCAAACAATTAAAATTTATCGTTTCCTTCTCCTGTTCACCTCCTTCTTTTTAGATTATTTAAAACTTAAGGTCAAGCAGGCTCCATATTTCAATTACACATTTAGTATACAAAGTTTAATCAGGTCTTAGCCATTTGTCAAACTATATGTTCCATATGAATGTTTTATTGAAAATAAAGAACCTGTTTAGGAGTAAATAATCTGAAGTGCCAAGAATATTAAGAGGAAAGCGCCTGTCCCCGATATTTCTTCATCAGGTTCTTCATGTCCGGTTCGTCCGGTGGACGGTGCTCAGTAAAATATAAAATTTTTCTAATCTTAAGCTTACCATTCTTGTTTTCTACAAGGTGATAATGAGCGCAGTTATGTTTCACCGGGAACAACGTTCTAGTCGATTCTTCTTTGAATTGCACTCGTAGAATAACAGCGACAGCTTTACGTTTTTCATCGATAATGATGTCCTCAGGAGTTAATTCTTCCAGAAGACCGGGGTGCACCATAGTCTTTAATAGTCCTTCGCGGTCATCCGGCCGTTTTACATTCAGAATGTATGAGATAAATTGAAGATCTTTAGTAAAGTATTTTTCCATGTTCGGAACTGTCTTAGGGTCTCCGTTGCACCTGTTGAAGTCTGCAAAGTAATTATCAAACCACTTCCGGATGTTAGCGTAGGTAAACTCCATCCTTATCGCCTCCTGCTTTGGTTTTACTTCAGAATTTCAGAATATTAGTCTTTTCTGTAAAATGAAGGCCATTACTTCGTTAATATTGAGATATATATCTTTCGTTACGTACATTACGTTTGATAGTACACGTCTTTTTCAGAGCCTAGTTTATTCACTTGAGCTCGTAATAACCGCCATAAGGACCAATAACAGTATTAACGGCAATACGCCGACCGGACTTAATGGGTTGCGGGGCTGGAAATTTAAATTCTCGAGCCTTCATGTACTCCGGTGGCCTTACTATTTCATATCTCATCGCCTTCTGCTTGCACCCGACAATACAGACGCCACACCCCTTACAGTTCTCAGCAATGATAGAAGCCTTGAGCTTTTTGGATTTTGCGGTCTTTCGCATCTCGATAGCATTAAACGGGCATTTTTCGACACAGTCCTGACAACCAATGCAATGGTCCTCATCTACCCTAGCCTCATATCTGTTGGGCTCCACCAGGTCAAGCCTATTAGCTTTGGTGTAAGAATAGAGCATTTCACAGGCGTCTGGACAGCAATAGCAGACTCCCCAATGAATTAGCCCGGCTTCCTCATTTGCACGTACAATATCCAAGGCTTCTTCTAGAGAGACTTCTTTTAGCAAACGGCCCGACTGGTTGAGATAATATTCCCCTCTGGAATTATCAAAACAGGCGAAGCAGGTCATGAGCGGGTGGTCACATTTTCCCCACAGCACTCGACAGCCACAAGGAGCGACGATTCTCCTTTTGGCGAGTTGGATTTGCATTTTCCAGTTCTCCTGAGGCAGGATTTGCTCCGGGCTGATGTTCGGGCTGAGTTCGAGAGCACCGATGGCAGGCGTTATCATGATGCCATGTCCTCCGGCCTTCTTCCTCTCGCTAGCCATAGTTACCCAGTTGACTGACCACTCATTGTAAAAGAAGTCTGCCCACAGGTCCTTGACCTTCTGAGACATTGCATGCGGCCCCATGTGTACACCTGTATCTGCTACATCATGATGGAACCCTAAAAGGGTTGTGTGAAAGGCATATTGTGTCTTTCCTCTGGTAAGAATCCCTCTATCTACCAGGTTCTCAAGCTTTTTAGAAAGGCTTTTCTCATCGTCTCCTAGCTCTCGTGCCAGTTCCTGGCAGGTCGCCGGGACATATAACTCGAGGCATATTTTTGCCTCTTCAGGGGTAAACATCGCCTCGAGAATGCTGAGAAAACGCGTGGATGTCGGAGCACCCAATTTCTCGGCTAGCTTAATATACTCCTCATTTTCTTTCATGATACGCCTCCTTTTAATCACGTCTGCATTGTAATGGTCGGTCTGTCGCTCGTATTTTTATTAGTATCACTATACTGCCCAATTACAGGAAACTCTATGCCTTAAAACTCTCGGTCAGGATATAACTTAACCTCATATTTATGATAGAATTAGATGGGGAAAACAAGCAAAGGCAATCTCCCCATCATATTTACTTTCCACAATATAGAACACTGTTCTGGTCCAGCACCTATAGTGTAATGTGGATATTTCTATTAAAATTTAGCCTACTTGAGAGTCTCTTCTCTTACAATGGATACACCGGGCATTGCAGAAAAATCCATACGAGCCGGTCTGTCCGGGATATGCTCCGGTGGGCGAACCAGTTCAAAGGTTAACGCATTCTGCTTACAACCGACGACACAGGAGCCACACCCCATGCAGTTGTCTTTAATGATGTATGCCTTTTTCTTCTTGGAGTTCAAGGTCAACCGCATTTCGATAGCGTTAAAGAAACACCGTTCGGCACAGTCCTGACAACCAACACAAAGGTCCGTATCCACAGTAGCCAGGTATCGGCTGGGCGAATATAACTGACGCAACCTGCCGGAACGAATTGCAGGCTTCAGAACCACACAACAACATTCACAGCAATTACACATTACGTAATCCGGGACTCCGGCATAGTTGCCCATAAGATGCATAAGTCCGCCTTTTTCAAGCTCGTCCGAATAAGCTATTGCTTCTTCCACCGATAGTTTCTTCATAACGGAATACTCGTTGATATCACGCTTCAGCGTGTGTTTGGCAAAGTAGTAGCAGGTCATCAATGGCCTGTCGCAGTTTTGAAATTCTTTGCGGCAGGGACACTCAACTATGCCTATCTGCTCTTCCCTCGCGAATATCTGTGCCATATCCTCGTACCACAGGACCTCCTCAGGCTTAATCTTGGGGCTGGCGGCTATGGCCAGTCGGTACGGGACTACCCTATTCGGCGGCACTCCTGCGGTCTGAGGCCCGTCCAGTATGCCAGTTATTCCTTTCTGGAATCTCTCTATTTCTTCCGGATGGAATTCCCGCCATGCCTCCCAGAACCCGGGAGGAATATATTCATCCTTGGCATGCGGGATGCGGGCGAAAAATACATGTATTCCAAACCGAAAGACATATTCTGTTTTTCCATAAAAAAGCAACCTTCTGCGTTTGAAATCATCGAGCTTTTCCTGAAGGCTTTTCTCGTCGATATTTAACCTTTTAGCAACCTGTTCACAGGTTGCTGGCTGCAGGAATTCTAGGAGTAATTTGCCCTCTTCAGGCGTAAATAGTACCCGTAAAAACTTGATACAACTTGCCGAACCTGGGTAACCTAGCTTCTCGGCTGCTTCAAGGTATACTTCATCGTTTTCCATGGTATATCTCCTTTTTATTTCAGCCAATCCAGGAACTGCACGATAAAGGTTAACTTACTTGAGGTCGTAATGGCCCCAAACAGGTATTACGTGAACAGGTTGACCGGTTTGACGGGAATTCGGAGGCGGTGGAGGCTTAAGGTACTCTGGTGGCCTGACTATTTCATAACGTATAGCGTTCTGCTTGCACTTGATGATACAGAAGCCGCACCCCTTGCATTTCTCGGCGGATATAGATGCCTTGAGTTTCTTGGAGCCTGCACTCTGCCGCATTTCAATGGCATCGAACTTGCAGCGCTCTACGCAGTCCTGACAGCCCTGACACTTGTCTTCATCTACCACAGCCAGAAACCGGTTGGGCGTCATCAGTTCGAATCTCTTATCACGTGTAACGGGGAAGAGGTTCTCGCAGCAGCAGTCGCAGCAATAGCAGTCTCCCCAGTGAACGAGCCCGGCGTCTTCTGCCTCAAGTGCAATATCGATGGCTTCTGCCAAGGTAACTTCTTTCAGCAGGCGGCCCGGCTGGTTAAGATAATAGTCCCCTCTCGGCCGGTCGAAACAGGCAAAACACGTCATCAACGGGTGGTCGCAAACACCCCACACTACTCGGCATCCGCAGGGAGCGATGATTCTTCTTGTAGCTTTCTCTATCCGCAGCTTCCAGTTCTCCTCTGGCATAATCGTGTCCGGGCTGATGTTTGGACTGCGCTCGAGTGCCTCGATGGCCGGTGATATCGGAAGACTCCGCCCGGTTGCCTTAATCATCTTATCAGTATGTTCCATGAACATATAAGACCATTCGTTTCGAAAGAAGTCATCCCATAGCTTCTTTACGTTCTGGGGTATGGCGTTAGGTCCCGTGTGCGGGGCTGTATCAGCAACACATTCATGGTGAAACGCGAGGAGGCTTGTGTGAAAGGCATACTGTGTCTTTCCTCTGGTAAGCATCCCTCTGTCTACAAGGCTATCCAACTTTCGAGAGAGGTCTTTCTCATCGATGTCCAGCCTGCCAGCCAGTTCATGACAGGTCGCCGGGGCAAACAACTCTCGGCAAATATCGACTTCTTCTGGTGTAAACATTGCGTCGAGTATCTTGAGGAAACGCTCGGAGTTCGGAACACCCAGCTTGTCCGCTAACTCAATATATGCATTGTTTTTGTTCATGATTCTCCTTCTCTTTTACAGTCCATCTGGGTGCTGCCGGACTAGCAACCGTTATTCATCTTCACGTTACATTACTATACTACCACTTGGAAGTCAAAATCCAGACTCATCGCTGCACACGAAGTTTGAGCCTACGGGCTGTAGATGTCCCCTTTGATAGTTAGTATTTTAACGCTCATTTATGCCACTTCCATACTATCAATATATAGTTCGCGTCCACCGATTATTTCTGTCTGCTGTTCTTTACAACTGGGACAGTGGAAATTAAGATTTTCAGGAACAAATACCGTGTCACAATTGCGGCAGCGTAATTGGGCTGGAATATGCATAAAGAAAAGGCTGGCCTGTGCCGCGATGGTGCCTCTGCTGAGGAAGTTGAAATAAAAATTCATAGACTCATCGACTATACCGGAGAGGTCGCCGACAACTACATAAATCCTGAGAATCTTGCTAGCTTTTGCTTTCTCCGCGTTTTCGATTGCCAGGGCTAATAAAGATTCAACAATGCTTTGCTCGTGCATTATTCATGAGTGGATCCGGTCCTGATTCTATATGCCACCGATACAGGACCACTCCAAGGTAGGATAACACTTAAAGAGTTAAAGTGACAAGCATCTTCGCCTCTGGAGTCGGTGGCTTATATCCGAGCTAGCTATGGGGCTAGACATAATTGTACTCGTACCGCCAGCGTTCCACCAATATCTTCGCTTCTTTCATCGTCATGAATAACTCCCGTTACAACAGTTCGACTTGTAGCTTACCACTAGAAGATTCGCTAAGGTCATTCTCTTATGGGCTTCTCAATAAAAACTCTCCGGAAATATACCAGCCATAATATCATAAAAGGAGGAATAAATGGTCAGGAGAGAAGACACTCCAGAAAAGCATATCACCAAGCTGAAACAAGCTTGAGAATACTCGGCTAATTACTGATATATCGTATTTCAGGGAGAGACCGATAACCTGAGTTGGTTACGGATAGCTGAGGCTTATAGGCAAGTTACCGGTTAATGCATTAGCCCTGATACGATTAGATGAAGATATCTAGAAACTAAGAAATCTATCTTCTAGAAGTATATTGTATAGGTAGAAATTATAGTTCTTGTTGCCCCATAATTTATTGGAATATCAGCTTGCTAAACAATATACAACTAGGTCAATTTCAAGCGATATTGATTATCGGAACCCGAATACAGCAAGTGTTTGACTTATTATTAATACATGGGAAGTGGGAGAGTGTCAGACTACATGGAAATAATTCTATCCGAAATTCTTGTACGAGGTGTCATCGCCGTTCCCTGTGGCCGTTACCACACGGCAATACGTTTTATGCCGCCTCTGATTATAACACAAGAATATCTAGAAAAGGCAGTTGATATTGTCCTAAGTGTCTGTAGTAAATACTAGATACGAATTCCTAACTGAAAGATTTTCATTGATATTATGAACCAATTTCATTCCAGAAAGGTATAAATCAAAATGAGGCGAGACAAATACGGGAAATACTTTATCAGTGAACCCAGGGTGGAAAATGTTGCTTACCACCCGGTTAAAAACGTCAAAGGGGTAACATTCCCTGACGAAATTTATCTTGACGGTGAGATTATAGAAGGCTCACCTGTAGTGGTCGACATCGGCTGGCGTTTCCGGATACCCGAGCCAGATCCGGTGGAATGGACGCATACCCATGATTTTGATGAGGTCCTGTGCTTTATTGGTACTGATCCAGAACATCCGCACGACCTGGGTGGTGAGATTGAATTTCACATGGGGGACGAAAAACATACTTTTAATAAGACGACTACAATTTTCATCCCAAAAGGGGTGCCACATTGCCCTTTCATGCATAATCGAGTCGACAGGCCCTTCCTGTTGTAGGTAGAGGGTGATTTTTAGATAAGCAGTTCTATATAATTATAGAGAAATATAAAAAAGTCTAAATCAACGTGTTGTTTATTATCTTAGACAAACTATGTACTAGATCGGCCATTGTGCCGATAATATAATATCCTGGTATTCGGTTATCTTGAGGAAAGTATATCTTGGAAAGGATTCGATCATTAAAGAATCTCGACTTCGCTCGGTTTTTAAGGGATTTCTTCCCGTTTACGTGCTGGCACATTTTGTCCACCACATATTAATTGCGTTACCAGCTCCACTTTTGCCGCTTATCCGTAACGAATTCAGCTTGAGCTATACTAAGGCAGCGCTAATTCAATCATCGTTCTCTTGGACATATGGAGCTGCCCAAATCCCGGCTGGCTTTCTCGCAGATCGCACCGGACCGCGTATCCTGTTGATTATTGGCATATGCGGTGTAGCCGCGGCCGGGATTCTGGTGGGACTGTCCAGGACTTACGTTATGCTGCTGTCTTTCCTGGTATTGATGGGGATTCTGGGTGGTGGTTACCATCCTTCTGCGGCACCGATGGTTTCGGCGGCAGCGCCTGAGAATCGTGGCCGGGCTCTGGGTTTTCACGAGGTAGGAGCCAGTTTTAGCTTCGTGGTAACACCGTTTATTGCGACAGCCATAGCTTCCGTTGGCGGATGGCGAAGTTCTTTTGTTAGCCTGGCTATACCTACGATGATAGTTGGGCTTTTAATGATTAAATTTACCCGCCGACCAAAGTTAGCGGCCGAAGCTCGTGGTGAAGTCAAATACCACACAGAGGACACAGTAATGCCCACGGGTAGGGTACGCAGGCTGGTAGCATTTCTTTTACTCAGCGTTTTAGCGGGCGGAATTGTCAGTTCTGTATTTGCGTTTATAACTCTTTATGCTGTCGATAATTTCGGCGCCAGTATAACAGGGGCCGCATCCTTCCTCGTTATAATGAATTCGGCCGGGATCTGGATAAGCCCACTGGGCGGTTATATATCTGACCGTCTGGGGCGAATACCCCTGGTGGTATCCTCGTGCTTAATAAGTGCTTTCGTCCTTTACATGCTTAATTGGGCTCCCTATTATTGGGGTTTAGCGGGGTTGGCGTTATTACACGGCATGGCAATGTATACTCGTATGCCGGTTTCTGAGGCATATATTATGGGAGAAACAACAGAACGCAACCGTTCTTTGGTCTATGGAATTTATTATTTTTCTATGACCGAGACCAGTGCCGTTTTCGCCCCGATAATGGGCTACCTAATGGATAATTATGGTTTTTCTAATTGTTTTACTTGGGCTAGCATAGCTATAGTCGTGGTGACGTTGATACTTACGCCTTTATTAAGAGGAAGTAGGAAATGAGGTCATCGTGGGTAATTACCAACAAAATAACTGTAAATTTTTGCATTAGTGGTTATAATTATGACCGGCTTTAAAAAAGTACTAAGATACAACTGCTAAGCACTGATTCCTCGATTCTACAGAAGCCGGAACTTGAAAAATAACCTGTGGATAGCCAAGGAGATTCGAACTAAAGTGCTAACATGGTTATCGATTTAGAAGCATTTAAATTGTATTGGAACTCAAGTATATATTAGGGTGGAGTTTGACTCTTTCCAGTCTCCGTAAGAAATGCTATTAGTGAGATGCTAGTAATACAGATGTGACTATTACGCTAGATGTTTATCGTCGTATGAATGTTAGCTGGCTGTCTTGAAGCTTCGATCTTGCTAACAATTTTGCTAACAAACGATTTATCACTCAACGGTACCGTATAGCCTTCATAGACACAGAAAGTGATTCACCACGCGAACCATTCAATACAGGTTATCATTCTCTGGGATAAGGAATAACAAGAGGTCTGTATCTTTTAATTAGGGGTGTCGCAGGTTCGAGACCTGCACGGCCTATATCACATTATAGCCCACTAAAGTCTATTGATATTCGCTCAATATGCCTGGTGATGTCTGTGCCTGTATCGTAACATCAGTCGCTAGCCGTGGTCTACATCAAATCAAAAACTTTTATTATGTATTTTGTTATAATCAATAAATACTACAGCATTGCGGTATTATATGCTTTATGGTTAATTAGGCCGATAGCTCTACAGTAATACTCGTACCTTTGCCTGGCTGAGATTGTACTGTTAGAATACCACCAACTAGCTGGGCACGTTCCTGCATTCCAGTTAAGCCGAGTTTACCATTCTTAGCTAGGTCGCCCATACTCTGGGGCAACTCAAAGCCTTTTCCATTATCACTAATGGTTATCTTTGTCTTACCCTCGTCGAACTCCACTGTAATTTCAGCACTCGTAGCGCTAGAGTGGCGCCACACATTTCTAAGGGCTTCCTGCGCGATTCGGAAAAGTGCTACCGTTACCTCTTCGGGGGGATGGTGTTCTTCACCTACAACTTTGACCTTGGTGGCTATTCCTGAATATTCTGTAACATTGGAAGCCAGCCATTCCAACGCCGGGAGTAGTCCCAGGCGGTCCAGAGCTGCCGGCCGTAGGTCTTGGCTTAGACGGCGAACCCCCTTTAATATGTTATCCGTCTGCTGCCATAGCTCCTCCAAACGACGACGATTCTCCTCTGATAGTCCTTTATCACTGGAAGCGAGAGAGTCCAGCTGTCGGGAAAGTACAACCAGAGCCTGAATGGTATCATCGTGCAGCTCATGGGAGATACGTTTTCTTTCTTCTTCCTGAGCTTGGGTAGCTTGCCGCAAATAGAAACGCAGGTTCTGTTGCATTACTCCCAGTTCCTCAGCTACTTTCTGCTGCTCCTGCTGAGCTGCTTCTAGCTGGATACGATATTCCCGCTCCTTGCGTAACGATGCAAAACTAATGGCTAATACATTGCCAATAATAAAAACGGCACCAGTCTCAAAAAGTGCATCTAATTGGTGCCCTGAGATGAATATGGCTCGCGGCAACATTGCGGCCAAAGCCACCAGTGAAGTGACAAAAGCCCCTTTCCAGCCAAACAGGAAACCGGCCCATACCACAGGAGCTAGATAGAGTATTCTCTCAATGGCATGACGGTCTAGGTCTAATTTAGATATCACCTGAAGGAAGAATCCGGGGTACTTAAAAGCTTCCCCGTAGTGTGGTAGTGTGATTAGTATAAGCAGGGCGAGGATAAACCAGAATCCAGGCTTACGAAAGGTTCTCATTACCCGGTTAAATGACGAATTATGCGTTACAGCCATTTGCCAAGTATTCTATATAGTAATTTTCAGGGTATATCTTCAAGGGTAACCCAGCCCTCCTTTAAGGCACGTACTACAGCTTCAGTCCGGGAACTGACCTGCAGTTTGTTGAAGATATGACCCAGGTGCGCTTGGACGGTACGCAGGCTGAGACAAAGCTCGTTAGCGATTTCCTGGTTGCTTAAGCCCCGGGTTGCCAGCTGGAGCACCTCCATCTCCCGCTCGCTCAGAACTTCTGACGGTTTTTGCACGGCTGCTTTTTCGGGAGAGGGTGCAAAACGATTAAGCACCTTACGGGCAATTACCGGATGAAGCACCGACTCTCCAGCGTATACTTGCCGCACAGCATCAACGAGCTCGCGGCCACGGACGCTTTTCAGCAGGTAACCGGCCGCTCCAGCTTCCAGGAGACCAAATACAAACTGGTCATCATCATAGGCAGTGAGAACTAGCACGGCTATTTCAGGATGAAGTGCCTTGATCTGTCTGGTGGCCTCAATGCCGTCAACTTTGGGCATGGCAATGTCGATAATGGCGACATCCGGTCTGGAGCTGTTGGCTAATCTTACGGCTTCTTCACCATCAGCAGCCTCGGCAACTACATCCAGGTCTGATTCCTGTTCCAGAATCTGGCGGGTACCCTCCCGTACCACAGCATGGTCATCAGCGATCAAAATTTTAATCTTACCCATATAATACGCCTCTTCACATAACCATCTTTATCATACACCCTGCGGGCGAAGTCCTCAATCGTCATAATTGCCTAACAAGGAATCAGCACATATAGGCATTAATACCTAGATTTTTAAGGTCAGAAATAAGTATCG
>Ga0209427_10000269_pt1 | contig 52814 bp, 50 predicted proteins | sample DeeMarSWOR136_30_FD_187465 | JGI IMG/M metagenome (GOLD analysis project Ga0209427, IMG submission 187465) | Marine sediment microbial communities from White Oak River estuary, North Carolina - WOR-1-36_30 (SPAdes) (version 2) | ecosystem: Environmental > Aquatic > Marine > Intertidal zone >...
GTACGCGACCTCCTTTATTTTTTCCCCCACCGCCACCTCGATTACAGTCAGCTGAAGTTCATCTCGCAGCTTGCGGAAGGCGAGGAGCAGACCATCGTGGCTAACGTCTGGCAGGCTAATGAGACCCGACCGGGCGGACGGCGCAGCGCCGAGGCTATCGTCGGTGATGAAACGGGCAATATCCGGGTGGTCTGGTTCAACCAGCCGTATCTGGCAAAGACGCTGAAGACCAACGCCCGCATCATGCTCAGCGGTCGCGTCAGCCTGTTTAAAGGCAGGCATGTCTTTCTCTCGCCGGAGTGGGAGTTCGTGGAGGGGCAGGACCTGGTGCATACCGCCCGGCTGGTTCCCGTTTATTCGCTTACGGCAGGACTGCGACCTCGCCAGGTGAGGAAGCTGATGAAGGAGGCGGTCGACCGTTTTGCCAGCCAGGTGCCTGAATTTCTGCCTCCGAAATTGCGTAAACGACTCGACCTCCTGGGACTGCCGGAGGCTATCAGTCAGGCGCATTATCCGGACGATTCCGTAACAAAAGACAAAGCCAGGGTAAGACTGGCTTTTGACGAGCTTTTCCTTCTCCAGCTGGGCGTAATGAGCAAGAAACGCGACTGGCAGGAGGGCAAACCGGGCAGTTCGTTCGATACCGGGCAGCCGGTAATCGATAGCTTTTTAAAGTCGCTCCCCTTCGCCCTGACCGCCGCCCAGGAGAAGGTAATCGGGGAGATTATGGCTGACCTGCAGAAGTCGCAGCCGATGAGCCGGCTGTTGCAGGGGGAGGTGGGCAGCGGCAAGACGGTGGTAGCCACCGCGGCGTTGCTGGCGGCCGTGGCTAACGGATTCCAGGGGGCTTTCATGGCGCCTACGGAAATCCTCGCCGAGCAGCATTTCGCCACCATATGCGGGCTACTCTCGAAGCTGGGCAGCGAGGATGGGGACGGCTTCCTGAAAAGCTATACGGGTATCTTTCCCAACCCTCTTAACGTCGCTCTACTTATCGGCGATATCCGGCAGTCCGGTAAAAAGGAAATCCGTCAGCAGATACAGTCGGGCGATGTCGGTATCGTCATCGGTACCCACGCCATCGTTCAGAAGGGCGTCGACTTTCCCAAGCTGGGTCTGGCGGTGGTGGACGAGCAGCACCGCTTCGGCGTAGAGCAGCGTTCGGCTTTGCGGGAAAAGGGATTCAGTCCCCACATGCTGGTGATGACCGCCACGCCGATTCCCCGGACGCTGGCGCTGACGCTGTACGGCGACCTCGACCTCTCGGTTATTGACGAACTGCCGCCGGGTCGGCAGACGGTGAAGACAAAGTGGCTCAAGCCCGAACAGCGCGAAAGCGCTTACGCCTTCGTAAGGAAGCAGGTAGGCGAGGGCCGACAGGCTTTCATCCTCTGCCCCCTGATTGAAGAATCGGAGGCTATCGCCGCCCAGGCGGCGGTCGTCGAGTACGAACGTCTTTCCACGGAGGTCTACCCCGACCTGCGGCTGGGGCTGCTGCACGGCAGGCTGTCTTCAAAAGACAAGGACGCCGTCATGGAGGATTTCCGCGCCGGCAGGCTGGACATACTGGTCTCCACACCGGTCATCGAGGTCGGCATCGATATCCCTAACGCCACCGTCATGCTGATAGAGAGCGCCGACCGCTTCGGGCTTTCCCAGCTGCACCAGTTCCGCGGTCGGGTGGGGCGCGGGAAGGAGCAGAGCTACTGCATGTTGATGACGGAAAATCCCTCCGAGGTCGCCCGTCAGCGACTTGACATAATAGAAAATACGCAGGACGGCTTCAGGCTGGCTGAGGAAGACCTCAAGCTGCGGGGTCCCGGCGAGTTTTTCGGAACGCGGCAGAGCGGCCTGCCCGACCTGCGCATGGCAAAAATCTCCGATGTAGCCTTACTGGAGATGGCCAGGAACGAGGCGGTTAGAGTCTTCAATACCGACCCGCGACTGGAAACAGAAGAAAACGCCCAGATGGCGGTGGAAATGGCACGCGTATGGGGCGGCGCCGCCGAGTGGAGTTGAAAAAACCTTTATAAATTTATTATGATAACTTAACATGAATTTAACAGTAACTCTAACTTTTAAGGGGCTGCTCTAACTTTGTGTTGATATACTCGTTAAGGTTATTCAGCGGATAATATAGACTCCGGGGGATGGGGAACAACTTGAGTCCATTGTACGCTAAATTTATCGTTAATCCGGTAGCCGGTGCCGGCAGGACCGGCCGGGAATGGCCGCAGATTGAGGCTATGTTCCGGGGCAACGTCCTGACCTTCGAGTATGATATTACCGAAGCCCCCGGTCACGCCATAGAACTCGCCAGGGAGTCGGCTAAAAACGGGTACGACCTGGTGGTATCCGTGGGCGGCGACGGCACTATCAACGAGGTGGTCAACGGTCTATACAGCTCCGGTAATATAAAAGATGCCACGCTGGGCATCGTCAGCACGGGGACCGGCGGCGACTATATACGCACGGTAGGCATCCCCCGCCGCAGCGATGAGGCATGCCGCTGTCTTTTAAGGCGGAAAAAGCGTGTGGTCGACCTCGGTGTCGTCGAATATATGAAGAACGGTCAAAAAGAGGAACGCCTTTTCGTGAACTTCGCCGGCTTCGGCTTTGACGCCGAGATTGTCCGGCGCACCACCCAGCAGTTTAAAGCGCTGGGGGCTGTGCCTTCCTATCTTCTCGGGATATTCGCCACCCTGTTATCTTACCGGAACCGGGATGTTTCCCTGAGGATTGACGGCGAACTGCTGGATAAACGTATTTGTACGGTGGTGATGAACAACGGCAGGTACGGCGGCGGGAGTATGTTCACCGCACCACATGCCGAACTTGCCGACGGACTGCTGGACGTTATGATTGTCGGCGACCTGAGCAAGCCCGACCTGCTATGGTCGATACCGCGCATCTATAAGGGCACCCACCTGACCCATCCCAAGGTAACCATGAAAAAAGCCAGCGTAATAGAGGCTGAGACTGCGTCCGGGAATATACAGCTTCAGGCGGACGGCGAATTGCTGGGCGGGTTACCGGCGCGATTCAGCGTTCTGCCGTCAATGCTGAACGTTATCATTTAGTTAACAATATATCGAATCTAGATTGGATAATTTGATTTATGAAAATAGTGTCGCCAACTGGCAAAAATAAGATGAAAATCCTGCTCGGCACGCTGATTGGATTTATCATTCTGGACGGAGTGCTGACCGAGTTTCTTCTCGGCAACGGACTGGCAAGGGAAGCCAATCCTTTCCTGAAACCCCTGGTTGGAGATATCGGCTTTATGGTGCTTAAGGTGATCGGCGCCCTGCTGGTCGCCTTTATACTCTGGGATGTTTACCGGCGTTTTCCGAGAGTGGCGGCCATCGCTACCTGGGCGGCCGTAGCCGGTTACGGTGGTATCGTTCTGTGGAACGCTAGCCTGTGCCTTCTGCTGTGAGGTCGGCGAGTTCCAGGTTTTTCGGTCGCTTCCACAGGGGGATGGCTTCAGGAATCGCATCAACGAATTCCACTTCGCGCGGCATCTTGTAGTCGGCCATGCGCCCCTGGCAGTACTGGCGGATTTCCTGTTCGTCGGCGGTTTCTCCCGGCTTTAGTTTCACCAGGGCTTTAACGGTTTCCCCGCGTATCAGGTCGATAGTCCCCAGTATCCTGACTTCAGCTATCCCGGGATGTTTCGCCAGCACTTCTTCGATATCGTCGGGGAAGATATTCTGACCTTTCAGGATGAGCATCCTTCTTTTTCGTCCGGTGATGTAGAGAAGCCCGTTTTCATCCAGTTTTCCGATGTCGCGGGTATGCAGCCAACCGTTTCTTATCACTTTCGAGGTGGCTTCCGGATTATTGTAGAAGCCGGTCATCATGGGACCCCGGGTGACGATTTCTCCCTCCCGCCCCATGGGCAGTTCATTATCATTATCGTCGAATATCTTAATCTCCCAGCAGGGCAGGGCTTTACCGGAAGCACCCGCCTTGCCCGAACCGTCCATGGGCATCATCGTAATGTGGCAGATGGTCTCGGTCTGCCCGTAGACGTCGATGATATTAAAGTCGTAATACTGCCTGAACAGGCGGATAACGGCGGGCTCCAGAGGGGCGCCCCCGCTGATGCAGAGACGCAGCGAACTCAGGTCGTGCCGGATACCCTCGCGCCGCGCGACATTTATCATCAGCGAATATATGTACGGCACACCCATATATATCGTGCCCTTTTCCCGCGCCACGGCTTCCATAAAGCTGTGAATCGACCGTCCCGTTCCCGGCACCAGTACCAGTTTGTTGCCCGTGTATATCGACGCCAGCATTACGGCGGTCAGCCCGAACTGGTGGTACATGGGGAGGGCGAACTGCATCATCACGTCTTTTTCCCTCTGCTTGATTTCCCCGGCGGAGTTGATTGCCTCGATGCATAAACTCTCGTGGGAGAGGACGACGCCGTGAGGGTTCCGGGTGGGGCCGCTGGTGTAGGAAATGATGGCGGGGTCTCGCGGGTTTACCGGCGTAGCTGCTCTTTCCGGTGAGTATTTTTCGATAATTTCCCGGTAGCTGGTGAATCGCTTATCATGTTCGGTATTAACGGTTATAATGTGCTCAATCGATTTAAATTTCGGCAGTTCCGGCAACAACGATTCCAGCGGCGGGTCTTCGATGACCAGTGCCCTAGGACGGCAATCGTTAAAGATATTTTGTAGCTCGTCAGCTACATAACGGGAGTCCAGCGGTACAACGATGCCTCCTGCCTTGAGTATCCCGAATAAGATAGCGACAAACTCCGGGTTGCTCGCCTGTATGGTGGCAATGCGGTCGTCTTTCTTTATACCCAGGTTTATCAGGGCGTTGGCGACGCGGTTGGAGTCCGCTTCTATCTGTGCGAAGGAGACCCGGCGGTCTTTCATGATAATCGCCGTTTCATCTGCCAGACGCCCGGCGGTGTTTGCCAGCATTTTTATCAGGTCCATCGGCTTTCCTGATTTGTCCTTTTACGTATTAACCACGTCTGAATAATAGGTTTAACATTGGGGCTAGTTCAGTATAGCAGATGCGAGGCTGGTTTGAAAAGCAAGGTGTGGATACATACCTTGTCTGGCTATATTCGTAATATATATATTTTTCATGTATAATCAACCCGGAAAACCAAAAGAATGAATCGATAGTTAATTCATGGAAACAAGCCTGTTCCTTATCATCCCGATTATAATTATCGCCCTTATTTTTGACTACACCAACGGCATGCACGATGCCGCCAATTCCATATCCACTGTTGTCTCCACCAGGGTGTTGAGCCCCCGGCTAGCCGTCGTCTGGGCGGCTTTTTTTAACTTCATAGCGTTTCTTATTTTCGGCACCGATGTAGCCAAAACCATCGGCAAAGGCATGGTGGATATTGAAATCGTGACCGCCACGGTAATCCTGGCGGGGCTCATCGGTGCTATCTCCTGGAACGTGATTACCTGGTATTTCGGTCTGCCGAGCAGCTCGTCGCACGCGTTAATCGGCGGTTATGCCGGTGCCGCTATCGCCAAGGGTGGTTTTGGCGTAATTATCGCCTCTGGCTGGTACAAAACGGTCCTCTTTATTTTCCTGGCGCCGATGATTGGCCTTGTTTTAGGTTTCGTATTGAAGGTGATTTCCACCTGGGTTGTCTACAGGCAGAATCCGACGAGCATCAATAAGTGGTCGAGGATTATGCAGCTGTTTTCCGCGGCTGCCTACAGCCTGGGTCACGGCGGTAACGATGCACAGAAAACCATGGGCATTATTGCCAGCCTGCTCTTTACGGGGGGACTGATCAGTGAGTTTCACGTACCTCTCTGGGTCGTCCTCAGTGCCCACACTGCCATCGCTTTCGGTACACTCAGCGGCGGCTGGCGTATCGTGAAAACCATGGGACAAAAAATCACCAAGTTAAAGCCGATAGACGGTTTCTGCGCCGAGACATCCAGTGCCACCAGCATCTTTTTAGCCACCCACCTGGGCATCCCCGTAAGCACCACCCACGTTATTACCGGCGCAATATCCGGGGTGGGGGCGGTACAGAGACTCTCGGCGGTACGCTGGGGCGTGACGCTGCGGATTGTCTGGGCATGGATTTTCACCATACCGGCTTCCGGATTGATAGCTTTGCTTATTTATTTGCTTATCAAGCTGATTTTTCTTTAAATATCTTGCTCCTTGAATAAAGCCGCTATCTCTTCAGTGTTCAGCCGCCGCACCTTACCCTCTTTCAGACTGCCCAGTATCAGGTTACCGATGCGCTCCCGCTTCAGAGCCATGACGGGATGGCCCAATCTTTCGAACATGCGGTGCACCTGCCGCTTTCTCCCCTCGTGGATGGTGATGCTGTAATTGTAGGGTGTCGTTGAAACTTCCTTGATTTTGGCAGGATGCGTGGGGCCGTCTTCCAGTCGGATGCCGAGTTCCAGTTTGCGTATTTCTTCCTGTCTCAGTCGACCCTTAATCTGGACTAGGTATTCTTTCTCGTGTTCGAATTTCGGGTGGGTCAACCGATAGGTAAGGTCGCCGCCGTTGGTCACCAGGAGGAGTCCAGTGGTGTCTTTATCCAGCCTTCCCACCGGGTAGAGTCTCAGGTTTTTATACCGTTCGGGCAGGATATCCAGGACAGTGCGGCGGCCCTTCTCGTCGCTGGCTGTGGAGACGATTCCCGCCGGCTTATTGAGCATCAGGCAGACTGTCTCGTCCGGTTTTAATTCGACTATCTTCCCGTCGAATACAATACGGTCGCTGGCAATATCGACCGGCTGGGTGAAAGATTCGGCGGTTTTGCCGTTGACCTTTATCTTTCCCTGCTTGATGGCTTCGGTCATGCGGCGCCGGGAGCCGATGCCGGCTTCGGTCAGCGCTTTGAGTAACGACTTGGCGGGCATGAATCAATCCCTCAGGCTTTACTGACCTGGCAGAGCTGCGACTTGTGGGGGACGAAGCCGGAAACGGGGTCGAGGGTGCTGTCGTCTACCAGTTCGTTGACGTTGGCTTCTCCGGGCCAGTGGTGCGGCAGAGAAACGACACCCTCAAGAATGCCGTCGGTAACGTTGGCTTTCATCTTGATGCTGCCCCTCGGCGAACTCACTTTTACCGTATCGCCGGTCCTGATGCCGCGCGGAGCGGCATCGGCGGGGTTGATGTCCACGAGCGGGTCCGGCATGAGCTTGCGTAGCTGGGGTATGTTGCGGAACTGCGAGTGCGTGTAAGCCATTACCCTGGCGCCGGAGGTCATTACCAGCGGATATTTCTCCGCCAGGTCCGGACGGCTTAACGGGCTTTCCGGCGGCTCTTTATAAACCGGCAGGGGGTCGATGCCGTGTTCCGCCAGTACCGATGAGACGATTTCTATCTTGCCGGACGCCGTCTTGAAGCCTATTTTCTCGTAAGATTTCTCCGGTCCGGGCGACGTATTTAGTTTGATGCCTTCGGGGTGCTCCTGAAGGTCTTGATACGTCATTCCCAGCGGTTCCAGCATATGCTCGGCGCATTTCTCGAAGTTGCCGTTCCAGAAAAGGTCGCCGAAACCGAGACGTTCGGCAAGTCCGGAGTAAATATCCCACTCGGTTCGGCTTTCTCCAATCGGCTTGATAGCCGGCTCGACGAGTCTGGCGATATCCGAGTATTCGGTCAGGAGAATATGCCGCTCCAGCCATGATGCTATGGGCAGGACGATGTCGGCAAGCTGGGTGCCGGGAGTATGAAAATACTCGGTAACGGCGATAAAGTCCAGTTTCTTAAAGGCTTCGACCATGCGTTTGGAATTGGCGAAGAACTGCTCGCACAGTCCCGCCGAGAACACGGCTTTGAGAGGGTAGGGCTGACCGCTTTCAATCTGGTCGACGATGGCGTTGGACTGCATTTCGCGGTAGCGGGACGTCCAGATGGGGAACCGCTGAGCACCGATGCCCGGCGGCATGTCCTTGATGCGTTCGTGGAGGGTAATATCCTTCGCTGGTGACGCGTGACTTGCGGGCATCCGGTTGCCGCCGGTCACGTCGATATTGCCGGTGATCACGGCCAGCAGGATGACGGCGCGGTGGTTCTGCACGCCGTTGGTATGGTGGGTGGTGCTGTTGCCGCTCAGGTGTAATTTGGCGGGCTTGGTCGTGGCATAGAGTCGAGCCGCCTCCCTGATTTTAACGGCGGGTACCCGCGTAATCTGTTCCGCCCGTTCCGGCGTGTATTCCTGCACCAGCTTTTTCAGTCCGTCGAAGCCGACCGTCCACTTTGCGACGAACTCCTTGTCGTAAAGGTTCTCGTTGATGATAACGTTCATCATGCCCAGCGCCAGAGCGCCGTCGGTGCCGGGACGCGGCTGTAAATGAATGTCAGCTCTGGCGGCGATGGCGGTGCGGCGGGGGTCGACCACGATAAGCTTCACGCCTTTGTTCCCGGCTTCCAGGTTCTGCTGCCATACCGGCGGTGAGGATACCACCGCGGCGCCCCAGATGAGTTTGCACTTTGTCTCCGGCTCAACAGAAGCGCCGGAAATGGTAAAGTAAGAGTAATCGTCTCCCAGGGTCAGGTTTGAGGCTATCCAGGTACCGGAGAAGCAGTTGCTGCTTTCGGTGCAGTAGTTGGGCGACCCGAAAGCGTGAGTCAGCCGGTGAAAGTAGGGTCGCGGCTCCTTGGTGTAGGCAACCCAGAAGACGACCGATTCCGGTCCGTATTTATCTTTGACGGACTGCAGGTTATCGGCAACGGTGTCCAGCGCCTCGTCCCAGGAGATGCGTTCCCAATTCCCCTCGCCCCTCTTGCCGCCGCGTATAACCGGGTATTTAAGGCGGTCGGGGTGGTAAACGAAGTCGAGCTGGGCTTTCCAGCGGGGGCAGTGGGCCACGTCAGGGTTGGCGATATCAATCTTGATAGCCCTGCCGTCCCGGACATGTACTTTGGTAGGGCACGCCGAGGTGCACATATAACAGAGCCCTTCTTTAACTTCAACTGCTTTAGACATGATGATGCGTTCTCCTGATTAAAAAGTATGGATTTAGCTGTGTATCGCTACTATTATAGCAGGCAGGAGGAGTCCAACCCAAATAATGGCGTTAAATCGGTTGTCTATAAAAATAAATTATCGGTTGCTAAAATATTGATTATTTTATTTGACATGGCCGGTGCCGGGTATTAAAATCTGTCTATCAGTGTCAGGGAGGTGATGCTTATGAAAGAAAAAGAGGCAAAATTCTTCCTGAAGCTCAAGGAAGCTCTCGAAAAGAGCCGGGCAATCGCCCGGAGCTGCCTCTCTTGAAAGAGCTGAAAGAACAAGTAAGCTGCCCGTGAGGCAGCCAGGTGACTAACCCCGGTCAATGCAGGGAAACGTTTTTGATTTCTTCGTTCAATGGCACTTAACCGAGCGGTGTAATCTGCATTGTCGGCATTGCTATCAAGATGCCTCTGCATCGGAGATGGCTTTCCCAGAGATTGTCCGGGCAATTGACGGCGTTATAGATACGCTGCACAGTTGGGTGACGGATTACAAGCTGGAGATGTCACCCAGCTTTCATTTTACCGGCGGCGAGCCGCTGCTGCATGACGGACTCTTTGACATCCTGGGCCATGTCGGGAAACACGGTTATACAACGGCATTGATGAGCAACGGCACGCTTATCACCGGCGACGTCGCCGGGAAGCTGCGTGAAATGCGCGTCAGCGAGGTACAGGTCAGCCTGGAGGGTACGGAGGCCGTCCACGATAGCATCCGGGGTAAAGGCTCTTTCCGTAAGGCGCTGGGCGGTATCGAAAATCTGATGGCAAACGGCGTAAATACCAGTGTCAATCTAACGCTCTCCCGACTGAACATCAGGGAGGTGGAGGGGCTGGTCGATTTAGCCGGGGAAAAGGGCATCGGGGCGGTCACGTTCTCCCGCCTGGTGGCTTGCGGGAGAGGTAACGAAATCGGCGACCAGATGCTGACGCCGCAGGAACTTGCCGATTTTTACCGCAGCGTTAAGGAACGTCAGAAAAATACCGGGGTTACATTCACATCGCGCGACCCTCTGTTTACCGTGGCTACTCTGGAGGAAGACATTCCGGAAACGGATTTCCCGCTGGGGGGCTGCGCGGCGGGGGTTTTCGGGATTACCGTTACCGCCGACGGCGGCATCATGCCCTGCCGTCGCATGGACCTGTCCATCGGCAATATCAGGGAGACATCCCTGCGCGAACTCTGGGCGGAATCGCCGGTGCTATGGTCGCTGCGCAACCGCGAGGAATACCACGAAAAATGCGGTTCCTGTTATTACTGGGCGGTCTGCCGGGGTTGCCGGGCGGTAGCCCTCGCCTTCGCCAGGTCGCAGGGCAGGGAGGATTTCCTCGGGAACGACCCGCAGTGCCCGTACTACCGGGCTGTGGTATAATCATCCTGTAAGTAACACGCAGGAGACTTTTCGACTGGAAGGAATAGAAGTAGCCCGTCGCGCCGTTGAAATAGCCAGCGACAAACAGGCTAACAATATCGTTTTACTGGATGTCCGCGGTATCTGCAGTTTTGCGGACTATTTCGTTATCTGTGCCGGCGAAAGCTCCCGGCAGATACGCACCATCCTCGAAGAAATCGAACTCAGTCTGAAAAAAGAAAAGGTTATCCCCCATCACCACGAGGGTACGGTGGATTCCGGCTGGCTCTTAATTGATTACGGCGACGTTATCGTGCACATCTTCGGCGCCGCCGAACGCGATTTCTACAAGCTGGACGAACTCTGGCATGAAGCCCGGACCGTAATTAAAGTACAGTAATTTCCAAATCACAAAGACTAAACTTTAATTATTGGTCATTGAATATCGAGATTTGTTTGTATCTTGTCTCTTGTATCTTGGTTATTCCGACCGGTCGAAAATCTCGTTGTCCTTAAAGAACAGCGCTATCTCTTTTTCGGCATTCTCCGGTGAATCGGAGGCGTGGGTTGAGTTACGCCGGACGTCAAGGCCAAATTCCCGGCGTATCGTCCCCGGGGCGGCCTTGGCGGGGTCAGTGTCCCCCACAATTTTCCTGATTCTCGCCACGGCGTTTTCACCTTCAAAGACGGCTGCCACGATCGGAGCGGAGGTGATATGGTCCACCAGTTCTTTATAAAAGGATTTTCCCTTATGAACAGCGTAATGACGTTCTGCCATGGCTCTATCCATGTGCAGCATCTTGATTGCCACCAGCTGCAGCCCTTCCGTCTGAAGACGTCCGATGATAGCGCCGCATAGTCCCCTTTTTGTCGCAAGGGGCTTGACGAGTACCAGAGACCTTTCCATTTTATACTCCTGTATTTTATTACGAAACGAATAATGCTTCCAGGTCGGCGACGCCTACGGCTTCCAGGGTATCGACGACGAGGTCGGCGTTTTTCAGGCTGTCTTTGGGGTGGCTGTTGGTCACGGCAACACACTTCATGCCCGCCCCCTTTGCCGCGGCAACTCCGGCGACGGCATCCTCGATAACCGCGCAGCTGGCGGGTTCGATACCCAGTTTCTGGGCAGCCCTCAGGAAAATCTGAGGACTCGGCTTGCCTTCTTTGACCTCGGTGCCCCAGGCAATCGCCTGGAAATAGCTTTCGATGCCCAGTCCCTTAATGATGACGTCGATATTCTGCGGGACCGCCGAGGAGGCTATGGCCGATTTTATGCCGTGTGTTTTCAACGATTTCAGCAGATTGATAGCGCCGGGTAGCGGTTTTATATTCGCCGCCACTAGGTTGCGGTAGGTTGACTGTTTTTTCTCGGTGATGGCGTCCAGTTCCCCCGGGGCTAACCTGTCACCGAGGGCGAACCTGATAATAGTATCGTGCCTCTGCCCGAAGTGCTTCATGAAGTCTTCCCGGCTGAACGCCATGCCCCTTTCCCCGAAGACGCCCTGCCAGGCGCGGTAATGATATTCGGCGGTATCGGCGATGACGCCGTCCATGTCCCAGAGTACCGCCTTAAGCCTGCCTTCAGACATTACCGGCGTTCTCCTCGATTACGTACTGCTTTGAGGTACCTTCTGCGATGATGCTGCCGTCCTTCAGGCATATCCTGGCTTTTGATTCCATGATTTTGCGACTTTTCCTGGTGATATGGGCGGTAATATAAAGGGTTTCTTCCACCTTGACCGGCTTTCTGAGCCTGATATGCATACTGGCGGTGATGCACGGGGTGCCGTTCAGGTAAATTACGTTGTTCATCGCTTCGTCCAGTATCAGGGACAGGATACCGCCGTGAACGAGTCCGGGCCATCCCTGGAAAACCGCATCCGGCGTACATTCGGTCGTAAGCGTATCGCCGTCGATATTAAACTTAAGCTTCAGTCCCAGGGGATTATGCGGCCCGCATCCGAAGCACTGGTTTTTATGCAGGTCGGTATCGATAGATACCTTCGGTAATTCTACCATAGTTTAGTCTCCATTATAACCGGACTAAAAGTGCGTCCATCCCGCTTTATCTATGTTCACGGGATTGCCTTTAGCGTCAAACAGGTCGATTTTCCCCGGCCTGCCGGCGGTGATTTTACCGATGTTGCTGATGGGACACTTGATATCTGCTTTCAACCGGTCGATTACTTCAGCGGGGGCTGTAAAAAGCAGTTCGTAGTCCTCCCCGCCGGAGAGCGCCAGTTCCAGCGCATTTTTCCTGAAATGTTTCTTTATTGCATCGTGAACTGGCAGCAGGCTGGTGTCCAACCGGGCGCTGACCCGGCTGGCTTGACAGATATGGCGCAGGTCGGCTATAAGCCCGTCGCTGGTATCGATAGCCGTGGTCACGCCGTGCTTGACCAGGGTCTGCCCTTCGGCGATGCGCGGCACCGGATGAAGGAAGGCGCCCCGCAGGTATTTTGTTTCCTCCGGCTTGAATTCCAGTTTTCTCTTGAGCATCTCCATCCCGGCCGCGGCGCTGCCCGGGTAACCGGTGACGGCAATCATGTCATCGGGTCTGGCGGCGGAACGGCGCAGTATCCCGTTGTCCGGGGCGCTGCCGAAGACGGTGATAGTTATTGATATCAGCGGCGATTGGCTGACATTGCCACCGACTATCGCTGCGTTGTACCCCTGGGCACACTCTGTTATCCCTTCGTAGAGCCGGGTGACGGCTTCCACTTCGGTGTCTACAGGGAGGGCAAGGGCTATCAGGGCGTACTGCGGCACGCCTCCCATGGCGGCGATATCGCTGAGATTGATAGCCAGGGATTTCCAGCCCAGTTCCCGCCAGGTAATCGTTTCCAGGGAGAAGTGGACGTCCTGAATCATGGTGTCGACTGTCGCCAGCTGGATTGCCGCATCGCCGTGCCAGGCGGCGGTATCATCGCCGATGCCGGTGATAAGCCAGTCGGTTGCAGGCCGGTCCGTTCCGGATTCGGTTATCTTTTGCGTCAGCAGGTCAATCAGACCGAACTCCCCCATCTCGGAAACTTTCATGACTAAATTATATCATATCCCCGTATAGACTCACTAAAATAGGGTGTTGTATCATATGTCATTCTGAGGAGCGAAGCGACGAAGAATCCGTGCCCGGTCCGGTGGAAACGGATTCTTCGCTTCGCTCAGAATGACAGTGAAATGTTTATTTCTGATATATGGCCCTAAAAAGAAGGGGGACGGCTATTACCCGTCCCCTCTTTTGTTCTGAAATCCGGGAGAAAATCAGGACTCGTTTTCGGTTTCTATTTCCACCGGGACTTTTTTACTTTCGATAGATTGCCGGAGTACGAAGACCTGGATTAATGCTATCAGTATCCCCGCCAGCCCCGCCAGCGTGGTCAGAATTCTCTCCGATTCCAGCCACGGCAGGAGCCAGCCCAGTGAGATTGCCGCCAGCCCGGAAACCCCGAAGAGTATAATCAGCCATATTCCCAGCGATTTGTCCTTCATTTTTCCGTCTTCCCGCCGTTTTGCTTTCACTTTATATAACGGCGGGAAAGGGATTTGGTTAGTATATATACGTTAATTGTGTTCTGCCGTTTTTATTGTCGGCGGGGTTATTTCCTGCTGTGTCATCATGTCCCATATATCGTCAATCGTCCCGCCATCGACTTTACCCTGGCTGACGCTGATACGGGCTTTGTGGCGGGTAATACCCGTAGACACCTGCTTATTGCTCCTGTCGCCATAGCCGGTGTTCAGGCACTCAAACTCGAAGACGAACCCCCAGCAGTACGGGCAGAAGGCTTCCAGCGTTTCGACGTGTTTAATACTGCCCTCGACGCCGTCATATTTATAGGTAGGGCTGTTTCTCAGGAAGTCCTCGGCTATCCGGAGGCTTTCCTCCTCGGTGGCTACCATCATCTGGAATAACATATCCCATTTACCGTCCATCCTGGCTTCGGTGACCTCTCCCTGTATTACTGTAATGGCGGCTTCGTGAGGAGTAATCACCTGCGCCAGTATCTGGCTGGCCCTGTCTCCGTAGCCGGAGTGACGGCTATCGAACCGGTAAACAAACGTCCAGCAGGACGGACAGCGCAAAGTCATCGTGTCGACGTGTTCCAGAGTATCAGCTATGCCGTCGTACTGGAAGGTGGCGCAGCTTTTCACGAACTCCAGCGCTATTTGCTGGCTTTCCTGCAGGGTAATTCCGGTTGGCGAGGGCTGGGTCGGTACGGTGGGGGCCGGCTCCGCTTTGCCGCAGCCGCCGAATAGAGATGCGACGGTGATAACGAGGAAAACGGGTATCCATAGTTTAGTTTTCATTTCATTAACCCTTTCTCAGTGCTCTCTATATCTAATATAACGCACAATTAACGTTTTTGATACCCCCCTGGCGTTTTTCATGTTTCCGGCTGTTTGCCGGTTGGTTCAGGACTTTCCATATTATGCCAAACCTGCTATATTGTTCTCGTATGCGTGTTGCGATTCTGGCGGACATCCATGCCAATCTGGCGGCTTTCGAGGCGGTCCTGGATGACATTCAGGCGAAGGGCGGCGTGGACGAGATGTGGTGCCTGGGCGATGTGGTCGGCTACGGGCCGGACCCCGGGGAATGTATTAAATTATTGCGTCAACTGAAATTTGTCTGCGTGTCCGGCAATCACGACCTCGGTTCTATCGGCAAACTGGACCTTTCCTATTTTAACCCCGCCGCCGCCGAAGCCTGCCGCTGGACAGCCGCCCGCCTTAATCCCGTGGATTGGCGCTACCTCGAAGATTTGCCTGCCACCGTACAAAAAGGCGATTTTCTCCTGGTGCACGGCAGCCCCCTGGAGCCAGCTATGGAATACGTTATTTCCACAGGCATTGCCGCCAAGAACTTCTCATTCTTTAAATCGCGTTATTGCCTGGTGGGTCATACCCACGTCCCCCTGGCTTTCAAGGAGGAGGTTGAGTCCTCCAAGTCAATTACTCTTTCGACCGGCATCGGGCTGGTGCTGGGGGAGAAAAGGATGATTATTAATCCGGGCGGGGTGGGACAGCCGAGGGACGGCGACCCGCGCGCCAGCTACGGCATCTATGAAAGCGAAGGGAAAATGTTCCGTCTTTACCGCGTTGATTATGATATCCAGGCAACACAGAACAAAATGGTGCGGGGTGGCCTGCCCATGACGCTGGTTTCACGCCTGGAATCGGGCAGATAGCCCCGCCGCCCCGATCATATGATATCTATTCCCACCCTGCCGCCCTCGCGGCATCAGCTGCTTATCCCATCTCTCTGTCATTCTGAGCGTAGCGAAGAATCTAGTATTATAGTAGTGCCATTCCCGTGAAGGAGGGAATCTAGCCCCCCATTCACCCGCATATGTTATCTTTTCCCACCCTGCCGCCCTCGCGGCATCAACTACTCAGGACTTAGTTCTCAATCTAAAACAACCATGTAAATTACCGTGAGTGTCTACTGGAAAGGAGACCGGCCAGTTCACTCGCACCTGGGGTCAACGGCGGTTCCACCATTCCGGGTAAATCTGCATCAGCACCGGAGAAGGATCGCACAGGGGCCCAAGATAGAAAATAGGATAGCCAATTCCTCTTGCCTTAAGTGCCTGCAATCCTGCTATTGCTTTCGCTATCATTCCTGGAGGCAGCGCCATGACCATTTCATCATCGGAGACACTGCCGAACGCTCTCTCCCCCATGCAGGGAATAGCCAGGGCCGGCTTGCCGGTGGTGTAGCACTGGGCTAAGCCGTCGGCGCAGGACCCTTCGCCGATGAAGAAAAACTGAAAGCGCTCGTAGTCTTTAAACTGGAGCCCGTTCATCAGCAACATCATCTGCGCCGGATTAGCGTAGATTAAGATAACATCGGGTTCAAATTTCCCCGAAGCCAGCGGAGCCAGCACGGCTGCCTCTGAGAATGGTACCAGGGGATATGCCGCCATCTGTTTTCTGGCTTCTTCCGCGTCGGCAAACCAGGTGGTGGCGAAGGCATCTACCTCCCAGGCGACCTGACTTTTGGTTGTCGGTGCCAGACCGTTAATTCGGGCACAGCGTTCACCGAAGTTGTCTCTGGTCGCTCCGACTGTCAGACCCATAGTTCGAACCAGCGCTGGTACCTGGCAAAAAGTTGCCCGGCGGTCAAGCGGCGTCACTTCAGGTATTGTATCCATCTCCTTTGCCTTCTCCAGCCTTTTGTAGGCAATGGGGCTTGTTTTCAGTCGAAGCAAATTCTCTATGTCCCGGGTAAGTCCTGCCCAGTCGGTCTTCGACGTTTCCTTTTTCATCTCTCGTTTCCTCCTTTTTTCCTATATTTCCAAAGGAACCATCAACAGCAATGAAAATTATACCCACTAAAGCCTCATCTTGACAAACCTTCCCTTTCGCTTTACTCTTTTTAGTGAGGTCGTGCTAGATGGGGAGCCAGCGGTGCCCTGTACCTGAAATCCGCTATAGCAGGGTCGAATTCCTGCTTGAGGCTTGCGTCTGGTGGGACTGCCCGCGTTAAGTGGTGTTGAAGGCCGGGTCCTGCGCGGCAGAGTGCTATGAATCCCGTCAGGTCCGAGAGGAAGCAGCGGTAAATAGTGTTATCTGGGTGCCGCAGGTGCGCCTGGCTGGAGCCGGCTGGCACGGGTAAGCCGTTAGGCGGAGTCGAGGGCAGGTGCACGGCCTCTATGTATTGGCTATGGATAGGGACTCGCGGGAAGGTTCTGACTCGCTTCTGGCGCAGACGAAGAAGCTGCTGCGCCGCTTCAACATAAAGGCGAGGAAGGGACTGGGACAACATTTCCTCATCGATGAAGGGATCCTGGATTCCATCCTTGGTGCCGCCGCGCTTTCTCCGGAGGATACCGTTATCGAGGTGGGGCCCGGGCTGGGTATCCTTACCGCCAGGCTGGCGGAAAAGGCTGGCTGGGTGATTGCCATCGAACTGGACAACCGTCTGGCCGATATCCTCGCTCAGACGTTGCCTTACGACAATATCGTCGTCCTCAACGAAGACGTCCTCGGTACCAGCCCGGCGAAATTGTTGCAGGGGAGAGCGCCGGGATTCCCCGCCGAACTGACCTCTTACAAGGTCGTGGCTAATCTGCCTTACTATATTACTTCTCCCGTCCTCCGCCATTTCCTGGAGGCACCGGTCAAGCCGGAATCGATGGTGGTGATGGTGCAGCGGGAGGTCGCCGAGTCTATCGTGGCGGGACCTGGCCGGCGCAGCGTTCTTTCCATCGCCGTGCAGTTCTACGGTCGACCGAGCATCGTTACCGGCGTTCCTGCCGGTTCTTTTTACCCCGCCCCGGAGGTTGATTCCGCCGTCGTTAAGATAGATATCTATCCCCAACCCCCGATAGATGTTGATGAAGAGGGCTTTTTCAGGCTGGTGCGTGCCGGTTTTACCGCCGCGCGAAAGCAGGTGGCTAACTCGCTGGCGCTGGGACTGAAAATACCTAAAGACGATGTTCTGTCTTCACTCAGGCAGGCGAATATCGACCCTCAGAGGCGCGCCGAGACGTTTACTCTGGAGGAATGGGCGGAATTATGGAAGATATTGCGTGAGAGAAAGCTGATTTAGCCTTGATACATGTCCCGGCCCCGCCCCCACGTTAATATCTATTCCCACCCAAGCCGCCCTCGTATTATTTCTGCTTAGCCCGCAGCAAATGCCCCACCCAAGCACAGCGGGGCGTTTAAGAGGGGCGAAGCCCCTCTTTTATACATTCCCCCTTCCCTTCATAAATATCCAAGGGAAGGGGGTTCATCCTGAAAGTTCACCCTGAAGGGATACAGGGGGGATGGGTTCATAAAAAAAGTGGGGTGGGGTGAAAATAAGATAAATATCGAAAGTAATTGTCTTTCCAATATAAAGGCTAAAAAGTATATAATGTTTGGGTATTTGTATGTTGACTGTTAAGGCTCCCGCCAAGCTCAATCTCACTCTTGAGGTCTTGGGTAAACGCCCGGACGGCTTTCATGAAATCCGCAGCGTTATCCAGGCTATCGACCTCTGCGACACGCTGTTCTTCAGTGCCGGGGAGGGTATATCCTTCACCTGCGATATGGAGGGGTGGTCGACAGAAAAGAGCCTGGTGACAAATACGGCGAAGCTATTGCAGGAAGTTACCGGCTGTAAAAAAGGGGCGGCTGTCAGGATAGAAAAACGCATACCGTTGATGGCAGGACTGGGCGGCGATAGCTCGGATGCGGCGGCTGTTTTGAGAGGTCTTAATGAGCTCTGGGATTTGAATATACCGCCACCAGAGTTGCAGGAACTGGCGGCTGAACTCGGCTCGGACGCTCCTTTTTTTATCAGGGGCGGTACAGCCTTGGCAGGGGGCAGGGGAGAATCATTGACACCGCTGCCGTCGCCATCGAAGAGGTGGGTAGTACTGGTAATGCCCGATATTTCCGTTGCACCCGGTAAAACGGGTCGACTCTACACCGGACTCAATAAGGGGCACTTTACCGACGGCAAAGTAACCGATGAACTGGTGAGAGCTTTACATAAAGGTGATAAAGTCGTTCCGTCCCTGTTGTTCAATACGTTTGAAAATATTGCTTTTGATTATTTCCCGGGTCTGCGTGTCTATAAAGAGCACCTTATCAAGCTGGGAGCACCTTACGTTCACCTTGCCGGCGCCGGACCCTCTCTCTTCACGTTGTGCGACGATAAATCCGGGGCTGAGGAACTGTTTACCCGATGTGAAAACCAGGGAATGAAAGTATATCTGGCGGAGACGTTGTGAAAAACCTCAGAACCTACGGTAGTCCGCCGTATACAGTGGCTGTTATTCACGGCGGCCCCGGCGCCCCCGGGGAAGTGGCGCCCGTCGCCCGTGAATTATCATCTCTTGTCGGTGTCCTCGAACCGCTGCAGACCAGGAATTCTTTCGAAGGGCAGGTGGCGGAACTCCATGATGTTCTGGCAGAAAACGCCGACTCGCCCGTTACTTTAATCGGGCACTCATGGGGGACATTTCTCAGTTTCGTCGTCACCGCACGTTACCCCTCGCTCATTAAAAAACTCGTCATGGTCGGCGGCGGTCCGTTCGAGGAAAAGTATGCCGATAATATCAACCCCGACCGGATGAGCCGACTCAGCGAAAGCGAAAGAATCGAAGCCATAAAACTGATAGAAATTATCAACGACTCCGTCCATAATTACAGAGATAAAAATAAGTCCATGGCGAGACTCAGCGCCCTGTTCGCCAGAGCGGATACTTACGAGCCCCTGCCGCAAAAAAGCGAGGTCATCGAATTCAGCGAGGAAATCAACCGCAGGGTCTGGGCGGGGGCAAAAAAGCTGAGGACCAGCGGCGAACTGCTGGAACTGGGCAAGAAAATCAGATGTCCCGTAGTGGCTATCCACGGCGATTATGACCCCCATCTCGCCGAGGGCGTTAAGGAGCCCCTTTCCCGCACGCTCAGGGACTTCCGGTTCATCCTGCTGGAAAAATGCGGTCATTATCCCTGGCTGGAAAGATACGCCAGGGATGAATTCTATAGAGTTTTAAAGAGGGAGATTGCGTGATGGCTGTAATAGAAATCAATAAAGAGACATGCACCCAATGCAACGCCTGCGCCTTTGTTTGCGGTGGCATGCTGATTGTTCCCAGGGAGGGAAATTATCCCCGCCAGATGCCGGGGACGGATGATTTTTGCATGCGCTGCGGCCATTGCATCGGGATATGCCCCTCGGACAGTATCACTCACAGGGATATGCCGCTGGCACAATGCCCGCCCATCGATGAAAAGCTGGAGGTTTCCTTCGAACAGGTCTCCCAGCTTATCAGGAGTCGGCGGTCTATCAGGGAATTTCAGGACAAACCGGTATCCAGAGAGGAAATCGACCGTATTATCGATGTCGCCCGTTTTGCCCCCACCGGCCATAACATGCAGGAGGTGCAGTGGCTGGTCATCAATGACAGGGATAAACTGCGTGAGCTGTCAGCCATCGGCGTGGACTGGTTCCGGTCCATGGCGGACGGGAACACGCCCTGGGCTATGCAAATGCAGGGTATATTGAGGATGCATGAGATGGGCTTTGACATCTTTCTCCGGAACGCACCCGCTCTGGTGACGGCTTTTGCCGAGAAAGGCAATCCCATGGCGGCAACGGACTGCGCCATCGCCCTGGGGTATTTCGACCTTGCGGCGAAAAGCGCCGGGTTGGGCTGCTGCTGGGACGGGTACTTCTATGTCTCCGCTGGTTCCTTCGAGCCGATGGTCAAGGCGGTAGGTCTTCCGGAGGGGTATACGCCTTACGGCGCTTTGGTGGTAGGTTATCCAGTATACAAGTATCAGCGGATACCCGTGCGTAAGCAAGCCCGCATTATCTGGCGTTCCTGAGGAAGCAAAAATTCGGTAAATAGCGTATACTGTTGGGAGTAAATCAAGAAAACACGGGGGTGTAAAATGGAATATAAGACAGAGAATAATCTGCAGGAGGCTTTCAGCGGCGAGAGTAAAGCCAACCGGCGTTACATGTTCTTCGCGGACAAGGCGGACAAAGAAGGCTATCCCCAGGTAGCCAGGCTTTTCCGGGCTGTTGCCGAGGCGGAAACGGTACACGCGCGCAATCACCTGATGGCTATGGACGCTATCGGTTCGACCAGGGACAATGTGACGGCGGCTAATATCGGGGAGCACCAGGAGTTCACTGGCATGTACCCGGCCTTTATCGAGATGGCTAAGCGGGAGAAAAACGACCGGGCGGAACGTACTTTCGACTGGGCGAATAAGGTAGAGCAAATACACTATAAATACTTCGAGGAGGCTCTCAAAGCCCTTAAGGAAGATAAACCTATGGCGGATGCCACTTACTATGTCTGCCAGGTCTGCGGTAATACCGTCACGGGCGAAGCGCCGGATAAGTGCCCCATCTGCGGGGCACCTGCTAAGGCGTTTAAGAAGATGGAGTAGTGAGGCATGGTAAATTTCCTCTCCCCTTGTGGGAGAGGATTAAGGTGAGGGGGGATATTTTTATCCGCCCTCCGCCACCCCTCGTGTGTTATCTTTTCCCACCCAGGCCGCCCTCGTATCATCCGCGGCTTAACCCGTAATCTTTACTTCTTTATCAGCCCCCGCACCATTGCCTCCTCGCCCTTCTTGCTGTCTATCTTACCGTCGAGTCTGGCTTCGCGCAGGACGAGTAAAACTTCTTTAATCTTGGGACCTTCCGGGATGCCCAGTTTTTTCAGGGCTTTGCCGGTGAGGGCGGGATTGACGTGCCTTAACACGTTGAGGTAAAGCTCGATGTGCTCGGTAGCGGCGGCATGTTCGGCAGCCAGGCGGACGGCGTTAAGGGCGGTGATGCAATAGCCGTGCAGCATGTCGTAAATTAGGCTCGGCGCCAGGCCGGACACCGTGAGGTCGTTAATTTTCTCCTTGATGGTCATCGTGTCCCGCAGCGATTGTGCCGTGATCCTGGGCAAGTGCAGGGCTGAAATCAAATATGCGGTCTCGCTGGCGGTCAGGCGGTAGACCAGCAGCGCCAGGTAAAGCAGGGGATTGGGTTTGCCATCCGGAAGGCATTCGCGGCGAGCCAGGTCGTATCTCTCCGCCAGCCAGTCGTCCCCCCTGAGCGAGGGATGCAGGCGGTCCAACACCCCCAGCTCGTCGGCGCGGCGGAACGCTTTCTCGGGCATTTCCTCCTTGAAGACGAGTTCCAGCTCGTGGCGGATGCGGTCGCCGCTGATGGTGCCCAGCCAGGCAGTACATTGTTTCAGCAGTTCCTCGGTAGCCAGTTCAAGTCGGAAGTCCAGCCGCTGTTCGTACCGTATGGCGCGCCAGATGCGCGTGGCGTCATCGATGTAGCTTTTCTCGTGAAGGATCCGGATAAGTCCGTTTTCGAGGTCCTGCCTGCCGCCATGAGGGTCGATAATGTCGCCGAAACGGCGCGGATTAAGCTCGATAGCCATGGCGTTCACGGTAAAATCGCGCCTCAACAGGTCGTCGCTGATAGTCCCCGGCTTTACGGTCGGCAGCGCCCCGGGTCTGGCGTAAGTCTCGGCGCGGGCGGTAGCCAGGTCGGCGCTGTGGTCGTCCCAGCGCATCTTGGCTGTCCCGAAACGTTTGTGAATGGTAAGACTCGCTTTGCGGTTGTCAGCCAGCTCCTGCGCCAGACTGATGGCGTCTCCCTCAACGACCATATCGAGGTCGCAGTTAGGGCGTTCCAGGAGCAGGTCCCGCACCACGCCGCCCACCAGGTAAAGGCGTTGCTGCCGTCTTTGCGCCGCCTCTCCGGCTTTCCTGATAAAGCCGATGATGTCCGCCGGCAACTGCTCCTTGATGCTCTTTACCAGATTGGTTTGTTCCGGCATGTCAAATATTATAACACAGCCGGGCAAGAACGTTGTCATTACCGGTATTTTCCCCGTATAATGAACGGTATGAAGGTCGTCTCCGTCGTCGGTATGACTGGCTCCGGCAAGTCAGAGGTCGCCCGTCTTTTCCGTGATAGCGGTTTCGCCATGGTCAGGTTCGGCGATATCACCGACGAAGAAGTGAAAAAACAGGGCTTGCCCCTGACGGAAGAAAACGAGCGGCCGGTCAGGGAGCGTATCCGGCGAGAACACGGCATGGCGGCTTATGCCAAACTCAGCGTGCCCCGCATCGATGCTGCTCTCAAGAAAAGGAATGTCGTCGTGGACGGGCTTTATTCGTGGGAGGAATATATATTTCTCAAGGACTATTATAAAGACGACTTCATCGTCGTGGCGGTGTGGTCGTCTCCCAAGACCAGGTATAGCCGACTCGGCAAACGCAAGGTGAGACCGCTAACGCCGCAGGAAGCCGCCAGTCGCGACCGTGCGGAAATAGAGAACCTTAACAAGGGAGGCCCCATCTGCATGGCTGATTTTACCGTCCTCAACGACGGCTCTCCTGATGAGCTAAAGGAGCAGGTAGCAAATATAATGGAGGGTACAAAATGACTTTACCGAAACGCCCCGATATCGATGAATATTTTTTGAAAATTGTCTCGGTGGTCGCCGAGCGTTCTACATGCCGCCGTCACCACATGGGGGCTATCGCCGTCAGGGATAAGCACATCCTGACCACCGGCTATAGCGGGGCGCCGGCGGGGGCGAAAGACTGCCTGGAACTCGGCTGTCTCCGGGATGAGCAGGGGATTGCTTCCGGTACCCGACAGGAAATCTGCCGGGCTATCCACGCCGAGCAGAATGTCATTATCCAGGCGGGACTTCACGGAGTCAGCCTGAAGGGAAGTACCGTTTACTGCACGCATACACCCTGCGTGCTCTGTGCCAAGATGCTGGTAAATGCTCAAATAGCGCGCTTTGTGACCTTCGGTAAATACGACGACAACCGCTTTATAGATATTTTTAAGGAAGCCGGCATCGAGGTTGATATTTTAGATAGACCGTCGTCACAGATAACTTATCTGGACTAGCTCGATGTCATTCCGTACTTGATACGGAATCCAGAGGGGAAAAGGTGGTGTGGATTCCAGCTTTCGCTGGAATGACAACGGGTATTAACATTTTCTCTTAATTGCTTCCCGCACCGCCCCGGCAATATCTTTAGCCATCAGCCCGTACCTTTCCAGGAGTTCGGCAGGTTTGCCGGACATGCCGAAGACGTCTTTAACCGCCACGAACGCCATGGGTACCGGATGTGTCTTACCAACAATCCTGGCGACGATACTCCCCAGTCCGCCGTGCTCCTGGTGTTCCTCGGCGGTAACGATGGCGCCAGTCTCGCGGGCAGCTTTAACGATGGCATATTTATCTATCGGCTTGAGGGTGGGCATGTTCAGCACCCGGCAGTCGATGCCCTCTTTCGCCAGTGCTTCGGCGGCTTCCAGCGCCTGCGCCACCATCACCCCGATAGCTATCACCGTGACGTCTTTGCCCGGTCTCATCTCTACTGCTTTACCCAGTTGAAAGCGGTAGGTATCATCGTAGACCAGCGGCAGCTTGGGACGGCAGAGCCTTACGTAGCAGGGACCCTGGTGGGCGGCTACCGTCCGGATAACCCGGGCGGTCTCTATGGCGTCGGCCGGAACGATGACGGTAAAACCGGGCAACGAACATATCAGGGACAGGTCTTCGAGGGCCTGGTGCGAGGCGCCGTCCTCGCCGACGGTCACGCCGGCGTGGGTGACCACTATCTTCACGTTGAGTCGCGCCTGGGCTATCGAAACCCGTATCTGGTCGAAGCAGCGTCCCGGGGCAAACACGGCAAAGGTGCTGGCAAAAGGTATCTTGCCGGAGGCGGCCAGTCCGCTGGCGATGCCTATCATGTTCTGCTCGGCGATGCCCACGTTAAAGAAACGTTCCGGGAATTCCTGCCCGAAGTACTTGGTCATCGTCGATGGCGGCAGGTCGGCGTCCAGGACGACGATGTCCCGGTTCTCCCGTCCCAGTTCCACCAGGGTCTTTCCGTAGACTTCCCGCGGGGCAATTTCTTCAGCCACGGTTATTCCAGCTCCTTCAGGGCTTTTTCAAGCTGCTCGGCGTCGGGGGCTTTGCCGTGGAAATCCACGTTGTTTTCCATGAAGCTCACGCCCTTGCCCTTGATGGTATGGGCGATGATAACGGTAGGCTGGTTTTTCACTTTTCTGGCTTTTTCGAGGGCATCGAGGACTTGCGGAAAATCGTGTCCGTCGACCTCGATAACGTGCCAACTGAAGGCGTCCCACTTTTTGTTGAGAGGTTCGATGTTCATGATATCCTTGTTGAAACCGCTCAACTGGATGCTGTTGTTGTCGACGATTGCCGTGAGGTTATCGACCTTATAATGGGCGGCGGCCATGGCGGCTTCCCAGGTCTGTCCCTCGTCGCACTCGCCGTCGCTGAGCAGGGCGTAGACGCGATATGACTGCCCGTTCAATCGACCCGCCAGAGCGGCGCCAACGGCAAACGAAAGTCCCTGGCCCAGGCTCCCCGAAGACATCTCCACGCCCGGCGTAGAGGTGCGGTCGGCGTGCCCCTGTAAATGGCTGTCAAGACGGCGCAGCGTGGCCAGTTCGGCTTTGGGGAAATAGCCGCACTCCGCCAGGACGGCGTAAAGGACGGGGGCGGCGTGCCCCTTGCTCAGGACGAACCTGTCCCGGTCTTTCCATTGTGGGTCGGCGGGCTTATGTCGTAATATTTTCCAGTAAAGAGCGGTGGTGATTTCCACGGCGGACAGCGAGCCTCCCGGGTGACCGCTGCCGGCTTTGCCTATCATGGTGACGATGTCACGGCGCAGCCTTTTAGCTATGGATTTTAGGTCTTCATCTGAAGAAAAAACCCCGGCTTTTGCATTATCAGCCGAGGTTCCCGTTGATGATTTCCTTGAATCAGACGGTGTCATCACTGCGTCCCCATTATACTATAAGGACAAACGCCAAGTCCACACCGTTTTAGTAGATTATTTAATCAACTTAAAGCCGCAGATTATCGCCGGGGGATTGTTTTTAAAGGCGTTGCCCCAGGTGCTGGTCGTTTCAATGTCTTTGAAAGACGGCTCCCTCATGGCGTCCATATAGAAGCCGTTCTCGAAGCAAAGGTTCAGTATCTCGGAAAGGGGGCGGTGGAAATAGTACTGTGATTTCGGTTGACCCCTTATGCCTTCGCCTTTAGTGCGCTGCGATATCAGGTAATTACTGACTTTCACGTAATAAATATTGTGTTCCCTGCCGCCGGTATCGGTATGCTCGTTGACCTGGCTGGCTTCACCGGAATTGAAGCAGGGGTGCAGTATGGAAAATACGAATTTGCCATTGTTTTTCAGGATTTCCGGCAGGAAGCTAATCATCGGCTCGATGTTCTCTATGTCCATAATGGCCATGGTGCATACGATGGAGTCGAAATTATTGCCGCGGAGTTTAGCGAGCTCGGTCTTTCTGGTAACGTCAATCACCCGATAATCGATTTTATCCGCCAGCGGTTTGGACCTGGCGAGGTTGATAAAAACATCCGAGAAATCGATGGCGGTTACCCTGGCGCCCAGCCTGGTCATCCTCCTGGCAAACTGCCCGTTGCCGCAGGCGATATCCAGAATAGAATCACCCTTTTTAATATCCAGCAGATCAATTTGGTTGGGGTTAATCAACACATTGTGGAAGTCGTTGCCTTCCCCCATGCGATTATCCCAGTACGCCGCGTTGGTATTCCAGATGTCTCTTACTTCATCTTTTCTTCTGGCGGTCATGTTTTTCTTCCCGTTTTATTAGTGTAATGGAAATAGTAAGTGAAATTATAGCACCACTAACGGCGGCCTTTCAATTGAGTTCGTGCGTAAAAATTGATTTTTACGCCTGAATATGATTAAATTGACAGGGTGAAGGGAGTCAATAAATGGAAGAGCTCAAGTTAAAAGCTGAAAAAAGAGATGTGCTCGGGAAGAGGAACCGATTTCTACGCCGCCGCGGCATCACGCCGACGCATCTTTTTGGTCATAGCCTGAAATCACTGTCTCTGCAATGTGACACCGATGAACTGAAACGGGTCATCACGCACGCCGGAGAGACAAGGTTGATAGACCTGGAGGTTCAGGGAGAGAGAGGCGCGAAAAAGGTATTCGTCCGTGAGATTCAGCGCGACCCGCTGGGCAAGCAGCTGCTGCACGTAGATTTCTACCAGATAAGAATGGGAGAGAAGATGACCATGGATGTGCCCATCGTTCTGGTAGGCGAGGCTCCGGCGCTGAAGACCAAGGGACGCATTCTCTCGCGCGGCATTACCGAATTACCTATCGAATGCCTACCGGAAAAAGTACCGCCGCAGATAGAAATCGATGTCAGCACTCTGGAGGAACTCGAGCAGGCTATTCAGGTGAAGGATATCGTCCTCGACCCGGATATTACCGTAGAGGCTGACCCCGAACAGATGGTCGTTAAGGTTGCCGAGGTCATGATTGAGGTGGAACCCGAGCCCGAAGTTGCCGAAGAGGAAGAGGTCGAAGGCGAGGAGGCAGAGGCTGAAGAGGGCGCCGAGAAACCGACGGCAGAGGCTCGCGAGGAGAAATCCGAGAAGACCGAAAGGGAAGAATAGCCGGTATTCGCCGATATAACCACGAGCCTGTGCTTTGATGATGATAATTGATTTCCACACGCACGTACTGCCGCCAGGGATAAAAAAAGACCGCAGCGCCTATGTGGGAAAAGATAAAGCTTTCGCGGCGATATACTCGGACGAAAAGGTAAAAATCGCCACCGCCGAAGACCTTATCGAGAACATGGACCGGGAAGGCGTAGCCTTCTCGGTCGTTGTTAATTATGGCTGGAGCACCCATGAACTCTGCGTGGAGACCAACGACTATATCCTGGAGTCGGTCGCCCGCTACCCGGAGCGCTTGGCGGGTTTTTGTTCAGTATCCACTTACACTGACGATAAATCCCTTGAAGAAATAGAGCGCTGCGCCCGCGGCGGTGCCGCAGGACTCGGCGAGCTGCGCCCGGATGTTCAGTTACCCCGGTCCGCCGCCCCGGAAACGCTGGCGCCGTTATCCCGCATATTACAGGATAACAGGCTGATGCTGCTGACCCATTCCTCCGAGCCGGTGGGGCATCTCTATCCGGGGAAGGGAACGGCAACTCCGCAAAAGCTATTGGCATTTATCTCATGTTTCAGCGGCCTGCCGATTATCTGCGCCCACTGGGGAGGCGGTCTGCCCTTCTATGCCCTGATGCCCGAGGTGCGGCAGGCGCTGGAGAATGTGTATTTTGATACCGCGGTCTCCCCGTTTCTGTATCGACCCGAGGTATATCGCCTGGTAAGAGACATGGTCGGCGCCGACAGAATACTCTTCGGGAGCGACTACCCGGTTATCCCGCCGTCACGTCTGCTTAAAGAGATTGAAGATTCCGGACTGTCTGGTGAAGACAGGGACCTGATTTGTTCCGGTAATGCCCGTCGGCTTCTGGGTAGATAGTTATCAAATGGAAGAAATACGCGCGTTTATCGCTGTTGAGTTACCCCGTGAAATCAAGCAGAGGCTTGACAGACTTCAGAACCAGCTAAAAGCGGGCAGTCGGGCGCCCGTGAGGTGGGTCGACCCGGATATCATCCACCTGACTTTAAAGTTCCTCGGTAATATCGATGCTGCCATTACCGGTAAGATAACAGCAGCGCTTCAGGAGGCAGTTCGCGGAATACGCCCTTTCCAGGTTGAAATCGGGGGCCTCGGCGTCTTCCCTAACCCGAGACGGGTACAGGTAATATGGATAGGACTGGAAGGAGAGGTGGAAAAGCTCGGTCAGTTGCAGCGGCGCATCGATTCGGTCCTTACCCCGCTGGGCTTTAAGCCGGAATCGCGTTCCTTTACGCCTCATCTTACCCTTGCCAGGGTACGTGACCGGGCTACGCCGGAGCAACGGCAGGACCTCGGTCGGCTAGTTGCCGGCACTCGATTAGATTCATCCGGGAGTTTGAAAGTTGACTCCCTTCATCTGATGAAGAGCCAGTTGACCAGAGAGGGACCCATCTATACGCGGATTGACACCGTAGCGCTGGAATAGCTGGATTTCCCCTTACTCTATCGATTATATGTGTCCGTGAGAGAACGGGAGCCGGGATGTCTTCAGCGGCCGGCCGGTCCGTTTTACCATCTTGACAGCAGGACTATAATAAATAAATTTGTAGGAAAAATTAATCCAAGAATATGAAACGGATTTCCTGAATCTGAAATTAACGGGTATTACCGAGGCGAGGCGTCGGCTGTCAAAGGCGAGGTCATCCCACAAAACCAGCTGAGATGGCTTTTTACAGGCTAACCGTTCATTAACGCATTCTCTTCCAGGCTCAGCAGCCAGCCCTTCATTTTTATTCCGCCGCTGAATCCTGTTAGAGCACCGTCTGATCCCAGCACCCGGTGACAGGGAACGATGATGGGAAGGGGATTTCTACCCAGGGCTTGCCCCGCAGCGCGAACCGCTTTCGGGTTACCCGCCCCGGCTGCTACCCAGGCATAGCTGCGGGTTTCACCGAAGGGGATGCGGCGGGTTGCTTCCCATATCGATTGCTGAAAAGGCGTGGCGCCGGTGAAGTCAAGTTTGTCCGGGAATTCCACCAGGCGGCCGGCAAAGTATGCCCGGTATCGTTCGATGAGGCTTGCGAAATGCCGCGGCGACGCCACGGCATTTTTTAGACTATCGGCAAATGTTCCGCGGACCGTCTCTGCCGACTTTTCCGGCAGGGTGGCGTGGCGTAAACCGTTGGCAGAGCCCAGTATCCCCACCCAGCCTGCCGCGGTACTGAAGACGGCATAATATAGTTCATCACTCATATTAACAGCTCCGTATATCCGGGGATACCGGTTATTCCAGTTCCGGCTCGATGAGACCGTAATTACCGTCGTTACGCCGGTAAAGCAACCGGAGCTCTTCGGTGCCCGCGTCAACGTAGAGGAAGAAGTTATGGCCCAGTTTCTCCATCTGTTCGATTGCTTCATTAAGCGCCATCGGTTCAATGATGAAACGCTTGGTCTTGACCACCTTTTTTCTGGAGTTAGCCTCGTCATTGTGATTATACCTGCCCCGCGCCAGCGGATTGCCGCGGCCCCGGTCGTAGAGCTTGCCTTTACGTTTTTCGAGTTGTCTGGTCATAATGGCGGCAACCCCGTCGACGGCTTTATAAAGGTCCTCGGCTCTTTCTTCGCCGTGAAAGACCGAGCCCGTTACGCCGCTGTTTACCGTCACCCGCACCAGAAAGCGCTGCTGCGGTGATTTTGTGTTTTCCTCGGATACTTCCACTTTAATCTCGATGATATCGGGCAGGTGCTTGTTAAGCTTGCTTAATTTCCGCTCGATGTATTGCTGCGCGGTTGGCATTATTTCCGTATTGGTCCCGGCTATCTGCAGCTCCATAATTCCTTACTCCTATCATGCTTTTTCCGGCAGGCTTCTTTCATAGTTCCAGCGCCAGGGTCAGTCCCCATACCGTCGTTACCCCCGCGGACTTGAGCACCCCGGCGCAGGCATTGAGGGTGGCTCCGGACGTTGATACGTCATCGATGATGAGCACCCCCTTATCACGCAATCGCCCGTCAAGACAGGCGAAGGCATCGCTTACATTCTTACGTCTCTCGGTTATGCCCGCGGACCTTGCCTGAGGTAATGCGTGGCTCTGGCGGGCGAGGCACCCGGTGACTACGGGCAGACCGGTGAGCCTTCCCAGTTCTTTCGCCAGGAGGGCCGACTGGTTGTAGCCGCGCTCTCGCTGCCGCTTCCTGTGCAGGGGTACCGGCACCAGGACGTCACCCGTGACCGGATTTTCTTTAACATAGTCATGGAGGAATCCTGCCAGCGTCGGAGCCAGGGCTCTGAGGTTTCGGTACTTTAACTCATGAATTGCCTGGCGTATCACGCCTTCGAAGATAAAGGGGGAACGTATGCCGTCTATCTCAGGAGAATCATTGCTGCAGCTGCGGCATATAGCTCCCCGTGATTGTGGACGTCCGCATACGGGACAGATAGGGGGAGTGATTGCCGGCAGTTTCTCGCGGCAGGAACCGCAAATGTAGTCACCTTCTTTCCCGCAACCGATGCACCATCGCGGGAAAAACAGGTCAAGTGCTACCCTCTTGAAAGCGGTTATCGGAGGAAGCACGTTCACCATCCGCAGTTCGTTATTGAGGTATGATTTTCCGGTAACTAACGGGACCGTGAATTGTGGAGAGCGCCGCTCATGATAGGCTCGTCTCTATAGACATCGCCGTTCCGGATTTTCAGGTTGAAGCCGCAATCAGGGTTAGTACAAATCCAGGCTTTATAATGGATTGATGCCCCCTGGCTGCCGAAATCCGAAAGGGGCACCAGGTCTCCAGAATTACATTTCTGACATTTAGGGAAATTAGTCTGTTCCATAGGGGTCCTCCTCCCAACCGAAAATATAGACTTATCATTATTAGTATACCCTAAAACACTGGCGGTTGACAAGTAAACTCAAGACGTATTTTTCATGATAGATTGCCGTTTCATGGATGAGTGTCATTATGTTCCGGGTAGTCCGCTAGCGTTATAATATGAAACTAACGCTTCTGGTGTTTGTTGAGTCCATTCTGCACGATATTGATAACAATATTCGCCACGATGGGGTCGAACTGAGAACCGCTGTACCATAGCAGTTCGTCGATAGCGTCCTGCTTGGACATAGCCGGACGGTAAGGTCGATTGGATATCATCGCCTGATAGGCATCAGCCACGGCTACAATCCTGGCTCCCAAGGGAATATCTTTACCGCGTATCGATTGTTCGAGACCGGAGCCGTCGTACCGGTCGTGGTGATGCGAGATAATCTGGATTACGTTCTCATTGACAAACGGTTTGACCAGTTTCGGCCCGATAACGGCATGGGTCATGATATGGCGATATTCACCGGGGGTCAGTTCGCTGGGCTTGCGCAGGATATCCGGGTCAACCGCTATCTTGCCGACGTCATGGAGCAAAGCCGCCCAGCGCAGGTCTTCCATTTCATTGTTAGGTAGGCCGAGTTGTTTGCCCACGGTGAGTGCCATTTCGGATACTGCCTCAGAATGGCCTTTGGTATATTCGTCAATAGACTCCAGCGTGCTGACGAGCGATTCTATGGCGCCGAGGAAGAATCTCCTTGGTTCTTCCGATTCCTCGCTGGCTTTCTTGCCCATTTCCTGAAAGTAGCGCTGAATCTCGAGCTCTACTCTCCGCTTGTCCAGAGTTCCGTTGACGCTCTGCAGTACCTGTTCGAACCGGAACGGTTTATTGATGTAGTCCTGAGCGCCTTCTTTGATGCACCGGGCTACAACCACGGGGTCGGCAACACCGCTAGCCATGATGACCGCCGTCTCGGGGAATTGCTTGACAATATCCGGCAGGACTTCATTACCCGGGCGGCCCGGCATGTTTATATCCATAATCACGAGGTCAGAGGGTTTTGTCTTTAGCTTATTAATAGCCTGTTCGCCGTCCTCAGCTTCATCACACTTATAACCGCGCATCGCCAGGCCCGTATTTAAAATACTCCTGATAGCCTCTTCATCATCGACCAAGAGTATGCTTTCTTTCGGTACGGTCATCTTTCTCCTCCCGGAGTCAGGTATGCTATCTGCGTCTATTGTATAGGAGGAATGCTAAACAACCCGTTAATATACCTCGCCGCTGAATAAATATTTAGTAAAATTTCTAAATGCCTGATTTCTCCCTCGATAGGAACGGACGCTGTATAACATCAGGCAAATGAAGCTGGATGGCGGTGATGGATTTGTTATGTTCGAAGCTAGGAGTTTTTAGTGAAGGTGACGGTCAAAATTTTCAGGAGACAAGCTGGTCTTGTACCGTTGGCGGCGCGATTCAGCCATGCCTCTCAGCATGAGATTGAGGAAATCCGTCTCGTATTCTTCAATCAGCCCTTCACCGGCAAAGCTGTAGTAACAGTTATCGCCGATGATGATATGGTCCAGTACGCTTAATCTTAAAAGCTTACCGGCGTAAACAAGCTCACGCGTCAATCCTTTGTCATTAGTACTCGGCTCCGGATTGCCCGAAGGATGGTTGTGGACGAATATCAAAGCGACGGCGTTACTTTTTATGGCTCCTTCGATAATCTCCCGCGGTGAAACGACGCTGCTGTTTACGGTGCCTTCGGAGAGGTCAACCGTGTCGAGTATCTGGTTCTGGCTGTTGAGATAGATTACCTTAAAGACCTCTTTCTTGAGGCCCCGCATGGCATGATAGAGGTAGTCGAATACCTCCTGCGATGACCTGTAGAAAGGCTTTTCGAGTATCCTGGCTTTGAGGAACTCCCGGGCGACCTCCTGCACCAGCTTGATGCCAAAGGCACTGTGAGCCCCGATTCCGTCAATCTTCTGCAGTTCTTCGGCGGGGGCTTCCAGGACACCGCGCAAGGTCTGGAATTTCTTGATGGCTTCTTTAGCCGGCACCTTGCAGTCCTTGCGGGGAGTACCCAGGCTGAGTAACAGTTCCACAATTTCGTAGTCGTGGAAACCAGCGGTACCGGACTTCAGGAACCTGTCCCTCAGCCTCTTGCGGTGTCCCCGGTGAGTATTTTCTAAAGGCATTTCTAAGTCCCTTAAGTTACTTTGGAGAAATTATATACCTTTTCGCCTCTTTGTAATAGTCCAAACAATCCTGAACCGGTTATTTGGGAAATTATATCCTCCGGTTTCATGTGATGGTCATTTATAGACAGGATGCCGGTTGGTTTCAAGACCCTGTGTAGCTCTTTCAACACTTCATCCGGTCGGCTTAAGCCGTGAAACACGTCATACAGCAGGACAATATCCGTGCTTTCATCCGGTAGACCGGTAGCGCCATTGGAAAGTATCGTCTCCACGTTGGTCAGGTTCTTCTTTCGGGCAATATTCTGGACATGCCTGATTGCCAGTGGTTGTATGTCCAGGGCATAGACCTTACCGGTCTCGGTTGCCAGTTGAGTCGCGCCGGTTATATAGCCACCCGGGCCGCATCCGTAATCAAGTACATTGAACCCCGGTTTTATTCCCGCTTCTTTGAGGATATCCATGCGGGGAAAGCGGAAATCGCGGAATTTATAGCCAAGAGCCATAAATCTAAATGCCAGGTTACCCATCGGTGTGTCCATCTTTATCACGTTCTGCCGGTATTATTCAAGACTCTACTCTTAATCCCTCCTCACCCACCAGTTCCAGCAGCTGTTTTTCAAGTTCGGGGCAGTAGTCCGTAAAAATATTGGGGAGCCGGAGCGGTATGGCTTCACCGCCGTTAAGGATATTCAAACGTACCTCGTCGCGACCGGGATAGACTTTCAGGGCGGTCACGATTTTATTGAGACGGGCGATATCGCTGTCGGCATCGGCGGTCTGTTTGATATTTATCACCAGTATGTATTTTTTTGCCGGAAGCGGGGCAGGCGCTGCTTTCTCCGGAGCAGATTCTTTCACGGTGGGTTCGGATACCGGCATCGCTTCTTCGCCTTCCTGAGGCGGTTCGTAGAAAGCGACGTTGTCACAGACAACACTGACCTCGTCGTCTCTGGTGCGTACCCTGCCCTGGACGATGATTTCGTTGCCTTCCTGCCAGAACTCCTCGGTCTGGCTGTAAACATTGGGCCAGGCAATAACCTGGACCTGCCCGCTGACGTCCTCAAGGATGACGATGGCGAACGACTCGCTTTTCTTGGTAAAGGAATAGCGCGCCGATACGATACGCCCGGCGGTGACGATTACCTGCTTATCCAGTTCGGCGTCGATATTGCCGCAGAACACGGCGTTGCCGTGCCTGGCGCCGAACACCGGACTGAACGGTTTCTCGGAAAAACTCACCCCCATCAGCTCTTTCTCCCAGAAAGCCTTTTCCCGGTCGGTGGTTTCCGCCGGGGGCAGGTCGAGGCTGGGCAGAGGTACCGGCGCCGATTCCCCGAAGATATCGAACATGGTGGTCTGGCCGGTCTCGCGGAGGTGTTGTTCGCGCTGCGCTAGGGACAGGATTCTGCCGACGCTGTTGAGCAGGGTGCCCCGTTCTCCAAGTTCATCGAAGGCGCCCGCTTTAATCAGGCTTTCCATAACACGCCGGTTGACCGCCTGGAGGTCGCTGCGGCGGCACAGGTCTTCGACGGACTTAAACGGGCCGTTTTTCCGGCGTTCGTTGATGACCGGCTCAATAGCCCCGGCGCCGACGTTTTTGATGGCCGCCAGCCCGAAGCGAACGCCGGGATGGCCGTTGCCGCCATCTTCCAGAGAGAAGGCGACCTGGCTGCGGTTGATGTCTGGCTTTGCTACCTCGATGCCCAGTCGCCGGCACTCGGCAACGGCGCCGGCCATTTTTTCCAGTTCCCCGGAATGAATGGTGAGGAAGGCGGTGATATATTCCGCCGGGTAGTTCGCCTTGAGATAAGCGGTCTGGTAGGCAATCAGGGCATAGCAGGAAGCGTGGGCTTTATTGAAGGCATAACCGGCAAACGGCTCGATGAGGGCGAATACCTCGTTCGCCAGGTCGGCGGGGTATCCCTGCTTTCTGGCGCCGCTGATGAAGTTGCGTTTTTCCTTCTTCATCGTCTCGGCAATCTTCTTGCCCATAGCCTTGCGGAAGATATCCGCCTGCCCCAGGCTGTAGCCGGCGAATTCCCTCACGATGAAGAGCACCTGCTCCTGGTAGACGATAACACCGTAGGTCTCCTTGAGGATGTTCTCCAGGGCGGGGTGGGGATAGGTTATCGGGACTTTGCCGTGCTTGGCGTCGATAAACCGGGGGATATGCTCCATGGGACCGGGACGGTAGAGGGCGACCATCGCCGAGATATCGCTGAAAACGGTGGGTTTAAGCTCCTTGATGTAACGGCGCATGCCGGCGCCTTCAAGCTGAAATACACCGGCGGTCTCTCCGGCCGAAAGAAGCTCGAAGGTCTTTTTATCATCCATCGGGATATCATACAGGTCAATGTCAATGCCGTGTTTCTGGCGGATAATTACCCTTGCCTTTTCCAGGATAGTCAGATTAGCCAGCCCGAGGAAGTCCATCTTGAGCAGGCCGATATGGGCGATGTCCCCCATGGAGAACTGGGTCATCAGCGCTTCCTGACTGTCAACTCTGGCGCCTCTTTGCAGCGGCACGTGATTGGTCAGCGGTTCTCTGGAGATGACGACGCCGGCAGCGTGAGTGCTGGCGTGGCGTGATATGCCTTCTACACGTCGGGCGGTATTCACCAGGTTGCGGACGATTTCATCCTCGGTATAAATAGCCTTGAGTTCGATATTCTCGTCCATGGCGCGCGCCAGGGTCATACCGGGCAGGCCGGGCACCAGCCGGGCGACGCGGTCGACGTCCCCGTAGGGCATGCCGAGGGCTCTGCCCACGTCTCTGATAGCCGCCCGGGCGCCCAGCGTCCCGAAAGTGATAATCTGGGCGACGTGGTCCTGGCCGTATTTCTGTGATACGTAATTGATTACCTCGTCGCGGCGGTCGTCCTGGAAGTCCATATCGATATCCGGCATCTCCCGGCGTTCGATGTTGAGGAAACGCTCGAAGACGAGGCCGTGTTCCAGGGGGTCGAGGGGGGTAATGCCGAGGCAGTGCAGGACGATGCTGGAGGCGGCACTGCCCCTGACGCCGAAGAGGATGTCCTGTTTTTTAGCGAAGGAAATAATGTCCCAGACCACCAGCATATAGTTGGCGAACTCTGTCTTTTCAATGACGTCCAGTTCGTATTCAAGTCGCTTTTCTATCTCCGGCGTAGGATTCGGATAATACTGACGCAGGCCCTCCCGGCAGAGGTCGGCAAGAAACTGGTCGGCGGTCTTGCCTTGCGGCAGTTCTATCTCCGGCAGGTGGAGTCGCCCGAACTCGAGGTCCAGATTACACATATCCGCGATACGTTCGGTGTTTTCCAGGGCATCCGGAATATCTTTAAACAGCTCCGCCATTTCCTCGGGGCTCTTTAAGTAAAAGAAATCGCCAGCCATTTTAAGTCGTTTATCATCGTGTATGGTGGTATTGGTACCGATACACATCAAAAGATCATGGGCGGAGGCGTCCTCTTTATTGATGTAATGGGTGTCGTTAGTGGCTACGATGGGTAGGTTGAGTTCACGTCCCATCTGGATAAGGTAGTTGTTCACGGCTTCCATTTCCGGGATGGGATGTCGCATTATTTCCAGGTAAAAGTCCCCGAAGGTCTGCTGGTACCAGAGGGCGGCTTTCCTGGCGTCGTCATAATGGCGACTCTGGATATACTGGGACAACTCCCCGGCAAGGCAGGCGCTGAGGGCGATGAGTCCTTCATGGTGCTGTTCCAGCAGTTCTTTATCTACCCTGGGTTTGTAGTAAAAGCCCTCAAGGTGGGCTTTGGTGATAAGCTGGATAAGGTTATGATAGCCCGTCTTGTCCTTAACGAGAAGAATCAGGTGGTAGTTGTTTTTATCCGCGGCGTTGCGGCTGAGGCGACCGTTCGGGGCGATGTATATCTCGCAGCCGATGATGGGCTTGATGCCGACCTCTTTTGCCTCACGGTAAAACTCGATGGCGCCGTACATAACGCCGTGGTCGGTAATGGCGAGGCTGTCCATACCCAGTTCTTTGGCTTTTCGGACAAGTTGCGGGATGCGGCACATCCCATCGAGAAGGCTGTATTCGGTATGGACATGCAGGTGGGTAAACATAGTACTCCCGGCCGAGAAGTCTGGTTAATTATAGCACAGCCCCGACCGGTGAAAAAACGTGATTGAACGATATCTAAAACAGATTGGCTTGCGGCAGGAAGGCTGGTAAAAGTATAATAATGTTAAATATCGGTTAAACACGCCGATAGCCCCCATCTGTTGCCCCGGAGCCGTTAATTTTTTAACTTTAAAGCCCTGTGGGAAATGCCGGATAATCCACATTATTGAGTATGACAGGAAAGTATTGCCGATGATGCCTGAAACTGAAACCGGAAAGAAAGACCGCGTTTTTTATGGGTGGTTCGCCCTCGCTGGCGTGATGCTGGTAATATCCTTTGTCGGTGGTATTTTCTATAATACGTATGGCGTTTTACTGCCGGTTATCACCGAGGAGTTCGGCTGGAGCCGGGGAACTGTGGCCGGAGTGCTTTCGGCGGGAATTATCGCCTTCGGATTGCCCAGTCCGCTTTTCGGCATTCTGGTCGCCAGGCTCGGCCCGAGGTTTACCCTGATATTCGGTAATTTCCTGGCGGGATTGGGTATCGCCTGTGTCTATCTGGTCCAGGAAGTCTGGCATATGTACGCTCTATATGTATTGATAGGGCTGGGTGGTGGATTTGGAGGGTATATCTCCTGTACCGCGATAGCCAACAACTGGTTTATTAAAAAACGCGCCCTGGCGATGGGGATGATTATCGCCGCTGGCGGTCTGGGCGGTTTTATTTTCCCCCCGCTGGCGACCGCCCTTATTTCCGCCATAGGCTGGCGACTTACCTGGTTGGTATTGGCGGGGGTAATTACCGTATTTCCTGTATTTCTTGGTGGTGTGGTCCTGGTCAGGAACAGGCCGGAGGACATGGGGCAGACGCCGGATGGTATGCCCGCTGATGTCTATACCGAAATGGAAACGGAAGAATCCCGGACTGCCGATGAGGAATCTGACGACTGGAGCATAAGGCAGGTGCTGAAAAGCCCGGTAATCTGGTTGATAGCTGGCTTTTCCGCGGCTAATACGTTCACTATGGGAACGGTGACGACGCATCAGATAGCCTACCTCCAGGACATTAAATACGATGCCATGACAGCCGCCACGACCTTGAGTTTTATGTCGGTATTCATCATCGTGGGCAGTCTCCTTTTCGGCTCGCTGGCTATGAGAATTAAAGTGAAGTACCTTGCCGTTGCCTTTTTTGTTATTCAGGCGGCGGGTCTGGTAATATTGCTGACATCTCAGCAACTCGGGCTGATTTATGTTTACGCGGCTTTTCAGGGGATGAGTAACGGTGCCCTGAACGCCGCCATGCCGACGTTCGTGGGTACTTACTATCCCCGCAAGCATTATGCCCATGCCCTCGGGATTGTCCTTCCCTTCCAGGTCTGCTCGAATGCCATCGGCACCACCGTCGCCGGGGCCATCTTCGATGCTACGTTTTCTTATACGCCCGCCTTCATTACCGCCGCGGTTTTCTCCCTGGCGGGACTCGTTTTTGTTATCATGACTCGCCGGCCTAAGCCGGCGTAGCCTCCCGCCACCCCCTCATCTGTTATCTGTTCCTTTCTTAAGAGGGAAGGATTAAGGGAGATTTTCCCTGTATATCTCCACCGTGTGCGTTTTATATCCCGGTAATGTAAAATCAAGACTGACATGACTGTTATGAGGAATATTACCCAATGGCTGCTTGTCGTATGTCTGCCCGTATTGTTGTTGACGGCAAGCCTGAGCGCCGCGGCGAACTGTCTCTGGCTTTACAAGTACGGGTTCGAAAAATATGACATAAGTCAGGTAACCGGTCTGGCGCCGGCTGAGCTGGATAAAGCCGCCCGTGGTCTTATCAGCTATTTTAATTCCGGAGATGATTTCATCAGCCTCGCAGTGGAGAAGGACGGCAAGCCCTTTACGCTTTTCAACGAGCGTGAGGTCATTCATCTCAGGGATGTCAAAGGACTGTTCCGGCTGGGCTATTACGTACTTCTGGGAACACTCGTTTACACACTGGCTTTCATTGGCGTCAGCCTGTTCTGGTGGCGGGACAGACGGCGACTGGGGAGGGGCCTGTTCTTCGGGGGTTGCCTGACGCTGGTGTTGATGCTGGTGTTGGGGTTGATGATAGCTATCGACTTCGACCGCTTCTTTTTACAGTTTCACCTGCTGAGTTTCGCTAACGATTTATGGATGCTTAACCCGGCTACAGACTATCTCATTATGCTGTTCCCGCAGGGCTTCTGGTTTGATGCGGCGCTATACTGCGCCCTGGCTACCGCTGCGGGAGCTTTGATATCAGGGGGAATAGGGTGGTGGCTGCTGAGGAGGAGTCCGGAATAACCCGGCTTTAACTATCGGATATCCTTATTCTATTGACTCCGGCGGCTTATAAACAAAGGATACCACCAGCAAGACTACTCCGATAATTAAAATACCCAGGCTGAACCATTGCAGCGGCGCCAGGAAATCCTTGACCAGGCCGGAAAGCCAAGTTTCCATAGATGCCGGCAGGTCCGGTATCCAGCCGACGATATCGAGACTCCTTACGACGATAATGCTGACGAATTCCAGAATTCCGTAGGTTATGAATGTAATTCCCAGGGAACGTGTGGTTTCCTTGACATTACGGAGTATCAGGATGATGCCGGCGATAAGCACTATGATAAAGGCAGCCAGGGCGTAGTAGCCGGTCTTAAAATAGCCGATGTATTCCCTGGCCAGCCGCAGCTGTTCCATAACGTCTTCCGGTATTTCATCCTCGTCATATACCTGCTCGTAAGGAATATCCTCGATGAAGTCATCGTAGTATTCGTCAAAATAGGGTCTAATCTGGGACATTATCCAGTCGGAAAAACCCGGCACGAGGACGGCAGCTTGCATGATATCGGCGACCTGCTCGTAGTGCTCGTGGAGATATGTTTCAAGGGCGTTTCCGGACAGACCAATCATCTCGGCAGGCAGCAACCAATCGGGTATTTGCGCGATGAATTCGTCGTAATAGTCCACGAGGTAGGGTATCAGCAGGTCTACCGGTATTTTCGAGGCGTTCTTCTTCAGGAATGATTCAAGTGTCTCCCAGAGGTTTTCCTTGAAGTCGGTTTTCAGGCTCTCCAAGGGAATGACAATCTCAAGCCGGTCGGTTTTCCCCAGCAAGTAGTCGTAGCCGGAGTAGACAGCATTGTTAATCTGTTCTTTCAGCCACGGTTCCTGCTCGTCGATAACCGCGTAGGCAGCATCTTTCAGGAATTCCGCTTCCTCGGGCAGGTCTTCGCTGAGTTGTTCGTCGACTATATCGCGGGCTGTTTCGGAAATATCAAGCTTGTCCACCTGGGCTGCCACGAAGTCGGGATTGAGCGCGGTACTGTTGAACAGGAAAGCAATCCCGAAAACTGCGAGCGAGAGGAAAAGCAAGAAGTTTAAAACAGCTATTCCCAGGCCTTTCAGGAATCCCATCGAATAAAGCCTCTTTTTGGAGTATGTTTCGCGATATATGGATATTGCGATGATATTTTGCTTGCCGGACTGGCAAAACCTGTCATACGTTCGGATTGTATTTTATCATATCGGGGTCAAAAAGGCACTTGCCCTTCATATGAGTTGACGGTGAAATGGGTATTTAGTAGAATTACAGTATCGGGGGCGGTTAGCTCAGTTGGTTAGAGCGCCGCGTTGACATCGCGGAGGTCAGTGGTTCAAATCCTCTACCGCCCACCATAGTGTACAATACGTGGAACCATATCCCTACTGAGAGGTACCATTTCGGGCAGTATCGGGGGAGAGTAAGTCATTAAGGCTTCATTTTCTTTCACTTTGATTTCCTGGACGAAACTCCGAATGAAAGCTCGCCTCTCTGCCAATGTACCTTCTCTGAGGACCTCCTGCATGTTTTTGATATAGTTGGTCATAACGTTCAAGTCAACCAGTTCGACCTTCCTGTCCGACATCTGCCTCTCAATCTCGATCCTCCTCGCCTGTAGCAACTCCTGTTGCTTACGTAGCTCTCTGATTCTGTCCACGAGGTCATCCAGGCCTATTTTGCCGGTTTTGATTGCGTCGTACAGCCGACCCAGCCGCTGGTTTGTGTCATTTACAACTTGAGATATGGTATCCAGTTCAGTTTGATAGGACTCCATGGTTGCATCATAATACCTTGCCCCGTAATAGTAAAGCCCGGTGGCGCTAATGTGATGGATGGTGAAGATTTGTGTTATGAATTTGGATTTAGAGAAATTAATAAAATAATTATTTATTCATCAGTGAGTGAATGACAGAGAAGACGCAAATGCCAACAAATAAAACACCCCCGATACGAAGCCACCAGATAAAAATAGATAATCCAGGGGTCACAAATTCATTTTGTGTATCTGTACTCTTACATTTGTTAAACAAGCGTTCAACTAATACAAATATGTTTATAGGTGTTGGAATATTAATATAGAATGAATTTCCTATATTCCGAGCAAAGATGATTAGTAATAGCCCAATCGTGAAAAATACAATTGTTATAAATATATCGAAGATTCCCATGGTATTTACGTGGCAGTATTATTACATCATTAATAGTTCTAGATAATTGACGTCTATTTATCGTGATAAATCAATGATAAATTATTTTGTGTACGCATATCAATATGAATACTGACTTAGGGATTTAAACTCAAACTAACTATTATGATTGAAATTCATAGTTATTCATCTTCTGCTATTTCCATTATTATCCACAGGAAAAGCTCGCTTGGGTCAATATTATACCAATAACTATATATATAAAAATTAACATATGTTTGTTGATTAATCTCACCAGTGAGAAAAAGACCAAATAATATTGCGTCAATATCTGTGAGACGTTCAATGGAGCGATTCGATATCAAGACTCTTGTATAAACTTCAATTGTTCCAGATACACTGAATCCTCCGCCGAGTCCTATATTCCCCCCGATTCCGGAAATTTCTCCGTTTATATCTGTAACCACTTCAATAGCAATAGAAGGTCCGGCTCCTGCCTCAACTGATAGTGTAATTTCAGTGGTACCATATAGAATATCCCAGATAGTATCAGCATTGGTATATTGATAGCCTCCTGTGATATTAACCACTGCACTTGCACTCGTAATTGAAGATGAAGCCGATTCAACGATTGCCCAGTTACCATTATCATCCCAAATTAATGAAAGGCTTCCAGATGCATATATATTTAATATACCTAGGTTGATGGAAATAGGAATCATTTTTGTCCAATAACCATACGGATCGGTATACTTTTGCGGATTATTCAGGCAATAACTGTATCTATTAAAGCTCTGTGGGGTGGCGGGATGGGGTATTATGGTGTCGGGAGAGATAAACCTGCCTATTAACGGGTCATAGAAACGGGCATTATAGTAGTAAAGACCAGTGGCGTTAAGATGATGGGTGGCAAGGTCAAGAATTGAGACTATGGTGGGCGGTAGAGGACTCGAACCTCTGACCCCCTGCGTGTAAAGCAGGGACTCCCGTGAGGAATAAGCTAGCTTCGAGCCGGGAGTGTCTCCAAGCTGTTGGAAGGTAGCGGTATCCGGTAAAGCAGGTGCCCTCTGTTTTTTCACGTTTTTCCTCCTTATAATATCTTCTTTATTTACATAAAGATAGTAACTCTGTTAATTAGATAAATCAAGCAAATGTGGATTAAACATGGGCAAATATTCTATAGTCCAATTTGTTTAGTAGATAGAGCTTTCAGGGTGGAATCTACTTTTATCATATAATAATAAAGTTTAGTGGCCTATTTATCTGGATTTCTCAAATCGGTTCATGTTTCAAGCTTTTGTGTAATATAAATATCCTTGGGTTATATTGACAGGCATTATAGTAGTAAAAAGTCAGCGGCGTCAACGCGATAAGGAGTTAGCTATTTATCCATAGTGAATATATATAATAAAGATACGAGTTCTAACTATTTAATTTAATTAATCATAGATTCAACGATCTTTATTCCCTCTTCTTCAGGAATATTAAAGATTTCAACCTCAAATGTTAATGCATCAATATTCCAGTTAAAACTTAATCCCTCAATCGTATCTTCACTACCATATAAAAAAGATTGTTGTTGTAATACCTTAATCCCGATGATATCATGATATACTGGTTTTGCCTCATCATTTGGTAGCATAATAACTTTTTTATTATATTCACTAATGTATATTTGGTGTTGTTCATCTATATATTGAATCTTTACTTCTATATAATTAGAAAGAGGGTTTTCAAAAGGCCCTGTAATTTCATATGAATAATTACTTCCAAATATGTCAGGTATGTAATCAGGGACAATGATCGTAAACGGGATCTCTTTTTGCGCCATTTTTACGTCGTTTGTATGAAAATGGCCATTAGAGTCCACGAACCAGTAGTGTTCGTTATTTTGATTAGTTTGTTTGGGAAAATTAGAAGAAACTTGTGCACAACCTAAAATTATGAAAACCAATATTATAAATACATTGAGTAATGCAAGGGTTTTTTGTAAAATCTTTTTAGTCATGGATTTACCCTCTTCTGGTAAGTATCGACATGTCAATTTGTAAGATCAATTATTAAAGAATCGCGACTTAACACTACATCATAATAACCTGGTATCGTAAACCTAAAACGTATTTCAATATACCACGGAGTGATATTCCTGTCGACGAAAATTCCACCTTTACCTCCTTTTAAAATGAAAGGAACAACGTATTCATTTAAAATATTGCGTTCAAATCCATGGAAAATTGGTCTTGCTATCTTTATTCCTTCTCCTTCAATCGTTATATTAATTTCTATTATCAGTGGCCATCCAGGATAATCTCTAATAGTTACTTCGCCATAAACTCGCACTTTTGCTACCTGTCCACGATTACGAGGTGGCTTGTAAAAAAAGCCCGCAAAAAGGGATAATGGTGATTCTGCTAACCAACCAAAATACTGAATGTATAGATTGTAATCATCATAAGGCGACCTTAGAACTTGCCAGGAAGCGTCAGCAGTCACAATTACATCAAAGGGTATTTTTATAACATCTTGAACTTTAAATAAAAAGTATGCATGATTTGATCGATATAGCGTATCTTGTAATAAACCAGTTCCTGGTATATATGGTAGATTTGCTATTATAGGATATGTTGACGATGGTTCAGTGCAGAGCCCGTTCGGGTCCCGATACTTCAGCGGATTATTAAGGCAGTAGCTGTATCTGTTAAAGCTCTGGGGGTTGGCGGGGTGGGGTATTATGGTATCGGGAGAGATAAATCTACCCATGCTTGCATCATAGTACCTTGCCCCGTAATAGTAAAGACCCGTATTATCTTGTTAGACGAGTTAGCGAATACAATATTAATGCAGGATATGATGTTATTTCTTTTAATACAGACGGAAGTGTACGTTATATAGAAGTAAAATCAGCAAAAACTTTCAAGATACAATTCTATTGGAGTGCTGCAGAAATCCAATTTGCTAAGGCTCATCCCGGAGAATATTGGTTATATTTCGTACCTCGATCTCAGGACCTCCCAAATATTGGAAACGGATTAATTATTTTCAATAACCCTTTAAGTCTAGTAAAAGAAGGGGTTTTGAAAATGGAACCTATTAACTTTCATATTCACATGGATAAAGATATCGAAAGAGTCGATGATCCTAGAATAATGAATGAAATGACCGAGCAGATTTAGTGGAAAGACCCTACTGATAGAAACTTATTCATTTAAAAGTATAACGTATCTATTTCAGGTGGAGTTCGACTCTCCCCCGTCTCCAGTCTGAAAATCGAAACGCTAGCTACTTCAGCTAGCGTTTTTTCCTTTTGTTGAATCATATATTGATGGAATGCTAGGTGGGGACGCCAGTTCGATACTGGCGTCCCCAGGTTAGTAGACGCAAGCATTTTTAAATAGCAGTCTCCTTTTTCTCCCGGTGGACCATGCTGTAGACGGCGGGAATGACAAACAATGTCAGCAGGGTAGAACTGACCATGCCACCGATGACGACGATTGCCAGCTCGGCGCTTAACATGGTACCGGAGCTGACCATTAATGCCAGAGGAACCATCGCCAGGATGGTGGTCAGGGCGGTCATCAGTATCGGACGCAAGCGGGTCTTGCCGCCTTCAAGCAGGGCATCCCGAATACTCCGACCTTTTTTCCGCAGCTGTTCTACCATGGATACCAGTACGATGGCATTCGTCAGTACAATCCCGATGAGCATCAGTAAGCCCATCATCGCCGATACCCCGAGCGTGTGGTTGGTGATGAGCAAAGCCAGGATGGAACCGATTGCCGCCAGCGGCAGGCTGATCATGATAATCAACGGATTGATTATAGAGCGCATCATTAGAATGACTATCAGGAACACGATGACGATAGCTATGATAATGGCGATAAACATACTGGAGAAAGTTTCGCCCATTTGCTCGGCTATGCCGGCGGTCACGACGTTCACCCCGGTATGTTCCGGCAGGGCATCGACCTGTTGCTGGACCGCCCGGTTTACGGCCCCGATGTCTTTACCGATTATCGATCCTGTAATCGTAGCGGAGAGTACCGTGTCGACATGGCTGACGTGCGACGGCAGTTCCAGTATGGCAACATCAGCGATATCATTCAGGGTTACGGACTGGGGGTAACCTATCTTCAGGTTTTTCGCCTGTTCCGGGTCACTGAGGCTGTTCACTATCCCCTTGATGTAAATGGGATAGCTTTCGTTATCAATGGTTACCGATTTATCCGGTAAAGTCCCGCCGTTCATCAACAGCATGAACTCCTGCTGCAATTGGGGCATCTGGGCGACCGGATATCCTGAAGCGGCTACTTTGGCGGTGTCCACGGCAATATTCAGCTTGGGCACAACCGTCGTCAAATCGCTTTTCAAATCGGTGATGCCATTTACGTTACGGAGCTTTTCCATGAGATGAGCGGTGACTGCGGCTATATCTGCCTGGTTTTGCCCCTGGATGGACAGATTAACGTTGGTCATGGACATGCCCATGCTGGCTCCTGAGTCGCCGCCGGAGACCGCGATGAATCCGTTTATTATAATACCCTGGCAAGACTGGTTTATAGCAGAAACCTCCCGCGGCAGGTCCACATCGGGCTTCATGTAGGCAACTATCGTCGCCGTATTGGAGCCGCCTCCCCCCTGAGCCGCACTCATGATGCCGGCCATGGAGGTAGCCGATGTACCGATAGTCGAATCAAAGCTCCTGACCGCCGGGTTCTCGCTGAGCAGCGCCTCCACCTTGGCCGCCACGGCGCTTGTAGTGTTGATTTCAGTATTAGCCGGCAGGGCGATATTGATAGAGACGGTCGGTTCGCCCATCGAGCCGGACATGAAAGACGTACCGGTTGTCGAAAGGAGCCCCATACTGCCCAGAAACAGGATAACGGCGGATACCACTACGGTAACGCGGTGTTCGAGCGCCCATTTTAGCGCCCCGGTATAGATTTTCTGGTACCAGTTGTCCCGTAGTGTCGTCGGTTTCGGTTTCGAACTCACCAGCCACTTGGACAGTGCCGGAATCAACGCCAGCGCTACCAGCAGCGATGCCAGCATGGCGAAAGTTACCGTCAGCCCGAAGGGAAGGAACATTTCGCCTACGATGCCGCCGACGAACATCAAGGGAATAAAGATTGCCACGGTAGCCAGCGTGGCCGAGGTAATCGGATTAGCTATCTCCCTGGCCCCCTGGATGGATGCTTCGCGGAAGTTTTCCCCCTGACGCATGCGGCGATAGATTATCTCTACCATCACGATGCTATCATCGATTAGCCTGCCGACGGCTATGGCCATGGCGCTTAATGTCAGTATGTTCAGAGTAACTCCGGTCAAGCGCATACAGAGAAAACCGATAAAAACACTTAGGGGAATGGAGATGGCGGTAATCAGCGAAGCACGGACCGCCCAGAGGAAGAAAAAGACCACCAGTATTGCCAGCACGCCGCCGATAACAGCCTTTTCCCAGAGCTGGTTGACACTGGCCTTGATGAAATCCGATTGGTCAAAAATAGTGCTGACAGTGACGCCATTGCCCAGTTCTCCCTGTAATTCCGCAATCCTGGCGTTGATGGCGTCGGCGGTCTCCACGGTATTGGCCGTTTCTGTCTTAAACACCGATATACCCACGCTGGGACGGCCGTTGGTACGCGTAATGGCTGAGAGCGGCGGCGGGCTTTTACCGACTGCAGCAATATCGGCTATTTTAATATTATCGGTGCCGAGAGAGGTGTTTTCGATATCGTTCAGGGAAGAATAGCTGGTGCCGAGCAGTCCGGCAATCTGGGCCATCGAGATGCCATACCGGTTCATCTTATCCGGGTCCGGAGAAATTACGACCTGGTCTTTCTCCCCCCCTTCCACGTCCAACCGGAGTACTCCCTCAATCATGGTAAGCTCGGGGATGATTTGCGTTACGGCAATCTGCTTGAGTTGCTCCGGAGGCAGGTCTCCGGATAGGCTTAAATTCATCAGCGGCATGATATTCATGTTAATGGGAATGATTTGCGGGTTCTTGGTATCCATTCCCATCGTTTTGGGGAAGTCGAGGACCGCCTGCGGCAAGGTGAGTTTGCTGATACCTTCGTTGAGACTGTCGCCAACCACCGTCATGTCCGTGCCAAACTCGAACTCAGCCATTATTACGGAAATACCAGCGGAAGAAGTGGAGGTAACATGCTTTAAACTTTTATCGGACCATTTGTCCCAGATAACTTGTTCAATAGGTGAGGTAATTTCATTCGCCACGGTATCCGGGGTAGCCTGAGGGTAAACAGTAACCACTGTTGTGTAGGGTAGATTGATATCAGGTATGAGCTCTACCTTAAGCCCCAGGAATGCCCAAGCGGAAACCCCGGCAACTGCCAACGCCAGTAATATAGTAACGAGTCTACTCCGCAGCGCCAACTTGGTAAGATGCCACATAAAAAGATACTCCCTTAAAGAAAATTAATCTAATTCCTTTTGATGTTCCTCCACGGCTCCAATAAACGCTGAGAACCCCCTCAAAAGAGATTTAAGGTCCTCCTGACTCATATATTCCAAAATATGAACCATATGACGGGTCTGGCTTTCCATCAAGTTAGTTAAAAGGTCCCGGCCCTTGTCCGTGGCCTGGAGCCATACTATGCGTCGGTCTTCGGGATTAGGCTTGCGTATCACAAGTCCCTGCTCTACCAGGCGCTCGATGATACCCGTCACATCCCCGGGGGTAACTCCAAGGGCCTGGGCCAAGGTACTGAAATTGGTCTCACCTTTACCGGTAATAATAAGCAGGCTTTTCAACTGGGCTAGAGGTACATCCAGTTTTCGCCAGGACTCAACAGCGTAGGGAATGATGACCTGGCTCATCCGTCGCTGTAGCTCAATTATCCGGTTGATAACCTCTTTTTTATCCATGTCTTTTATATAAATCCGAGCTTATTTAGTATAAAATTACACCCGGACATATATTAAGTTCCTTCCAGGTGTAAAATTAATTACTCAATAATTATTTATATAATGTAAATAGTTTACCATATATATACTATGTTATCAATATGAAAATCTTCTTTCGACCAAAGAATAGTACTATATCAAATAGTACTATGTATTTGAAATAGCTATATTCTTCTAAATGTAACTGGAGGTGAAGAGAAAAATCCCTTCTTGGAGCGATTAACCACATGTTCATTAGTGGTTACGAATTAACATTCAAGTATTTTGTGAATTTCGCAAACTAGTCTAAATGCCCATTTTATCCACTGGAATGAAAGCTGATTGCATACGCACGCCTTTGTTCTAAGAGGTCTGTTATATTACGGTAGGATGGAGACCGAGCCTCCACCGTCTCCAGTCTGAAAGCTAAAACGCTAGCAGAAAAAGCTAGCGTTTTTTCTTATCTATAGCAGATTATGTTATAATACCTCTGCCTAAAATACCTGACGTTTACCGGGTGGTGAAATTATAGGGGTTGCAGTGGAAACGTCATTATTAATGACCAAGATCAATATTCCTCCAGCCCGTCCCCAGACTATACAGCGCCCCCGCTTGATTGAACGGTTGCGGGAAGGATTGCACTATAACCTGATACTCATCTCCGCCCCGGCAGGCTTTGGCAAGACGACTCTATTAAGCGAATGGGTCCACCAGAATCAGTCGCGCATACGTACCGCCTGGGTTTCGCTCGATGAAGGGGATAACGACCCCGTCCGTTTCTGGGACTACTTCATCACCGCTCTACAAAAACTACAACCCGCTTGTGGGGAGAAATCTCTGAAGCTACTGCATTCTCCCCAACCACCGCTTATCGAGCCGCTGTTGACGGCGTTGATTAACGACCTTGTCGGTATCCTGGGTGATTTTATGGTTGTTCTGGATGATTATCACCTGATAGAATCTCAGAAAATATACGATGGCATTATCTACCTGCTCGACCATTTACCTTCTCAGATGCACCTGGTGATAGCGTCCCGTGTCGATCCTCCTTTGCCGCTGGCGCGTTTCCGCGGTAAAGAGATGATGTTGGAGATACGCACTGATGACCTGCGCTTTACCTTGGACGAGGTTATTAAGCTTTTAAGTGAACTGACAATCCCGGGACTCTCCTCGGAAGATATCGCCGGCCTTTACGAACGTACCGAAGGATGGGTGGTAGGTCTGAAAATGGCGGCGCTTTCCATGCGTGGACAGAAAGACATCCCCGGATTTATTGCCGCCTTTACCGGCAGCCAGCGCTATGTTATGGACTACCTGATGGAAGAAGTGCTGCAGAAGCAGACTCCTAAAATGCGTGAATTCCTGTATAAAACCTCGGTACTCCAGAGACTTACTTCTCCATTGTGCGATGTTGTTACCGGGAAGCAAGGCAGTCAGGATATACTCCTTGAGCTGGAGAGCGGTCATCTGTTCATCGTACCAATGGACGAGGAACGGCAATGGTACCGCTATGAGCATCTCTTTGCTGACTTACTCCTGCACCAGTGTCAGGTGACCTATGGCACGGAACAGGTTGCTAATTTACACTGTAAGGCTAGTAAATGGTATGAAGATAATAACCTGCCTGATGACGCAATCCATCATGCCCTGGTTGCTAAAGACTGGGAGACGGCGATGAGGCTGATATATAATCGTTGTGAGGAACTGAGGAAACGGGGTGAGTTCAGTACCCTGCTTGGCTGGCTCCGGGTAATCCCTGAAGGAATATTACGTGAACACCACCGGCTATATAGCCATTATGCCAGCTTTCTCACCTCCTTGAGTCAGTTTGATGCCGCCGAGGCTATTTTGAATTATCTAAAGAGCACGGCTCAGGATGACGCTGCCCTGCAGGGTGAGGTGGCTTTTTCACTATCCAACATTGCCAGACTTAAGGGCGATATTAAGCGAATGGCTGTTATGGCGGAGAAGGCTTTATCACTCCTACCACCTGATAATATCGCCATGCGCGCCAGAGCTACCTGGGCGATAGGAATGACTCACTACGTCAAGGGTCTTTTTCATGAAGCTGAAAAATGGATGACCGACGCGTATGAAATGGCTCAACAGGCAAGAGATAAGTATCTCGCTGCTTCTGCACTGAACCACCTGGGTGCCACAGCACACTGGCGTGGTAAACTGGAGAATTCGGTGGAGATATTGAAAAAGGCATTAAAGGTTGCCGAACAGACAGATATGATGTCTTCATCTCAAAGCTTTATGTGTAAAGTCCTTTATGAATTGAATGATCTGGAGGCAGCTTCTGAATATGCCCGGCTTTCTGTTAAGTCGGCTGAACTCGGCCAACTGAGGGAAGCTACGATAATGGCTTTGTATCATCAGGCCCGGATTTACCTAGCCTGGGGTGACGTTGCTGGCGCAATTTCGTTGATGGAAAGCATTAAAAAGGTAATAAACCATCCCACAGTCTCGAAATTAACACACGCGCGCCACGCGGCCAATAACGTAATATTCGCAATCCAGCTGCATGACATAGAGGCAGCCACAAAGTGGGGTAAACATCTAGCTGAATATGCCGACTTATATCCCGAATCACAATATGTACCAGCACGACTACTGATTGCCCAGGGGAAGAAAGAAGAGGCAGCTGAATATTTACGTGACTTGCACGAGAGGTTGGTTCAGGTTGATGCCCACGGCTTGACGATTGGAGTGAGAATCTGCCAGGCACTGGCAGCCGATACTGAAAATGAGGCGCTGGAATTCCTGACTAATGCTCTCATCAAGGGAGAGCCGGAAGGATATATCCGTACCTTTGTTGATGAAGGTAAGCTGCTCAAACCAATGCTGGAGAAGTCCCTAGCGAAGCGAATCACGCCGGAATATACCCGTAAGCTCATCAATATCATCGAGGCGGAAGAACGGCAGAAACTAAAGAAAAAAAAGGGAGAAGGGCCCCCCTCTCTGTATCAAACCCTCCTCAGCGAGCGTGAACTAGAGGTATTACGACTTATAGCGGAAGGTCTATCCAATCAGCAGATTGCTGATAGACTGATAATCAGTCTCGGTACTACTAAAAACCATGTCCACAATATCCTCGAAAAGTTAAATGCCGAAGGCCGCACGCAGGCCGTCGCCCGGGCCAGAGAACTCGAGCTTATCTAACACCTGAACCTGTCACCAGCAAAGATTAATCCTTTTATACAACTTCCCAGTTCATTTGGTATCCTGTCTCCCATGATCTTAATATTCTCTTCCTTTATCTTCAAAATAGATCCCTTGATATACCTTTATATACATTATAATTTGTTGCGTTGCAGTTAGTATAAGTTTAGGAAGAAGAAAAACATCAAATGAGGTAATCGCATGAAGCAGGTTGAAATACGGGTAAAGGGCGAGATAGACGAAGACTGGTCAGACTGGTTTGGTTACTTGACTATCACTCATACAAGAAAGGGAGAAACTGTTCTGACTGGCTCTGTTCAGGATCAACCAGAACTTCGTGCAATTCTATCACGGCTGGCTAACCTGGGCCTTGAAATGGTATCTGTCAATACTAAATCCGAGGGTAACACACGAATATCTGAGAAAGGGGGTGAGCAATCAAATAAAAGAAATACGAAATAAATTTCCTCTAGGTACAAATATCGAAAAAGAAGGGAGAAAAATGAAAAAACTTTACATTACTTTTCTGGTACTGGTCTTGTCACTGGCTATGATTGTGCCGGTCGGAGCCGTAAATGCCGACTCACCGCAAATTGACGTAAGTGGTGACATTGAGTTAGAATTTGATTTTTCTGCTTTTGTGCCAGAAAAGACGGTTGGTGAGGCAAATGTTATGTTTTGTTCTATGGCGTTCTTCGTTACTTATAATGGCGATCTTGAGGGTGCGGCATATGAAACATTCAATAGCAGAGTGAATTTCAATTCAGGGGCATTTAACAGTGTGGGCATCCAAGATTTTGAAGGATCGTTGTGGGTAGATGGAACAGAATATGTTGGATCATTCAAAGCCC
>Ga0209427_10000271_pt1 | contig 52570 bp, 54 predicted proteins | sample DeeMarSWOR136_30_FD_187465 | JGI IMG/M metagenome (GOLD analysis project Ga0209427, IMG submission 187465) | Marine sediment microbial communities from White Oak River estuary, North Carolina - WOR-1-36_30 (SPAdes) (version 2) | ecosystem: Environmental > Aquatic > Marine > Intertidal zone >...
GTCAAATGTCCTGTCTCGGCAACCCGAAGAGTCGCTTCGACTGTTTCCAAATCTCTCATCTCTCCGACAAGGACGACATCTGGATCCTCTCGGAGAACCGAACGGAGAGCATTGGCATAAGACAGAGTATCCACGAACAGCTCTCTCTGGTTGACGATCGATTTTTTAGGCGTGAAAAAATACTCGATGGGATCCTCGATGGTTACAATGTGCACGCTTCTTTCTGTATTGATGTGATCAATCAAACACGCCAGCGTGGTGGACTTCCCGCATCCTGTTGGACCCGTTACAAGCACCAATCCTCTCGGCAAGTAACACAATTTGCCAAGCCTTTGAGGAATACCGAGCTGAGCAAAGCTCCACATTATGGGGAGAAACCGGCGAAAAGCCGCTGCCACAGCTCCCTTCTGCATAAATATATTCCCACGAAACCGACCCATGTCTTTGATTCCAAAAGAGAAATCCAACTCGTACTTTTCCTCGAATTGCTTTTTCTGCCTGTCTGTCAAAAGGCTGTACACGAGACTTTTCGTCTCAGCAGGTGTCAGCGGCGGATAATCCAGTGAAACCAGCGTTCCATGTATTCTTATCCGGGGCGGGATATGAGTTGTGATGTGCAGGTCACTTGCATCTTTCTCAACCGCAATTTGCAGTAATTCTTGAATTGTTATTCCCATATTAAACCTCCGTATCCTTTACGGTTTCTCTTAAAACCTCTTCAACCGACGTTATGCCCTCCATTATTTTAAGGAGACCACTTCTTCTCAAACTGATCATCCCGTTCCCCATGGCTTTCTTTTTGACATCTTTCGACTGGGCACGGGTTAGAATCAGATCCCTGATTTCATCTGTCACTTCTATGACCTCGAACAAACCGGTCCGTCCTTTGTATCCGGTGTTGTGACAGGCATTGCAGCCGGCTGGCTTGTAGACTTTGACTTTTGATGCCTCTTCCTCAGTGAATCCGATGTCAGCAAGGGCCTCAGGAGTCAGATTATGCTTTGTACAGCATTTCTGGCACAAGCGTCTGACCAGTCTTTGGGCAACGACAAGAACCACTGAATCAGCAATTAAAAAAGGTTCGATATTCATGTTGGCCAATCGAAGGATTGTGCTGGCAGCATCATTGGTGTGGACAGTCGAGAACACCAGATGTCCTGTCAATGCAGCTTTGATGGCGATATCCACAGTCTCAAAATCCCGCATCTCTCCGACCAGCATAATATCAGGATCTTGCCGCAAGAAACTCCGCAAGGAATTGGCAAAGCTCAACCCTATTTCATCTTTAATGTTGACCTGGTTGATTCCCGGCATGTAAAACTCGACCGGATCTTCGGCCGTCATGATATTCTTTTCCATGGAATTCAGGTTGGATATGGCAGAATAAAGGGTATTTGTTTTCCCGCTGCCGGTGGGACCGGTGACAAGGATGATCCCCCAGGGGCGAATAATGTTGCGTTTGAAGACCTCGAGCGATTCCTTTTCAAAGCCCAACTGGGTCATGTCCAGCTTGAGCATAGATTTATCCAGGATTCTTACCACGACTTTCTCCCCGAAGATGGTAGGAACACTGGAAACACGCATATCGACATCTTTCTTGTCACCGTTTTCGAGCTTCACTCTCATCTTGATTCGCCCGTCCTGAGGCAGCCTCTTCTCGGCAATATCCATATTAGAGAGTATCTTCACCCGGGAAGTGACCGGATTCTTGAACTTGAGAACCAGGTTCATCATTTCATGCAGAGTTCCATCCAGCCGGTATCTGACCCGGAAATTTTTCTCATATGGCTCAAAATGGACATCACTGGCGCCCTTTTTTATGGCATCTATAAAAATGGTGTTCACGAGCGTTATGATGGGGGCCTCTTCGGTCGAATGAACCAGTTCTTCGATATCATAGTCTTCCTCTTCCTCTTCTATGATATTCACGCTGGTGTCCTCTGCCTGCTCGATCTCATCGACAATCTGTTTCACTCGCAAAGCGTCGGATGATCCATAATATTTGGATATGGCATTCATGATGCCTGATTCCGAGGCAATAACAGGCTGAATGCTCAAACCTGTGCGGAATCTGATGTCTTCGATAATGTCTAAATCCGTAGGGTCGACCATCGCAAGGGTCAGAAAAGACCGGATGCGATGGATGGGCATGATCAAATATTTTTTTGCGATCTCGATTGGAATGAGGTTGATCACATCAGGATAGACCTCGAACTGGTCAAGGTTGATGTATGGATAGCCCAATTGACGGCTGAGGGCCTGGGCCATCTCCTCCTCGGAAAGGTATCCCAGGCTGACTATGGCTGTTCCTATTCCGACATCATTTTTTCTATGGAAATCCACAGCATTCTTGAGCTGATTATTATCCAGCAGTTTCTCTTGGATAAGAAGTTCACCTAGATTCGATGCCATGGATGTTCCTTAATCGGGTCAATTCACAAAGTCTTTGAGAATCAGAACCACTGACATTTTTTGTCATATCGGGCCATTCGTTTTAAATTGACGTTTGGGTTGCAGTCTTTTTCTCTTCATTCCTTAAGTCGTGCAGCCACAATTTTGGACCTGTTCAAAATCGCCAATTATGTTCTCAGACATCACAGGGAGCGTCAATCACCGTATGGGAGGAATGACGAGGTGATTTTTACAAAAATTGTCTCACCTCTAAAGGCTATATTTCTCCTCTGGTCTGGCGATGTGAGTCTTACGAAGTGACATTTTTTGTTACTCGTTCCCTTTTAGTCGGGGGAGTAGCTTGATTTAAGATTTTCTTTCTGTTGCATTGATATCAAGTCACAGTACATTTACAGGTGAGAAAATCAGGAACGAGGCTGATGAAATATATGACTGGGATAGATATCGAGGAAATCCCTTATATTTTTCGGCTTCTCTTCTTTTTGTGCTTCCTACACACGGTAGAAGTCGGAGGTTCGAATCCTCTATCACCCACCATTCTTATTATTATTTATTTAACCTCTCTATTTCATTCTAAAACAATTCATTTCACCACGAGTAAGATGTAGTTCGGCACATAGTCATCCCGTGCGATGTAAATAGGGAATCTATCGTTGCAATTTCCACCGGTAAAGGTCACTGTCAAATCGGGTTCGGGGACAACGAAGATATACTGACCGCCGTTACCGCCAGCATAAAAAACATTTACTGTGCGGCCCTTGTAGTGAAAAGCCATGACCTACCAGGCATAGCCATATTGTATACCTCAATTGTCGTAGAGTAGAGAGGTCCCGTTGCAACTTTTTGAAGTGATTAGGGGTATATGAAAGTGAAGGCCGGCAGCAGGGATTTCCAGCTGTCAAATTTTTCCTTGCAAACTTTCTCCGGCAAGGTTACAATTTTTATTGGGACTGAATCCTCAGCTCGGAGTCCCAGGGTGATGATGATCAGCAATCGGGATGCGGTATTCTTTCCTTCTTCCTCACTTGACCTTCGACATTCCCTTTGCGGGTGGGAGGCATGCTCAAACTGATCAACCTAAAGAAATTCTACCGGATGGGGGAGACCACGGTTCGCGCCCTTGACGGAATCGACCTCCACATCCGGCCGAACGAATTTGTCGCCGTGATGGGCCCCTCCGGCTCGGGGAAATCCACGCTGATGAACATCCTGGGTTGCCTGGATACGCCGACCGAGGGCTCATACGTCCTCAAAGGGAAAGAGGTGAGCCATCTCAACGACGACGAGCTGTCCTTCATCCGGAATAACCATCTGGGATTCGTGTTCCAGAACTTCAACCTGCTGTCACACTACACGGCCCTCAAGAACACGTACCTGCCCTTGAAGTATTCCTCCGAAAGCGCGGCAGTCGGCATGGAAAAAGCCGCCCGGATGTTGGAATTGACGGGGCTCTCCGGACGCATGGACCACCGGCCTGCCCAGCTCTCCGGCGGGGAGAGCCAGCGGGTGGCCATCGCTCGCGCGCTGGTCAACGAGCCTGATATTATCCTGGCAGACGAGCCGACCGGAAACCTGGATTCCGTGACGGCGCACGATATCATGGCGCTTCTGCTGAAGCTCCACCTTCAGGGCCAGACCATCGTCATGGTGACCCACGAGACCGACATCACCGCCTACGCGGGTCGGGTCATCACGCTGAAAGACGGGAGAATCATCAATGATTCCCGGAACTCCTGAATCGAATCCCCGACTATGGGGAAAGGCCTCGCCGAGTCGAAGAATGCGCGTCCGGGCTGCTCCAATCCTGGCGGCCGTCCCCGTTCTGATTCTCACCGCCTCTCTGGTCTTCCTACTGGACCGGAATGGCCGCTCACCCCGCCCCGACGAGACCAATCCGAGCGTGACACAAGGCAGCTTCCATTCCACCGTCGTTCTTAATGGAAGCCTGACCGCTCTCCGCTCGGAGGAATTTAAAGTCCCGATCACGGAAACTTGGCGTATCCAGCTCAAGTGGATGGTGAAGGAAGGCGAATCCGTAAAACCCGGAGATCCCGTGGTCCGGTTCGACACCGCCAATATCGCCTCGTCCATCGAGACCGCCCAAGATTCCCTGCGGGCCAAATTAGAGGAGCAATCTCAGAAGGAATCCGAGTACGAAAACCAGAAGTTCGAACTGGATGTCGAGGTGAAGAAGGCCGAAATCGACAACCAACAAAAATCGCTTGACGCGTCGATCCCCGAAGGGCTTGAATCCAAGTACGAGTACGACCTCAGGCAACTCGAAAAGAAAAGGAGCGACCACATCCTCGCTAGCGCCCGGACGAACAGGACCGTCAAGCTGGCCGAGTTCGAAAGCAAGCTCAAAACCCTCGCTATTGAAGTCGGGGAACTCGAAGCCAGGCTGAAGAAGCTGAAGGACAGCCTGAATGGCCTGATCCTTGTCGCTCGTACCGAGGGCGCGGTGCTCTATGCCGTGGACGACTGGACCGGCCGGAAAGTCCAGGTGGGCGACACGGTGTTCGCGACCTATACAGTGGCCACCATCCCCGACCTGACTTCGCTCTTCGTCCAGGCCTGGATCAGCGAAACCCATATCCAGCGCATCAAGACAGGGCAAAGCGTTGATCTTTATCTCGACGCCTACCCGGACAAACAATACAAAGGAATCATCCGGGAAATCTCAAGGAGCGCCGAGCCTGTCCGACGGTGGGGAAGATCGCACTACTTCCGGGTTGATATCGAAATAGAGAAACTCGAACCTGACATCATGAAGCCCGGGATGAGCGTCAGGTGCGAAGTCCGTGGCACCGAACACAAGAACGTCCTGCTCATTCCGCTGGAGATGACGTCGTTCGACGGGCAATCCTTCTGGGTCAGACCTGCCGGCGGCGACGCTTTCAAGCTGACGGCCCTTGATTACAGCGAATTCGCGGTCGCAGCGAGAGTTCAGGACAACCCTGCCCTTAAAGCGGGAATGGCGCTCGCTCCGCTGGGACCGGTCCCGCTGAATCTCCAGGAAACGAAAAGCGATGAAAAGAAATAAGCGGATCGAATCGTCACCGGCTCTTTGCGCCATCCACGCGGCAGCCATGGCGGTGGCGCTCGCGTGTGCGTTCTCACTTCCTTCCTGTTCCCGCACGAGCAAGGTCCGAGCGGTCAAAATTGTCAAGGCCTCCTTTGATATCAAGGTCCACGCCACCGGACAGCTCCAGTCCGCAGCATCCTTTTTTGTCGGCGTCCCGTCCGTTGAGCGCGTTTGGCGGTATACGATCTCCTTTATGGCCCCGGAGGGTAAAGTGGTAAAAGCGGGCGACTTAATTCTCGCCTTTGACGCCCGGGAAATCACACAGCGGCTCCAGCTTAAGCAGGCGGAACTCGACACGGGTCTCAAGGAACTCGAAAGGATGCGGCTTCAGGAAAAGCAGACCTTGGAAGATCTCAGCCTCCAGTACGAGGAGGAGAAGGTCAACAAGCAGAAGGCCGTGGGGAAAGCCGATTACCCGGAGCACCTGATCGCCCCGATAGAACTCCAGAAGAGGAAAATGGAGCTCGAGCTGGCCAACCTGCAAGAGAAGCTGTCGGAAAAACGCCTATCGGCCCAGATCTCGGGAATGAAGAGCCGGATTCAGGTGCAGGAATCAAAAGTCCGGTTGCTCACGGCCGAAATGGAACGGCTCGAACGCGATGTCAAGAAGATGAACGTCCTGGCTCCCAAGCCTGGAATTGTGGTCTACACGCCCGACTGGAACGGCAAGAAAAAGGTCGTCGGCGACACATGCTGGATGGGCGAAACCATCCTCGAATTGCCGGACCTCGGCCGGATGCAGATGAAGGCCGTGATCCTTGAAGTTCAGGCGGGCCGGGTTCAGACCGGGCAGCAGGCTGAGGTCCGGCTCGATTCTAATCCGGACCGGGTGTACAAAGGCATAGTAACCTCCATGGGCAATGTCTTTCGCGTCAAATCGGACAGCCAGCCGGCGATCGTCTTCGATGCCGTGATCGACCTCTCCGAGTCCGATCCCGGGCTGATGCGGCCGGGCATGGCGGCCGGCGTCGACATTATCATCTCTTCCAAAAAAGACGTCCTTCAGGTGCCGGAAGCCGCAATCGTCTACAACGAAAGCGGGGCCGCAGTGTGGAAAAAAGGCTTTCTTTCGCGGAAGCTGACGCCGGTCACCCTTGGGGTCCGGTCTTCGGGAATGGTGGAGATCCTGAGCGGACTCGCAGAGAATGACATTATCGTCATACGAGCGCAGGAGGCTGGGGCCGGGCAATGAGATCAATACGTTTGTTCGGTGCACTTTTCCTGGTTGCGCTTCTCGCGACGTCCTGCGCCCGACCTGGAAGCGCAGACATCGCCAATGTGACTGTACGAAAGGGAACTTTCGAAATCCTCATCCCTGCGTTCGGCGAGCTGCAGGCGGCCAAGTCCACGCCGATCGTCGTTCCGCCCGAGAACAGGTTCGGTCTCCAGACAATCGCCTGGACGGCCCCCGATTACTCAACGGTGAAGAGCGGCGAAGTCGTCATCCGGCTGGCCAGCACGGAATTGGCGGACCGCCTGCGAAACGAGCAAGCCGAAATGGCCAAGCTCAATCTCGAAATCGCCCAGAAGGAGAAGCAGCTCCAGAAGGAAAAAAGCGACCTGACGGGCCAGATTTCCATCACGGGGATCCAGAGGGAACTCGCGGATGTCTACGCTGCGCGGGACGAAAGGATCTTCCCGCGGAACAAGATCATCGAAGACGCCATTGATCTAAACTATCAGACCATCCGAGAACAGCATTTCCAGAGGAAACAGGAGCAGCTGGAAAAGCGTATCACAGCGGAAGTACAGCTTATCCAATCAAAGGCGCGCGCCCACGAAGTGAGGATCAAGCAGTTCCAAGACCAGTTGAACAACCTCGAACTCCGGGCCCCGCACGACGGCATGCTGATCATCAACAAAACGTGGAACGGAGAAAAATACCACGTTGGGATGTATGCCTACGGCGGAATGAAACTGGGCTCCCTGCCCGACCTGAGCATCATGGAAGCTAAGCTATACGTCCTGGAATCCGAAGCTTCGGGGCTCAAGGAGAGCTTGCCGGTCTCGTTGAGGCTCGATTTCGAGCCCGGGCGGATCTTCACCGGCAAGGTTACCGGAATCGATACGATCGCCAAGCCGCTCAGCGAACAGAGTCCGTTGAAGTACTTCGAAGTCAAAGTCAGCCTCGACGTCACCGATCCTCGGCTGATGAAGCCGGGGGTCCAGGTGAAAGCCTCCATTTTCGTGGAGAAGCTGACCGACGTCATCACCGTCCCGAACCAAGCCCTCGTATTCGAGCAGGACAAGGCGTTCGCCTTGGTCAAAAACAGATCCGGGATCCGGAAGCGCCCCGTCGAGATCGGCGCACGGAGCCTCACTCTGACAGTCGTCACCGACGGACTTAAAGAGGGCGAGGAGATCCTGCTGGGCACTCCGGGGGGGGAGGCCAAAGGAGACAAGTCGTCGTGAAGATGAAGTTCGATGTCGCGGAATCGGTGGAATCTCTCCTCCATCACAGGCTGCGGACTCTGCTCACGCTGCTGGGGATGATTTTTGGGGTGGGGGCGGTGATCGCCATGCTGAGCATCGGCAAGGGAGCCGAGCGGGAAGCGCTGCAGCTCATTGATACCATGGGCCTGCGCAACATTATCATCAAGGCGGAAGTCTTCGAGGAAAGCAAGCTCAAGGAAATCCGGGAGAACTCGCCAGGATTGACCCTTCAGGACCTCAACGCGGCCCGTGAAACGCTGCCCTTCTTGAGCACGTATAGCGCCAGCAAGCAGGTCAAAGCCTTTGCTATCTTCAGCCAGGCCGGAGAGAGCGATGCCGAGGTCTGGGGCGTAACCCCGACTCATTTGGAAATGGCCAACCTGAGTGTGGGCGCGGGTAGGTTCCTCCTTCCGTTCGATGACCTCGTCTATGCCCATGTGTGCGTGATCGGATCGCGCGTCGCCCAGATCTTGTTCCCCGGCGAATCGCCTCTCGGCCAACAGGTCAAGATCAATCATGTCTGGATGACCGTGGTCGGAGTGCTGAAAGACAAGAACCTCCTCAAGGACGAATTCCAGGGCATCCCGCTCAAGGGCGAGCAGAACAACATCTATGTTCCGATCCAAACCGCGCTGAAGGTCTTCCGATTCGGGGATTATGAATCCGATCTCGACGAATTCCGGGTGCAGGTCAAAAAGGAAATCTCGAGCGCTACGGCTGCGGCGACCTTGTCCCACCTGATGAAACGGCGTCACAAGGAGATCGACGACTACGAGATGATCGTGCCCGAGGCTCTGCTCGAGCAGCACCGCAAGACCCAGAACATCTTCACGATTGTCATGGCCTGCATCGCAGAAATCTCGCTGCTAGTGGGTGGGATCGGCATCATGAACATCATGCTGGCCACAGTACTCGAGCGGACGATGGAGATCGGATTGAGACGGGCCGTGGGCGCGAGGCAAAAGGATATCCGGCGTCAGTTCATCATGGAAACGGTTTCCATTTCAGCTATCGGCGGGGCGCTGGGAATCCTCTTCGGCTTCGCTCTGTCCATGGCCATCTCCGCGTTCACAGGGTGGCCGGTCGGCTGGACAATCACAGCCGTGTTGCTCTCGTTCTTTGTCTGTACTGTCATCGGCCTGGTATCCGGGATATATCCCGCGCTCCAGGCTGCGCGGCTGGACCCGATCGAAGCGCTTCGGCACGACTAGGACGCGGCTTTGCGTATCCCGAACCGCCCCCGAGACTTTCGGCTCAGTCCGCAGCACTGCAACCGTCAAGGACGCATTCCCGGGTGAACCCCATGGATTTCGGCCGCATCGAGATGCCGAACAAGGGCGAACGCAGACGGGGAAATATCTGTCGTCGAATGATTCGGACACACCCTTAAGCAACAATTTTGCTCCTTCATTTTACTCCTAGCTTAGACCTCTCCCCGTGTGCCAGCCGTGTGTCAGAATTTGATAAGACCTCTTTAACTTTGGATATGGTTGATTAAAAGGAAAACATAATCATAAAGCAGAATTTCTTGGGATTTTCCATAGGTAACAGGTATGCCGGAGGAGGGATTCGAATCCACACTCTGGTCTCCCAGAACTAGATTTTGAGTCCAGTGCATCCTTTAGAGCATAGATTTTTCATTTCTCTACCAACAATATGGCGTATAGATTTGCCATTCGTTTGCCATTTTAGGCTGAAAATAATCCAAAATACTAAAATCTGGCTAAACTGTACTCTGAGGAAAACTATCGAAAAACCAGGGGAAAATAGGAGAAAAGCCTGGAGCGGACGATGCAATTTGAACCCACGACTTCTTGACTGCCAGTTAAGCGGAGCTCTATATCCAAATATCAGTAGCAGAAATGACATTTCTCTACCGCCTATTTAGAGCAGCGATTTAACGCAAATTTGACATTTGACACTGAAAATAACTAAAAATGGCATAAGCTGACTGAAAACAAATCCTAAGGAAAACGTTTAAAATAAGGAGTTTAACTGGCGCGCCTGGAGAGACTCGAACTCCCGACCCGCTGCTTAGAAGGCAGCTGCTCTATCCTACTGAGCTACAGGCGCGTAAATGACTTTCAAGCCCTCTCACTATAGCGCAAAGCTGTGCATTTTTCAATCTGATCTGTTAGCATATCTGTTTCCATTATATAGGAAGAACCATAGAAATATAGATGCTTCAATGAGAGAAACAATCGGGGAGAGCGGATTCGAACCGCCGACCTCCTGCTCCCAAGGCAGGCGCGCTAACCAGGCTGCGCCACTCCCCGACAAAAGAAACGATAGATGGAGGATTAATGAACAGTACCTCTATATTAGAGAATGTATATATTACATGTTTTTTCGCAAAATGAAAATATCTAAAATATACTCCTTTTTTATAATCCTTTCATTACATACTTTTTATATTATTATTATGACTACTTCCTGCCGATCTCCTTCTCGATCTTTTTCCTGTCCAGCTTGAGAAGAACAGGACGTCCGTGAGGACAAAGAGACGGATTCGAGGTCGCAAACAGCTCTTCCACAAGATAGCTCATCTTTTCACTGGGAAGCGGATGACCTGCTTTAATTGCAGTCTTGCAGGCAAGTGTGGCTAGCAGTATCTTTTTTTTATCCTGGATTTTTTCCTCACCCATTTCTTCCAGGAGGGAAAGAAAAATTTTCTGGGCTTCCTCTTCTTTGAATATATCGGGATACTCTTTGAGAGCAAAACTGCGCCCTCCCATGTTATCCACGCGAAATCCAATCTCTTCCAACAAGTCCTGGCTCTCTTCAAATCTCAGAATTTGGGAGGGAGAAAGATCAAAGACTGCAGGCAGCAGGGTCAGTTTTCGAGGCCAGTCTTTCTGCCTATCGATCTCTTCATATTTTTCGTAAAGAACTCTTTCGTGTGCATTATGCTGGTCAACGATCAAAAGCCCTTCATCGTCTGCAATTACGATATAGGTATCCAGATACTGCCCTAGAACTCTGCGTCTCTTCTTCTCTTCCGATTGTGGAACGAACATTTTCGAAGTCTGATTTTCCACTCCATCCGGTTTCCTCATCAGAGGAGGCTGATATGTCTCATCTATCCTCGGACTCTCTCTCCTTTCGGGCTGAGTAAGATAGATCTCCTTTATTCCCATTTCTTTGGAAATGGATCGAGTGATTCCTCTTTGGACAATGCGAAAAATCGAGGGAGAATCTTTAAACCGTACTTCTGCTTTTGTGGGATGGACATTGACATCAACTTCAGAGAATGGAAGATTGACAAAAAGAAAAGACAAAGGAGAGAGGTCCTTTTCTATGTAACCCATGAACGCCTGATTCAAGGCAGCCTGTAACATCCTATCCTTTACAGCCCGTCTGTTGACATAAAACAGCTGCTGGCTGCGGTCTTTCCGTCCTGAAGGAGGACGGGAAACATATCCCTTGATGCGTTGTTCCTCATCCTCAAAATCGACTGGGATGAGACTTTCCAGAACGGATCGCCCATAAACTTGATAGATTCTTTCTTTTAGACTGGAAACTCCAGGGTAATCAAAAATCTTGCGGTCCCCATGATAAAGAGAAAATCTCACTTCAGAAAAGGCTAGGGCAAAGTGGGTCAGAAATCTGACTATCTGCGAGAGTTCAGCTCTGTCAGAGCGGAGAAATTTCCTCCTGGCTGGAAGGTTGAAGAACAGGTCTCTGACCTCGACACAGGTTCCTTCCGGAAAAGCAATCTCGAGTGTTCGGAGGACTTTCTCTCCTTGACGTTCGATCTGTATTCCTTTTGCAGTCCTCCCATCCGAAGTCTTCATGGTGACCCGCGATACAGCTGAGATGCTGGGAAGCGCCTCTCCACGAAAACCCAAAGTCGAAATCTGTTCCAGGTCTTCTTCTCCCGAAATCTTGCTCGTTGAATGCCGTTCGAAACAGAGGAGGACATCTTCCTGATCCATCCCATGGCCATTGTCCGTTACTCTGATCAGCTTTTTCCCACCCTCGACTACATCCACTCTAATATCGGTGGAAAAAGCGTCCAACGCATTCTCTACCAGTTCTTTCACTACTGAAAAAGGTCTTTCGATGACCTCGCCGGCTGCGATCTTCTGAAAGACCTCAGGAGGAAGAAGAATGACTTTTTTCATCGTTCCTGAAAAGCCTCTATCAAAACAAAATTTTTAACCAACCTGAATCATTGAGGCTAATCGAGAAGTACTCCCTTCGTCAAATTTGCTGCAACTTCTGTAAGCCTGACCTTCACCTCGTCTTTTTCATCAAAAGAACAGGATGGGACATGAACCTTTATATAATTCGAAGTGAGGACTTGAGCCCCTCCATTTTCTCTTTTTATGACGATGCCATCGAGGATCTGTCCCCTTAGACTCAGACAGAAGCTCTGCTTTTTCTGCTTGGACAATTCCCTCAGTCTCGAGGCTCTTATTTTCTTCAGCCGTGCATCCACTTGTTTCCAGCTGGCTGCCGGAGTGCCTGGCCTCGGTGAGTAGGAAAAGACATGAAGATAATTGAGCGGGGATCGACGAAGAAAACGGAACATGGTCTCAAAATCCTCAGCTGTTTCTCCAGGAAACCCGACGATAATATCTGCTCCTAGCGCAGCGAACGGACTTTTTTGCTTCAAAAGATCAAGTATTCTCTGATAGTCTTCCAGACTTATTTTCCTCCCCATACGATGGATAATTTTATTCGAACAATGCTGGAGGGAGATATGGAAATGTGGACATATCTTTCTGCTCGATGTGATACGGGCGATCAAGGCCTGATCTAAAAAACGAGGATCGAGAGAACTCAACCTTACCCGGCCGACCTCATCCAAGCTCTCGATTTCCCGAAGAAGATCGAACAGACTGCAATCCGATTTTTGATCTCTCCCGTAGGAACAAATGTGAATGCCTGTCAAGACAAACTCCCTGAATCCTTGTCTGCTGAATTCTTTGATCTGATTAAGGATTTTTGCCTTCGGGAAGCTGATGCTTTTCCCCCTCACGCTGGGTATGATACAGAAGCTGCAGTGAAAGTCGCATCCGTCCTGTATCTTGACCAGCGCCCGAGAACGATAGGAACGATAGTTTTTTTCCCCTCGAGACTTTAAGGATGAGAGAATCCTCTCTGCTATATATTCTTTCTCCTGGTTGAGAAAGACTTTCCAGATGTAGGGATTTCTATTCAACTCGTCTCTATTTCTCTCCGCAAAACATCCTGTGACGATGAGACGGGCTTCCGGATTCAGCCGGTGAATACGATTCATGAAATGCCGCACATCCCTATCCGCTCGGCTGGTGAGTGTACAGGTATTGATGAGGATTATATCGCTTTGAAAGGAATCCTCTATGTATCCCAACCCATGACTCTGGAGTTTATGAGCCCAAGAGAAAGCTTCAGCCTGATTGACACGACAGCCGAAGCTCTGGATAGAAAATGAAATCATAGGTTTTCCTGGATCTTCTTAGAGGCTTCTTCGACTTTGGAGGCCATCTGAATTCTGTAAGCCTTCATCTTTTCCTTTAGAGTCTGGTCCTTCAGGGCTAAGATCTGTATGGACAGGAGGGCCGCATTTGAAGCTCCGGATTTTCCTATCCCCATGCAGGCCACCGGCACTCCTTTTGGCATCTGAGATGTGGACAGGAGTGCGTCCAATCCGCTGAGGCTCGAACCTCTGACTGGAACTCCTATCACAGGCAGAACCGTACGGGAAGCTACCACTCCCGCCAAATGAGCTGCCTTTCCCGCAACGGCTATAAAGATCTCTACCCCCTGTTTTTCGAATTTCCTGATAAGATTTTCCGTCCTTTCCGGAGACCTGTGGGCGGATGTAACCTCGAGGCCGAAAGGAATTTCGAATTCTTTAAATATTTGGACCGCATCCTGTACGACTTCATAATCAGATTCACTTCCTATAAAGATGACAACTTTCATTCTTCCTCCTTTATCGCACCGATATCACGCCTCCAGTGCATGGCCTCAAAATAAATCCTGGAAAGTGCCTTATAAATAGTATCCATCGTCTCTTCCAATGTTTTTCCTGATCCACAGACATTGAGCACTCTTCCTCCATTGGTGTAATACTCCCCCTCTTTGAAAACCGTACCTGCATGGAAAATCACGATACCTGGAAAGGAGGCCGCTTCATCCAGCCCTTCTATCAACTTCCCCCTCTCGTACTTGAGAGGGTACCCACCTGAAGCCGCAACCACACATCCTGAAGTTTTGGGGCTCCAATGGATTTCCTTCCCCAAAACATTTCCCTCCACTGCAGCCAGAAGAATCTCAACCAAATCTCCCTCCATCCGCAACACCTGTGGTTGGGTCTCGGGATCGCCAAACCGGCAGTTATATTCCAGCACTTTGGGTCCTTCATCTGTCAGCATCAATCCTACATAGAGAACGCCTTTGAACTTCCTTCCTTCCTCCAGCATACGCGTTATCGAAGGAAAAACAATAATGTTCATGATGTCCTCAAACATTTCCTGGTTAATGTAGGGTGAAGGAGAGATGGCCCCCATCCCTCCTGTATTAGGCCCCTTGTCTCCATCAAAGACAGGTTTGTGGTCCATGGTTGTCACAAGAGGAAGAATTTTGAAACCATCTGAAATCACGATGAAAGAGGCTTCTTTGCCTTCAAGGAACTCTTCTACAATGATTCGATCCCCAGCATCCCCAAATTTTTTCTCCTCCATGATGGAGTGTATGGCTTCCTCTGCCCTCTTGGCATTTCTGCAGATGATAACTCCCTTCCCAGCAGCCAATCCATCGGCCTTCACCACCAAAGGAAAGGAAAATTTACCCGAATTCACGATCTTTTTAGCTTCCTCCGAAGAATCTGCTATCTCAAATTTGGATGTAGGTATTTTGTGCCTATCCATGAATTGCTTGGCAAAAATCTTACTGCCTTCGAGTTCTGCGGCATTCTTCTTGGGTCCGAATATCTTCAACCCTTTCACCTCGAACTCATCCACTATTCCCAGCGTCAGCGGGGCTTCTGGTCCTACGACAGTCAAACCGATGTCTTCCCTGAGCGCAAAATCCACAAGACCTTGAATGTCCTCGGCCTTCAAGAGAACATTCTCAGCTATGCTCATCGTTCCTGCATTACCAGGAGCACAATACAACTTATCACACAACGGGCTTTTAGAGATCTTCCATGCCAAGGCATGTTCTCTCCCTCCCGATCCAACAACTAATATTTTCATTTCATCTCACCTCGTTGCGATTCATTCTGACAAAAAAGGAATTATTCGTCAACAAAGGACAAAGGCTAAAGGGCATCTTATCCCTTAAACCTTTATCCTCGGTGATCCAAACTCAAAGGATCAAAATTCTTTTGGGCAAGACTAGAGGCTTTTCTCAAGGCTCTTGATGAATGCCTCAGCAAACGCAGGATAAGAAAAAATGCTCCGGAATATCTCACTCGCGAATGGGATGGCTTCCTGTGCAGAAAGACAGTATTTCATCTCCAGGAAATTATTCCTAAATTTTTTGGCCTCACCCTTAACATTTTTACTGTTCAGGATGATCTCGGCAATCAGCCCAGCTAATACAGCGAAGTCCTCATCCTGCATCCCAAAACGGGTCATCTCCTGAACTCCCATCCGTATCCCGCTTGGTTCCAAGAAGGTATCATCATCGGGGAGAGCTTGATAATTGGTTAAGATGTTGTTTTCTTCCAAACGCCGAGCAATATCCATCCCGTTCCCAAATTCTTTAATGCGAATGAGCACCTGATGTGTTTCTGTAAAACCGTCGTTTTCATCCCCTTCCACAGGTACCCCTTCCTCTTTAAGAGCCCTGGCAAATGCCTTGGCATTCGCTCGAACCTGTCTCTGGTATCCCTGTTTGAATTCATTCATCTCATAGGCAGCCATCAATAGTGCAAGCAATGTGCCCAGGTGATGATTGCTCGTGGATCCTGGAAAAGCCCGGCTCTTAATATCCAACCACAATTTGCGAAATTCAGATCCCTTCGGAAAGTCTCCTGTAACAACTCCTCTCTGCGGGCCGAAGAATGTTTTATGCGTACTTCCTGTAATCACATCCGCTCCCTCATTTATAGGCTCTTGGAATGCGCCATACAGGCCGAGCACATGAGCCATATCATACATGATGACAGGCCGATCTTCCCAGTCTTTGACCAAGTCCGCGACAAACTTGATAGGCTCTTGATAGATAAACATGCTCTTGCCGAAGATAACGAGCTCAGGTTTATGGTGTTCAATGAGTTCAGCAAGCCTTACTAGATCAGGCTTATAAGGATTCTCTTCCTGAACAGGAAAATTGATAACCCTTTCCTTTCCCGTTGTCGGATCTTCTTCCACAAAATTAAAGAGAGCTCCCATTGGCTGAGAGCTGAGATGTCCTCCCTTATTCAGAGCATTGTTCATGACCAGCCTCATTTTACGCATGGCCTGCCCTTCGGGACGGTCGCGATTGACAAAGCGAACCATGGCTTTGAAAACGACTTCGTTTGCCATCTGACCGCTGACCGGACGGAGTTCCACCTCTGAGCAACCAAAAAACTGCCCCAACTGCTGCTGTGCCTCTATCTCAACATCCCTGATAAAATCCGTTCCTTGGTAAAAATAAATCTCCTGCCCTTTCATGGTTCGGTGTTCTGCATACCGCCCTGCAGGGTCGGATATTTCGCACATTTTCACAAGAAGGGAAGGCGTGGACTCGGAAGGTATGAGATTGAAGGATTCTCTCTGTCGCCAAGTGTTATTCTGGATAATTTTTTGCGAAAGTGACTCAATTTTTTCTTTGAATGAAGACATGATATTTTGCTCCTTGTCTCAAAATACAAAGTTTTTTTCTTCGATTTTTGATATTTTATCGAGTCTGCTCTGATGCCTGCCTCCTTCGTACTCTGTGTCCAACCATATATCGACAAATAGAACAGCCTCGTCCAAGGGAATAACCCTGCCACCCAGAGTTAAACAATTGGAATTATTATGGCTTCGACTCACCTCTGCCACATATTCATCCCAGCAAGGCGTCGCTCGGATTCCTTTGTACTTGTTAGCCACAATAGCCATTCCTAATCCTGTCCCGCAGAATAAAATGGCCCGGTCACACTCTCCAGAAAGAACTGACTGGGTGGCTTTTTCCCCATAATCCACATAATCCACTCTTTCATCAGGACCACAGCCAAAGTCTTCGACCTCGATTCCCTTTTTAACCAGATGATCCAGGATTCCCTTTTTGAGGTCAAAACCCGCATGGTCAGACGCCATCGCTATTTTCATTCCTTATTCCTCCTAGAAACTACAAAAAGATCAAATGACAATTCATGTCATTATAACACAAATGGGGTCAGGCCTTGATAATCCGTCCACATCCTGAGAGTGCACGCCACGTACTCTTCAAGTTATTAATGCCGGATCCCTAAAGTCAACAAAAAAACCTTTTCTCGATTGGTAAGGATTCGACAGATTTGTCGCCCTAAAGGAGTCTTTGGCTCAATCAGATATGCGTTTGTCTTGAGCTCTACTGTGCTCACAAAACAAATAAATCGGTTGTGGAGGAGGTTATTTAAAGGACATAGAATTAAGGAGTGTCTTCCTGAATGAGGGCGATAGCTTCGGGCATCACTTCGATAGCCTTCTGAACGACCTGATCTGTCTTCCTGTATGCTTTGATCCCCATTTCGATCCCCCAAAATGCAGAGTGGATCTCTCTTTCCAATTCTCTTCCTATTTCTTCTCTGGACTCTTCAAATTTGCTCTCATCAAACTCTATGTTCTCATCTCTCAGGCTGGCTTTAAAATCATCGATAATATCCTGGCCCACTGTGAAATTCTGATCGATATTCTTTCTGTTTGGATCTCTGTCACCCGGGGAATTTTCATCGGGAAAGATATAATCTTTGGAAACCGGTCTTATTTTATCTTTGAATTTTTTAGCGTAGTCAAAAAAGGTTCCCTTGATGGCCATGTTATACACGAATTCTTCAAATGAGAACTTGACTTCATAATCGGGAGAGATGCCTCCTTGACCAAGGACTCTCCTTCCCTTAGCCGTGTAGGTGACTTCTCTCTGATCCTCAGGGGTTTCTTTCTGATAGAGGTAATAATCCTCATAGTTCGAGTAATCCCTCTGGATGGAACGGCCGCTGGGCGTGTAATATTTGGCTGTAGTGAGGGCGACTGCTGCATTCGGAGCCAGTGGAACAATGGTCTGAACCAATCCCTTCCCCCAAGAATCCTCGCCAACAATCAATCCCCGGTCATTGTCCTTTATTGCTCCGCCCAGGATTTCAGGGGCGCTGGCACTCCCTCGGTTGATCAAAACGACCAAAGGAAGATTTTCATACTGGTTGTTCTTTGAGGCAAAATATTTCCTATCCACTGCTTTATTCCGTCCCCGTATAGAAACAACCAAGGTGTCTTCCGGTAAGAAAGTATCTGAAAGCTCGATGGATTGGAAAAAAGTACCTCCTGTGTTTCCCCTGAGATCCAGGATAAGCTTTTTCATTCCCTGCTCGATCAGCATCTCCATCTTTTCTTCGAATTCCTTTGTTGTGGTCTCAGCAAAATTGCGGATAAATATATAACCGATATCGTCCTGAAGGATAAAAGCATAGGGAACGCTGTGAAGAGCGATTTCCTCTCGAACGATCGTCACGTCAAAGGGCTCATCATGCCCCTCACGAACGATGGTGATGGTGACCTTTGTCCCCTCCTCACCTCGGAGTTTCATCATGGCATCATTGGATGTTATGGGTTCTGTAGTTTCTCCGTTGATATGGGATATGACATCTCCAGATCTTATACCAAGTCTATAAGCTGGCCCCCCTTCTATCGGAGATACCACTACCAGTTTCTTATCATGTTTTGTGATCATGATCCCCAATCCATAATACTTTCCTTTATATTCCTCTCTCACCCGGTCAAAGTGACTTGGATCCAGAAAATAGGAATGGGGATCCAGCGTTTGAAGCATTCCCTTGATCGACGAATAGGCTAGCTCCTCTTGATCGATTTCTTTAAAATAATTTTGGTCGATCAAAGACATAATAGAAGAGATCTTGTTCATCGACAGAGTCCAAACATCTCCCTCCCATGCAGGGAAGGAAACAAGAGCAAAGAACAAAATCACAAAAAGAAAACTCTTTCGCTTCATTTCCCTTTCCAAATTAATAATCTTAGCAGACCCCTTAAAAATTGTAAAGCCTTGGATGGATCTTGTAGGCATTTCTATTTCTGTGACAAATGTGGCTTTTATGGATGGTTGAAGCGACTATTGAAGACCCCGTCCCAACCTAACTCAGGCATTCCTACCGTTCTTCGAGGGTGTCTGACTCAGTCAGACGGCGATGCTGTATTGAGCACGACTTTGCCAAGGGATAAGAGTTGTGGGTAAGCACGGGAACAGAGGACAAAGGAGAAGAGATGGGTGTTGAGGTGCGGAGTTCAGCGCCGTCGAGAAGGGCGGTAAAGGAATGGCGTTAAAAATCTTCACTTGAGCAAAACCATTCCCAAAAGCTGAAATAGAGCCTTCTAGTATCACGTAAATAGAGATGCTTCCATAGATCTTTACCTTCATGTGACTGACTCAAAATACCAATGTCTGATCCTGAAGTATTGACTTCTTGCCACTGACGGGCTATAGTTCTTTATCATTCTCAAAACATAGCGTGAGACAATGTTCGGAAGCATAGGTGTCCCAGAACTGATCGTCATATTGGCCATCGCACTCCTTATCTTTGGCCCCAAAAAACTTCCTGAGGTGGGAAGGTCCATAGGAAAGGCCCTTCGAGAATTCCGCAAAACATCGGATGAAATCAAGGAGAAAATCGAAGAGGAAATCCAGGCCGAAGAATTTAAAGACATAAAAGAAGAGCTCAACAAGAAAGTGGGAGAGGATGAGGAAGGGAAAAAAGTCCCCTGACGAGATGACCTTCCTCGAACATCTGGAAGACCTTAGGAAGAGACTCTTCTACTCCTTTGTCGCCCTTTTCGTAGGTATCATCCCTGCCTGGTTCTTCCACAAAGAGCTGTACCACATCCTTGCTATACCTGTAACTAAATACCTCCCCGAAGGAACAAAACTCGCCTTCACCAAACTCACCGCACCCTTCATGCTTTACATCAAGGTTTCCTTTCTGGCCGCGATCTTTTTCATGTCTCCTTTCATCTTTATCCAGCTCTGGATGTTTGTGGCCCCAGGCCTTTATCAAAAAGAAAAAAAATATGTAGTTCCTTTCGTGCTGTTCACTACCATATTCTTTGCTGGAGGAGCTGTTTTCGGATACTTCGTTGTCTTCCCCTTTGCCTGCCGCTTCTTCCTCAACATGGGATCGGATTTCCAACCAGTAATTACTGTGGACGATTACTTCAGTCTGGCCCTTCGTGTGCTTCTAGGCATCGCCCTTGTTTTTGAGCTCCCTACTCTGGTCTTTTTTCTCTCTAGAATGGGCCTCGTCACCGCACAATGGATGATAAAAAAATTCAAGTACGCCGTTCTTGCTATTTTTATCATAGCGGCCGTTATCACGCCGACTCCGGACATGGTCACTCAAAGCATCATCGCCTTCCCGATGCTCGCTCTCTACGGATTGAGCATACTGATCGCCCTTGTCTTCGGTAAAAGACGGGGAAAGAAGAGCGAGGACTCCAACGACAATCTCGCAGGATAGGATGGAGAGAGAGAGAGTCATTCTTCGTCACGTTCCAGACTATGATCCCAAAAAAATACAGAGTGTCATCCAGGAAGGGCTTGAGGAGTTCGGCCTTATTCACCCCAACCACCAGCGTATCACGATCAAGCCCAATGTGGTTATGGCCCACCACAAAGTCGCTCCTTCTGCCTATACCCGACCAGAATTTTTGGGAGGTCTGCTCCAAGCCTTAATGAGCGGCAACAATACCAGTCCACAGATCACGATTACGGAAAAATGTGGAGCAGCGATTCCCACTTCTCGGATGTTCCGGAGGGCGGGCTATTATAAGCTCCAAAAACAGCACAATATCAGAGTCCTCCCAATTGAAGAGGCAAAAAAGGAAAAAGTCTCCCTTAAAAAGGGGAAGATTCACAGTCGAATCAAAACGTCCAAAGAGATCCTGCAGAGGGACTTCCTCATCTACACCCCAAAACTCAAAAGCAATACCCTTACTCACGGCTTGACCGCAGCCACCAAACTTAACATCGGGATTCTCCTGGATAGAGAGAGGATGTGGAATCATAACCACAATCTGGATGAGAAGATCGTCGATCTTCTGGAAGTCGGTTATCCCGATTTCATCGCCACAGACGCTGTGGAAATCTCCATGGGAGGAAACCATCTCACACAACAGGGATACCCATTAGGGCTTATTCTTATGGCAAAAAATCCAGTCGCACACGATGCCGTATGCGCCCATTTGCTCCATATGGACCCTCAAAAAATTCCCCATCTTCGCCTTGCCCAGGAGAGAGGGTATGGCCCCCTTGATCTTGCACAGATCGAGATCACAGGAGACATATCTCTGGAAAAGATGCAAGAGAGGACAAAAGACTGGAAGACAGGGTTTATCCGAGTGGATGAGGTCAACTGCGGGATAAAGGTCTTGACAGGGGAGCCCTACTGCACCGGCGGCTGCCATGGTGTCTTCTTGGACTGGTTGTACATGATAAAGGACCGAAAACCTGAGCTCTGGAAGAGATTGCCTCCCTGGACCGTCGTCATTGGAAAATATCCCGGAGATGTTACAGCGGATAGAGTGATGATCATCGGAACATGTTCTAAAGTTCAAGGTCGTTTAACTGCACGCCGAAAGCGCCGGATAAAAGGTTGTCCTCCCAAGCACAAGGATCTCGTCCTCTGGATGTTCTTGAAGACAGGAATATTGAATCCCATGTTTCGGTTCGATCTGATCATCGATGCGTACCCCTGTCTCTTTTTCTCCCGGGTGAAAAGACTTCTTAAAGGAAGGCTTTAGAAATCATGGACGGAAGATTGATCATCGGAAGCGAAAGGATCGACTCCTCTGAGAAAAAGGTTTCTTTAAATCCAGCCACCTTGGAATCTGTCGGAGAGGTCTGTCTGGCCTCCTCCCAAGAATGCCGGGAAGCTATCCTTGCTGCCAAGGAGGCTTTTCCTTCCTGGAAAATCCTATCTCTCCGCAGGAAACGAGAAATCTTCCTCGAAGCCAAAAAAATTCTCCTCCGGCGGGGTGAAGAGGCTGCCCACCTTATAACAATAGAGAAAGGATCTCCTTTGCCGGAATCTTTTTCCGGAGAAATTTTCTCCAGCCTGGGAGCCCTGGATTATTATGCGCGAAATCTGAACAAACTTCTAAAGCCTAAGCCGCTGAAACACACGGTTTCCCTCTTTCTCCACAAAAAGAGTGCCTTCCGCTTCGATCCTCTGGGTCCGACCCTTATCATCTCTCCCTGGAATTTCCCGTTTTTGATCGCCCTCTACGATGTGATGAGTGCCTTAACCGCCGGCAATACCATCATCCTGAGACCTTCATCCTCCACTCCTTTCACAGGATTACTTATAGGAGAAATTTTCATCGAAGCCGGTCTCCCTGAGGGTGTCTTGAATGTCATAAACTGTAAGATTCCCCAGGCCGAAGAAATGATCACCAATCCTGATGTCCAAACGATCATGTTTACAGGAAGCGTTTCCACAGGCAAGCGCATAATGGAGCTGGCCAGCCAAAATCTGACCAACGTTACTCTTGAATTAGGGGGTAAAGATCCCATGGTCGTGTGCAAAGACGCAGACCTGGAGAGAGCTGCTCGGGGGGCTGTTTGGGCAGGCTTCATGAACTGCGGTCAGAGTTGCGGAGCTGTGGAGAGAGTCTATGCTGCCCAAGAAATCGCGTATGAATTCACACAAAGAGTCGTGGATCTTGCAAAGATACTCAAGGTCGGCAATCCTCTGGAATCCGATGTGGATATGGGTCCGATGGCCACCCTCTCCCAACTTGAGATCGTGGAAGAACACATAAGAGAGGCCAAGGACAGAGGGGCTCGAATCCTCTGGGGAGGACAAAGGATCAAAAATCTGCCTGGCTATTTTCTCCAGCCCACCGTGCTCACAGAGGTTGATCACTCGATGAAAATCATGAGGGAGGAAACCTTTGGCCCAACTCTTCCTATCATGACTTTTGCTGATCCCGAAGAAGCGATCGCTCTGGCCAATGACAGCACGCTTGGACTCACCGCTTCTGTCTGGACCAGGAGTAAAAAAACGGCGTCCTGGATGGCCGATAGAATCGAGGCTGGAACGGTCACGGTGAACGATCACATGTTTTCTTTCGTGGAGCCGGCTGCCATTTGGGGTGGAATCAAACAGACAGGCAAAGGGCGCTCGCACGGTCCCTTCGGTCTCCAGGAACTTGTGAATGTTAAGCTTGTAAGCTTCGACTTTCTCAAAAAAAAGACTCAGTTCTGGTGGTTTCCCTATGATGAGGGGCTCTTACCGATCTTAAGAATGTCCACAACTCTCTTCCACCACGGCGGAATACGGGAAAAATGGAAAGCTCTCTTCTCGCTTTCTTCCTCCCTGAAGCGTATCTTAGAGGGAAGCCCTCTAACGAACTTCATTAGAAGTCTTCCTCGCTTCTTGAGGAAGTAAAACTAAACTTTTTCTGCCGTCTGCGGTAAGAAAACCTAAACAAATATTGACTGGAAAAACAAAAAGGATTAAATTTTAAGACCATTTCCCATACTTTGCATAGAATTCATCATGGATGATACTGGAAAGGTTAGCGAGGCCAAAGTCAGACAGCCCAATGGAGTCTTCATCGCCAGGAAACAATGAACGAAAAGGCACGCCTCATCGGCTTAACAGGGACGAATGGATCAGGAAAGGGTGAGGCGGCTTCCTTCTTCGTAAAAAAGGGTTATGCTTACTTCTCCCTTTCTGATATCATTCGTGCTGAGCTCCGAAACAAGGGACAAGAAATCACCAGGGATAATCTGATCAGGATGGGAAACAAGATGAGGGAAGAATTCTCTCCAGATATCCTTGCACAAACGGTTATGAAAAAAATCAAAGGAAAAGCGGTCATCGACAGCATCCGCAACCCAAAAGAAGTCGAATACTTGAAACAACAGGAAGGTTTCCTTCTCTTATTCATAGATGCCCTTCCAGAGATAAGATATGAAAGAGTCAAAAAAAGAGGAAGAGAGGAATCCGTTCTTACCCTTAAGGAATTCATAGCCAAGGAGGCCGAAGAGATGTCCACAGAAGAGAAAGCGCAGCAGCTTCAGGTCTGTATGAAGATGGCCGATTTTACGATTCAAAACAATACGACGCTCCAAGAGCTCCACAAAAAACTGGAGAAATTCCTATGACTTCCAAGAGACCCACTAAAGATGAATACTATCTGAATATCGCTAGAGAAGTGTCTCTCAAAAGCACCTGTTTCCGGCGGGCCATCGGTGCTATTATCATCCGCGATGACCAGATCATCAGCACAGGCTATGCCGGCGCTCCGAGAAAAACCAAAGACAGCCTCGAACACGGCTTCTGCCTGAGGGATAAGCTAAACATACCGCATGGACAGCGCTATGAGCTTTGCAGGAGTGTCCATGCCGAGCAGAACGCCATTATCAACGCAGCCCGAGCCGGTGTCAGCCTGCTCGGTGGGGACATGTATCTGTACGGCAGTATTCCAGGAAAAAATAAGCCCATCAACGCCTTCCCCTGCTTCATATGCAAAAAGATGATTATCAATGCTGGCCTCAAGCGGGTTATTTGCTCTACCGAAGAAGAAAAGATGCAGATCTTTCTGGTAAATGATTGGATCAGAGACTGGCAGGAAAACGATATCGTGGATGACAAACAACAATATGGATAAAAAACGCATCTCCCTAGTGATACTTTGTCTTCTTTTTCTTCATTTCATGAATGCATCCTTTGCTCTTTATAGCAGGGTTGTACAACAAGAAGGGCAGGCTGAATCCGAAGAAAAAACCTCTTTGCTGAGATTTCTAGGTCTTTTTCCCTCTTCTGAATCTACCGACTATGTGCAAAATAAAATCCAGTTTCAAGTGCACACGCTCTTGACGGAGCAGCGACACTCCAAAACATGGAATCTACGCGGTCGGGTCGATCAGGATATGGAGGCAGGCCTCCAGATGCTCTTCTCCGTCGATGAGGATATCGTCGTTAGGCTGAAATCACTCGGGAGAGGAAGAGACTTGTTCGAGCAGGCTGTCCAATCTGTCGAAGAGGCTATTCTCTCAGGGCAAAAGATTTACATATTCGGGAGTGGGGCATCGGGATGCTTCGCTAAGCAGATAGAAAGCGTCATCTGGCGTTCCTTCTGGAGGGACTTGAAGCAAAGGAAAAAGATCTGGTCCAAGGCCAGCCCTTCGGTTGGGAATTCGATCGAGGAGCGGCTGATAGGAGAAATGCCCGGGGGAGATCAAGGCCTGATGGATTACCTGGGAGAACTTGAAGATCTCTCGATCCTCGGTCATCTGCACCTCCAAGGCCATAAAATCGATCGCGGGGATGTAGTCCTCTGTATCACAGAGAGTGGCGAGACGCGATCAGTCATTCGTACCATTCTTTCAGCCTTGGACCAATGGAAGGACAAGAATTTAGTCGACATTGAACAAGCCAGGAAAAGACTCTATTTCATCTATAACAACCCTGACGAAACGCTCCGCAATTTTGAGCACAGCCGGAAAGTCCTGGATGAACCAGGGATATCAAAAATAAATCTCTTCACCGGCCCTCAAGCCATAGCCGGATCCACAGGAATGCAGGCAGCCACCATCAATGTCTTTGTATTGGGGCATATCATTCAGATAGCAATCGACCGCTCTCTTCGTCGCGTTCTCTCCCCAAAGGAAATGGCGAAGCTGGGTTTCAACAAGCCACTCGCTGTAGAGGATGTGCTGAAAGATTTTACCAGCATCCTGAAACAGGTGAAAAAAAAGATCCCCGCTCTTGCCAAATGGACTGAGCTCGAGGCAGACACATACAGAAACGGCCATTACTCTACTTATTTGAGTCAGAAGGCATTGATGACAGTCCTCACAGATATCAGAGAACGAAGCAATACTTTTCGCGTTACATCCCTAGATACAGTCAAGGAGCAAAAGAGAAGATGCTGGACGCAAGTCTGGACAACAAGAGCCAGCCGCGAGGAAGCCTGGACATTCTTGTTAGGGAGACCTTTTATTGGTCTTACGTCATCGTTTATCAAGAATCCTCCACCAAACGAAATCGAAGGTCCTCATCACGATCGGGATGCCATAAAGCACCTCATTAAATCCGGAGATGATTTTCAATCTCTGTATGACCTTTCTTTTGGTGAATTCAACCTGCAAAACCGTGGCCCGCAGAAAGGAGACATAGGAGTCTTTGTAGGCACAGGTTCTGAAGCACTTCAGTTGAAGGATAGGAAATCAAATTTTTTGAAATTCCTTACTCTTTTCCTGAGTAACGAAGCCCGAACCAGCCTTCTATTCGCGACTGACATACCCGAAAAAAAAATTACGAAGATCATTCAAAAAATTCCTGGATTCAACCCTGATGGAAAGGATGCCTTGGTCATGATCCCCATCAACAGCCAAAATGACCCTCTCGGTTTGAATCAACTCATCGCTTTGAAAATCGTCCTGAACGCTCATTCTGCTGCTGTAATGGCCCGAATGGGAAAGGTCATCGGGAACACGACAGCCGATATCAGCCTTCACGACCTAAAAAACATCGACCGTGCAACCTATCTGATACAGTCCCATGTGAACGATGTCCTTAGCCGACCCCATTGGGTCAAACTCTACGGTGTCCAGAAACCAATTTCTTACGGCGAAGCCAATGCAATCCTGTATGAAGCTCTATCCTTTATGGAGAATAAAAGGGGAAGGATCGACGGAGAGACCGAGGTAGCTCTCTCTGTAATCCGTATTCTTGAATCTCTTCGTTTGAAAAAGCCCTTCCCACTCGATGAGGCATTTGGAGTCGTCCAGGGAAAAGGACTGAATCATTATCTCAAAAACGTGACTCCCTAAGCCAGATAATTCAGGTTAGTGGCTGCGGACGATTTCTTTAACCCGCATGAGCTGCACTTGGTAGGAACGCTCCATCTCTTCCAGGCGACTGGATATATATCGAATCGTTTCCTTGATACTGGGGATAAGAATGTGTTCCAATGCATTGACCCGACGGCGAGTCACCTCGATCTCGCGAGAAAGGAGCTCCACAGCCTTCCAAAGACGCGCCATCTCCATCAAATCTTCAAGAAGCTCCTGTGTCTTTTTTATTCCGATGTCCAATTCACTTTCTGTGTTCAGGAAGTCATAATCGGAGACAGACGATTCCCTGATCCTGAAATTCGGGATGACAAGATTGAATACTTTTTCTTTTTTTACGTCAAGAGAAAGCACTCCTTCAGGGAGGAAGCGTTCCAGGTCTTTTTGCGAGATCCGACACCTCACCAGAGCAAAAGAGAGAAACACCTTGTTCCACTTAGCGGAGACGCTGGCATGAATGTCATACAGCCGACGCATGATCTCTAAAAACCGGCGCATGATCTCCTCGAGTTTGTCCTTGAGGAGTTTATGTCCTCTTTCAGCAAGGACAAGCCTCCGGCGCAATCTGAGAAGTTCCATCCGGTTGGGATTGACGTTTAATCTCATCGATCCTCAGGGTAGTATTTTTCTTGAAACTCGGGTCTGATGCGCTTGAGTTCGGCTCGCGGAATGGTCCTGAGCAGATTCCAACCGAGATCCAGAGTCTCTTTGATGGTACGCGCCTTGAATTCACCTTGCTGGACAAACTCTTCTTCGAAAAGATCCGCAAATTTCAGGTAGATCCTGTCCATATCGGTCAGAGCAGCTTCCCCTAAGATTAGGGCTAATTCCCTGGCCTCTTTCCCCCTTGCATAACAGGCAAAAAGCTGGTTGAGGACATCGGCATGGTCCTCTCTCGTTTTCCCTTCTCCGATTCCCTTGTCCTTGAGTCTGGAAAGACTGGGAAGCACATCGATTGGAGGATAAATCCCCTTGCGGTGGATTTCCCGGCTGAGCATAATCTGCCCCTCCGTGATGTATCCCGTCAAGTCCGCTATGGGATGGGTCTTGTCATCTTCGGGCATGGTGAGAATCGGAATCATCGTGATCGATCCTGTTTTACCCTTGATGCGTCCTGCCCGCTCGTACATAGAAGCCAGATCTGTGTAGAGATAGCCTGGATAGCCCCTTCTCCCTGGAATCTCTTTTCTCGCCGCGGAAATCTCTCGCAGCGCTTCGGCATAAAAAGTCATATCCACAAGGATGACAAGCACGTGCATGTCCAAATCAAATGCCAGATACTCGGCACAGGTCAGAGCCAGCCGAGGTGTAGCGATTCTCTCGATAGGTGGCTCGTTGGCGAGGTTCAAAAAAAGAACGGCCCGCTCAAGCGCACCGGTGTTTCGAAAGTCTTCGATGAAAAAATTCGCCTCCTCAAATGTAATGCCCATAGCAGCAAAGACAACGGCAAACTTTTCTTCCTTGCCCAAGACTGTAGCTTGACGGGCTATCTGTGCTGCAATCCTAGGATGCGGGAGTCCACTTCCAGAGAAAAGAGGAAGCTTCTGACCTCGAACAAGGGGATTCATGCCATCGATGGAGGAAATTCCTGTCTGGATGAATTCAGAGGGATAGTCTCGAGCTTGGGGATTAATCGGGTTTCCGGTGATATCCAGCATCTTATCGGCAATGATTTGGGGGCCTCGGTCTTTAGGTCTTCCTGACCCATCAAAAATGCGGCCGATAATTTCTTCTGAAACCCCCAGTTGCTGGGAACGACCCAGGAATCTCACGCGGGATTTATCCACATCCAGGCCTACAGTCCCCTCAAAAACCTGTACAACGGCTTTCTCAGTCGAAATATCCAACACCGTACCTCGGCGCAACAGACCTTCTCCGGTCTCTATTTCCACCAGCTCTCCATACTTGACCTCCTGGATTTTTTCCACAATTACCAAAGGTCCGACGATGTTGGAGACAGTCAAATATTCTTTATACATTTGGTGCCCTCATTCTTTGGCCTTATGCAGTTCTTTGAAAACTCTGTCGATCTCTAAAAAGACCTCGAGGAGTTCGGCTTCCTCTTCGGGCATAAACTTCATCTTCGAAATTCTTTCTCTCACTTTCAAGGCAAGAATTTCCTCCAAATCCATTCCCTCCTCGAGAGCCTTGAGACCCAGATTGTGAAAGTGAACAATGGTTCGCAGCATCAAATACTGTTTTCTCAAAGATGTGTATGTGTCCTGGGGATGAAAGGCATTCTGATGCAGAAAGTCCTCTCGAATGGACCGCGCAGATTCCAGGACAAGCCTCTCTTTGGAGGAGAGTGATTCCACCCCCACCAGCCTGGCGATCTCCTGCAGCTCTGATTCTTCTTCCAAAAGTTGCATGAAAACTTGCCTGAGATCTGCAAAATCCTCTGCAACTTTATCATTCCAGTAGTTCTTGATGTTTTCTGTATACAAAGAATAGCTGAGGAGCCAGTTGATGGCCGGAAAGTGGCGCATATTCGCCAGACGATCATCCAAAGCCCAAAAGACTTTGACCACCTTGAGTGTAGACTGGACGACCGGGTCGGATAAATCTCCCCCCGGAGGGGATACCGCTCCTATTACGCTCAGAGCTCCCAATCTTTTATCGGCACCCAGACAAACGACCTTTCCCGCTCTCTCATAAAATTCTGCAATCCTGCTGGCCAGATAGGCCGGATATCCCTCTTCCCCGGGCATCTCCTCCATGCGTCCTGAAATCTCCCTCAATGCCTCTGCCCAACGGCTGGAGGAATCAGCCATCAAAGCCACGGAATATCCCATGTCCCTGAAATATTCAGCAATGGTCATGCCTGTATAGATGGACGCCTCTCGAGCGGCCACGGGCATATTGGATGTGTTGGCGATAATGATGGTCCTTTCAAGAAGAGGGCGTCCGGTATGGGGATCTATCAAGTCCGGAAAGCTCAGCAACAGGTCAGCCACCTCATTTCCTCTCTCCCCACAGGCTACAAACACGATGATCTGCGCATCTGACCATTTAGAGAGCTGGTGCTGGACCACCGTCTTTCCGCTGCCAAAAGGACCGGGCACACATGCTGTGCCTCCCTTTGCTAGGGGAAAGAGCGTGTCGAGAACTCTCTGCCCCGTGGACAAGGGTTCAACGGGCATCAACCGTTCATAGACTTCTCTGTTCTTTCGGATAGACCAGGTTTGGAACATCTTGATTTCCTGGATATCATTCTCGGTTTGAATTTTTGCCACTTTTTCTTCTACAGCGAACTTTCCCTTCTTGATTTCCACAACTTTTCCTGCAGCCCCAGGAGGAACCATGATTTTGTGTTTTATCAAAGGTGTTTCTTCGACCTCTCCGAGAAAATCTCCAGTCTGAACGTGCTGCCCCTTATCGACTAAAGGCAAAAACTTCCATTTTTTCTTCCTGTCCAGGGCCGGCACCTCTACCCCTCGGGTTACAAAATCTCCCTCACTCTCTCTTATGATATCGAGTGGCCGCTGGATACCATCGTAGATGGAACTGACCAGTCCTGGACCCAGCTCCACGCTGAGCGGTTTTCCTGTCAGGAAGACAGGCTCATCGGGGCCGATGCCGGTCGTATCCTCGTAAACCTGTATAAAGGCCCGATCCTCCCTGAGTTCGATAATTTCACCGATCAAACCGAGCGCCCCTATCTTAACCATGTCGTACATTTTAGCGCCGAGACAACCGGATGCAACCACCAAAGGTCCGGCGACACGTATGATTTTACCTTGTTCCATGGTTTCCTCTTCTCTTCACCAATGATGCTGACCCCGTGGCTTTCACAGCCAAATCCCTCATCATCTTATCAAGGTGTTCGGTTACTTTTCTGTAATCAGAAAATCCAACCACCACCGGAGTAAATTTTTTACCTAAAGCCTCTCTTTCTTCCCGTAAAGGCTCAAAGTAGCTTTGATGCAATAAACAAAGGGCGATGTCTTCCTGCTCCAATTCTTCCAGGATCTTCCTAGCCTCTTCCAAATTCCGCGGAGCAAAGATTCTGACCCCTAACGTCTTCAAAGGGTAGACCAGGTCCTGATCGCCGATCACAGCCACTCGTTCCTTCCTGTCAGACATATGTTTCGCTTATCCTTTCTTTCAGTATCTCAGGCGGAACCTGGTTGACCTTCCCCACCCCTACAAGCCTCACCAGCTGCAGCTCCCTCGTTTTACCCAGAGCATAGGCAAAGATGGGTTCAGGACCAAACACGATATACTTGGCCTTTCTCAAGTAGAGCATGACAAAATCTTCAAACTCTCTTTCCAGATCGACGAACGTTTCTTTCTCTTCCAGGGCATCCGTCGCATTTGCCCAAACCTGCTGGTAGGCCGAAGCAACCATTCTTTCCCCTAACTCAGAAAAGGACAGGTCGAAGCCCTGGATCAGAATGTCAGGATCCAAAAATCCTCCCTTTAACAAAAGAGAGCAAAGCCTTTGGGCGGGAAGGCCAAGATATTTGACGCGACAAAATATCTTCAAATTGCCCAGGTCAATCCTGTGTCGGATATAGTCTGTGACAAAGGGGTAATTCATCCTTTGGGATAAAGGGAGTACATTCTCGAGCTCGTTTTCTCCCGCTAGGATTTGTAAGATCTCCCCCTCAAGCAGCAACTCAGACAACAACTTGTACAATCCCTGCTTTTCCCTCTCTAAAAACGCATCCAGTTGGTTAGAATCCTTGAGCTCGATCGACTCTTCGAAGAACTGCCCGGCATCAAAGATGACTTTCAGCGCACCGGGTAAATCCTTCTCCTCCGCAGCTTCTCGGAAAGCGGGACGGGAAACGAGTCTATTCTCCAACGCTCGCACACGACCCACAGCATAGGCATAATCCAGGCGGGAAGGTTTTTTCATAATTTCAATACCTCTGCTATGGCCTTCTCCAGCATCGGACGAAGCTCCTGTTTCAGTCTCTCTTGATCAAAGGAGACTTCTTTCTCTCCATCCTTCATGATGATCTTCTGCCTCACTCCTTTTTCGGCAAAATTTTCCTTCTGGAAAGCTCTATCCAGCACTTCCTCGATCAGCTCTTTTTTACAGGACAGTATCTTGATTCTTTTATCAAGACGAGCCTGAGTGACAAGACGGCTGGCTTCCAGCTGTCCCTGCCGATCAGCCTCATCGAGCAGCGCCTCTGCATGTTCTTGACCCTCAGTCCGAGCTTTTTCTCTTATATCATCTGCCTTACTGCGGCTCTCCTGGATAATGCGTTCAACTTCGGCTTGGGCTTCTGCCAAAATTCTCTCGATAATTTTTTCTAAGCTCATCGTTTTCGCTTTAGTTCATCACTCCCCTTATAAAGATATGCCGTTGAGGAGAAGAATGGTTATGAGTAGTCCCAGTACCGCATATGTCTCCACCAGAGCAGCCATGATCACAGGTTTCATCAGGTCCTTGGGTTGTTTGGCCACCATATACACACCAGAAGCACAGACTTTCCCCTGATGAATTCCTGAAACAAGCCCGGTGAAAGCCACGGGCAGGCAGGCAATCATGATTTGCCATCCTTGAAATACATTGGGGGCTGCCAATGTCCCTCCGGTTAATCCCAGCTTGAGAATGACCAGAAAAGAACTCAAGAATCCGTATATACCTTGCGTGCCCGGAAGAGCAACGAGCAGGAGAAGGCTCCCAAATTTTTCCGGATCTTCACTCATCACTCCACTCGAGGCTTGGCCCGCGAGTCCCACACCAATGGCCGAACCTATTCCGCCCAGTATCACTGCCAGGGCTCCTCCCAATATAGCCAATGTTAAGCCAAGAGCCATATCATCCACCTCCTTTACATAAACTCCACATACTTGCTTTCCAATTCAAAAGGTTTAAACGGTTTGCCTCCGGATTGAAAAAACTTGCTGAAAAATTCCACGAACTGCAGACGCATAGAATGGACAAAACCGCCAAGAAAGCTTATCCCCAGGTTAAACAAATGTCCACCCACAAAAATCAACGCAGCAAAGAGCCATCCCAACCAGGGAATGCCGAGAGCCGTCTGGCACAGCGTATTCACAACCATGGCGATAACACTCGTAGCCAATCCCAGTGCCAAGAGGCGAGAATATGACAGTACATCAGCCAAATATCGGGATATGTCATACAAGCTGTATAATCCGCCGAAGAAACGGGAAAAGGGATTACGACTAGGGGAAGCAAAAAATACGATACCGCCTGCTCCGACGAGCGCAAGGATGCCCCATAAAGAATGCTTGGTCAATGCATACACAACCAAAGAGGGCAGGAGGACAAGCCACCCCCCCTGGACAAAGATGGCTCGAAGATAATTCTTATTCTTGAATCCTGAAATCATGTTCAGAAGAGTCCCAAACCAAACCTGGATAAAGCCGAGACCGAGAGACAAGAGGAGAAAAGATACAGGGTCCTTGAGAGGGTCCAGCACCATCAATTGCCTTATAGGAAATCCAAACCATCCTCCCACCAAAGTCCCGAGAATAACTGTGGCCACACCCAGAACTGAAAGAAGGGTCAGGAACTGCTTCAATCCTCCCTTGGGCTTGGCGAATCGAAGGTATAAAAAGCTCAACAACGCAACAAGTAATCCATATCCTGCTTCGCTCACGGTCAAACCAACGAAGAGAAAAAAGAAGGGAGCCAACGGCAGCGTCGGATCAAGGGTGCCTTGTTGAGGGAGGCCGTAAAGCTTGGTTATCAACTCAAAGGGTTTTCCCACGCTCGGATTCTGCAGTACGATGGGAGGGTCTTCATCCTTCAGCGGCGGTCGGAAGTAACACTGGATAAGTTCGGCATAAGGTTGGAGCTTGGCTTCAAGTCTGGGTATATCCTGGGTTTTTATCCAGCCCTCGAGAAAAAACACTCTTTCTGTTTCTCCCAGGTATTTTGATGACAGGAATTTCCCCCTCTCATTGAGCAGGACATCATAGATGCGCATTAATTGTTCTCTGTATACTGCGACGTCTTTTCCCTCGTTCTCCAAGGCCTGCAGTTTATCCCCGGATATGGTTTTCTCTTTCCTCAATTTTTCCGCTAAATCATTGACAGTATCTTGCGAAACAGCTCTTTCTAACATGGGTTCGGTGAAATAAAGAGGATAGAAACCGAGCTGCTTGAAAAGCTGCTCGAAAGATTCTCTCTCGGCCTTGAGATAAACCATGAGGAGATGCACTGTACGTTTCCCCTGAGATAGGACATGGACCCACAGGGCCTCTTCCTTCTTTGATGACAACTCTTTGAATGAAGAGAAGGGCATGGAACCGAGAATCACTTCAGTCGATTCTGTGGCCGCCACCAATCTGATGGGCAAATCCAGGCACATCAGGGGGGACAAAAATTCTTCCTCTTTTTCTAAAAACCTTATATGTAAAAGTGTGTCATTTTTTTTCTTCTCGATATCTTCTATCTTCTCCAAAAGCTTGACATAATCCAACTTCAAGACCTTTTCTCTTTCCTGTCTTTGAATTTGGGGCTTCTGCGATACCAACTTTTTTGCGAATCCCTTCTCCTCCCATTGAGAAAGGTATTCCAGAGCATTGGTCAAACGATGAAGAAGATGATCTAGATGAGAGACTTCTGTCGAAGGCATGTTCAGACCTAGATTCTCGTAATCAGCTTTTTCTATCTGAAGGATTCCTTCCTCTTGAAGGGATGAGAGAAAGTCTTGTTTCAGACCCGAATAAGCAAGGATCTGAACTTTCTGGATTTCAGCGATAGCCATGGATCAGACCGCCTCCTTTTCTAGAAATTCCTTTAGCTTGTCTCTCACCCTTTCCACTGCCTTGGACATTACAGATTCGGCCTTCTCACGAAGCAAAGACTCTTCTTCCTCGGATTTCTTCCTGATCATATCCATCTCTTTTTTTGCCTTTTCAATCAGCTCTTTTTTCCTCTTCTCGGCTTCCTCCCTTGCCTCCTTCATGAATTTTTCTCTAATCTGATCTGCTTCCTCATGAGCCTTCTGGACTATTTCAGAAGAGGTTTTTTCCTTGGCCTCCCGTATGATGTCTCGCGCTTTTTCTTCTGCCTCTTTAATACTCTGGAGGGCACGAAAGGCTTCTTTATCGTGTGTTTCCTTTTCCATTTCGAAGATCCTCCCTTGTTCTATGGCAAAACATCCGGGTAAAGATAATAGGCTCTGTAATCGAGCTTTCGTCTTCTTACTTGTTCCTCTATGACTCTATATGGGGATTTAAAATCGAAGAGGGCAGATCTGAAAAGCACAACTGCACCTGCCTGCACAATATCATCCAGAAGAGAAAAGGCAATCCCTTTTTCCCAATGGAGGACAAGATTCCCCCCCGAGGAACATGCTGAACGGGTGACGTCTTTAACGATTGACTGGCTCTCCTCATCGGCAAGGCTCAGATCAGCAATATGAATCCATGCACCGTTTTGAGCCAAATCCACAACCGGCATCTCCAAGGATCCATGATGATAGTAAACGAGCCAGCTTCTGCCTTTTCTGCAGTTGTGGGCCAATTGAACAAGAAGAGAGAGATCCCTTTTGGTCTTTTTGTTGGAGACATGAACATACACGCCGCTTCTTCCTAGATTCATCAACTCAGTCAAGGATAAGGATTCTCCTTCTTCCTCTGTGCCTAAAGCACCGTTATAAAAAAGGACGACCGCAGCATCTCCCCTCTTCGAGGAAGCATTGACTATCTCCAACTCCTGGGCGTTTGATCGCGCATCGTCTGAGGTGTAGATATCTGCTCCCCCTGCGGCGAGCCATTCAAGTTCAAAGGAACTAAACCGTCCTGTATCGATCAATCGAAACCGATGTCGTCTATCTCGAAAACGACGGACAGCATCGAGGAGTATGGGATATTCATACTGGTCGTCACGCACAGTAATATCCTTGCTTCCCCTTACCATGAAGAGCAAATCAGAGGCATCCTCTGGTCGTGGACTCTCTTTGAGTTCTTGTTTTTTGCTATCCATCCGCCGCCTGATAATTGAGGTTAATTATGGATTTGATAAGAATTAACTCGGGTAATTCATAAATTATTCAAGCATCTCTGAATTATTCAAGTACGAATCAAAAATCAAGGGACACTTTACCGGTTTAGAAAAAATCGGTACATGTCCCGGATTTCAACGCGTATAGCAAGAACTTCCGTTAAAAAATCTCGTTTATGAATAATTCAGGTTAAATAGTATGGCAAAAAAAGCGCTCCAAGTAAAGCTTCTTGCAAAAAAAAGCCCCTTCTTTTATCATCACCACAGGGTCCTTTGATATGGAACAAAGCCTCGTTCTCTTCTCAGGAGGTATCGATTCCACAACAGCCCTGTATTGGGCACTCAAAGAGAAAAAAAACATCTCCACTTTATCCTTCGATTATGGACAGCGCCATAAGCTGGAAATCCGACTATCTAAAAAAATCACAGATGACCTGAGAATTCCTCATAAAATTCTCGAAGTGAATCTCAATCAGATCGGAGGATCTTCCCTTACCGACCCATCACTTCCTCTCCCTCTGTTCAGTCAACTTGAAGAAATTGAAGGAGGTCTTCCTTCCACTTATGTTCCTTTCAGAAACGGAATTTTTCTTGCCCTCGCTTCAGCCTGGGCAGAGGTAAACGAGATCAACGCGATCATCTGTGGATTCAATGTAGTCGACTCGCCCAACTATCCCGATACTCGTCAGGCATTTGTCGAAGCAATGGAGAAGGCCATAAATGCTGGAACCAGGGCGGCCTTTGGTGGAGAGAAGCTGCACCTCCTCACTCCCTTCCTGGACATGAGAAAATCAGAGATCATTAAGTTAGGACTGTCTTATGGCGCCGACTACTCCTACTCGATCTCATGTTACCAAGGATCAGAAATCCCCTGCATGGAGTGCTCTTCCTGTCTTCTCCGCCAAAAAGCTTGGCAAGAGGTGGGGGCAAAGGATCCGCTCGTTTTAAGACTTGAGAAGGAAGGCAAACTATGAATTGGACATTGAGCGTTAGGGATAAATTCCAGGCTGCCCATTTCTTGAAAGAATACAGAGGCAAGTGCGAAAAGGTTCATGGTCACACATTCCAAGTAGAAGTACAGATTGAAGTGACAGAACTGGATCACACTGGAATTGGTGTGGATTTCACAGAAATCAAGAACACGCTTTCAGAGATTCTCCCCGACCACACACTGCTCAACGATGTGTACGATTTCAATCCCTCAGCAGAAAACCTTTCGCGGCACTTTTTTCACGAACTGAAAAAACACTATCCAGTAAAAGCTGTAACTGTCTGGGAATCCGAGGATGCATCCGCAACATATTCTGAAGATATCTGAGATCTTTCCCTCCATTCAAGGAGAAGGATTGCGCCAGGGAGAGCCTACTCTTTTTGTCCGGCTTTCAGGCTGTAACTTAAAATGTGATTTTTGCGACACAAAATATGCCTGGACATCTGGCCAAGAAATGGCGGTATCCCGAGTCATGGAAAGAGTAAGAAAGATTCATCATATTTTTCCTGCAAAATGGGTATCCCTTACAGGAGGAGAACCGCTCCTGCAGAAAGTCGAGGTGCTGGTCAGGCGTGTTAAAAATGAAGGCTTCAAAATTCAAGTGGAAACGAATGCCACCATTTACCGGCCAATGGCAGTGGATTGGTATACGATATCTCCTAAACCCCCCAAATATTTGTATCAACCTGAATACAGAAAAAAGGCAAAAGAAGTCAAAATTGTTGTGACACGGGGATTGGAACTTCGTGTGCTGCAAAAACTCAGACAGGAGCTCCCTGTAAAAATTCCTCTCCTGCTCCAGCCTCAATCCAACAGGAAATGGAGCCTGGACCAAGCCATGAAACTCCTCAAACAAGCCCTCGAAGCCGACCTTAACAATATAAGGCTTTCGGTCCAGATTCATAAAATCTTTGGCTGGCGTTAAATCTATCTGCACACAGTTTCCCCTTAAAAACATGTAGCCCGAGACCACTATTCCTTTTATTCTGAAATCAATCTAAAAAACACTTGACAAACGCATATTAAACTACTATACTTACTTTGAACTACAAAGTACTTTGAATTTATTTGATAAATTGTAAAAAAGAGGAAGAAATGAAAGAAGACCAAAGACAAGAAGCCTTGGAAAATATCGAGCTCATCAAAGAAGTGGTCCTCCATACGAAAAAGCACGTAGGCAGTTACGGGGGAGGATGGATATCCATAATCTGGGGAGTATTTTGTTTGGTCGGCGTGGCAGGACAAAGACTGTTTATCCCCCAAGGAGCGCTTATGGGTGTATGGTGGACAGCCCTTGTTGTTGCTGCCATATTCGCATCAATCCTGGTCGGTCAGAGATATCACAAAACACAACCTGTCAGAGCACAACACAGATATTTGCGATATTTTCTAAGATTCTGGTTGCCGCTCATTCTCCTGGGCTATACGCTCGCTCTCTTTATCGCCCTAACTCCTTCCTTCTCTAACCATTATATATCCATCGTTATGTTGCTTGTTGTTTCTACAGGATATCTCATCATTGGACTCCTGTTCTTCAGAGGAATTCTTTATATAGGGAGTATTGGATATTTCTGCACAGTCCTCAGCGCCATTTACTTTCTCGAATACAGCGATATCATCCTGGGATCGCTTTTTGGCGTGGGCTTGATCATCACGGGATTAGTCATCAATAAACAATGGAAGAACACATAGCCGTCAAACTCAACAAAGCCATCCATCAGAAAGCCCGCTTAGGCATTATGTCCATCCTGATGGCATCAGAGGAGGGCGAATTCAATTATATAAAGGAAAAGTTAAAGCTGACGGATGGAAATCTCAGTTCTCATCTAAGCCTCTTGGAAAAGAACAAATACGTCACGATCAAGAAAAAATTTTTCAAGAAAAAGCCCAAAACTTTATGTCGGATAACTGAAAAAGGCCGTCAAGCTTTTGAAGAATATCTGGAAAACCTAGAAAAAATCATCCGCAGCGTGCCGAAGGACTAAAGGAGGATAAAATGAATAAAGGTTTTACAGCAGGATTATTGTCTTTGAGTGTCTGTTTCCTGCTCATTTTCATCCCCATGATTTTCTGTGTTAATTCTGAAAGAAAAACAGGCTCTCTCTATCTCACAGGGGGCAATCTGCTTGACGTCACACAAGGCAAGATCATTCCCGACTCACTTGTGGCCATCAAAGGAAATGTTATCATTTACGCTGGCCCCAAAAAGCCTTTCGACAAATCGTCTGACAAAACTGTGATTGATTGTTCAGGGAAAACCCTTCTCCCAGGACTCTTCGATGCCCACATCCACTTGGGAGGCACTTCTACTCTTGGATATATCCCTATTGATGATCAAAGAAAGCTCGGCGCATTCCTGTATTCGGGTGTTACATCTGTGTTCGATCTCGGGGCCATACAGGATTGGATTTTTTCCCTTCGAGATGCAGAAAGAAAGGGTACACGTCTGTCTCCCCGCATATTTGCCGTTGGCCCCTTGTTTACATCGCCGAAAGGTCACGGAACAGAGTATGGTGTTCCTATGTCCTTGATCCCGACAACTGATGAAGAAGCCCGGGAGGCTGTCCAAAAATTAGTTGAGGCCAAACCTGATCAAATAAAGATTATCTACGAGAAAGGATCAAATCACTTCACATCTCTAAGCTACGAACTGATGGAAGTCATCATCGACGAAGCTCATAAGCATAACTTAACCGTCATCACACATGCGACCACGCTGGAACAAGCCAAAGATGCGGTTAAAGCAGGAACAGATGGCTTAGCTCACATCGTGGTCGATCAAGAAATGAGTGAGGACTTGCTCCTAAACATGAAACAAAATAATTTGTTTTGTATTCCCACTCTCTCTGTGTTTGAGGTTTTTTTCTGTGGTTTGCTGTCAAATCAAAAATATCTGGAATGGCCGCTGGTAAACAAGGCTGTTTGCCAAGAAATCATCGTTGATCTTAGAAAGCAGCGGGAAATTCCCTGGATCAAAGAAAGCTCTGAAACCAGAATGAAGAAATTTACAACCGCAAAGAGGAACGCCAAGATGATGTCTGATTATGAAATAAAGCTGGCCCTAGGAACAGACGCCGGAAATCCCGCAGTTTTCTTCGGGCCTTCAGCACATCGCGAGTTGGAACTCTTGGTGGAAGCAGGGCTCTCTCCTTCCGACGCTATCAAGGCTGCCACCATAAATGCTGCAGAAATTCTGGGACAAGGGGACAGATTGGGGACAATCTCTGAGGGAAAGCTGGCCGATATCCTTGTGATTGAAGGAAATCCTTTGAAAGACATCCGAAATGCCCAAAACATCTCAATAGTCATCAAGAATGGCCATATCTTAGAAAGAGAAGAATTGGCCCGAAAGATCAATCCTCCTGAAAAACCTTCAGCCAGGACAGAGCATAAAGCAAAAGCGTCAAAGAAGGCTACGCCCTCCCCTAAAATCGATACATCCGTTGCACAGAAGATCAAACAAGCCAAGGAGCTGATGAAAAAGGGTGTGGACACATGGGATCCTGAACTTATGAAAAAAGCAAGAGCCAGTCTCCTCGGACTCCTGGCCAAAGAAAAGCAAGAAAGCCTGTATCTTCTTTACTACATCGCGCTGTGCGATTTTCGGTTAACCAATTACTATCTTGCTTCAGCAGAGACGGATAAGGCTGAGACATATACGAAAGAAAGCCAGAGGTATCTGGAAAAGGCTATGCAAATAGACCCCAACTTCGGAGAGCTTGATGCATTGTATGCCTCTGCATTGGGTTTTGAAATCGCCCTTCACCAAGAGAAAGCCATGTCTCTGGGTTTTCAGATTTTCCAATATTTCGGCAAAGCCATCGAGAAAAGCCCTGATAATCCCAGGGTTCATTTTCTTAAGGGGGTTTCGGATCTTTTCACTCCAGAACAATTCGGGGGCGGGCCAGACGCTGCCATCAAAACTTTGACTAAATGTGTCGAGTTCTTCGAAAAAGAAGATGTCAAAGATCCTTTAAAACCTTCTTGGGGAAAAGAGGAGGCTTACACATTTCTCGGAATGGCTCACAAGCAAAAAGGAGAGACAAAGCAAACCGAAGAATATTTCAAGAAAGCCCTCGAAATCAATCCCGATTATGGATTGGCCAAAGAAGAATTGCGCAAACTCAAGAAATAGGAATCCACACGTTGCGCCCATAAAGAATCGAGCAGAGCAGGCAAATGATAAAAAGGCTTTTGTTTCCTTTCATGTTTCCACTTTTAATCACCTCTAACCTTTTCTCCCAACCTCAAATCATAGAAGGAAGGGTCATAGACAAAGAAACCAGGGACCCGCTTCCTGCCTATATTTCCATCAAGGACACCGATACCGGCACTTCGGCTGACTACGACGGTACATTTAAACTCGCGCTCCAATCCACATATATCGGAGATATCATCATCCTCGAAATCTTCCAGCTTGGGTATAAGAATAAAGAGGTAAGTGCCAGAGTGGGTGAAAAAATTCTTATAGAGCTTGAATTGGAACCCCTCCCTTCCCACGAAGTGTTGGTCACAGCTGACAGTATGGTCTCTGAGGAGAAAACCCAAAAAACAGTGACTCTGAAGAAGATGGATGTCTACACTCTGCCCGGAACAGCCGCTGATCCAGTGTATGCTTCACAAATACTTCCAGGCGTCAATTCCCTTCCCGATTCTTCCAATATGCTGATTCGCGGAGGAGATCCTAAGGAAGTAGCTTATTATTTTGATGGGATTGAAATCGAACAGCCCTTCCTTACTGGATCTCTGCATGAATCCTACTTCAGCATATTCGATAATCAGGTTATCGAGGGATTTAGTGTCTCTACATCTGGTTTTCACACCAAGTTTGGGGATGCTCTTTCTGGAGTAATGAGCATCTCTGCTAAGGATAATCTTTTTAAAGGAGAAGGCGGCATCGGACTTTCCATCATGGGATTGAACAGCTACATGGGAATTCCCATAAAAAAAGTGGGGAGTTTGATTGGAAGCTATAACAGAGGACATTCCGCTCTGATGACAAAAATAAACAACAGAGAAGAGAGTGAATTTGAAACCGAAAATGCTTTTACAAAACTAAATATTAGGATCAACAAGGCCAACAGCATCAGAATAGTGGGCTTGATGGATAATTATGAATTTTCCCATGACAACGGATTTGGCACCACATCAAAAAACAAAATTGTTGGATTCTCTTTGACCTCCACCCTTGCTAAAAATCTTGTCACGACTTTGATATTTTCTCGAGTCAACCACCAGGCGTTTTTCGAAGTCAAAGACATATTTCAAAAGGAGTATGAGGACGATGTCTTCCAGGTCAGATGGGACACCTTCCTCGACCTGAAGAGTCACTATCTCGAATTCGGAGCAGATATCCAAAGAAGAAACCTCGACTTTTCCTTCGCTCTGGAAGATAGCCCTTCAGAAAAATCTGGAATTGCAGGAACCAGGTGGGGATTCTATTTCAGCGATAAGTTCAGGCTCCTGGACCACTTCTACCTAACTCTCGGCGGAAGGATCTATGCTCTTTCTATCCAAAGGACGGACATGAATTTTGATCCCAGATTCTCTCTGGCCTACTTCATAACTCAAAATGATATCCTGAGATTCTCCGCAGGATTGCATCATCAATATGGAGATTATTTTCTGCTTCAAAGCAATGAGCTAAATGCAAAACGAGCTGGCCATCTTTCCTTGACCTACGACAGAATCAGCGAAAATCTTGATCTCCGTATAGCCCTGTATAACAAAGAATATCGGAATCTCTTCCTGTATGAAGAAGATCTGATCAGCAACAGCGGATATGGCTATGCCCGTGGGGTAGAATTGTTTATCAAGTGGAAAAAATCCAAGTATGATGCTCTATTTGTGTACAATTTTCTGAGCTCAATGAGAAAAGAGAACGATATTCTTTTCTTGGCCACATCCCCCTATGAGATCAATCACTCGTTTACGGGAATATTTAAATACAATTTCCATGATGCCTCCCTAGGTATCAGATTTTCTTATGCCACAGGTCTGCCTTATACACCGCTGACCGGAAGAGAATGGGACGAGGTTAAAAGAATTTATATTCCGATTTGGGGTGCTCCGTACAGCCAAAGATTCCCTTCCTACCAAAGAATGGATATCAACGGAAGCAAAAATTTTACCTTTCAAAAAAGACTGATCGTGTTTTATTTTGGGATCACTAACGTGCTCAACCGTAAAAACATCCTCCGCTACGAATACAGCAGCGATTATTCTTTGCGGAGCAATAGCTATTCCATATTCGGCAGGTCTATCTTCGTGGGGATCTACATTCCAATTTTTTGATTTTAAAAAAACCCCAAAGCCAGCGCTTGTCATTTGTTGACAAAATTAGTCCACATGTCCAAGACGCGCTATGACTAGCATCTGATCTTTGCTCATTCTTTGTTTTTCTTTTTTACGAAAGAGCGATATCTGTATCGTGTCAAATAAACACCAGTCAATATGATCAAAGCACCTATAGCCTGCGAGAGACTGATTTTTTCGGCGATGAATACATAGGCGAACACCACAGTTATGATAGGGGTTACATTCCCATAAATTGCTGTTCTGCTGTTTCCTATCCTTTTGACTGAGGAATACCAGGCGACGTAGCTAAAAGCAAGGGCAAAGAGGGCCGAATAAATGAGGATGGACCAGGACTTGAGACTAATTTGACCGAAGTCCTGTCTGATAAAAGCAGGAACACAGAGGGGGATATAAAACAAGGCACCCACAGCCAGGGTGAGGGACGACCATTTCAAAGGGGATAGGCGTCCCAAAAGGGGTTTGGAAAAAACCGTGTAAACCGCCCATACAATGTTTCCCAAGAAAATCAGCATATCTCCCCTCAAACGTTCCCAGGAAAAGATAAAAGTCCCTGGTTGTTCGGTAAGCACCAGATAAAAACCAATAAAAGAAAGCACAATTCCCAGCCAAGCTACCCAGTGAAGTTTTTCATGCTTGAGCAAGGAACTCAGCAAAGCGACAGAAACTGGTGTCATCGCCATGATGATGGCCGTGCTCGAGGCAGTTGTCAGATTAATTCCACGGATAAAGAGCACTTGATAGATCGTATTGCCTATTATGCCCAGAATAATCAGCTTCCATAAGTCCCTCTTTTCCACGCCGAACCCTTGTTTGGAAAGAAAAAGAATCAGGATCAAAACCCCAGAAGCGAAGGCCAGCCGGATTCCATTAAAGGCGAAGGGCGAAAACTCACGGAGAGCGATCTTGATAAAGGCAAAATTTATGGCCCATATAAAAACGGCCACCAGCATATAAAGGTCAGTTAGGCCAAAATTTTTCTGATCTTGCATGGGATTGTGAACGGATAGTATACTTGATTAAGAATAGGTTTAAAACGATAAAAAAGTGAAATTTAAAAAGGATGCTGCGCTTCAGGTTTTTACAGGTCTATTTCTTCCTCTCGGAAAATTGGCTTCCACAATAGATTTTATCCCGCCCCTGGGATTGAATTCACCAATAACGGTGGCCTGTACTGGCCGGCAGGCAGCAACAATATCTTCCAAAATGCGATTCACGGCGTTCTCGTAAAAAATCCCCAGATTCCTATAGCCGAGTAAATACATCTTTAGGGATTTCAATTCTAAGCACACTTTGTCTGGGATATACCGAATATCGAGGACACCAAAATCCGGAAGCCCTGTCTTGGGGCAAACAGATGTGAATTCGGGAACTTCAATTCGAATCTCGTAGTCAGAAAATTGATTAGGAAAAGTCTCTATGGCGGGAAGCTCTTCTTTTAGTCCAGCCTGGGCTTCCTTTTCGGTGTATTGGGATTCTCTCTCTTTGGTGTCGATCTCTTTTTTCACTTTCCTCAAGTATAAAACATCTCGATGATACAGGCAATCTGTTTTCTTTTTCTCATTAAAAGACTAGTCAATAAAAGTTTTTCCTTGACAAATGAATCAAATCGGCTTAGATTATTAATGAAAATGGTTTTCATTATCATCAACAGAGGCTCAAATGCCTGGACCGTATAAACGGAGACACAGGCAGCGCCAGCATTTCGAACGTTGGACTGTTCCCCGCGAGGCTATTCTTGAACTTATGAAACGCACATCCAAGCACATGAGCGCCAAAGATATCTATGCAGTTTTATACAAGATGTATCCAGGAATCGGTTTAACGACTGTTTACCGAACTTTGGATCTGCTTGTCCGAATGGGGCTTATCAACAAATTCGCTTTTGGCGATGGCCACAATCGGTATGAGTTCAAATCGGAAGAAAAAAAAGGACATCACCATCATGTCATCTGCTCGAAATGCGGCAAAATCATCGATTACAGCGACTTTTTGGAGGATGAGTTAGAACTGGTAAGAAAGACTGAAAACCGGCTCTCCGAAAAATACAATTTCAAGGTATTAGGACACAATATTGAATTTTATGGACTTTGCGATAGATGCCGATGAAGAAAATCTAGGAATGACAGCATCGGCAGTTTTTAGGAATAGTCAAGGAAAAGAAAGGAGGTGACTTAGATGCCTAGAGGAGACAGAACAGGACCATGGGGTGCAGGTCCGATGACAGGGAGAGGCAGAGGTTATTGTGCTGGATATCCAAGCCCGGGATTTATGTATCCAGGTCCAGGCCTTGGTTATGGACGCGGCTATGGAAGAGGATTCGGCAGAGGAATGGGTTTCGGCAGAGGATTTGGCCGTGGCATGGGTTTCGGCAGAGGTCGAGGATGGCGAATGGGTGGCTTTGCCCCCTTTTGGGATTATCCGCCTATGATGGCCTACGGGCATCCTTATGGAATGCCTTATGGCTATCCCCCTGCTTTTGGCTACCCCTATGGACCAGGTTATGGAATGGACTATCCGGAGCCAGAGCCCCCAAAGAAAAGTCCACAGGGAAAAAAATGAGTTCTCGTGACTACCAAGAAAGGAGGTGAAGGAAATGCCGTTTGGAATGGGACCCGCAGGATGGTGTATATGGCCTCAAATGGCCTATTGGAGGATGTATGGTGCGCCTTGGTTTTACACACCATACTGGCCTAACTCGCCTTTCCCATCTCAAGAATACGAAGAGCAGTTTTTGAAGGACCAAGCCAATCTCCTAGAAGATCAACTCGCTCAAATCAACAAACGTCTCAAAGAACTGAAAAAACAGGAAGAGGGAAAGAAATGAGGAACAGACACAGATGGATGTATCAATTGACCGGCCTGCCCGGATGGATGCGATTGGGATTCTCTCCAGGCTGGATGGGAAGAAGCCCATGGGGCTTGGGGCCTTGCGCCCAATACATGATGTACGGACATTGGCCCATGCCTCAAATGGACTATTGGTGGCAGCACGGATCATATCCTTTCGGTCCTCTACCAGGCTTCCCTCGTCCAGGCTTCCCTTCCCCATATGATCCCTGGGGAGCTTCTGAACTGACCATGGAGGAAGAAATCGACATTCTCAAAGCCGAAGCTGAGATGCTTGAGGATGAACTTTCTTACACAGAACAGAGAATCAAAGAACTCGAAGGAGACATCCAATGAAAATCATCATAACAGCATCTGAGCCAAATCTGAACAGCTCAGTCGATCCCAGGTTTGGACGCAGTCCTTATTTTATACTTCTTGATCCAGACACAATGGAGTTTGAGGTCATCGAAAATCCCAACCTCTCCTCACCAAGTGGGGCAGGTATCCAATCTGCCCAGCTTGTCGCAAATAAAGGCGTCAAAGCTCTCCTTACTGGAAGCTGTGGACCGAATGCTTACCAAACCCTAGAAGCAGCAGGAGTTGAGGTTTTTGTTGGAGTTTCAGGCACGGTAAAAGAAACCGCTCAAAAATACAAAGACGGCCAGCTTCAATCTGCCTCAGAACCCAATGTTTCCGCCCACTTCGGCATCGGAGCGGAGAGTACTCCCCCGCCAGATCCTGGTTTCAACGCAGGATTCGGAGGAGGAATGGGCAGAGGCATGGGTCGCGGTATGGGCATGGGTAGAGGTATGGGACGCGGAAGAGGCATGGGTATGGGCAGGGGCATGGGACTTGGACCAGGATTCGGCCCCATACCGCCACAGCCAGGGTGGCCGTCCCCATCTCCAGAACAAGAGCTAGAAAACCTCAAGCAGCAAGCCGAGTTCCTCAGACAACAGATGGAGCATATCTCCAAGAAAATTGAAGAACTGGAGAAGAAGAAAGCTTAGCTGCAGACCCAGAAATTTCATTCGAACAAGGAGTTGAACATGAGAATTGCAATTTCTACCGATCAAGGACACGTTTCCGCCCACTTCGGACGATGCCCGTCCTACACAATCGTAGAGATAAAGGAAGGACAGATTCTGAAACAGGAAGAGATCCCGAATCCCGGTCATCAGCCTGGATTTCTGCCTCAGTATCTCTCTGATATGGGTGTTAACTGCATCATTGCTGGGGGCATGGGGCCCAGAGCCCAGGCCTTGTTTGCACAAAAAAACATCGAAACCATCATCGGAATTCAAGGTTCCATAGATGAGATCATCAAAAAGTTCATCAACCAGGAACTGGAAACAGGCGAAGACCTTTGTGACCACAGACATGGAGTGGGAAAACATGCGGAGCACCATTTCCACGGTGCACATCTCTCCAGAGAAAAAGAAATAATGCATGGAACTAAGGCGAAAATTTGTTTTACCTCAATGGGAAAAGATTTGAGTTCTGAATTGGACCCCAGGTTCGGGAGGGCACATTATTTTCTCATCATCAACCCCGAGACGTCACAAGTGGAAGTTGTTGAAAATCCTAACAGAGAGGCAGTCCAGGGGGCGGGCATCCTGACAGCACAGCTGATCTCTAGCAAAGATGTTGGCACTGTCGTCACCGGTCACTGCGGACCAAATGCGCAGAGAGTCCTCGAATCTTCGGGTATCCAAGTGATTGAAGGAGTTTCTGGAAAAATCAATGTTATACTCGAAAAGCTCAAAACCGAGGTGAAAGAATGACAGCGAAAGAAAACAAAACCGCCCGAGAAGACGAGATCAAGGTTTCCCTTGCACTATCTCAGATGAAAAACCGGCTTCTGGTTTTCAGCGGCAAGGGAGGAGTGGGAAAGAGCACTGTTGCTGCAAATCTTGCCTTGGCTCTTGCTCAAAAAGGCCAGAAGGTTGGATTGCTGGACATTGATATCCATGGTCCGAACTTGGCTAAAATGCTCGGTGTTGAGGATAAATACTTGGACATCTCTCCAGCAGGAATAAAACCTGTACAAGTCAACCAAAACTTAAAACTCGTTTCCATGTCTTTCCTTCTTCAAGATCCCAACATGCCTGTTATCTGGCGGGGTCCGATGAAGATGAAGGCCATTCAGCAGTTCCTGGGGGATGTCAAATGGGATGAGCTAGACTGGCTTGTGATTGACTCGCCGCCAGGAACAGGAGATGAACCTTTATCTGTAGCACAACTCATCCCTGCGACAGGGGCTGTTATAGTTACGACTCCTCAAGAGGTCTCTCTGATGGATTCCAGAAAAGCTGTGGCTTTTGCCCGCAAGCTCAACTTGAATATACTGGGGATCATCGAGAACATGAGCGGTATGGTCTGCCCTCACTGCGGTAAAAGAATAGACCTTTTCAAAGAAGGAGGAGGATACAGGGCTGCCCTTGAGCTGGGCGTTCCTTTTTTAGGAAAAATCCCGCTTGATCCCCAGATTGTCACCCTAGGAGATGAAGGAAAGTCTTTTATCGACGCCCAACCCAAATCAGAAGCAAGCCAGGCTTTCATGCGAATTGTCGATAACATCATAAAAAATAATGCCCAGACTTCATAAGGAGCCTTGTATGAAAAAAATAGGAATAATCATCTGTGGTCGCTATCAAGACTGCGGCGGTGGAAAGTGTTTCCGAGCTCTCAAGGAGAGAGTAGGCGGTTTTTCCTCCTATACTGAAAAAGACCAGGTGGAAATTGTCGGCTATTCGTACTGCGGAGGTTGTCCCGGGGGCAATATCGAATATGTTCCTGAAGAGATGAAGAAGAATGGTGCCGATGTTATCCATCTCGCTACAGGATTGGTTGTCGGGTATCCTCCCTGTCCGCGCATCCGTCAATTCAAAGAATTCATTGAAAGTCATTTTAGACTGCCGGTGGTGATCGGAACCCACCCCATTCCACTCAAATATCTTGAGGTTCACGATAAATTGTCTTTTTGGAAGAAGATGAACATGGAGGAGATTGCGGGTGACTTGATGGCTGAGGACAGAGAAATTATGAAATCTTATAATTAAAAAGGAGGCTAACATGCAAGGTGGAGGAAGAGGACAGGGGCAGGGTCAAGGACGCGGCCGCATGGGGGGCAGAGCAGCAGGACCAGGAGGTTATTGTATCTGTCCATCCTGTGGGCACCGTGTCCCTCATAAGAGAGGCACCCCCTGCATCCAGAGATCCTGCCCTAAGTGCGGAACACAGATGACCAGGTAATAAGGTTTACCATGCCCATATATGAATTCAAATGCAAGAACTGCGGGATGGTTTTCGAATCCTTTTTTCGGTCTCCGCCTGAAAAGATAGATCTTTCCTGCCCTTCCTGTCAAAGCAGGGAACTCAATAAGATCTTTTCAACACCTTCTTTGGTGTCGGCGAAAAATTCATCCACCAAGGGTTTGACCTGCTGTGGACGCCTAGAGCGGTGTGAGACGCCTCCTTGTTCAGATGATAAAACCTGCAGAAGAGACTAGAGATAAGATAATCATCCTATGATCATTTCAATCGCCAGCGGGAAAGGAGGAACAGGCAAGACCACCGTGGCCGTCAACCTCGCTCTAGCTTTAAAGAACGTTCGCCCGGTTCAATTCTTGGATTGTGACGTGGAAGAGCCCAATGCCCACTTTTTCCTCAAACCTCACCTTGTCCAAAACCAAACCGTATATCTTCCTGTACCGGAGATAAGGGAGGACAGGTGCACCTATTGTGGAAAGTGTGCTGAAGTCTGTGCCTACAACGCTCTGGCCGTTCTCCAAGATACTGTGCTCATTTTTCCAGAGCTCTGCCACGGGTGTGGGGGATGCAGCCTTCTGTGTCCAGAAAACGCCATCCAAGAAAAGGGACATAGAATTGGAATTATTGAATCCGGCTCAGCCGGTTCGATCCCCTTCTCTCACGGGAAACTAGATATTGGCCAGGCAATGTCTCCTCCACTGATTAGGGCAGTGAAGAAAACCTTAGAGTCTGATCGTACAGTTATCATCGACGCTCCGGCCGGAACGTCCTGTCCCGTTGTGGAATCCGTCAAGGGAAGCACACTCTCTCTTCTGGTGACAGAATCCACACCTTTTGGTCTCAATGATCTTCAAATTACCGTTGAAACATTGAAGGAGTTGGCTATTCCCCTTGGTGTCATCATCAATCGATCTGAAGGAAAAGACAAACTCATTCGGGATTATTGTCAAAGGGAAAACGTGCCTGTTTTGATGACCATACCTCTGGATCGCGCTATAGCGGTGGCTTATTCTGAAGGAAAGACGATTCTCGACATTCAACCTCTCTATAAAGAGAAATTCCTCAATCTGTTTGAACAAATTCAAAGCTTAATCTAATGAAACAAGTAGTTATTATCAGCGGAAAAGGTGGGACAGGAAAAACCCTCCTGTCAGCATGCTTTGCCGCACTTGCGGAAAACAAAGTCATGGCTGACTGTGATGTGGACGCAGCCAACCTCCATCTTCTCCTTCATCCAGAGATACAAAAAACCCACTCATTTTATGGATTGGATAAGGCTAAAATTGATCCTGAAAAGTGCACTGGATGCGGAGAATGTGTACATGTCTGCCGATTCGATGCCATCAGTGAAATTCAAGAGGCAAATTTCCTGGTCGATCGAGTCTCCTGCGAAGGGTGCACGGTCTGCTCTTTGATCTGCCCTGCAGAAGCAATCCAGATGGAAAAGACCAAAGCAGGGGAATGGTATGTGTCGCAAACCTCATACGGGCCGTTTGCCCACGCCAAACTCGGAATCGGTGAAGAAAACTCAGGCAAGCTGGTGACAGAAGTGAGAAAAAATGCAAAAGAGCTGGCCGAAAAAAACGGTAGGGATCTGGTCATCCTAGACGGCCCTCCTGGTACGGGGTGCCCTGTTATCGCCTCCCTTTCCGGTGCAGACTTAGCCCTGGTCGTCACAGAACCAACCCCTTCCGGCTTTCATGATATGAAACGTGCCGTCCAGGTGGCTCGTCACTTCGGGATCAAAACAGCCTGCTGTATCAACAAGTACGATCTAAATGCCTCTAACACCAGTCAAATCCAAGAATGGTGCAAAAAAGAATCTATCCCACTATTGGGGAAAATTCCTTACGACGAATCCGTAACTGCTTCTCTCATACAGGGAGTCCCCTTTGTGGAACACACCAATAATTCCACCGCAACTGCTATAAAAGATTTATATGAAATATTAAAAAATTTCCTATAGAGAAAGGAGAAACGCATGAAAAAAGCCGATTGGCAATATCTAGTGGATACGCTGCTCTTTATCTGTATTGTCGGGATCGCTCTTATCGGAATCTTCCTCGCCTTTTTTATTCCTAAGGGGCCTTCTGCCCTGGAGAGCTCCAAGTATTTCCTCAATCTTCACCGCCATCAGTGGGGAAACATACATCTCTATCTTTCTTTGACTTTTATATTTCTGGTTATCATCCATCTAACCCTGGATTGGAAGTGGATAACGACCAGGGCAGGAAAGATTTTCAAAAAAGGATGGAAGGTGGCCCTTCTTTCCACAGCTCTGGTTTCCATTCTTGTTATTTTCTTTTTTTGGCTATTTTATCCCAAAGAACCCGGTGCATACGAAGAGTATGGAAGAGGATCAGGTAAAGGAGGGGGCAGGGTCAATTCCCAGGCAACCAACGCTGCTCACCGCGAAGACCTCGGAGCACAAGATCCAAGCCTAATCACGGTCACGGGCAAAATCACGCTTCTTGACCTCGAAAAAACCACCCGTATCCCTGTATCCCGGATAACAGAAGCCCTCAAACTTCCCTCGAACGTCTCTGAGAAGGAAACTTTGGGAAGGCTGGGAAAAAAGTATGGATTCACCATGGTTGAATTGCGAGACGTCCTGACCCTACTTATGAATGAGGAGCAAGAGTCCTCTCAGAAGGAAATCGAAGATGATCGTCAACTTCCAAAGGAACCCGCATCTCAACCGACTCATGGGCGGATGGAGGAAGATCAATCAGGCATCCTGATCACAGGACAGATGAGTCTGAATGATATTCAGAAGCAAACCGGGATCTCAGCCCGCAAGATCGCAGACAAATTGGGCTTTCCCCCAGAAGCTCCGCTCGATGAATCCCTCGGCCAGCTCAGAAAAAATTACCGCTTCGCAGTACAAGATGCTAGAGATGCCGTGAACACTCTTTTGAATGAAGAAGGTGAAATCCCGGGTGCAGGCCCAGAGCTCGGAGCCAAGGAGGAACACGCAGAAAAAGAACATCAGGAAGAGCAGAAAATTACTCGAGGAAGGATAGCAGAGGACCAATCAGGCATCCTGATCACAGGACAGATGAGTCTGTATGACATCGAGAGACGAACCGGAGTTTCCGCCCAAAAGATCATTGAAAAACTAGGCCTTCCTCAAAGTGTATCTCGTCAGGAAAATATCGGACGACTGAGAAGAAGATACCGTTTTACTCTGCAAGATGTGAGGGATATCGTGGCTTCTTTGATGAAAAAGAATTAAAGGAGAAGACAAAATGACAAACAAAGAATTTCAGGACTCTCCCCTCCTCCATCACCCTTGGACCATTTTGCCCGAAGGAGT